>WNFL01264039.1_pt3 | contig 10281 bp, 10 predicted proteins | sample 5400361 | NCBI WGS metagenome assembly WNFL01 (sample SAMN13153351, study PRJNA577476) | soil metagenome | isolation source: 40 cm soil on Douglas fir-dominated hillslope | place: USA:California | collected 2013-09-17
TCAGTGAAATTAACCCCGTGCGATCTCAGCTTTTCCACGAGCGCGCGCCCCGCAGGATCCGAAAAGTACGCAACCACGCCATCGGCTATGGTCGATCCGATTCCGCGCACGTTGAGAATGTCGTCCGCCGACGCCGACATGAGGGCGTCGAGCGTTCCGAAATGCTGCGCCAGGAGCTGCGCCGCGATCGATCCAACGTGCCGGATTCCAAGCGCATGAAGCAGCCGTTGGAGGGGCTGTGATTTCGAGGCCTCGATCGCCGCGATCAGCGAGTCGGTCCCCTTGTCCGCGTAGCCCTCGAGGTGGAGAAGCTGTTCGCGCGTGAGTGCGTAAAGGTCTCCCGGATCGCGAACAAGCCCTTCCTCCACCAGCTGCTGAATGCGCGCGTATGAGAGTCCTCGGATGTCCATCGCGCCCCGCGACGTGAAATGCACGAGGCCCTCCAGCTGCCGACCCGGACACGCGATGTTCGGGCAGTAGATCGCGGCCTCATCCTCATCGCGCGTTACCGGTGTTCCACACACCGGGCAGTTGTCAGGCATTCGCCACGGTTTCTCGCTGCCGGTGCGCTTGTCAGGGATAGGCGCGATGATCTGCGGAATCACCTCGCCGGCCCTCTTCACCTGCACCCAATCGCCCTCACGAAGATCCTTGGAGATGATGAGATCCTCGTTGTGCAGTGTCGCCAGCTTCACGATCACGCCGCCGATCTCGACCGGCTCGAGCTCAGCGTATGGATTCAGCGCGCCGGTTCGACCTACGTTGACCTTGATTTTGAGCAATCTGGTTTCGGCGATATCCGGGGCAAATTTTCGCGCGATCGCCCATCGCGGCTCGCGTCCGCCGATGACGCCCACCTCTTCCTGAAGGCGGAGAGAATCCACTTTGACGACGCCGCCGTCGATGGCGAAGTTCAGCTCGCTTCGGATCTTGTGCTCCAGCTCGTACGCCCACTTCTCGACCTCGGCGAGCGTCTTCGCGCGCTTCCGGTGCGGCGCCACCGGGACGCCCCATTCCGCCAGCGCGTCCAGCAGCTCCGTTTGAGTCTCGAATGGCAGCTCTACTCCGTCGGGCGCGGCGAACGAATAGCCAAAGAATCTGAGCGGCCTGGAAGCCGTAATTGCGGGATCGAGTTGTCGCAGGCTTCCCGCCGCGGTGTTGCGCGGGTTGGCGAAAAGGGATTCGCCGGCGCGCGCCCTGGACTCGTTCATCTCCTCGAAGCGATCGAAGGGGAAGTAAATCTCGCCCCGAATCTCAATGCGTCCTTTGGGCGCGCTCTCCCGGAGGCGCAGCGGAACGTCGCGCACGGTCCGGAGGTTCACCGTCACGTCCTCACCGACGGCTCCATTGCCGCGCGTCGCACCCATCACGAAAAGCTGATTCTCGTAGGTGAGCGCGACGGCGATGCCATCAATCTTGAGCTCCGCGGTGTAGCCCGACTTTGCAACGTCGTCGCCCGCTATCCGCACCAGCCGCTCTTCCCAGGCGCGCAGCTCCTCGTCGTCGAAGGCATTGGCGAGCGAGAGCATCGGCCGGATGTGCTCGTGTTTGGAAAGTTGGCTCTGGGGCTCTGCACCGATCCGCAGAGTTGGCGAATCCGGCGTTATGCACTCCGGAAAATCTCTCTCCAGCTCCTGGAGCTCGCGAAAGAGCTTGTCGTACGCGGCGTCCGGGATCGTCGGACGATCCAGAACGTAGTAGTCGTGGGATGCGCGGTTGAGCAGGCCGCGCAGCTCGCCGGCGCGCTTAAGCTGGAGCTCGTCGGCTTTCTGCCGAGCCTTTGGAGCCTGTGGGTACGCCTGGGGTGGCGCTGCCTGCTCCGCTAACCGTTGCTTGTTTGACCGGCTTTTCGCCATCCGACGAGTCGTTTCCTTTGCCCTGCGTGTGTTCGTTGAAATCAGCCCCGTCGAAGCGCACCACGCGGTTGCGTCCGGTCTCCTTCGCCACGTAGAGAGCATCGTCCGCCGCTCTCAACAGTGCCTCCTGATCCTTCACACGCGGATGGGGCGCAGCTGCCACGCCGCAGCTTATCGTCCGGGTGATTGTCTTGCCATCCGGCAATGAAAATGTATGCCCCTCCACAATCTCCCGCAGCCGCTGCGCGAAGGTCATCGCGGCATCGAGCACCGTCCCGGACAAAATGAGAAGGAACTCCTCTCCGCCGTAACGGCCGACGCGGTCGATCTCGCGCGCCGCCCCTTTGAGGAGCTGCGCGACCTCCTTGAGCACTGAATCCCCGGCCTGGTGGCCGTAGTTGTCATTTACGCTCTTGAACTTGTCGATGTCGCACATGATGAGCGCGATCGGCTCGTGCAGGCGGATCGAGTGCTGCCACATCTCTCCGAGACGTTCCTCGAGCGAACGCCTGTTGTCTATGTCCGTCAGCCCATCGGTGAGGGAAATGCGCCGCAGTTTGTCGTTCAGCTCCGACAGTTCCTGCTTGCTCTCGGCCAGGTCCGACTGGAGCTTCTTGATGCGGAGGAGCGAGTTCACCCGCGCCTCGAGCTCGGCGAAGTTGATCGGCTTGGTGATATAGTCGTCGGCGCCGGCGTCCAGTCCCTCGACCTTGTTCTCGGTGGAATCCAGCGCGGTCTGCATGATTACCGGGATGAACGGAAGCTCTTTGCTTTCTCGCTTTGCCTTGAGGCGACGCACGACTTCCATGCCGTCCATCTTCGGCATCATCACGTCGAGGAGGATCAGATCGGGGCAGGAGCGCTCCACCGCGTCCAACGCGGCCTGTCCGTCGCTCGCTCCCTCTACTATGTACCCGCGCGCCTCCAGCCGGGCCCGCAGTAGCTCGATGTTGTCGTCGTGATCGTCAACGACAAGAATCCGTCCCCTACGCTCCATTGTTCTTGCCGAGGAATCTCTGCACCTCCGCGACCACAGCTCTCGGCTCACAGGGCTTGGCCAGGTATCCATCGCAGCCGACCTCCATCGCCTTCTCGCGATCGGATGCGAGGGCGTGCGCGGTGAGGGCGATGATGGGGATACCCTTCGTCGACGGATCGTGCTTCAGCACCTGGGTTGCCTCCCAGCCGTCGATGATCGGGATGGATATATCCATCAGGATTAGATCCGGTTTTTCTGACCGGGCCTTCGCTATTCCTTCCTCACCATTCAGCGCCTCGGTTACCTCGTAACCGAAGTGCTTGAGGATCGTGGAATAGACGATGCGGTTGTCCTCGTTGTCCTCAACCAACAATACCATTTTACCTGAACTGCTCATTCAGCACCCTCGCACGGCTATTGCTAGGTGAGGTTCAGGGCAAATTTCTTACCATCCCCTGAGCCAGGCTCTTATGTTCAATTCCCCCAGCCCGCCCAGACCGACCTCGCCCGGCTCCAAAGCGCCGCCTCCAGGATCGATTCCTCAGCCCCAGCGGGACGGCGTTCCCCACGAGACTGTTCCCGACTGGAATAATATTGGTCTGTTTACCGCGGGGATTGCACTGGGAGCAATCCTCGGAGCGAGCATCGCGCTTCTATGGGCACCAGCGAGCGGAGACGAGACACGCCATCGCATCGGACAACGTGTGCGCGGAATCCGTGGGGATGACGACGTCTGGGACGAACTAGCCGAGGAGTTGGAGCGCGCCGCCGCCGAGAGGGAAGAGGAAGCGGAACACGAAGAGGAAGAACTCAGCGCCGCGCTTGAAACCTAGCCGGCTCTGAGTCCGGCGTCTGCCTCCGCCTTGTACTTGCCGTCATTGTAATCGCGGTTCGGCAACTTCATCACCGCCTGCCACTCTGCCCGCGCCTTCACCTTGTCGCCCATATCCCTGTAGACGCCGGCGAGATCGAGGTGGTGCACGATTCGGTCTGGCTCGTTGGCGACGGATTCCTCCATATAGCGCTTTGCCTCGCCCCAGTTTGCTGACTCGAAGACTTTCCCGCCGAGGAAATTCTTTGCCAGCATACGCGTGAATCCGTTCAATCGCATCACCTCGGCGTTCCACATTCCCATCACATGAAGACAGCCAGGGTGCTTGGGATCGATCTTGAGGCACTCGAGTGCCTGGGCGCGAACGTCACCGGCGTACTTGACTCGCGCCTTCGGACCCTGCGTCAGCGCGTTTTTCCCCAGGGACCGGGCGAGATGAAAGTGGCCCTCGGCGTCACCAGGATTGGCTTCAACGGCGCGCCGCGCGTACAACTCGGCGTTCTTGAAATAAAGACCGCGCTTTTCGTCGTCACGCTCGTAAGATCCCAGGTCGACAGCAGACCTCGAAGCCTTCCAGAGGGCTTCGTAGTTCTTGGGATCTTCCTTGATTGCGGCTTCGTAATGCTGCAGAGCAGCGGGAGCGTTCATGGCGACGTATTCTTTGTCGCCAAGCGCGATGTGATCAGCTGCCGTCTGTGCGCCCGCAATCGAGGCTGTGAGCAGCAATCCTGCAGACAAGTACTTAAGGGCGCGCATATGAACTCCGATTACGAGGTGATGTTGACCATGACCAAGTACCCCGGCTGAGCCTAAATGATCGTACCACGTCTGATTGAACGCAAACGGGACGGCGAACGGCTGGAGCCGCAGGAGATCAGGGAGCTCGTGCTCGCTTACGCGAAGGGTCAGATACCCGACTATCAGATGGCCGCGTTTCTGATGGCGGTCTATTTCCGCGGGTTCGACCGGAGTGAGATGAACGCGATGATGGAGGCGATGCTCGAGAGCGGAAGGCGATTGGATCTCTCGCGCCTGCCCATGACGCGAATCGACAAGCACTCGACGGGCGGCGTCGGAGACAAGACATCGCTCATCCTCGCGCCGCTCATCGCGTCGCTCGGCATCGCGGTGCCGATGATGTCGGGACGCGGGCTCGGCCATACGGGGGGCACTCTCGACAAATTGGAATCGATTCCGGGCTTCAGGACTGCTCTGACGCTGTCTGAAGCGGAGAAGCAGGTCGCGAGAATCGGGTGCGCGATGTTGAGCCAGACAGAGGAGATTGTCCCCGCGGACCGGAAACTTTACGCGCTGCGCGATGCCACGGCGACGGTCGAGGTGATTCCACTCATTGCCGCGAGCATCATGAGCAAGAAACTCGCGGAGGGTCTGACCGGATTGGTGCTCGACGTCAAGCGCGGGTCCGGCTCATTCCTGCCGAAGCTCGAAGACGAGCTCGAGCTGGCGAAGGCGATGATTGACCTCGGTACCGCGCACGGATGTCCAGTGGTCGCCCTCCTGACCGCAATGGATCGACCGCTCGGCAACGCTTGTGGCAACGCGCTCGAGGTCGCGGAGGCGATAGCGGTTCTCAAGGGCGCCGGGCCCCCGGATTTGATCGAGGTCACGTTCGCGTTGGGAGCCGCGATGCTCGTCCTTGGTACCGTCGCGACAACGTTGGAGGGAGCACAGGTGCTGATGCGCGACGCGATTAGTTCCGGAAGGGCGCTGCTCAAGTTCGAGGAAATCGTGGCGGCTCAGGACGGCGACGCGGGAGTAGTACGCGACCCGACCCGCCTGCCGCGGGCGCGGCATCAGCAGAACTTCGTAGCGAGCCGCGCGGGCGTTGTAAGGACCGTCGAGCCGCGGGCGATCGGCTACGGAATCATCGCGCTCGGGGGTGGCCGGCGGAATATGGAGGAAAGGATCGATCCCTCAGTCGGATTCGTGATTACGGCGAAGCCGGGAATCCATGTCACCAAAGGTCAGACGCTGGCGACGATCCACGCGCGCAGCGAAGCAGATCTGGCCGTGGGAAGGTCAGTCCTCGAGAGCGCAATCGTGATTGCAGATTCCGCTGAGCCGGCGCTGCCGCTGGTGTCGCACCGCGTCACCGCACGGGGTGTCGAACGGCTCGCGTAGTCAGGCGATGATCTTGGCGGGCCGTTCGATGACGTCGAACACAAACCCGAACGGATCCTCGAAGTAGGGAACCGGCTGTTCGCCCGCAAATCTCAGTGTGCACCCGGCAGCCTCGAGAAAGCGGCGTGCCTCCTGATAATCGTCGACGTCGAATGATGGGATGTACGAGATCGGAGCAGACGTATCGCGATTGACGTAGAGGCGCAGCTCGCCAGTGTCGAACTCGAGCTGGTCCAGCGTGCGTCGCACCAGCCTGAAGCCAAGCAGCTTCCCGTAGAACGCCTCCGCCCGCGCGAGATCGCTTACGTGAATCGCGATCTCCCTGTTAGAGCGGAGCTGCACGCCAGTCGTCTGGGTCTGCATAGCGATTCTAATAATGGGGACGATCCGCAAGAGCGCAACGGAAAAAACTGCGATCGGTTAAGGATCCTGAAGCAGAGCCAGGAGTTTTTTCGGCGCCGTCACCCTGTATCCGTCACGAAGCAGCTCGAGCAGCTCGTCCCAGTCTACCTGTCCATCCAGCCGGACGCCGATCCATCCACCCGGTCCAACGTACGGCGGTGAAAAAAAACGATCGGGCGCGGCTTCGATCATGAGGGCCTGGTTCACCGGCTTCGCCTTGCACCACACTGCACTCCGTCCGGCGCCGTGATGGTTGTTCGCGTGAGCGTACATTGCGAAGACCTTGTTCTTCACGCGAAAGGTTGGCTCTCCCCAGGCCTCCACTTCGTGAGCTTCGGGGAGGGACAAAGCCAGCTTTCGGACGCGGGGCAGGGGATCGCGCGGCATGGTTAAATGCTGCCGCGAACACTTTCAAAAAGCCAGAAGGCCTTTCCTTTGGCTCCAATCTCTCATGGCTTCATCCGTGATCGTACCTTAGTTTTTCCCTGCCCCGTCGAAAGGATTCCATGCTTCGCACTCTAAGGCACGTCATCGGCCTCAGTACGCTGCCGCTGGTCATCGGCACCGTCGCCATCAGCGGCTGCACGTTGAACACCGATGTATCGACACCGGGTGGCTTGATCAAATACAGCGGCGACCAGCAGACAGGGCCTGCGAACACCGAGCTGCCAACGGCTCTGGGTGTGCTCGTCGTCAACCAGTTCGGAGAGAGACTCAAGAACGTCCCGGTGAATTGGAGCATCGCTTCCGGAGGCGGATCGCTCAGCTCCGCCGTGGTCCTGTCGGATGAGAGCGGACTCGCGTCGGTTACTTACACCACAGGCCCGGCCGCCGGCCAAGCCGTCATCAACGCCGGCGTGCATGGAGTCCCGGGCCTCAGCTTCAACATCCTCATCACGTAAAGAGCGCCGACCCAGGTGCTGGAATCGTACACCGTGAGGGAAGCGTAATCGCATGATGATTCGCGCTCGAAGTGCGTTTAGCCGGCGGAAAAGTGTGGCCGCGGTCATCAGCATCCTCGCGCTGGGCGGGTGCAGACTGACAACGGATGCGCCGAAGCCGCGCACGCTCGGCATCATCAGTGGCGATGACCAGAGCGCCACGGCGGGAAGCGCACTACCAGAACCGTTGACCGTAATCGTGATCAATCAGTACGGCGGTCCGTCTGAGAACGTCACGGTCACTTGGGCTATTGCGTCCGGTGGCGGAAATCTGAGCGCAGCATCGACGACGACGGATGCAAATGGGGTTACGTCTGTTACGTACACGACCGGCCAGACCCCCGGAAGCGCGACGATTACCGCCACCGTCGCCGGCGTTGGGACTCTGACCTTCACCGTAACGATTACTTAGCGAAAGCGGGGCGTCGGCGGATCCAGAATGAGTGTGTCTCCCGTGACGTCGAAGTGGGCGCTGAGAACATCGTCTGAGCTTGTGCCTACAAATACCGTAAAGCTTCCCGGCTCGACGACACGCCTCATCCGACGGTCGTAGAGCGCAAGCGCGTCGGGACCGATTCTGAAAGTGACGGCGCGCGTTTCACCCGGCTGCAGCGTGATCCGCGTGAATGCCTTGAGGCCCTTCACAGGCTCCGCCTCGCTGGCAACATCATCGCGGATGTAGAGCTGGACGACTTCGTCCCCCGCGCGATCGCCGCTGTTCCGGACCTCGACAGACACAACCAGTGAATCGCGGGCGCGGATTCTCGGCGCGGACACTCTGAGATTCGCGTAAGCGAACGTCGTGTAGCTCAGTCCATATCCGAACGGGAACAAAGGCGTCCACGGAATATCGAGATACTTCGACGTGTAGTGGTTCGCCGAGTCAGCCGGGCGCCCCGTGCTCCGGTGGTTGTAGTAAGTCGGGATCTGTCCCGTTGCACGCGGGAATGTGACCGGCAGCTTGCCACCAGGGTTGTAGTCTCCAAACAGCACGTCCGCGAGTGCGGCGCCATGCTGATTCCCGAGGAACCAGCTCTCAACCACTGCCGGCGCCTCGCGTGCGAGCTCGGGAATCGCGAGCGCGCGCCCGTTCATCAGAACGGCGACCACCGGCTTGTTCTCGCCGCCGGACGATTGTCGCGCGGCGCGGATGACGGCTAGCGCGAGATCCCGTTGGGACCCGGGCAGCTCGACCGAGGAGCGATTCCATCCCTCGCCGCTCATGTCCTCGCGCTCCCCGAGTACGAGCACCACGGCCTCAGCCTCGGACGCCGCATTTCGGGCGGCGGCGAATCCGCTGGTATCCGCCGTGTCTACGGGCGCGCCACGGACCTGGATGATGCGCGTCGAAGGGCCAAGCGCGGCGCGAATGCCCGCCAGGGCGCTGACTGCTTCTTCGGGCCTCCCGTCGGCTGCCCAGCCGCCGAGCGCCGAGCGCGCGTCATCCGCCAGTGGGCCGATCACGGCGATAGTTCGGAGATTCTTTCGGAGCGGAAGCGTCTTGTTGGCGTTCCTGAGGAGGACGATTGATTCGCGCGCCGCGATGCGCGCTGCGGCGAGATGCTCCGGCGCGAGAGTGTAGCGCCGCTCGCGGGCGACGTCGCTGAAGCGATATGGATCATCGAACAGTCCCAGTGCGTACTTGAGGCGAAGTACCCTGCGGACGGAGGAGTCGACAAGCGCGATCGGAATCCGTCCCGTCCGAACGGCGGCCGCCATGCTGTCGGCGTAGACGGCGTCGGACATGTCGATGTCGACGCCGGCGCGGAGGGCGAGAATCCCGGCCTCACCTCTGTTGGCCGCCACTCGGTGGTTGATCAGCTCCCCGATGCCACCCCAGTCGCTGACGACCAGGCCCTTGAATCCCCAGCGACTGCGCAGCACGTCGCCGAGAAGCCAATCACTGGAGTGTGCCGGCGTTCCACCGATGTCGTTGAAAGAAGACATCACCGTCGCCGCGCCTGCCTTCACCCCTGCTTCGTAAGGAGGCAGGTAAGTTTCCCATAATGTCCGCTCGGTGAGCTCCACCGAATTGTAGTCTCGCCCTCCCTCCGCTCCGCCATACGCCGCAAAGTGCTTCACTGTCGCGAGCATCGCGTCGAGTGCTCCGAGGCCAACTCCATGGTCGCCGCCCTGGAATCCACGAACGCGCGCAGCGGCCATGACACTTCCAAGCCACGGATCTTCACCTGCTCCTTCGACGATCCGTCCCCATCGCGGATCGCGCGCGATGTCCACCATCGGAGCGAAGGTCCAGTGTAGGCCGTGGGCCGTCGCCTCGACAGCAGCTTGTCGGGCTGACGCCTCGACGCGCGCCGAGTCGAAGCTGGCTGCCTCAGCGATCGAGACGGGATAAATGGTTCGGAATCCGTGAATCACGTCGTTGGCAAAGAGGAGCGGGATCTTGAGACGGGATTCGCGGGTCGCGATCCGCTGGAGCTCGCGCGTGTACTCGGCGCCAAAGATTCCGAGGAACGATCCTACGCCGCCGGAACGGATGAGCGCTTCTCCGCCCTGCGGAGCGCGTGGGCCGGTCTGCGTTCCCATGCCCGGCAACTGATTCAGCTGTCCGATCTTTTCCTCGAGCGTCATCAATCGAAGAATCGAGTCGGCCAATTGCGATGCCCGTGCTGAGGTGAGTCGCGATTCGCGAGGCGTCTGTGCATTCGCCGCGACGGCGGCCAAGACCCCGCAAGAGATAACCATCGTCCGGATACGCGTCATCGTCTTCCAGTGAAAAGGTGGGTGTGCAACAGCATTTCGACTTATTGGGGGAACAGTCTGGCGGAGGCTTCGGCAGCTCCCCACGCCGGAGTGACCCCGCCTTCGATGATGAGGAAGCTTTCGTCCGGCAGTGATTCGCGTTTGATGATCCGTACGATCGGTACTGGCGAAAACGCATCTTTAGCCGCGTCTAGTGCGGTGCCGCTGAGAAAGAGGAGGACTCCTTCGCTGGCGATAGGAGAGCGCGCCCACACTTCGACGGTTGTCCCCTTGCCTCCAGAGCCGGCGCCGCGCGGCGAAACGAGAAACCGCGACAGTGCCGCGACGAACGCAGCAGCCTCGTCGTGGTGGGCAAACTCCATCACATGGAATTTCGTCGGGTGTGATTTTGCTGTCATGGCTTCA
>WNFL01436066.1_pt2 | contig 10279 bp, 7 predicted proteins | sample 5400361 | NCBI WGS metagenome assembly WNFL01 (sample SAMN13153351, study PRJNA577476) | soil metagenome | isolation source: 40 cm soil on Douglas fir-dominated hillslope | place: USA:California | collected 2013-09-17
AAGGGAAAGCCCCCGGCGGGCGCGCGTTCAGCCGCTGCGGCCGCCGGCCAAGAGCAGGTCGGCAAGCGTCGTCAAGAAATAGCCGAGGCTCACGTAGGCGTTCAAATCGAAGAAAGCCTTGTTGATTCGTGAGAGGTCGTTTGGCTTGACCAGACGGTGCTCCCAGAACAGGACCGCGGAAACCGCGGCTATGCCGGCCCAATAAAGCGCGCCCAAACCCGCGCTCACGCCCACCAGCGTCAGGAAAACGATCGTCAAAAAATGAAAGAGGCTCGATAAAGTCAAACTGGTCCGAATGCCGAAGCGGGCCGGAATCGAATGGAGGCCGTGCGTCCTATCGAAGTCGAAATCCTGGAGAGAGTAGATGATATCGAACCCGGCGAGCCAAAAGAGGACCGCCAGACCGAGAAAAAGCGGCACCGCGAGCTCATTGGCGGCGGCGGGAGCCCCGCTGATCGCCAGCCAGGCGCCCACGGGGGCGAGCGCGAGGGCGAGCCCGAGAAAAAGGTGCGAGGCCCAGGTAAATCTTTTCGTCAGCGAATAAAAAAAGACGATCCCGAGCGCCACCGGGGACAGGGCGAAACAGAGCGGGTTCAGCCGGTAGGCGGAGTAGATAAATACGAGCGAGGCGACGACCGTCAAAACCGCCGCCTCCCAGACTTTGACTTCGCCCCTGGGCAGCTCCCACGAGCTCGTCCGCGGATTGAGCGCGTCGAAGTTCCGGTCGGCCAGGCGATTGAAGCCCATGGCCGCGCTCCGCGCTCCCACCATCGCGGCGAGAATCCAGCCGAGGGCGCCGGGCGCGGCCGGATGGCGCGGCCAGGCGAGGGCCACCGAGGCGAGCGCGAAGGGCAGGGCGAATACGGTGTGGGAAAAACGGATCAACCTGCCGTAGGAGGAAATCTTTTCGGAGAGACTCATAGCCTGTTTCGCGCCCGGCGGCCGCGGTCAGATCCCCAGCTTCTCCCAGATCGAGTCGATATATTTTCGGGTTTTTTCGTCCATCAGGATCGGATCGGGCCACTCGCGCTCGAAGCCCTCGGTCTTGAGCTTCGTCGTCGCGTCGATTCCCATTTTCGATCCGTACCCCATGAGCGGAGCGGCGTGGTCGAGCACGTCCACCGGCCCGTCGACGAAGGTCACGTCGCGCCTGGGGTCGATCTGATTGCCGACGATCCAGGCGACTTCCGCGAGATCGTGGACGTTCACGTCGTGGTCCACGACGACGATGATTTTGGTGAACATCATCTGCCCCAGCCCCCAGAGGCCGTGCATGATTTTCCGCGCCTGGGCGGGATAGTCCTTTTTGATCGAGACGATCGCGAGATTATGGAACACCCCGTGCACCGGCAGGTTCATATCGACGATCTCCGGAAAGGTGAGCCGCACGAGCGGCAGAAAGATGCGCTCGGTCGCTTTGCCGAGATAGGCGTCTTCCATGGGAGGCCGCCCGACGATCGTCGTCAGATAAATCGGGTTTTTCCGGCGCGTGACGCAGGTGACATGGAAGGCGGGGTAATCGTCGGCCAGCGAATAGAAGCCCGTATGGTCGCCGAACGGCCCTTCGCGCCGGAGCGGCTCGGCGGGGTCGATGTAGCCCTCTATCACAATATCCGCATCGGCCGGCACTTCGATGTCCACCGTCACGGCCTTGACCAGCTCCACGGGTTTTTTTCGGAGAAAGCCGGCGAAGAGAAGCTCGTCGATTTGATCCGGCAGCGGCGCGGTGGCGGCATAGGTCAGGACCGGGTCGCCGCCGATCGCGGCGGCGAGCTCCATCCGGCCCATGCCTTCCTTTTGCCTCTGGAAGTGGCGCGCCCCCACTTTGTGCTGATGCCAATGCATGCCGGTGGTCCGGGCGTCGAAGACCTGCATGCGGTAGAGCCCGACGTTCCGGCGGCCGCCGCGCGGGTCGCGCGAGAGCACGAGCGGCAGCGTGATGAACGGCCCCGCGTCTCCCGGCCAGCAGGTGAGCACGGGCAGCGCGGTGAGGTCGGGCTCGCGCTCGACGACCTCCTGGCATGGGCCTTCCTTCACGAGCCTGGGGGCGGCGCCGGCCAGGCGCAGCAGGTCCGGCAACAACGCGAATTTCTCGCGCCAGGAGGCCGGCGGCTTCAAATGCGTGAGATGATCGATCTCGCGGGCGATTTCCTCGATCTCGCGGACCCCGAGGGCCATGGCCATGCGGCGGGGCGAGCCGAAGGCGTTGATGAGCACCGGAATGTGTTTTCCGACCACGTTTTCGAACAAGAGCGCCGGCCCGCCGCTTTTCATCACGCGATCGGCGATCTCGGTGATCTCCAGCTCGGCCTTGACCGGATGGGAAACGCGCTTGAGCTCCCCTTCGCGCTCTAGAACTTGAACAAAATCCCACAGGCTGTTATAAGCCATGGTTTAAGAGGCCTCCCCGTATTACCCGCCCCGGGCGCAAGATCAAGTGAGCATCTTTAATCCGAGAGGTGAAGTGAAGTCAAGGATGGAAGCTCGGGACGATCTTTCGACCAAGATAGCCCGGCTGTTTCCCCTCGTTATTCTGCTTCTTACCGTCGGAACCTTCGCCGCCGTATTGCACAACGGGTTCGTCAGCTGGGATGACGATCTCAATATTATAGACAACCCGCATTATCGAGGCCTCGGCCGGTCCGAGCTCGGCTGGATGTTCACCACCCTGTTCCTGGGCCATTATCAACCGCTCAGCTGGGTAACCCTGGGCCTGGATTATCTCGTCTGGGGCGTGGACCCGTTCGGCTACCATCTTACCAGCCTGGTTTTACATGCCGCCAACGCCGTTGTTTTTTACTTTCTCGCGGCGCGGCTGCTCTCGCTGGCTCTTACGGCCGGACGGGACGATTTTGCCGTGCGCATCGGCGCCGCCTTTGCGGCCGTCCTGTTCGCCGTTCACCCCCTCAGGGTCGAGTCCGTCGCCTGGGCGACCGAGCGGCGCGACGTGCTTTCCGGGCTGTTCTTTCTCTCGGCGATTTTTTCTTACATCAAGGCGGCGACGGCGGAAACGGAGTCGGCTTATCGCAAATGGATGGCTTCGGCGGTCGGGATTTATATTTTATCGCTGCTCTCCAAGGCGGTGGGAATGAGTCTTCCCGCCGTTCTCCTGGTGCTCGACGTCTACCCGCTGAGGCGTCTGGAGGCCGATCCCAGGCAGTGGTCGGGGGGAGCGTCTCGGAAGGTGCTCGGCGAGAAAGCGCCCTTTGTCCTGCTGGCCGCGGCAGCCGCGGTCCTGGCAGCGGTTGCGCAGACCGGCGCCATGAAGCCGGTCTCGGAGCACGGGCTTGTCGGCCGTTTGTCCCAGGCGGGATACAGCTTCGCCTTTTATCTATGGAAAACGATCGCTCCGGTCGGACTGTCGCCGCTTTACGAGCTGCCGCCTTTCTTCCGGCCCGGCGACGGGATTTACGTCCTGAGCGGTTTGTCGGTGGTCGCGGCCACTATCGCGCTGGTTGTTTTCCGCCGCCGCTGGCCCGCGGGCCTGACGGTGTGGATTTATTACCTGGCGCTGGTCCTGCCGGTGTCAATTCGTCGCCGACCGCTACAGCTACCTGTCCTGCCTGGGGTTCGCGCTGCTGGCGGGCGGGGGGCTCGTTCTTCTTTGGCGGCGCTGGCTCTTTTTTACCGAAACGGCCCAGCCCCTGGCGGCGGCCGTTCTGGTCGCCATCGTGGCGAGCCTCTGTTATTTGACCAGCCGCCAAGTCGAGATCTGGCACGATACGGAAGGCTTATGGAGGGCCGTCCTCGCCGTGGATCCGAATTCGGCCATCGCGAATAACGACCTGGGAAACCTATTGCGCTACCAGGGAAAGCTCGAAGAGGCCGTCGCGCACTATCGTCGGGTGATAAAAATCAATCCCACCTATCCGGCGGTTTATTATAATCTGGGGAATGTCCTGTCGTCGCAGGGCAAGCTCGACGAGTCCATCGAAAGCTACCGCACAGCGGTTCGACTGCTCCCCACTTTCACCCGGGCGCACTACTCTCTGGCGCTGGGTCTGGTCGTCCAGGGCAAGCAGGATGAGGCCTTCGAACACTTCGAGCAGGCCGTCCGGCTGGAGCCCCGTTTCGCCGAGGCGCATAACAACCTCGGCCTCATCCTGGCGAGCCGCGGCGGCTGGGATGAGGCGCTCCGCCACTATCAACAAGCGTTGGAGATAAAGCCCGACTTTGCCCTGGCCCACGTCAATTTGGGCGAGGCTCTTGCCCAGCGCGGCAAAACCGGCGAAGCTATCGGCCACTTCCGGCGCGCGCTTGAAATCGAGCCGCAAATGGCGGCGGCGCGCGAAAGCCTTGCTCTGGCATTGGTCCGGGACGGCCGCGTGGACGAAGCGGTCAAAGAGTATGAAAGGGCGATCCAAGAGAAGCCCGGCTTCGCGGGTGCGTACTACGGACTGGCCAACGCGTACTTCCAGCGGGGCAGGTACAGGGACGCGGCTGAGCAGTATCGCCGGGCGCTCAGGATCGATCCGGCCGCCGCGGCCGCGCACTATGGCTTGGCCAACGCCCTGTCGAAAGCGGGCGACGCCGAGGCGGCGATAGAACAGTACCGGCTGGCGATCCGGTACGACGGCAAAAACATGGAGGCTTATTCCAACCTGGGCAATGCGTTGGAGACGCGCGGCCGCCTCGACGAAGCGATTGGGCAGTATCGCCGGGTGGTGGCGGCGCGTCCGAAGGACGCGCCGGCGCACTACAATTTGGCCAACGCCCTGCTCAGGAAAGAGGACTTCAAGGGAGCGATTTTGGAATATCAGCGCGCGCTCCAGATCAATCCGAAATATGTGGAGGCGAGGACTAATTTGGGCAGCGCGCTCGATGGGGAGGGGAAAAAAGACGAGGCGGTGGCGGAATACCGCAAGGCATTGGAGATCGATCCCAACTATGCCGCGGCGCGCTTCAATTTGGGACTGTTGCTCGGGGAGCGGGGGGATATCGCGGCGGCGACCGAGCAGTTCCGCCGGGTCGTCGAGATCAACCCACAAGATCCCGAGGCGCGCTACCATCTGGGGGATTTGTGGATGGCGGCGGGTAAGCCGGACGAGGCCGCGGCCGAGTATATGCGAGCCCTCAGGATCGAACCGAACTTTGCGCCGGCGCGGGAGAAATTACGGCAGCTTTTAGCGCGCCGGGAGCCGCAGAGCGGGCAAAAACAATCCCCGGGCGACGGCGCGGGCGACAACTAACGTAAGGGCCGACCTAGTTGGAATCAACCGACGCTGCCATTACCGGGGAGAGGAGCGAAGCGCGGTTCTGGAAACCGAGCCGCTCCCATCTGCCGGCCGTTTTCGGCCTGATCTATTTTTCTCTGGCCTTCAGCCTGATCTCGGTGCTCGCCTTCCTGCAGAAATCCCCCACCATCGACGAGCCGATTCATCTTTTCGCCGGCTATTCTTATCTGAAATGGGGCGACTACCGGGTCAATCCGGAACATCCCCCCTTTGCCAAAATCTGGGCCGCGCTGCCGCTCCTGGCCTTCGATCTGAAGGACCCCCGCCCGTCGCGGCCGCATTGGGATTTGATTCCGGAGGATAAGTACGGGTATCCCACGGTGGATATCGCCAACGACCTGCTCTTTGTCGACGGCGACGGCGAGACGCTTTTCTTTTACGCGAAACTCCAGATGGTCTTCCTGGGAATCCTGCTCGGAATTTTCGTTTATTTATGGACCCGGGAGCTCTTTGGACCGGGGGCGGCGTTTTTTTCGCTTCTTCTCTACGGCCTCGATCCGAACATCCTGGCGCATAGCCAGATCGTCCACACCGACGTTCCGTTCACGGCGTTTTTTTTCATCGCCACCTATTTTTTTTGGCGCGCGCTCGACCGGCCGGGCCGGCTCGACGTCGTGCTCGCCTGCGTGTTTTTCGCTTTGGCCGCGATCACCAAATATTCATCGATAGCGATCCTGCCGGTTTGGGCCATGCTCGGCGTGGCGGCGATTTTTTTTAACCGGCGCGCTTCGGTCGCCGCGCCGGCCGGCGCCGCGCCCCATCGCGCGGACGACGCGCTTCGCCTTGTGGGAGCGCTGATGGCCGCCGCCGTGACGGCTTATCTTTTCATCTGGGCCGTTTATGGATTCCGTTACGCGGCCATTCCCGGCGGCCTGCATCCTTTGCACCTCGAGCAGGTCATGCCGGACAAGAATACCGCGTTGGCGGGAATCGCCGCTTTCATCGCGGATCACCGGCTTTTTCCCGAGGCGTGGCTCTACGGGCAGCTTTACGTCCTGAAATACCTGACTCGGACGACGTTCCTTTTCGGGCAAAGCTCCGATGACGGGTTTTGGGCCTATTTCCCGGTGGCTTTCCTGGTTAAGACTCCGCTCCCCACGATCGCTTTTCTGATCGCCGGCGCGTGGATGCTCGTCCGCCGCCGGCTCGACCGCGCGCGCGCGCTTTTTTTGCTCATTCCGGCAGCCGTCTACTTCACGCTCGCGGTCTGGTCCAGGGCGAATATCGGACTGCGCTACATTCTTCCCATCTATCCTTTTTTATTCGTCCTGGCCGGCGCGGCCGCCGCGGAGCTATGGAAAAGGGGACGGTGGATGAAACAGGGCGTTCTCGTCCTTGGGGTCTGGTTGGCGTGGTCTTGTATCTCGACCTATCCGCATTACCTGGCCTATTTCAACGAGCTCGTCGGCGGTCCGAAAAACGGTTATAAAGTGCTGCTCGATTCCAATCTGGACTGGGGTCAGGATTTGAAAGGGCTGAAGCGCTGGATGGACGCCCACGGGGTCAAGAAGATTAAGTTTCTTTACTTCGGATTTATCGATCCCGAGTATTACGGGATCGACGCCAGTTTTTTGGACTATAGCTGGATCGCCTACGACCCGCCGGCCACCCAAACCCCCGAGCCTTTTCAGTACGTCGCGATGAATGTCCACCTTCTCTATGGATTGTCCGGCGACTTCCCCGCCGCGAAGCTCTTCAGGACGCAGCGGCCAGTGGCGGTCATCGGCCATTCCATCTTTATTTACAAGCTCGACGGAAGCGAAATCCGGTGAGCGACCCTTTTGTCTCCGTGATCGTCACGGCTTATAACGAAGGCGACTGCATCCAGTCCACGCTGGGAAAGATCACGGGCTATCTCCGCGCGAGATTTTCCCGCTTCGAGGTCATCGTCGTCGACGACGGCTCCACCGACGACACGGGCGGAAGGGTTTCTGAATTTGCGGCCCGGGAGCCGTCGGTCCGGCTGGTCGCTTTTTCGGAAAATCGCGGTAAAGGATTCGTCGTCAGGCAGGGAGTCCTGGCGGCCCGGGGAGACGCGGTTTTTTTCACCGACGCCGATCTCTCGACCCCGGTCGAGGAGATCGAAAAGGGTCTGGCGGGGCTGGAAGAGGGCCACCCCATGGTCATCGCCTCGCGGCGGCACTCGGCGTCGGTCATCGCGCTCGGCCAGGGCCGGGGAAGAGAGGCGGTCGGGAGAGCGTTCAACCGGTTCGTCAAGAGTCTGCTCTCTCTGCCGTTCGACGACACCCAATGCGGCTTCAAGTGTTTTACCGGCGCCGCGGCGCGGGAGATTTTTTCCCTCGCCCGCATCAATGGATTTGCCTTCGACGTGGAGGCGATCGTGATCGCCCGGAGCCTCGGGTATCGCGTTTACGAGATCCCCGTCCGCTGGACCAACTCGCCCGACAGCAAGGTGCGGCCGGTGCGGGATTTATTATTCGTCTTGAAGGACCTCCTCGGGATCTACTGGAACGAAAAAAAAGGCTTATATAAGCGCCGATGATTCGAATGGCAGCTTCAACGACGGCCTCAATGACAGCTTTTTGTACTGCTTAAGGAATCCGCATGGATACCTCTCTTGGAGGCCGGTGGACAATCGGAATTTTGCTGATCATCCTCGCGTCGGCCGCGGGCCCCAGGCTTTTTCGGCTGGACCGGGTTCCGCCGGGGCTCCACGTCGACGAAGCCGCCAATGCCTGGAACGCTTACACGCTTTTAAGAACCGGCAAAGACCAGCACGGCGTCTCCTGGCCGGTGTTTTACACGCGCGCCTTCGGCGAGAACCGGAGCGTTTCCTATATTTACGCCCTGCTGCCGTTCCAGGCGCTGGGCGGTATGAACGTCTGGACGACCCGTCTGCCCGCGGCGGCGGCGGGGCTCGGAGCTATCCTGCTGATCTATTTTGTCGGCGCCCGCCTGTTTGGCCGCCTCACGGGCCTTGCGGCTGCCGGCATCCTGGCCTTCAACCCGTGGCATTTACTGGTCAGCCGGATGGGTCTGGAGGCGGCGCTGACGCCTTTGCTGGTGCTCGGGTCCGTGGCTGCCCTATTATGGTCCCATATGCCGCTGGACGACGCAGAGCCGCGCCGTCCCCGCCCCGCGGCGGCGGCCCTGGCCGGGGGGGTCGCCGGGATAAGCTGTTACGGCTACTGGGCGGTGCGCTTGTTCCTGCCGGTATTTTTTCTCGCCGCCCCCCTGGTGGCGGGAAGAGCCTGGCTCGGGCGCCTGAAGACCCGCGAGGGGGCTTTGGCGCTGGGAGCCATGGTCGTCGCCGGCGCGGTCAGCTTCGGCCCGCTCTTTTGGAAGCACCTCGCCGACCCTGAAGCGGGCAGGCGCGCGCGCATCCAGGGCTGGGTTTGGAGTGAATCGGATACTACCGTAGAGAGAATCGAAAAGGTCCTGGGCCGGTACCCGGCCCATTTCGGCGCGGATTTTCTTTTCCTCCGCGGCGACGGCGATCCCGGCCATGCGCCGCCGTCCGGCACCGGCCTGTTCCAATGGTACGACCTGCCCCTGATGATCGCGGGGCTCGCCATCTGCCTAAGGCGGGCGAAGTCATCCCGGGCGGCCCGGCTTTTGCTGCTCTGGGTCGTTTTATACCCGGCCGCCGATCTTCTGAACGAGCATCCGACCATGCATTATCTGAGGAGCCTGCCCGGGCTGCCGGCCTTGGTGTTGCTGGCCGCCGTCGGTTCGGCCGGCGTGGGAACCTGGTTATGGCAGCGGCGGCAGGCGACTCTGGCAATTTGTTGCGGCGCGCTTATTTTAATCCTGATCTTCAATGTCCGCTTTTTTCGCGAATACTTCAGCGACGATTTTTATCGCCAAAGGTATCTTTCAGGCGCTTATGGGCCGGGGATTTTGCAAGCCGCCAGCTGGATTCAGCCGCATCTGAAAGAAGCCGACGCCGTTGTTGTGCAGCAAGCGTGGATAGCGCATCCTTATGTTTTTACCCTCGTGGGGCTGGGCTACGACCCCGAGCAGTGGTTTCGCGATCGCCGCGAGATCGTCCGGGGTCCTTTGGCCGACGGCACCTACCCTTACGAGGATGTCTATCTCAGCTATGGGAAAATCCATTTTATGTTCGCCGACTCAAGCGTTCCCGCGCTGCGGAACCTGGCGCAAAACGGCCGGCGCGACCGCGTTTTCTTCATCGTCATGCCGGGCGACATGGGGTTGGACAAGCAATCCAGACCCGTGCACGAGATCCGCGACGCGAAAGGGCGGACCCTGGTGGAAATATACGAGCTCGATCTGTAGGGGATCATAAACCCATTCTCTGGACCTGAAATGATCAGCCTGTTGCATGACTGGAAAGAGCGGATTCAGAGCCGCGCCGGAGTGCGCGCTCTCGCCGCGATCACGGTCGTCGCGGCCGTCGGGGTGATCGGCACGGAGATTCTGGCCTTCAGGCGGGCGCATCTCTGGGAGAGCCAGGTGCGCCAGCCGCGGCATAAACTCGCCGCCGTTCAAAGATCGAGACTGCGCGCCAGCGCGATTCACCTGAAGCGGGGCAACGAACTGGCCCAGGAGGGCAAAGGCAAGGCCGCCATCGAGCAGTATCGTCAAGCCCTGGAAGCGGACCCTGAATCCGCTTTGGCCCACAACAACCTGGGCAACGTCTTTCTGGAGCAAGGCGACACGGACGAGGCGATCCGGCATTATCGCCGGGCGCTCGGCGCCGACCCCGCCTATGGATTGGCCCACGAAAACCTGGGCAACGCCTTGTTGGCGAAGGGGCAGATCGACGAGGCGATGGCGCATTACCGGCGCGCGCTCGCGGCCGATCCCAAGATGATCGACGCGCGCTACGGACTGGCGGGCGCGCTGGCGCGCAAAGGTCGTTCGGCGGAGGCGATCGGGGAATTTGCGAGAGTCGTCAAGGAGAGCCCGGGCTTTGCGGAAGCCTACTACGGCCTGGGCAATGTCTACTTCAACCAGGCGAAGTTCGACCAGGCGGTGGAGCAGTACGCGCGCGCGGTCAAGATCGATCCCGGCTACGCGGCGGCGCACTTCAACATGGGCAATGCCTGGGCGAAACTGGG
>WNFL01372413.1_pt1 | contig 10278 bp, 8 predicted proteins | sample 5400361 | NCBI WGS metagenome assembly WNFL01 (sample SAMN13153351, study PRJNA577476) | soil metagenome | isolation source: 40 cm soil on Douglas fir-dominated hillslope | place: USA:California | collected 2013-09-17
CGATGAGCAGCGCGCACGGCGTGCCGTAGAGCCCGGCGGGGAAGCGCTTGGGCAGCGTGCCCGGGATGACCACGCATTGCGCCGGCACCGCGCCGTGGCTCACCACCTGCTCCGCGCCGCGCACGTCCACGATCGGCGTCGAGGCGGTGAGCACGACGCCGGCGCCGATCACGGCGCCGCGCCCGATCCGCACCCCCTCGACCACGATCGCGCGCGAGCCGACAAAGGCGTCGTCCTCGACGATCACCGGGCGGCTCTGGGGCGGCTCGAGCACGCCGCCGATCCCCACGCCGCCCGAGAGGTGGACGCGCCTGCCGATCTGGGCGCACGAGCCCACGGTCGCCCAGGTGTCCACCAGCGTCCCCTCGCCCACCCGCGCGCCGACGTTGACGTAGCCCGGCATCAGGATGACGCCGGGCTCGAGGAAGCTGCCGTAGCGCGCCACCCCCGGCGGCACCACCCGCACCCGGGCGGACGCCAGGTCGCGCTTGAGCGGGATCTTGTCGTGGAACTCGAACGGTCCGACCTCGTGGGTGACCGAGGCGCGCAGGCGGAAGTAGAGCGAGAGCGCCTGCTGGAGCCAGCCGTGGGTGATCCACTCCCCCGCCGGATCGTCGCCGGCCGGCTCGGCGACCCGCAGGTCGCCGCAATCGAGCGCCGCCACCGCGCCCTCGACCGCGCCTCGCACCGCGGGCTCCTCGATCGGGCGTCGGCCCTCGTAGGCCGCCTCGATGCTCTCGCGCCAGCGCTCGAGCGGGTAGCCGCTCATGCCGCCCCCTCGATCCCCGCCGCCTCGAGCCGGGCGACCGCCTCGCGGCACTGCGCCAGGGTGGGGACCAGCGCCCAGCGCACGCAGCCCTCCCCGCCCGGGCCCAGGTAGGAACCGGGCAGCGAGACCAGGCCGAGCTTGAGCAGGCGCTCGACGAACGCGACGTCGTCGCCACCCGGGGCGCGCACCCACAGGTAGAAGGTCGCCTCGCTGGCCTCGACCCGGAAGCCGTGGCGCGCGAAGAACTCCTGGAACAGCGCGCGCTTCGCGGCATAGCGCGCGCGCTGCTCGCCGGCGTGCGCGTCGTCGCTCCAGGCCGCGATCGCGGCGCTCTGGATGAAGTCCGGGGTCGCGACCCCGACGTTGGGCCGCAGCCGGCGCAGCGCGGCGATCAGGCGCTCGTCGCCGGCCATGAAGCCGGAGCGGTAGCCGGTCATCGCCGAGCGCTTGCTCAGCGTGTGGAACGCGATCACGTTGTCGGTGCCGGCCTCGAGCATCGAGGGCGGCGGTGAATCGAAGTACACCTCGGCGTAGGCCTCGTCGGCGCCCACCCAGAAGCCCTCGCGGCGCGCGCGCTCGGCGATCGCCCCGAGCCGGGCGCGGTCGAGCACCGCGCCGGTGGGATTGTGCGGGCTGTTGAGCCACAGCAGCGCGGTGCGCGCCCACACCTCGGCGGGCACACGGTCGGGATCGAAGCGCCAGCCGTCGGCGGCGGAGAGCGGCGCCAGGTGGACGCGCGCGCCGGCGAGCCGCGCGGCTGGCTCGTACACCGGGTAGGCCGGGCTCGGGATCACGACCGTGTCGCGCCCCCCGCCGTCGCGGCCCACGATCCCGAAGGCGAGCAGGAACACCGCCTCCTTGGTGCCGTTGACCGGCAGACGCCGCGCCCAGCCGGCGCAGGCGGCGCGCAGCTCGGGCTGCCCCGCCACCGCCGGGTAGCTCGACACGCTCGGGATCGCGCGCGCCAGCGTCTCGCGGATGAAGGCCGGGGTCTCCTCGCGCGGATCGCCGATGCTGAAGTTGATGAGCGGCAGCCCGGGCGGCGCGAGCTCGCGGGTCTGGCGCTCGAGCGTCACGAACGGATACTCGCGCGGCCCGGTGAGCAGCGGGTTGAGCGGTCCGGGCCGCGCTCCCGCCGCGACCGCGCCGGGTCCGGGATCGGGACGCGGCGTCACGCGGCCTCCGCGCCCACGAACGCGGCCAGCCACTGGCGCGCGCGCTCCAGGCTCTCGATCGGGCAGTACTCGCCGACCTGATGGGCCAGCTCGGGCAGCCCGGGGCCGAAGTTGAACGCCGGGACCCCCGCGGCGGTGAACTGCGCCACGTCGGTCCAGCCCTGCTTGCCCGCCACCGCGGCGCCGAAGCGGCGCACGAACTCGCTCACCTCGGGCCGGTCGGCGCACACCCGGCCGGGGGCGGCGCGGTCGGCGACCCGGAACTCGAACTCGTCCGGGACCAGCGCGCGCAGCCGGCGCTCCGCGGCCTCCAGGGTACGGTCGGGCGGGAAGCGGTAGTTGAGGTTGGCGACCAGCTCGTCGGGCACCACGTTGCGCGCGCGCCCGGCGCGCAGGGTCGTGACCTGGAGCGTCTCGCGGAACTCGATGCCCTGGACCTCGACCGCGGTGACCGGAAAGCGCGTGACCTGATCGAGCCACGCGGCGGCGCGCTCGACCGCGTTGACCCCCAGCCAGGGCCGGGCGCTGTGGGCGGCGCGGCCGGTCACGCGCACCTCGGCGTTCATGCTGCCGTTGCAGCCCAGCTCGACCTTGAGGTCGGTGGGCTCGAGCAGGATCGCGAGCCGCGCCTGCGCGAGCCACGGCATCTCGGCGAGCAGGCGGGTGAGCCCGTTGCGCTCGAGCGGGCCCTCCTCGGCCTCGTAGAACACCAGCGCCAGGTCGAAGCGCGCCCGCGCGGCGTCGAGCCCCTCGGCGAGCGCCAGCATCACGGCGTCGCCCGACTTCATGTCGGTCGAGCCCACCCCGTAGAGGCGGCCGTCCTCGCGGCGCGCGCGCGCGTTGCCGTTGGCGGGCACGGTGTCGAGGTGGCCGGCGAGCACCAGCAGCGGCCGCTCGCGCGCCGCCGCGCGCCACACCAGCGAGTGGCCGGAGCGCGTACAGCGGCCGCCGGGCAGGGCCTCGAGGCGGCGCGCCAGCCAGTCCGCGAGCGCGCCCTCGCTCCCGGTCTCGCTCGGAATGTTGACCATGGTCTCGAGCAGGTCGGCGAGGCTTTCGGCGGTCATCGGGGAGCCCGGGTCGCGCGTCATGAGCGGATGGCAAATCTACCAGACCGCGCGCGGCTTGCGCCACCGCGGGCCCGTCGTTAGCCTCGTCGCATGGAATCCGGCGCGGTGCCGGGGGCGCGCCCCGGCCAGGTCACCGGCACGCTGCTGTGCCTCGAGGGCCGCGACGCGCTCGCGCTGCTCCACCGCATCTCGACCCAGTCGCTGCTCGATCTCGCTCCCGGGCAGGCGGCGGCGACCCTGTTCTGCGACTTCCGCGGCCGCCTGCTCCACCGCGCCATCGTGGCGGTGACCGGCGACCGCGTGGTGTGGCTGCTGCGCGACGACGCGCCCGCGCTGCCGCTCGCGGATTTCCTCGCGCGCTTCGTGTTCCGCGAGGACGTGCGCGTCACGGTGCCGCGCGAGGACTGGTCGGTGCGCCTGGTCGCCGGCGACGTCGGCCTGGCGCCCGGCGCCGTGCGCGAGCGCGAGGGCCGGCCGCACGAGGTCCAGGTCCGGCCCGGCTGGGCACTGGCGCTGGTCCCGCCCGGCGCCCCGCCGCCGCTGCCGGCGCTCGAGCACGCCCGCATCCTCGCCGGGCTGCCGCGCCACGGCCACGAGATCAGCGAATCCTTCAACCCCTACGAGGTCGGGCTCGCCCCCGAGGTCCACCTGCGCAAGGGCTGCTACACCGGGCAGGAGGCGCTCATGCGCCTCATGACCTACCACAGCGTGCGGCGCCGGCTGGTGCGGGTGCGGGGCGACGGCCTGCCGCCCGACACGCCGCACGACCTGCACGGCGAGGGGTGGATCACCAGCGTCGCACCCGGGGGCGAGGCGCCGGGCGACCCGGGATGGATCGGGGTCGCGGTGGTGCGCCACGAGGCCGCCGAGCCGGGACGCGAGCTGGCGGTCGGGGGCCGGACGGTCACCATCGTCCAGGCGTTCGAACGGCTGCCGCCGCTCGGACTCTCCTGAGCGCGCCCTACTCCTCCGCGCCGGCCTCGCCGTCGGCCGGCTCCTCGGGTGCGTCCACCACGATGGCGTCGGTGGTGAGCACCAGGGTGCCGATGCTGGCCGCGTTCTGGAGCGCGCAGCGCGTCACCTTGGCCGGATCGAGGATGCCGGCGGCCTCGAGGTCCTCGTAGATCCCGGTCTGGGCGTTGAAGCCCCACGCCCCCGCGTGCTCGAGGATGCGCGCGACGATCACGGTGCCGCGCTCGCCGGCGTTGTCGGCGATCTGCCGCGCCGGCGCCTCGAGCGCCGCCAGCACGATGTCGCGCCCCACCCGCTCGTCGCCGGCGAGCTCGAGCCGCGCCACCGCGAGGCGCGAGCGCAGCAGCGCCACCCCGCCCCCGGCAACCACGCCCTCCTCGACCGCGGCGCGGGTGGCGGCGAGCGCGTCCTCGATGCGCTCGCGGCGCTCGGCGAGCACGCTCTCGGTGGCGCCGCCGGCGCGCACCGTCGCCACCCCGCCCGCGAGCTGGCCGAGCCGCTCGCGCAGCCACTCGCGATCGGCGGCGGTCCGCGCCCCGGCGAGCGCGCGCTCGAGCATCGTGATGCGCTCGCGGATCGCCTCCGGCCGCCCGCCGCCCTGGACGATCGTGGTGCGGTCCTTCGCCACCAGCACGCGCCGCGCGCGCCCGAAGTCCGCCGCCTCCACCTGGTCGAGCCGACGTCCCATCTCGGGCGTGAACAGCCGCGCCCCGGTCAGGGCCGCGATGTCCTCGAGCCGCTCGCGCCGCCGCTCCCCGCTGTCCGAGGCCCGCACCGCGACCGAGGCCAGCGTGCCGCGCAGCCGGTTCACGACCAGCGTGGCGAGCGCCTCGGCCTCGATGTCGTCGGCGATGACCAGCAGCGCGCGCCCCGCGCGCGCCGCCTGCTCGAGCGCCGGGACCAGGTCGCGCGCCGCGCTGAACTTGAGATCGGTGAGCAGCACCAGCGCCTGGTCGAGCACCACCTCCATGGTCTCGGGATGGGTCACGAAGTAGGGCGAGAGGTAGCCGCGCTGGAACTGCAGTCCCTCGGACACCTCGAGCGTGGTCTCCATGCCGCGCCCCTCCTCGACCGTGACCACGCCGTGCCGTCCGACGCGCTCGAGCGCGTCGGCGACCAGCGCGCCGATCTCGGCGTCGTTGTGCGAGCTCACGGTGGCGATGCGCGACAGGTCCTCGCGGCGCTCGACCGGGCGCGACTGGCGGCGCAGCTCCTCGACCACGCCGGCGACCGCGCGATCGATGCCGCGCTTGACCGCCATCGGGTTGTGCCCGGCGGCGACCGCGCGCAGCCCGTCGCTCACCAGGCTGTGGGCCAGCACGGTCGCGGTGGTGGTGCCGTCGCCCGCGTCCTCGCCGGTCTTGAGCGCGACCTCCTTGACCATCTGGACGCCCATGTTCTCGAACGGGTCGGCGAGCTCGATCTCGCGCGCGATGGTGAGGCCGTCGTTGGTGATCGTGGGGGCGCCGCGGCCGCGGTCGATGACCACGTTGCGTCCGCGCGGGCCCAGGGTGACGCGCACCACGCCGGCGAGCTGCTCCACGCCGCGCCGCAGCGCCTCGCGCGCCGCGGCGTCGAACTCGATGCGCTTGCCCATGGGAGGCTTATCGTCCCTTCGGATGCGCGGGCTTAGCCGCCTCGCGCCGCTCCTCCCACAACAGCCGCATGCCCTTGAGCGTGAGCGCCTCGTCGACCTTCTTCACGGTCGCGCACTCGGGGGCCACCACCTTCGCCCAGCCGCCGGTGGCAATGACTTGCGGTCGTCCCTTCATCTCGCGCGCGAGGCGGCGGACCAGCGTGTCCACCTGCCCCGCGGCCCCCCACAGCACCCCGGCGCGCAGCGATTCCTCGGTGGTGCGGCCCAGCGCCCGGCGCGGCCGGATGAGCTCGACGCGCGGGATGCGCGCGGCGCGCCGGAACAGCTCCTCGGCCGAGGTGCCGACCCCGGGCGCGATCGCGCCGCCCAGATACTCGCCCTCGCGCGAGATGCAGTCGAAGGTGGTCGCGGTGCCGAGGTCCACCACGATCGCCGGGGTGCCGTGGAGCGCGCGCGCCGCGATGGCGTTGGCGATGCGGTCCGCCCCCACCGCGCCCGGGTCGTGGTAGCGGATCTTGAGTGAGGTCGCGGTGGCCGCGCCGACCTCGAGCGGCGCCTGGCCGCCCCAGCGCTCGAGCGCCTCGGCCCACGGCTGGGTGAGCGCCGGGACCACCGAGCACAGCACGGCGCCGTCGATCTCGCTGGCCGCGACCCGGCGCGCCAGCGCCTCGAGGCGCAGCCCCACCTCATCCGCGGTCATGCGGCCGCTGGTGAGGCGCCAGAACTCGATCAGCTTGGCGCCGCGAAACACCCCGACCACCGTGTCGCTGTTGCCGATGTCCACCGTGACCAGCGTCGCGGCGGCGCGGGCGGGCGACGAACGCCCTCCGCGCGCCGCGCGCGTGCGCTTGCGATCAGGCACGACGACCCTCCTCGACCGTGGCGGCCGACGCCCGGCGGCGCCGCGCCACGATCCACGACAGCCCCACGCTCAGGAAATAGAGCACCGTCATCGGCACACCCATCACCAGCTGCGCGGTGACGACGTCGCCCGGCGTGATGAGCGCGGTCACCAGGAACGCGGCCACGATCGCGACCCGCCACTGCTTGAGCAGAAAGCCGGGCGTCACGATCCCGATCGCGGTGAGCGTCATGGTCACGAGCGGCAGCTGGAACACCAGCCCGCAGGCCAGCACCAGGTTGTACACGAAGCTCAGCAGCGGCCCGACCTGGATCTGCGCCTGCATGCTCGGGGTCATGAACCCGCTCAGGACCCGCACCACCAGCGGCACGACGTAGCCGTAGGCCGCCCAGCCGCCGAGCGCGAACATGACCAGCGAGCCGGCCACGATCGGCGCCACCCAGGTGCGCTCGCGCCGGAACAGGCCGGGGGCGACGAAGCTCCACAGGCGGTAGAGCACGAACGGCAGCGTCAGGCACAACCCCAGCACGACGGTGAGCTTGATGCGCTCGTTGAGGGCCTCGAGCGGCGACAGCACGACGACGTGCCGCACCGTGCGCTGGATGATGTCCTCGAGCACGCGCGGGGCGAGCCACCACCCCCCCACCGCGCCGATCCCGACCGCGAGGACGCAGTGGATGATGACGCGGCGCAGCTCCTCGAGGTGCTCGAGGAACGGCATCTCGCCGGTCTGGCGCGGGTCGTCGCTCATCGCGGCTCCGCGGGTACCAGCTCGAGGTCGCCCGCCCGCACCGTGGTCTCGGCGCCCGACGCGAGCGCCAGCACCAGGCCGCCATCACTGTCGAGCGTGCGCGCGACCCCGCTCACCTCGCCCGCCAGGGTGCGGACGCGCACCGGGCGCCCCCAAAACCCGGCGCGCAGGCGCCAGGCCTCGAGCACGGCCTCGCGCGCGCCCTCCTGAAGCGTCGCCCACAGCGGCTCGAGCACGTTCAGGAACTGGGCCGCGACGGTCTCGCGCTCCACCGCGAACCCCTCGGCCGCGAGCGACGTGGCGGTGTCGCGCAGCGCTTCGGGGAAGGACGCGCGATCCCCGCCGACGTTGACGCCCACGCCGATCACGACCGCCTCGCCGGCGGTGTCCGCTCCCGATCCGCCGCGGCTCTCGCACAGGATGCCCGCCAGCTTGCGTCCCTCCATGAGCACGTCGTTCGGCCACTTGAGCCCGGCCCGCACGCCGACGCGCTCGAGCGCCTGGGCGAGCGCGAGGCCGGCCGCGAGCGGCAGCACGCCGAGCGAGCGGCGGTCGCACCCGGCGTGGAGCAGCACCGAGAGCGCGAGCCCCTCGCCCGGCGTCTGGTGCCAGCGCCGGCCGGCGCGCCCGCGCCCGCGGGTCTGCGCGTCGGCGACCACCGTGGTGCCGTCGGGGGCGCCGGCCGCGAGCGCCTCCCAGGCCAGGTCGTTGGTGGACCCGACCTCGGCGCGCGCCACCAAGTGGCGGCCGAGGAAGCGCGTCGTCAGCAGGGCCGTGAAGCGCGCGCGGTCGAAAGTGGGCTCAGCCAAGTTCCTCGATCTCCAGGCTCAAATCGAGCGCCGGGGCCGAATGGGTGAGCGCCCCGACCGACAGGTAGTCGGCGCCGGTCGCGGCGTAGGCGCGCGCGTTGTCGAGCGTGATGCCGCCCGAGACTTCGACCTCGGGCCAGCGCCGCGCCCCGGAGCGCCGGCGCGGGCTGTCGGACGGGTGCGCCGCGCTCCAGCGGTCCACCGCCTCGACCGCGCGTTTGACCTCGGCGACCGTGCGGTTGTCCACCAGGATGCGGTCCACCTCGGGGCGCAGCGCCTCCTCGAGCTGGTCCTGCGACTCGACCTCGACCTCGAGCAGCAGGTCGCGGCGCGTGCGCTGGATCGCGTTGATCGCCTGGGTCAGTCCCCGGGCCGCGCGGATATGGTTGTCCTTGACCAGGTACATGTCCCACAGCGCCAGGCGGTGGTTCTGGCCGCCGCCGCACTGGACCGCGTACTTCTCGAGGAAGCGCAGCCCCGGGGTGGTCTTGCGGGTGTCGAGGATCACGACGCCGGTGCCGGCGACCGCGGCGACGAAGCGGCTGGTGAGCGTCGCCACCCCGGACATGCGCATCATGAAGTTCAGCGCGGTGCGCTCGCCGGTCATGACGCTGGCGGCCGAGCCGGTGATCTTGGCCAGCGTCACCCCGGCCTCGACCCGCGCCCCGTCGGCGAGCAGCGCCTTGAACTGCAGCGCCGGGTCCACCTCGCGGAACGTCATCTGGGCGATCTCGAGCCCCGAGATCACGCCCGGGGCCTTGGCCATGATCACGGCGCGCGCGTTGACGTTGGAGGGCACGGCGTTGAGCGTGGTGACGTCGCCGGTGCCGACGTCCTCCGAGAGCGCGAACTTGACCAGCGGCAGGAAGCTCTCGAGCATGATTACCGGTCCGGCCCGAAGCGCCGCTTGATGCGCCGCGGCTCTTTCGCGGTCAACGGGCGTTGCCCTGGGGGCCTCCCCTCTCTCCCGGCAAGCTCTTTTCGCGACTGGCGTCGCGAAAAGCCTTTCCGGGCGGGTCGACCCCCCAAGCCTGATTGCGCCGGCCCGTCCCCGGCTCCCTCCGCCGCCGCCAGCGTCTCGCGCAGCTCCTCGGCGCGGTCGCGCAGCGAGGCGGCACGCTCGAAGTCGAGGCCGCGCGCCGCCTCGAGCATCTCGTCCTCGAGCCGCGCGATCAGGGCGCGCGGGTCCTCGCCCTGCGCCGCCGCGAGCAGGGCGCTCGCCGGGTCCTCCTCGGGCCGGATCGCGTCGGCCACCGAGGTCGCGCGCATCACCTCCTCGACGCTCTTGACGATGGTGCGCGGCACGATGTGGTGGGCGGCGTTGTACTCGAGCTGCTTGGTGCGCCGGCGCGTGAACTCGTCGAGCGCGCGCCGCATCGAGTCGGTCACCTGGTCGGCGTAGAGGATGACGCGCCCGCGCAGGTTGCGCGCCGCCCGTCCCGCGGTCTGGATCAGCGAGCGCTCCGAGCGCAGGAACCCCTCCTTGTCGGCGTCGAGGATCGCGACCAGCGACACCTCGGGCAGGTCGAGGCCCTCGCGCAGCAGGTTGATCCCCACCAGGACGTCGAACTCCGCCAGCCGCAGGCCGCGCAGGATCTCGACCCGCTCGAGCGCGTCGATGTCGCTGTGCAGGTAGCGCACCTTGACCCCCATCTCGGCGAGGTAGTCGGTGAGGTCTTCGGCCATGCGCTTGGTGAGCGTCGTGACCAGCACGCGCTCGCGCGCCGCCACCACCTCGGGATCCACGAGCCCCGTGGGGCGGATGATCTGCTCGACCACCACGCCGCGCGACTGCTGGAGCTCGTACTCGGCGGGCGTGGCCGAGATGTAGAGCGCCGGCCCGGTGAGGGCCTCGAATTCGTCGAAGCGCAGCGGCCGGTTGTCGAGCGCCGAGGGCAGGCGGAATCCGAAGTCCACCAGGGTCTGCTTGCGCACCCGGTCGCCCTCGAACATGCCGCCGATCTGAGGCACCGTGACGTGCGACTCGTCGATCACGAGCAGGAAATCCGCGGACCCGTCGGCGCGGCGCGGGAAGTAGTCGATCAGGCAGCCGGGCCGCTCGCCGGGGGCGCGCCCCGAGAGGTGGCGGGAGTAGTTCTCGACCCCGGGACAGGTGCCGATGGTCGCCAGCATCTCGAGGTCGTACTCGGTGCGGTTGCGGAGCCGCTGGGCCTCGAGCAGCTTGCCCTCGAACCGGAACCGCTCGAGCCGCTCCGCCAACTCGGCGCGGATGCCGGCCAGCGCGCCCTGGAGGCGCGGCTCGGGGGTGACGAAGT
>WNFL01133305.1_pt2 | contig 10277 bp, 9 predicted proteins | sample 5400361 | NCBI WGS metagenome assembly WNFL01 (sample SAMN13153351, study PRJNA577476) | soil metagenome | isolation source: 40 cm soil on Douglas fir-dominated hillslope | place: USA:California | collected 2013-09-17
GGGACAGATTTGGTGTCTCGTGCCGTTCCAACTAATAAAACCTATTAATCGTCCAAGAATAAGTTCGTTGGAACGAGCACTGTGTCCCAGCATTTTTATCTTTTAATAGTTGGAGGGGCACTAGTTGGATATTGCTTGCAATAAAAAACCCAATCCAATAGGATGGAAGACTGCCCTGCAGGGACAGGCCTAATGCTTAGTCGCGTATTGCCTACAATAGAAAACAATCCAATAGGCGCGAAACTTTTGTCCTGTAGGGACAACATATTTGTTGGAAGGTAAACAAGAATTGATCAGACCTCGTAGGGGCATAACCTGGATTCTTACAGTCTATTGCGTCGTTTAAGGTGTCGTCCCTACGGGACGATGGGCATTTATTCAATATCTTTTTCTACAAATATTTTGTCCCTAGCGGGACAGGTTTGATGTCTAGTCGGATATTGCCTACAATAAAAAACCCAATCCAATAGGATGGAAGACTGCCCTGCAGGGGTCGGGTATTGCTGTGCGATAAAAACCCAAATCCAATAGGGTGGAAAAACTGCCCTGTAGGGACCGAATTAATGTGTTGTCGGACATTACTTACGATAAAAAACAATCTAATAGGGTGCAAAACTTTTGTCCTGTAGGGACAACCTATTTGTAGAAAGGTAAACAAGAATTGATCAGTGCCCCGTAGGGGCAAAACCTGGATTCAGAGTAATCGTCCCTCTCCCTTTCAGAGTTATTCAATTTCCTTAAAAACGTATCTCTTATCATATTGCACACCAAATTTTTCCAGCAATGCTTTTTTCTACAAATATTTTGTTCCCAGCGGGACAGGTTTGATGTCTCTAACATCCGTTCGGTTTTTGCAACCTACGGAAGGCCAGTGAGCATTGAACAGGTGTCGGACAAGAAAGAAAAAAAGAAACTAAATCGAATATATGTTATATTTCTAAAATGATTCCTGTTGTCTTGTTATCGAAAAAGGTTTTATGAAAGTACTTGTTACAGGGGCCAGCGGCCTGGTCGGAGCCGAGGTAGTCCGTCAAGCAATGGTCGACAACGGAATTCATGAAATAACTGCATTGGTGCGCCGGCCGTTGGACATTTCTAACGTCCCTAAGGAAGGAGGGGAGAAACTCCATATCGTTGTACGCCAGGATTTTCTGAGTTACTCAACGTCGGCAGAATTATTCAAGGCCCAGGATGCATGTATATGGTGTCTCGGTATTTCTCAATCCCAGGTGACCAAGGAAATGTACCATACGATCACGTTCGACTACACCCTGGAAGCGGCGCGAGCGATGCTGAAGGCCAACCCGTCTATTGCTTTTTTATTCGTTAGCGGGCAGGGAGCCGATTCGACGGAAATGAGCAAAACATTGTTTGCCCGCGTGAAAGGAAAAACTGAAAATGCACTGTTGCGCCTTCCTTTCAAAAAACTGTTTATCGTCAGACCCGGAGGCATCAAACCCATTCATAGGAATAAGAATGCTGCCCTGGCGAACAAAATGGTAACCCCTCTTTTCCCCATCTTCGAACTGTTCCTTCCCAACCTGGTTATTTCCTCCGTGCAGTTGGCAAAGGTATTGCTTCATATCGCCAAACACGGTGCCGGCAAAACCCTTTTGGAAAATGTAGATTTGAAGAAGTTGTTTCAAGAGATTGAAAAGGCAACTAAAACCAGAGTTTCAGATGTTGAGTCACTGCGACACCAGGACAAAGGAACTAAAATTTAGAATCAATGAACACGCTTGCGCCCTCTGATCGGCCAAAGAGCCTTCTTACGATGATCCTGGTGACGGGTTTGCTGGTTGGCTCGTTCGACGCCGCGGCGGCCGTGATCCAATTTATTATTCCAACGTGGCGTAATCCTGCCCGCATCTTTACCTATATCGCCAGCGGCGTGTTCGGAACGGATGCGTTTTCAGCGGGGGACATCATGGCGGTCATAGGGTTGCTCTTTCATTATTTCATAGCTACCGCCTGGACATCCCTTTTCTTTACCGTGTACCCTCGCGTCCCTTGGTTGACAAAAAACAAGGTGGCCGGTGGCCTGCTCTACGGAGTGCTGATTTGGCTCACGATGAACCTGGTCGTCCTACCCCTGAGCAACGTGCCGCATTTTCCCATCCGCATTACCGGCGCGGCGACCGGAATGCTTATACTCATGTTGGTTGTGGGTCTGCCTATTTCACTCCGGGCACACAAGTATTATTCTAACAAATAGCATTTAAAATTTAAAACATTAACGATTGGAACGGAGCAAGGCAGGTCCAGCCAATTTTAAGTTTTAAATCAAAGAGCCTTTTCAACCACCACCGCCGTCCCATACGCCAGTACTTCCGTTAATCCGCTCATTACGTCGTTGGCATCGTAGCGCATGTTGATGATTGCATTGGCTCCTTTTTCTTTGGCATGGCGAATCATCAGTTGCAGGGATTCCTCGCGGGCGGTTTCACACAGTTCGGTATAGATGGTGCTTCTGCCGCCAAAGAGGGTCATGAAGCCGCCCGCAATATTGCCAACGATGCTTCGCGATCGCACGGTGATGCCTCGCACGAGTCCCAGTTGTTTTGTAATCCGGTACCCCTCCAGAGAGGTACTCGTCGTGATTAGTGTTAGGTCGTCCATAACCAAATTTAGGATTTAAAGATTTAAGATTTAAAATTGGGGGAGGTCTTCCGCATATAAAATCGAGGATCCGATATTCATAATTGATGTTGTGAGACCTTTATTCTCGAATTTTATCGCGGTTTTCAATGAAGTTTTGGCTAGATTTATCTCCCTTCTTATTAAATCTTCAATTTTAAATGTGGCTGAAAAGAATTCAACAATAAAAACAAATTAAAATGAGCAAGTACGATATCATCACCGTTTTCGGTGCAACCGGTAAAGTGGGGAGGGAAATGCTGGAATTTTTCTCCCAGGCCGGGACCTATTGCCGCGCTGTCACACGCGATCTGAAAAAAGTCAAGGCCCATTCGTTTGTCACCTGGATAGAAGGCAACCTGGCCGATAAGAACAGCCTGTACAATACCATTGCCGGAAGCAAGCGGCTCTTTCTGTCGACTTCCTTCAGCGAGAAGATGGCGGACTTGCAAAACAACGCCATCGATGTTGCTAAGGAAGCCGGCGTGGAGCACATCGTCAAGCTCTCCACGAAAGGCGTTTCAGAAAAATCGGACTTTCTCATACCCAAACTGCATTATCAGATAGAACAAAAACTCAAAAGCTCCGGGTTGAACTGGACTATTTTGCAACCCTCGGCGTTCATGCAAAACTGGTTGGGTGATTTTTCCGATACGATCAAAAAAGAAAGAAAGATCTACGACGCCGTTGGGGATATCAAAATGCCGTTTGTAGACGCCCGGGACATTGCCGAAGTGGCCGTAAGAATTCTCAGCCACCCTGAGAAGCACGTCAATAAAACCTACTTGTTGACCGGAAGCGAGGCTGTCAGTTACCACGAAGTGGCCGAAGCGGTCACTCAGGCCATTCACGAACCGGTGACGTATGTCGCCCAATCGCCTGAAGAGGCACGTTCGAGGCTGGAGGCAAGAGGGCTGCCCGAATGGGCCGTCAAGTTGTTTTTGGTGATGGCCAAAAATCAGCAAGCCGAGGGGGCGACAGTGTCTGCTTCGGTGCAGGAGATCCTGGGCAAACCCTCACGAAACGTTTATTATTTTGCCAAGGACTATGCGACGTGGTTTAAGTAAGGGAGATGATATTAAGTAACTGAAACTTGATGCCTGAAAACCTGTCCGAAGGACTCCGGACTCCTTTGGAGAACTGCCCACTGGCTGCTGACGCTTTCATTTCCTGCTGTGCTGAAACATCCACGTATAAATATCCATCTTGAACGGATCATAAGCCGGGTCTTCTTTCCCCATCCCGGTGCCGTCGTACGTTTTGGTCCAGGAATCATGCCCCGTTGCGGGATACATTGTAAGTTTTGCTGGCACCAAAGGCTTTAGCGCATTTACGGCCGGAATAAAGCTCTTATCAAAATCGGGTGAAACAGTAGGGTCATCGGCTCCATGAAATGCCCAAAAAGGAACCTGAGAAGCTTTTTTCGTATTATCTGCGTTAATGAAACCACTGCCGGCGATAGGAACAGCGGCTGCAAGGTGCGACTTGGCTCCAAAGACAGTGAGTTGATCATAGGTGCCAAATCCTCCCATACTCAATCCCGTCAAGTAAATATGAACCGTATCGACCCGGTAGCTTGAGTAAAGAAATTCGATGAATTGATGGACCTTATTGGCATCCCACCACCCATCATGACATTGCGCCGATGCTACGATCATAGGATACCTGGGTGCCCATGTGCCGTTCATTACAAGGCGAGGAGGTCCGTTTGAAAGTACTTTATCCAATGCGGATGGAGTGATCTGACTGTTTCCTGTTTCGCCGGAACCGTGCAGAAAAACCAGTAATGGAAACTTAGGTCCGTTGCTGGTATAGGCCGATGGCGTGTATAAGTAATATCCGTAAGGCGAACTGTCTGCCCCGAGATAAATCGCCTTATGCACACCTCCTGTGTCTTTAGGGAGGTCATTAAGGGTACTCGGAGCTTTATCGGGTGAATTGTCCTTGCAGGAAAAGAGCAGGGTTTGAAATACAATACAGAGGATGGTAACTTTCTTCACGACTGTGATTTTCTCACCCAAAGTACACAAAGTCGCCCAGCGCTATTTCAAAATCTCTACCGGTTGATAGTGGTCCATAGTCTGATAAAAATCAGCAATAATCTTTTCCTTGTCGAAGTCTTCCCACACAGCTATTTTCCTTGCGTTTTCGGGTTGGTCTACCCAGCGGTTGTTGACCAACCTGGGAGCCGGGATCTCTGTTTTTTTTCCCCATTCCGGATTTTTGACGATGGCTACCGCCACCATATCAAATAAAGCGCGCGTTGGCGAGGTGCCGTTGTAATGGATGTGCTCAAATAGATTGACAGAGTAGTCACCAAACGAAGTAAAGGTACCTCCATGCCTTCCGGCGACAGGGGTGCCAATGTGCGGTCCTTTGCCAGGCATGTTATGCTTTACGTCCGCCTGGCTAAGTCGAACCACATCCGAGCCGTTGGGCTTGCCGTACCGTACGGTTACGATTTCAAATTCAACCTTGGTCCTCAACACGTAATTGACAGAGGCCGTGTCATTGTTCAGGTTGTATTCGCCCGGTTCGGGATAATTAGAACCTAACCAAACCAACCGGATCGCATGCGCAATGGCCGGCTCCTTTTTTAACGCGAGGGCAAGGTTGGTGAGTTTGCCTACGGCAATGACAACGAGCTTTTTGTCAGCCGGCTTCCTTGCCTCATCAATAATAAAATTGACGGCCGCGGCACCGTCAAAGAAAGTGGAGTCAGTATGTTGCTGGATCGTATCGAAGGAACTGTTAGCGCCTTTGAAGAGAGGCAACTTTTCTCCAAAGCCACACAATCGCATCACGCGTTCGGCTTCGGCGTATTGCAATTCGATGCGTCCCCCCGAGCGCGTAGCATTGACCGTAACACCGGCGAGCCCGTACGAATTGCCGTTGAAAAGTAAATAGGCCAGGGCATGCTGATCGTCCAATTCATTGTTTGTGTCGCTGTCAAAGACGATGCGTATCTTTTGTGATTGACTTGTTTTGTTCGCGGTGCACGCCAGCAAGAGAAGGAAAAGGGCGATCGGTGTTATTTTCATGGTGAAAGTTACGTATTCATTGCGGCTTTGCTTCCTTCATTTACCTAACGGCCTGGCAAGGGGAAAATCAATCGGAATTTGTGTCAGGCGGTAAACATAATTGGTAAAGGTCATTCCCATAATCAATGCCATCAAATCCATTACTCCGGTCTCCGTATAACCAACAGAAAAGAAATCGTTCAGCAGGTCCCCGCTTGCGGCCCCTTTGTTATCCAGGATTGATTTGGTGATGTTGTAAATAACCTGCCATCTCCGGTCCGCTAATTGCCCCGCACGCAATAACAGAGTTTCTTCCTCCGTCCAGCCGTTTTTTTTTGCCGATGCCGTATGCGAGGCGAGGCAATAGGCGCATCCGTTTATCTCGGAAACGATCAGGTAAATTGCTTCTCTTTCTTTTGCATGAAAGGTTCCTTTGGCTTGCGCCTGGATGAACGCAGTGTAAGAGCTGAGTGCATTCGAAGAATAGCCGATGGTGGCATACAGGTTCGGCATTTTGCCGGCGACCTTTTTAAAGTAGTCAAACACGCCTTTGGCGGTGTCGTCTACCTGGTCATAGGTGGGAACGGAAATTTGTTTCATAGGACTTGGTTTGCATTTAATTGTGAGGGAAGGAAACAATTCCTTGAATTAATCTGCGAATCTCTGGCAATGTTTTACATTTTTAGAACAGACTCCCATATCTTTTCGTTTACCGGAATCCCTTCTTTCTCATTTTTCATTCTTCTTTTCAATGCGTTTTCTCCCGGGTAGGAAATTTTACCGCCCTCGCCACCATCGCCTTTGGTGAACGTAAGGATCTCCTGAATAAGGGAGGGGTGCAAATCAGGTTGGTGAATACAAATAAAGCATTGAGAAAGACCTACCTCTTTTCCACTCTTCGTTATGTCTGCTGTGGAACTTCCTCCGGTTAACGAGGTCAGCACAATATCGAGCAACAAAGCAAGTCCGGATCCCTTCCAATACCCAATGGGGAGCGCTCTTTTACTTTTGATGATCGCTTCCGGATCGGTGGTCAGACTCCCTTTTTGATCGTAGCCACCGGGGAGGGGTAATGCCTCTTCATTGAATTGATACTCCTGCAATTTTCCATACGAGAATTGTGACATCGCCATGTCCAGGATGATTGGCCCTGGCTTCCAGGGAACTGCCATCACCAATGGGTTATTGCCCAGCTTGGGGACACTTCCTCCCCAGGGTGGCATTCCTGCCATGGCGTTGGTAAAACATATCCCGATGCACCCTGCCTCGGCCGCTTGCCAGCCGTACGTTCCGCCCCGCATCCAATGGTTCGAATTGCCGAGCACCACACAACTAATTCCGCCGGCTTTAGCACGTTGGATGGCCCGGTCCATACAGATTGTGGCGTTGTACATGCCCGGACCACGGTGGCCATCCCATTGCTCGAGATTGCCCGTTGTTGCCAGGCGTTCCGGTTCGGCATGCGGATCAACCAATCCTTCCTTTACCAGGTTCACAAAAACCGGGAATCGATTGAGTCCGTGGGAATATACTCCGTCGCGGCTATTGCTTGCAAAGATAGCGGCACAAACGGCGGCCTTGGTTTTTGGAAAGGACAGCTGTAATAAAACCCGCTCAAGTTCGTTTTTCAGTTGGTTGAAAGATACTGTCATAGGACATCTACTAACACATGATTTTTCAAGTTAATTGTTTTTTGGCCATCTTTCCCCTCCGGTCACCGTTAAAGGAAATGTCATTGCTCTGGAAACCTTTTGCCCGTTGTAACCATCTCCATCCCGAACGGTACCTAAAATAAAAGAAACCTTTGCCGGCATGCTACAAAATCAATTCAAATTCTTTGTACGGATCTTCCTGAAAGACAAGTTCTTCTCCACCTTAAACATCCTGGGCCTGGCGTTGGGAATTGCGGTAAGTATCATCCTGCTCCTGATCCTGCAAAATGATCTTACCTACGACCAATACCACGTAAACCACAAAAGGATCTATCGCCTGGGAGGCCATCTGGAGGCGACCGGTGTTGACAATCGGAGGGCGCGTTCAGCCCGCGAGCTGGGCGTAGTTTTAAAAGAAGAATTACCGGAAGTGCAGGTCGTAGTTCGGGCCAACAATTGGGACCATACCCTGGTGAAATACGAAAGCAAAGGAGTAGAGAAGGCATTTTATGAGGAAGACGTCGTGCGCACCGACTCGACTTATTTCCAGGTATTTACGCACCAGTTTATTGCCGGAGACCCAAAAACCTGCCTGACCGATCTCAATACGCTGGTTGTCACCGAATCGACGGCAAAGAAATATTTTGGTCAGGAAGACCCGATCAATAAGTCCCTCATTATCGACAATACCCCATGGAAGGTGACCGCCGTGATCAAGGATTTGCCGGAGAATACTCACCTTAAATTTGATATCCTGTTGTCAAGGCTGGTGGATAGGGAGTGGGTGATGGACAAAGGTCAGGTGAAATCGGAGGCGTTTTGGAATCCGGATGTGTATATGTATTTGCTGATGCCTCAGCACTACAATCCCAAAGATTTCGAAGCCAAGTTCCCCGCCATCTTCAATAAGTATTTTAAATCCTTTGGCGACCAGGTAGGGGGGAAGTACACCCCTATACTGGAACCCTTGGCCGATATTCATTTCCATTCCAAGCTTGGCGCCGACGAGCCTCAGGGGAACATCTCTTACGTGTATGCCTTCACCGGAATAGGGGTGTTCATTATCCTGCTGGCCTGTATCAACTATATGAACCTTTCTACGGCTAAGTCGGTGACCCGGGCGATGGAGATCGCCATGAAAAAGACATTGGGCTCCGGTAAACGGAGGTTGGTATTTGCCTTTCTTGGCGAATCCGTTTTTCTTTCGTTTGTGTCCCTGGCTGTGGCGATCGTGTTGGTGTTTATCGTGTTGAGATTGACGTCTTTTAATCAGCTTATTGGCAAGAACCTGGCTCCGGATTTCTTTAATAATGCGCTCTTATTGTGGGGTTCCCTCGGGATTGCTGCCGGTATTGGCATCGTCTCCGGGCTTTACCCTGCCTTTTATCTTCCGAATATTTCGACATTGAGCGCGCTGAAAGGAGTTTATAAGAACAAGAAGTCAAACCACCTACTGCGAAAGGTGCTGATTACCACTCAGTTTTCTGTCTCTATTTTTGTGGTCGTGTGTACGTTGTTCATGCAGGACCAAATAAACTATGTACGGAGTAAAGACCTGGGATTTGACAAGGAAAATGTGGCCCTCTTGCCGATCCAGGACACCTTGATGCAAAACCACATCCAGGCAATCAAGAATGAATTTTTGCAGAACCCACGGATCACGGCCGCCACCACGGGGTATAACGTAATGGGAATTGACATGAGTGGCAGTGTGATGTGGGCCGAAAGCGAAACCGGCATGAAGCAACAAGCCTTTTCGTTGATGTTCGTCGGGGAAAACTACCTGAAGACAATGGCCATAAAGTTGCTGAATGGCCGCGACTTTCAATTGGGGCCTAAGGCAGACGTAAAGGATGTGTTCATAGCGAACGAAGCGGCGGCAAAGTTGATGGGCTGGGGCAACGAGGGAGTAGGCAAGAAAGTGAAATTCTTCCACGGCGAGACCAACGGACAAGTCATTGGCATCGTAAAAGATTTTAACTTCAGTTCATTGCACAATGCCATTGAGCCCTTGCTGATCGTCAAGGTTGACAAGGAAGGGGGTTACCTCTACCTCCGGGTTCAGGGGGAAGACCTGCCAAGGACGCTCGGATTCATCAAAGAAAAATGGAGTCAATACGACGCGAGCCATCCTTTTGAATATTCCTTCCTGGACCAGCGCTTCAATGAACAATACAAGGCCGATGAAGTTCAATACAAATTGCTGTCGCGCCTTTCTTATATCTGTATTTTTATTTCTTTGCTCGGATTGTTAGGCTTATCGGCCTTTTCCGCGACGCAGCGCACAAAGGAGATTGGGGTTCGGAAGGTGCTTGGCGCAACGATCTCGAATATTATTTATATGCTGTCAAAAGACGTCCTGCTCCTGGTTATCGTTGCCGCCATACTGGTTACGCCTGTTTCGTATTGGGTGATCAACGGTTGGATGTCGAATTTTGTTTATCGCACCGAACTGAATTATTTATTCTTTGTGTTCGTCACGGTGATGGCGCTGGGATTTGTTTTTTTAACGGTGGCGTTCCATTCCTTAAAAACGGCCAGGACCAATCCTTCTGAGTCATTGAGGACGGAGTAACGAAAATTCTCAATTAGCCAATGAGTCAATGTGCCAATTAAGAAAACATAGTTCAGTAAATTTTAAATTTTCAATCTTAAATACATAGTTCAGTAAATTTTAAATTTTCAATCTTAAATCTTAAATTTATACCTATGAAAAAGACTCACGTTGGAAGGAGACTCTTAATCGTATTCACCGCCTTAATAATGTCGACCATGGTTTCCGCACAGGCAGATAAATCGAGCAGACCAAGCCCCCCGGCGACGGCCGGTGGAAAAATTGCCGGGGCTACGATCACGATTGACTACAGCAGCCCTTCTGTAAAAGGAAGGCAAATTTGGGGTGGGCTGGTTCCCTATGGAAAACCCTGGAGGGCGGGGGCCAACGAAGCAACCCTCTTTAAAACCGACC
>WNFL01447129.1_pt2 | contig 10277 bp, 7 predicted proteins | sample 5400361 | NCBI WGS metagenome assembly WNFL01 (sample SAMN13153351, study PRJNA577476) | soil metagenome | isolation source: 40 cm soil on Douglas fir-dominated hillslope | place: USA:California | collected 2013-09-17
CTGTCCCACGGAAATATCCGGAATATTTCCGCCGGTGGCTGCACTGATGTAATCATTGCTGAATGCCGTGGCCAGTTTACCAAAATCATCTCCGGCCATTATCCGGCGATAAAGTGAATCAGCAAGAACACCCGTTCTTTTCTTTGTTGCTTCATCAGTTCCCGGGGGAAAAGCCAGCAGGATTTGCTGCACTTTTATCTTACCGACTGCCTTTCGCTCACCAAGATTTTTGAAAATATGATAACCGATCTTTGAAGTGAACGGTTTTGAATAAGTCCCGGGAGCCGTTGTATAAATAATATTCTCAAATGTATAAGGCAGGGTGAACACAGTAACATAACCAATATCCCCTTTATTAGTTTTGGCGGAGGGCTCATCGGATATTTGTTCTGCTACTTTTAGAAAATCTTCACCTTTTTTCAGCCGGGCAAGAACATCATTCAATTTTTTTGAAGCCGACACCGTATCCCTGCCACCGGTCGCGGTAGTAAATGAAATAAAGATATGTCCGACGTGAATGTCTTTTAAGCTTCGTTGATAAGCTTCCTGGGTAAGGCGGTTGATCGCTTCAGGGTCGCTCATATAGTTTTCGATGATCTGCGCCCGAAGTGTCTCCACTTCACTCCTGATTTGCGGCAGCGTATCAAATCCTCTTTCATACGCTTCCTGGATCTTCAATCTTGAATTGATGTATAACTCCAGGTAATCCTTTATCGCTTTTGCTTTGTTGCCGGTATTCTGCGAGTTGTTTTTATTGTACGCCCGTAGAAAATCTTTTGCGTCAGCAGAATACTTTCCGTAAGTAAAAAGTGTTTGGGAGGAAGCGGCAAAAGTTGCGCTAAAAGCAATGAGGGCAAATAGCCATCTCTTAGTCATGGTATTGAATTTTCTGTGGTGGTGTTTAAATTCACTTTATTTTGATGCAATTGAAACTATTACTGCTTCTTTATTTTCAATTGCAAAATATCATCTGTCTGCTGCCAGGTTAGTTTCTTTGCCACAATCCTTTTGTCTTTGTCCAGCAAATATACAGTTGGTAAGGTCTGCACGTCATAAAGCTGGGAATAACCGGGAATACTGGCGTCCACTCTCTTCTTTTCTTCTTCTTTGGAATAATAGACATTTGTCCAGTCCTTCAAATGATGTTCGGTGATAAAACTCAGCCAATCTTTTTTCGTGCCGGACGTTTCTTTGGCAATCGCAAACATCTTTACGCCATCGGCTTTCCATTTCGCCCGATACATGGAATCCAAAATCGGTAAGGTTTCCTGGCAATGATTACAGGTAGGATCCCAGAAGCAAACAATGGTGAATCTTGCCGTGGTATCGGCGTAAAGGCTTAATATTTTCCCGGTGCTGTCGGGCAACGAAATATTTTCGGCGGGATTACCCATAATATTCGCCATTAAACTATACGCCCTGTCCGTAATCGTCTTTTTTCCCTGCGGAGTCAGCCAGGAATACTCTTTTTGCGAAAAATATTTTTGATATAGATGAACAAAGACCGCGTCCTCCCACATGTATTTCTGCTGAAGATACCGGTTGACAAATTTGATCAGGAGGAACTTTGACATTTCCTCATTGATACTTGCGTAACCAAGCATCCAGTCCAACTCCTTTATTACTGAATCAGCACCTGGATAGACGAGCGTGTTATAATATTTATCCAGTCGCTCATCAAACAGCGAAGCCGGTGTACGGGCAATACGTTCATCATAAAAGTTGATGCCATCCCAGTAATGATCTTTGAAATAACGATAAGCAAATGCGGAGTCATATTTACCCCTGGGTTGTTTTGCAGGCGGAGGAACTACCGGTTCTTCCATCAAATGCAGCAACGCGGTGAGTATTGTACCCGGGTATTTGGCGATGATATTTTTTCGGTAGGCAATTATCAATGAATCATATTCTTTCAACCGGTCCTTCCAATGAAGAGAATCCTTTGTCGTCGTAGCCGCCGAAAGATTTCTTTTAGCTGAATCAATTGCCCGGCCTTTTCCAGTCATGTAGGTCTGATAGGAATCGAATAGAACATTGTCAGGAGAATTGATGAATTGTTTGTGTTGCCGCAGGGTGGCTGTGTCGGCAATAACAGAAAAATACTGTTGTTTATCGATCAATACTTCAAAATAGTTGTTCTTGGCGGGATAAACGACGAGATAGATACCGCCACCTAATTTTTTAGCTCCTTTAAATACGACTTCGCTTTTCTCATTCAACCTGGCTGAATCTACAATTGGGTATTGCTTACCTGAATAATGACCGAGATATAGGTACCCGCTCTTAAAAGGCCTGAGAGTGACTTTTATTTCGTAGCCTTTTTGCGCGAAAGAAATGACAGCCAGCAATAAAACGGGAAACAATAACAATCTTTTCATGAGTCAGAATAATCGGGTAAAGATATTTTAAAAGGTTTAAAAAGTTTAACGTTGAATGTTTAAAGTTGGTTAATGACAATGACCGGTTTCCGGCCCGATTAGTTGCCTTACCGCCTGAAATTCGAATCTGAATTGCGCAAAAGAGGGTCTATGATAGCCTTGCCTTAAACCGCTAACCTTTAAACTCTTAAACCTTCAAACCTTAAACCATTATTTTTGCGCCGTGAGGAGAAAAAAGAAAAATATTGTATTAGAAAAACTACTCATCGAAGACTTTGCTGCCGAGGGCCGATCGCTGGCACGTTGGAACGGGAAGGTGGTGTTTGTTGAAAGAACGATTCCGGGTGATGTGGTAGATGTGTTCTTATTCAAAAATAAAAAAGATTGGGCAGAGGGTTACCCGCTGGCATTTCACGAAATGTCCACTCAAAGGGTTGTCCCTTTTTGCCCGCATTTTGGCGATTGTGGTGGCTGCCAGTGGCAAATGGTTTCTTATGAACAGCAGTTGCAATTCAAGCAAAAGCAGGTAAAGGATGCATTGGAACGCATTGGGAAAATTCCTTTGCCCGAAATGCTTCCCATCATTGAAGCCAGAGAAGACCGATATTACCGCAACAAGTTGGAATATACATTTGGAGTTTATAGGTATATTCCGGAAACAGAGTATAGAAAAGCCTCCCCAAACCCCTCCAAAGAAAGAGCCTCCCCAAACCCCTCCGAAGGAGGGGCTTTAGAACCTGATTATTCAAGTATCCCGACTGTTAAAAAGAGTTTTGCTTTGTTAGAGTCCAAGAACCCCCCTTCGGGGGGCAGGGGGGCTGCAGGTTTTCACGCCAAAGGTCTCTTCGATAAGATCGTAGACATCAATCGCTGCTATCTTCAACATGAACCTTCTAACCTCATAAGAGAAGTGATCCGCGGGTATGCTATTGATAACGATCTCCCATTTTATGATGTCCGCCATCATACCGGTTATTTAAGGAATGTCCAGTTAAGAATTTGTACTACCGGTGAAGTGATGGCCAATGTGATCGTTAATGAAAACGATAAGGAAAAAATTGAAAAACTATTGCAACATCTCCAGGTGAAAGTTCCTGCCATTACTACCCTGGTCTATACGGTTAACACAAAAAAGAATGACAGCCTGTATGACCTGGAACCGGTAACCTATTACGGAAAAGGGTATGTCATTGAGAAACTGTCTACCGGACCCGGTAAGGAAGAGTTTCAATTTAAGATCGGCCCAAAATCTTTTTTTCAAACCAACACCCGCCAGGGAGAGCGGCTTTACCAGGTAGCAAGAGATTTTGCAGAGCTGACCGGCAAAGAGATTGTTTATGATCTCTATTGCGGCACAGGTAGTATTGGAATTTTTGTAAGTAAGATGGCCAAAAAGATCATTGGCGTTGAAATGATAGAAGAAGCAATTGAAGATGCAAAAGAAAATGCGGCCCTGAATAAATTAACAGATGCGGAATTCTATGCGGGTGATGTGATCAAAATCTGTAATGATTCGTTTTTTGAAATGCATGGACGGTCTGATGTCATTATCACCGATCCGCCACGGGTGGGTATGCATGAAAAACTGGTGAGAAAAATCCTGCAGATAGGGGCACCGGTGGTGGTGTATGTTAGCTGCAACCCCGCCACGCAGGGAAGGGATTTGAATTTATTAGGGGAAAGATATGATGTTACAAAAATTCAGCCGGTTGATATGTTTCCGCATACACAACATATCGAGAATGTGGTGCAATTGAAGTTGAGAAAATAATTCATGATAAATGATATTGACTATCCGGATAAAACTCCCATCAATTCGTTTGAACCACATAAGACACAATAGAAACATAGGGTATCACAACTTGTCCCGCCGAAGGCGTGGATAGGAATTCGCCGCAGAACCCTACTCCACGCCGAAGCTTATTCTTGCGCTAAGTTTGGCCACACGTGGACAACGAAGTCACTGTCCATCCTGTGCGTTCTTCTAATATGTGCTACATCTATGTGGATCCGGAATGAGATTCTCGCATGCGGATGGTCATTTTAATTATTCTTTACCGGCGGTTCATTTCATTAAAACGGTAACAGCTATTTTTGCATAATGAGTAATGTCCGCTTTTCACGTTCTGACCATTTTCCAATTGTCAAAAATTTAGTGATTATTAATGTTCTTGTTTTTTTGGCGCAAACCATCTTCGACAGCCGATATCAACTGACGAACAAGTTCACTCTTCAGCCAATCATTTCAAATCAATTAAAAGATGCAATTAAGCAGATAGAACCTGATGCGGTCCTCCCAAGTTTTTCCCCGTACCAGATATTTACACACATGTTCACACATGCACCTTTCCCTATGGTCTATCATATTTTATTTAATATGTTAGTGCTATGGATGTTTGGGAGAGTATTGGAAAGTATATGGGGGTCGAAGAAGTTTCTGACCTTTTACCTGGTTTGCGGCATTGGCGCGGCTGTGTTTCACTTATTGATGCAATACCTGCGTGCCGAATACTTCTTGCTTCCTGCCATATTGCATTTCGATGAGGCAGGTATCGCTAAATATAGCGGGGCATTAGCCGGAGCGGTAGGCGCATCCGGAGCCATCATGGGTGTAATGGCGGCGTTTGCTTATCTTTTTCCAAATACTCCTTTGTATATAATGTTTTTACCAATCCCGATCAAGGCAAAATGGGCCATTCTCGGGTATGTTGCCATCGATCTGTTTGGAGGATTTGGAGTTTTCAATGATAATGTAGCTCACTTTGCTCACCTCGGCGGTGCCCTGACCGGTTTTATCCTTGTATTTATCTGGAACAAAACCAACCGTAAAACGTTTTATTAGGTGAAGGGGAATCGTTAAAACCGGGGCTCACACTCTTTTTAACTCATTTTGTGTCCTGAGCTTGTCGAAGGATTCCTCTCTTACCTTAATTTTATCTTGTGGACTGAATCTATGAGTTACCAGGAAAGACAATACGGGAGACGTTCGTTATTCAAACAGGGTAATAGCGCCCTGCTCACCCTTATTGCTATCAATCTTATCGTTTTTGTGATTTTCGCTTTTGTGCAGGCGATCTATCATCTCAAATCGGAGAATAGTCAACAGGCAGTAATCGATTTTAATAATAGCGTAGTCAACTGGTTTGCTCTTCCTGCCGATCTGGGTAAACTCGCCACGAGGCCCTGGACCCTGATCACCCATATGTTTCTTCATACCGGAATCTGGCACATCTTCGGCAATATGCTTTGGCTTTGGATGTTTGGTTATATCCTGCAGGACCTTACAGGTAATAGAAAGATAGTTCCCGTTTTTTTGTATGGAGCATTAGGAGGCGCCATATCATTCATTGTTGCCTTTAACGTGTTCCCCGCGTTGAAGCCGGATTTGCATATAGCATGGGCACTGGGCGCATCTGCCGGTATTATGGCAATTGCTGTTGCTACGACGTTTATTGCTCCGGGCTTTCGGATCTTTCCAATGCTGGGTGGTGGCATTCCACTTTGGATCATAACTGTTTTTTATTTGATAATTGATCTTGCTACTATTCCCGCGGGTAATACAGGGGGGCATATTGCGCACCTGGCGGGAGGATTGACCGGATTCCTCTTTATGTATTCTTTTCGGCGGGGCTTTGACTGGGGTGAATGGATGAACAATTTCTGGGATTGGTTTACTAACCTGTTCAATCCGGATAAACCTAAAAAAGGAGTGCTTATCAAACAGGAATTATTTTATAAATCGTCAACCAGGCCCTATAAAAAAACACCCAACGTTACCGAACAAAGGATCAATGAGATCCTCGATAAGATCAATCAAAAAGGATTTAGTTCCCTGTCTGATGAAGAAAAGGATCTGCTAAAGCGTGCCAGCCAGGACCAAGACAGTTGAACATGTAACTGTCACATTCGGATCATCGCAGTATTGGCTCAATTTGAAAAGAATCACCCAACGACGCAAAGCCGCTACGAAATATGCCTGGAAAATGCAGCGTTGCGTCGCTGCGCCGTTGCGAGAAATTGAAACTGATGTACTACTTTATCACAATGTCTTCAGGGATGATTAACGTTTTTGCTAAATTGCAACAATGGCCACGCGGTTCCGTCTGTTCACCAAGCGATTTCTGATCATTTGCAATGCCGGTATTTGGTTCATTGCATTTCTTGGCATTGGCTTTCCGTTCTTATTAATAGCCGTGATTGGATTTATGGTATGGTGGTTATTCATCAGGCGCAAATTTGCCTTCATCTCTGCGATAGCCCTGCTGATCGGCGTTAAAAGCATCGGCATTTTGTTTGCCTTTCACATTCCTCCAAAGTTTAATTATAAGAAACAAGATGGCTCCATAAGGGTTGCCAACTGGAATGTGGCAAGATTTATTGAAATGAAACGCAACAATAACAAAGGCAGCCATACACGCTTGCTGATGATGGACCTTATCAAACAGCAGGACGCCGATATTTTTTGCATGCAGGAATTCTTTCATTCCAATGATTCCGCGTGGTACCCCAATCTGCCCTATATACAAAGCCATTTGAATTATCCTTATTATTATTATTCGCACGACAATGACGGCGATAAACATTTTATCGGCACAATTATTTTTTCCCGGTATCCCATTATTGACAGCGGGATGGTCCGGTATCCGCGACCCACGCTTCCCGAAGCGTTGATGTATGCCGATATACGGGTTAATAACGATACGATCCGCGTTTATACCACGCATCTTCAGTCATTCGAGTTAAAGAAAAGCGACTACGAAAAAATAGACCGGTTAAAAGGCGTGGAAGAAGGAGTGGTCGCTGACTCGAGGACAATTTTTTCAAAACTAAAAACGGGAATATTAAACCGGAAGTTACAGGCCGACATTGTGAAGCAGGTACTCGAAGACAGTCCTTATCCATTTTTATTTTGCGGCGATCTGAATGATGTACCGAACTCCTACACGTATCACACTGTGCGGGGTGATCTGCAGGATGCATTCCTGGCAAAAGGATTTGGTATTGGCCGCACTTTCCCGGCATTGTCTCCGACGCTTCGCATTGACTACATATTTGCCGATGCGAATTTCAAAATAGATCAGTTCAACCGGGTCGTTAAAAATTATTCCGACCATTACCTGATCATGGCCGATGTCAAACTTAAAAAGCCATAGATAGTATATAGGAAGCCGCGGATGCATGGAACAATGACTTGGTTTCTCGGAACAATGACTTAGTTTCTTATCCGTGCATCCCTGGCAATCCCGAAAACTTGCAGTCCATTCGAAGTCTTAGTTTACTTATAGATACTAAATATGAAGCCCCGGATGAACGGAACAATGACTTAGTTTCTTATCCGTGCACCTGTGGCAATCCCAAAAACTTGCAGTCCATTTGTAGTCTTAGTTTCTTATCCGTGCATCTGTGGCAATCCCAAAAACTTGCAGTCCATTCGTAGTCTTAGTTTACTTATAGATACTAAATAGGAAGCCACGGATGCACGGAACAATGACTTAGTTTCTTATCGGCCCATCTGTGGTAATCCCAAAAACTTACTGCCCGTTTCATGGTCTTAGTTTATTTTTGCGGCACTATTATGAGTGACCTGAAAATTTATAATTCCCTTACAAGAACCAAAGAAGTTTTTACTCCCCTTACACCCGGGCATATCGGTATGTATGTCTGCGGGCCAACTGTGTACAGTGATGTGCACCTCGGTAACTGCCGGACATTTATTTCTTTTGATATCATCTATCGCTATCTCAAATATCTTGGATATAAGATACGGTACGTAAGGAATATTACGGACGCCGGGCACCTCGAAGGCGACCGGGATGAAGGGGATGATAAGTTTTCGAAGAAGGCAAGACTGGAACAACTGGAACCGATGGAAATCGTGCAGAAGTATACATTGGGTTTTCATAAAGTAATGGAGTTGTTCAACAATCTTCCCCCCACTATTGAACCCACCGCGACAGGACATATCACCGAGCAAATCACGATGACGCAGCAGATCATCGACAATGGATATGGTTATGTGGTCAATGGTTCCGTATATTTTGACGTAGAGAAATACAATAAAGAAAAACCATACGGCATTCTCACCAACCGCAAGCTGGAAGATCTGCTGGAAGGAACAAGAGACTTAGGCGGACAGGATGAAAAAAGGGGACGTCTTGATTTTGCGCTTTGGATAAAAGCCGGACCGGAACATTTGATGCAATGGCCTTCGCCGTGGGGAACGGGTTTTCCCGGCTGGCATATTGAATGCTCGGCGATGAGTGAAAAATACCTGGGTAAACAATTCGATATACATGGTGGTGGCATGGACCTGGCAGCTACACATCATACCAACGAGATCGCTCAATCGGAAGCTTGCTATCATACATCACCCGTTCGATTTTGGATGCACACCAACATGCTTACCGTAAATGGCGTGCGGATGAGTAAGAGTGCGGGCAATGGATTTTTACCGGAAGAACTATTCAGCGGTGCGCATCCAATGCTGGAAAAAGCGTATTCTCCCATGAATGTCCGGTTCTTTATGCTGCAAACACATTATCGCAGTACCCTTGATTTTAGCAATGAAGCATTACAGGCTGCTGAAAAAGGATTGAAGCGATTATGGGACGGCTATGAGGTATTAAAAGCACTTCAACATGAAAGCGGCCAAAGCAATAACGTTGTTTCGGGAGCGGGTTTTGGAGATGGAAGTGGCTATGGCGGTGGAACTTTTGCCGGAGCCGGAATAGGAGAAGGAACAGGATATGGCGAAAATTTAGATGTAACAGTTACAACGTTATGTAATCAATTTGACGAGTTCATGAATGATGATTTTAATACAGCCAAGGTATTAGCCAGTATGTTTGAGTTGGTACCCATTATTAATTCAATCAAGGATAAAACGATCGCAATCTCGGAATTGCCCAATGAAACATTAACCTTGCTCCAGGATAAATTCAAAACTTACCTTGAAGACATATTCGGGTTGAAGGCGCAGAATGAATCCGATAATTCCAAACTCCAGGGCGTAATGCAGTTAATGATCGATATCCGTAAAGAAGCAAAAGATAAAAGGGATTTTGTGACGTCAGACAAGATCAGGAACCAATTGGCTCAAGTAGGAATATTCCTGAAAGATGAAAAGGACGGGAATATNNNNTTCAATTATATCATCTAGGGAAAACGAATTGATCGTAGCAGTGAGTGAAATGACCGTGTTGCTTGTCACGCTGAGGAACGAAGCGTCTGTTTTATTCTCGTATTATTAAACTGTATTGCAGATGCCTCCTTGGGTCGGCATGACGAACACTGATGTCACGCTGAAGAACGAAGGGTATTTTTATCATGCATCAGTTGACTGTCCTAAAGACTTGTATTTAGACATTACAGCTACATCTATAGTCAATAATTATTAATCTTCTCCGTATCTTTTGATGTAAATACGACGTCATGCGAGTTTTTCCATTGATTATTGGTCTTGTCCTTCCCTTATTCGTTTTCTCCCAGATAAAAAAAGCACCTGAAAAAAATGACGGAGAAGGTCCCTGGCCGCAGCTCATCATCCGGGGAGTAATCATGATCAATGGGACAGGTGCACCTCCGACAGGTCCTGTCGACATTGTGGTAGAGAGAAACCGCATCAAACAAATCACGGGCGTTGGTTCGCCGGGAATGGCCATTGATTCATCCAAACGTCCCCAATTAATAGCTGGTGGTAAAGAATTGAATTGTGGAGGAATGTATTTGCTGCCCGGATTTATTGATATGCATGGACACATTGGCGGCAAGGAACAGGGAACACCGGCCGAATATGTTTTTAAATTATGGATGGCGCACGGGATCACCACCATCCGTGATCCTTCTGCAGGCAATGGACTGGATTGGGTGCTTGATGAAAAAAAATTGAGTGCTGCAAAT
>WNFL01409914.1_pt1 | contig 10276 bp, 11 predicted proteins | sample 5400361 | NCBI WGS metagenome assembly WNFL01 (sample SAMN13153351, study PRJNA577476) | soil metagenome | isolation source: 40 cm soil on Douglas fir-dominated hillslope | place: USA:California | collected 2013-09-17
TCGGACTTGGGCGCGCACATATCGGGCAACGATCTGGTGCTCACGATCAACGATGCGGCGAATCCCGCGGCGGCGGACCAGATCACGCTGCAGAACTGGTGGTCGGGAAGCCAATATCATATCGAGACCTTTGCTTTTGCCGACGGCACGACGCTCGGGACCTCCGACATCCGGCTCGATACTGCCGGCGACGATCTGCTACCCGGAACCTCCGCGGACAACCTGCTCTTTGCAGGGGCGGGAAACGATATTTTGCAGGGCGGCGCCGGTAACGATCTGCTCAGCGATTCTGCCGGCAACAACTTGCTCGACGGTGGGGCGGGCGCGGACTGGGTGGGCGGCGGATCGGGCAACGATCTGCTCATCGGGCGTGCCGGAAACGATACGCTCAGGACGGGTGCCGGTTACGACGTTGTCGCGTTCAACTCCGGTGACGGTAACGACAGCGTCGACCCCGCCGAAAGCCAGAATGTGACGCTGTCGTTGGGCGGCGGCATTAAATACCAGGACCTCACGCTATCCGAGGCGGGCCATGATCTCGTCGTAGGCGCCGGAAATGGCGAGTCGGTTACGCTCAAGAGCTGGTACAGCGCACCAGCTAAGCAGTCGGTCCTGAATCTTCAGGTCATCACCGAAGCAATGGCAGGCTACGACTCGAGCTCGAGCGATCCACTCTACGCCAGGAAGGTCGAGAACTTTGATTTCCGGGCGATCGTGGCTGCGTTCGACCAGGCGCACGCGGCGGACCAGAATCTGCAGAGCTGGAGCCTGATCGGGAAGCTCACCGATGCGCAACTCTGGAGCAGCGATACGGCGGCGCTCGGCGGTGACCTTGCTTATCAGTACGGGCTGAACGGCACGCTCGCCGGCATCGGGCTCACGGCGGCGCAAGAGGTGCTCGGTAGCGCACAGTTCGGCACGCAGGCGCAAACGCTGCAGCCTTTGGCTGGACTGCAGGAGGGAGCCTTGAGGCTGAGCTGAGAGGATCGGGGCTGAAGACCCGGTCCGCAGACCTTACTTACCGCAGCAGCTCCTTTACTTTCGCCATATCGGGCTGGAGCACCACCGCGCGCTCGGTGATCAGGCCCGAGATCAGCTCCGCGGGCGTGACATCGAACGCGGGATTACGTACCTTCACGCCTTGCGGCGCCCAGCGCGTCCCGCGATAGCCGGTGACTTCATCCTCGGGGCGCTCCTCGATGACGATGTGCGAGCCGTCGGGGATTTTCGGATCGAAGGTGGAGATCGGGGCGGCGACGTAGAAGGGGATCCCGTGCCGGCGCGCGAGCACCGCGAGGGTGTAGGTGCCGATCTTGTTCGCGACGTCGCCGTTCGCCGCGATGCGGTCTGCGCCGACGATCACGAGGTCGACCTCGCCGTGGCTGATCAGGTGCCCGGCCATGTTATCGGTGATCAGCGTGCACGGAATGTTTTCCTGGACCATCTCCCACGCCGTGAGCCGAGCACCCTGCATGTAGGGGCGCGTCTCGCACGCGATCACCGAAATATTTTTTTCTTTTGAAGAACGAATCACCCCCAGGGCGGTGCCGTAGCCGGCGGTCGCGAGCGCGCCCGCATTGCAGTGGGTCATGACCCGCGCGCGCTCGGGGATCAGCTCGGCGCCGAGCTTGCCCATGGCGCGGTTGCCCGCGAGATCCTCCGCGAAGATGGCTTCGGCCTCGGCCTTGAGGTCCTTCGCCTTTTTCATCCTCTCCAGGGCCCAGAAGAGATTCACGGCGGTGGGGCGGCTCGCCGCAAGAACCTGAAACGATTTCTCGGAACCCCGATCCAGCACGACCCCGAACGCCGCGGCACAGCCGATGGCGGGTGCGCCGCGCACGACCATGTCGCGTATGGCTTTCGCGACCTCGGCGGCGTCCCTGCATTTCACGTAGACCAGCTTCTCGGGGAGGAGGCGCTGGTCGAGAAGCTCGAGCGAGTCGCCCTTCCAGCGGATCGGTTCGACCGCCACTAGACCACGCGCTCGTTCCCGCCGTCGACCGGGACCTGGGCGGCGGTGGTCTTCGCGAATAGCGGCCCGCACATCTCCGCGGCGAGCTCGGCGACGTCCTTCGAGGACACCTCCGTCTTGAGGAGGTTGTTTTTCTTGTATTGCTCGACGGTCAGGTTATAGGCCTTCGCGCGCGAAGCGAGCACCTCGTCGGTCCAGAGGGCGGTGTCGTAGACGGCGTTCGGATGCAGCGAGTTGATGCGGATGCCGTCTTTTCCCCATTCCAGGGCGGCGACCCGAGCGAGCTGGTTGAGCGCCGCCTTCGAGGCGGAATAGGCCGCCGCGCCCGGCCCGGGCGCGGGCACGTTCTTCGAGCCGATGACGACGATGCGCCCGCTGCGCGGCGCGAGCTTGAGCAGCGGATGGCAGCGCTGCATCACCAGCAGGTTCGCCTCGACGTTGACCGACATCGAGTTGCGCCAGCTCTCCGCGGAAATATCCTGGATCGGCTGGGAAGAGGGAAAGATGCCGGCGTTGAGCACCACCATGTCCGTGCCGCCGAAGCGCTTTACCGCGGCGTCGAGGGCGGCATCGATAGCGGTTGCGCTGGTCAGATCGCAGGTCACGCCCAGAAAATCCGCGCGCTTCCAGAGCGTCTCGATCGCGGGATTGCGGTCCAGCCCGACCACGGCGGCGCCGCGCTTCAGGAACGCTTCCGCGCAGGCCTTGCCGATGCCGGACGCGGCGCCGGTGACCAGGGCGACCTCGCCGGTGAAAGCCGGCGCCGCGCCGGACTTGCGCAGCTTCGCCTGCTCGAGGTCCCAGTACTCGACGTCGAAGGTATGGTTCTCGTCGAGCGCCCGCCAGCCGCCGAGCGCCTCGGCGCGCAGGATCACGTCGACGGTGTGCTCGTACAGGTCTTCCACGATCCGCGTGTCTTTCGCGGTGCGGCCGAACGCGGCGAGGCCGAGCTCCGGGTCGAGCGCCGCGCGCGGCGCCACGTCCAGCATGGTCTTCGCTTCTTTGGCCTTCTTGGAGTTGCGTTCGAAATAATTCCTGTAGAGCGAGCCAAAGCCCTTCACGTCCCTGCCGAGCATCGGAACCGGCTTGGTGCGGATCACGTGGTCGGGCGTGGCCGGGCCTTTCTGCGAGATGCTCGCGACTTCCGGGTGGCGCGCGAAGCCCAGGAACCGCGCCGAGTCGTTGCACAGGCAAAGGAGCGGGAACCCTGCGGCGGCGGACGCTTCGTGGCGAAGCTTCGCCGCCGCCTCGCGCTTGAACGCTCCCGCCGGCGCCGGCGGCAGGCTGATGCTCCAGGCCTTTCGCGCCTCGAGGTATTTCTCGGCCATCGAGACCAGGTCGATCATCAGCTCGTAGGACTCGCGCGCGTCGGCGGCAAACGAGAACACGCCGTGCGAGAGCAGCACCATGCCGACCGTCCTCTTCGTCGCTTCCTTGGGGAACGCGCGCGCGCAGTACGCCGCGAGGTCGAAGCCCGGCATGATGTACGGGATCACCACCACCCGATCGCCGTAGATGTCGCGGATGCGCTTCTCGCCGTCCGGCGAATTCGAGACCGAGAGCACCGCGTCGGCGTGCGTGTGGTCCACGTATTTGTGCGGCAGCAGAGCGTGCAGCAGGGTCTCCACCGAAGGCGTCGGCGCGCCGGCGCGCAGCGTGTGGGTGACGAGCTCGTTGACCATCTGCGGATCGGAGAGGCGCTCCAGGCCGGCGAGCCGGCGCATGTAGTCGAGCTTCACCGGGGCGAAGCCCGGCGGCTCGATGCTCTCGAGGTCCCAGCCGCTGCCCTTGACGTAGAGGACCTCTTCCTCCTCGCCGAACAGGTTCTTGTCGCGCAGCTTGACCGAGGTATTGCCGCCGCCGTGCAGCACCAGCGATTTGTCGCGGCCGAGCAGGCGCGAAGTGTAGACGCGCGGCGCGAGCGGGCCGGGAAACTGCGCGCTGAATTGCGCCGCTTCAGCGTCGTTCCAGAGACTTTTCATCCCGCGATTATACTTTTCATTCCATGATCCGAATCGAGCTCCTGCCCTGGGACCGCGCGCGCGTCGAAGCGAGCGCGATCCGCTTCCGGGTTTTCGTCGAGGAGCAGGGCGTGCCGCGCTCGATCGAGCTCGACGAGCTCGACACGGCCTGCGTTCACGCGCTTGCCTATGATGATGTCGGCACTCCGATCGGCACCGGACGCCTGCTGCCGGATGCGCACATCGGCAGGATGGCCGTGCTCGAGCAATGGCGGCGTCGCGGCGTTGGAACGGCGATCCTGAACAAGCTCATCGAAAAAGCAAGGGAGCGGGGACATAAGGAAGTTCTCCTCTCCGCTCAAGTTCATGCACTGGACTTCTATCGCCGCCATGGCTTCCAACCTTTGGGCGAGATCTACGAAGAAGCCGACATCCCTCACCGGGCAATGCGGCGGGCAATCTAGTCACGCAACTATCGCGGGAGCGCCCCCGCCGGCTGCTTGAAATTCGAACTGCGAGGTATCTTCCTCGGAACCGGCGCGCGCGAAGCTGCGCTCGGCATAGCGGATCCGGCGATCCGCCCCGAGGAGCAGCACGGTCGAGCAGCGGGTGCCGTATTGCTCGCCCGCGATGCGCGCCGGCGCGAGCGCGCTGAAGAGCGGTTCCAGCGCGGGCAGGGGCTCGAGGGCCTCGGCGAAGCGCTTCTTCGCCGGCTCGAGCCCCGGCGCGTCGAGGAGCTCGTTGCCGAGGCCGTAGAGTCCCGGCTCGAGCCGCCGCGGCGTGCCGCCGCGGTTGGACATCCACCACAGCTCGCGGGCGTCGGCGACGAGCAGGTTGAAGCCGCTGTACGAATTCGATTGGCCGGAAACGGCGTCGATATACGCCGCGGGCGCCTGGCTGCCCAGCAGAAACCCGGTCACCAAAGCGCCGCGCGAATGCGCGGCCGACGGCTCGTGGGCGCCGCGGTAGTTGGTGACTGCGGCGAACCGCCCGCCGCGCTCGACGCCCATCCAGGTGCCGCCCGCCATCAGGTCGCGCCCGGCGAGGACGGCGGGCCGATCGCTCCAGAAGCCGGCGGGGGAAGCGGGGCGGCCGTAGAACTCGTCGCGGTTCGCGGCGACCACCAGCGGATACGCGGCGTGCGAGCGCCACGCGAGAAGGATCAGGCACATCCGCGATGCATCAGGCTTGCACGAATCGCTCGACGCGGCGCTCCGGCCCGAGCGTCGGGCTCTCGCGCGCGAGCAGCGCCTCGAATGCCTGCTCGTTCTTCACGCCTTCGTAGACTTCCATGTACGTCGTCGGATCGTCGCGCCGGCGCATCCAGCGGCCGCGCACGCCGAGCTCGGCCTCGATCTTGTCGAACAGGCGCTGCACGGAAGCGCGCAGCCCGGCAACGCGCTCGGGCGCGACCTTGTAGTAGACGTAGTAGTTCAAACCGGCATCACCGCGAGCAGCTCGCCGCCGGCGCTGTCGACCACCACGCCGCCGTTGAATTCCTGTCCCGGCCGCAGCTCGGCCCCCGCGGGCGCCGGCAGCCGGACCATGCGCCGCTTCACCTGGCCGCGATACTGGGCGCGCGCCACGATCTCCTGGCCCGGATAGCAGCCCTTCTGGAAATCGATGCCGCCCAGCTTCTCGAAGTTCACCATCTGCGGCACGAACTGGTCCTGCGTCGCGGCGGTGATGAGCGGCCGCCCGGCGCGGATCTCGTCGAGCGCCCAGCGCGATTCGGCGACGGCGGTGGCGTTCGCGCCGAGGATCGACGAATCGCGCGCGAGCGCGAGGAAGCGCGCGTCGCCCACGTTCACGAGGAGGAGCCCGTCTTTGCGCGAAACCGCCATCGGCTGCTGCGGCATCTCGAGCCCGGGCGCATTTCCCCAGAGGCCGAACTGCAGCCGGCGGTCGCTTTCGTCGGCGATCTTCACCTTGGAGCGCAGAACGAACATGGCGAGCCGCTTCGCGACCGCGGGCACGAGGTCGCGCGCGAGCTGCAATACGAAGCCGTCCGCCTCGGGAACGACCAGGAAGCTCGCGAGCAGCCGCCCTTTCGCCGAGCACCAGCCGGCGAGGGCGGCGCGCTCCGGCGGAAGGTTCAGCACGTCGTTCGTGAGCTGCGCGTGCAGGAAATCACGCGCGTCGACGCCGGTCACCGACAGCAGGCCGTAGCGGGTAAGGCGCGCGAAATTCATCGTAAGATGCGCATCTTCGGATGGGCATTTTACAGCGCGGCTCCTACTGAAATCCTTTCTCGCAAGGGTGTTTTTCGCCGCGTTCTTCGCGGCGCTCGCCGCTGCCGGCTACGGCGCGTGGTATGTCATGACGCCGCTCGCGGTGGCGAGCCTGCCGGTCGAGATCGACATTCCGCCCGGGACCGGGTTTCGCGCCACCGTGGATCTGCTCGAGCGCTCCGGCCTGCACATCAAGCGGCGCGAGTTCGAGCTCCTCGCCCGCGCCCTCGGGCGCGTGCGCAACCTCAAGGCGGGCAGCTACGAGATCGACGAGGCGGTCACGCCGCTCGAGCTGCTCGACAAGCTCACGCGCGGCGACGTCACGCAGGCCGAGGTGCGGCTGATCGAGGGCTGGACCTTCGCGCAATTCCGCGAGGCGTTGAACGCGAGCGCCGATCTGCGCCACGACACCGCCAAGCTGGACGATGCGCAGCTGCTCGCGCGCATCCAGGCGGTCGAGACGCATCCGGAAGGCCTCTTCTTTCCGGACACCTATCTGTTCGGCAAAGGCTCGAGCGATCTCGCCGTGCTGCGCCGGGCGTATCGCGCCATGCAGCAGCACCTGAAAGCCGAGTGGGAAGCGAAGGCCGACAGCCTGCCGTACCGCTCCGCGTACGAGGCGCTGATCATGGCGTCGATCATCGAGAAGGAAACCGGCCGCGAGTCCGAGCGCGACCAGATCGGCGGCGCGCTCGTCAACCGGCTGCGCATCGGGATGCGCCTGCAGGTCGATCCGACGGTCATCTACGGCCTGGGCGTGAGCTTCGACGGCAACCTGAAGAAAGTGCATCTGCTCGAGGACGGGCCGTACAACACCTATACGCGCGCCGGCCTGCCGCCGACGCCGATCGCGATGCCCGGGCGCGCATCGCTGCGCTCGGCGATGCATCCGGCGAAGACCGACGCTCTCTATTACGTGTCGCGCGGCGACGGCTCGAGCCAGTTCTCGCGCAACCTCGCCGACCACAATCGCGCCGTGAACAAGTATCAGCTCAAGCGATGAGCGAGCGGGGCAGGCTGGTCACGCTAGAGGGCGTCGACGGCGCGGGCAAGTCGAGCCACATCCAGTTCATCGCCGACGCTCTTGGAATGAAGGGGCGCCACGTCGTCGTCACGCGCGAGCCGGGCGGCACCGACCTCGCCGAGCGCCTGCGCAAGGCGGTGCTGGAGGAGCCCATGGAGCCGATCGCCGAGACCCTGCTCCTCCTCGCGGCGCGCGCGGATCATGTCCAGCGCGTCATCCGCCCGGCGCTTGCCGCGGGCAGCTGGGTCGTCTGCGACCGCTTCGCCGACGCGACCGCCGCTTACCAGGGGGCGGGGAAGGGCGTGCCGATGGATCTCATCGAGCGCCTCGGCGCGGCGGTGCATCCCGGCCTGCGCCCGGACCGCACCCTGCTTTTCGACTGCAGCTACGAGATCTCGCGCCGGCGGCTGGCGGGCTCGGGCAAATCGCTCGATCGCTTCGAGCGCGAGGACCGCGCGTTCTTCGAGCGCGTGCGCGCCGCCTACCTGGCGCGGGCGAAGGCCGAGCCGGAGCGCATCCGCGTGATCGATGCGTCCGCGGAGCCGGCGGCGATCCGCAAGCAGCTCGAGCCGCACTTGGTGTTCAAATAGGAGCCACGCTCTAGGTATTCAATTAGGAGCCACACCCTAGGTGTTCAAATAGGCGCCATGCATCCCTGGAACGAGCCGGTATTCGCATCGCTCAAGCTCAGGCTCGAGACGCTGCCTCACGCGCTCCTGCTGCATGGCCCTCGCGGTGTCGGCAAGCTCGCGCTCGCCGAGCGCATCGCACAGCTCGTGCTCTGCGAGGCCGCCGACGCCGCGCGCCTGCCCTGCGGCGCCTGCGACGGCTGCCGCTGGTTCCTGGGCGGCAACCATCCGGACTTTCGCCGCCTCGAGCCCGAAATCCTGGCGAAAGTCCCCGCGGAGAGCGAAGAGGAGGCGCCGGCCCCGGCGCGCGGCGCCAAGCCGAGCCACGACATCAAGGTCGACCAGGTCCGCGCGCTCGCCGACTTCCTGAACATCGGCTCCCACCGCGGCCGCCGGCGCGTGGCGCTGGTGCACCCGGCCGAGGACATGAACCCGAGCGCCGCCAACGCGCTCCTGAAGGGACTCGAGGAGCCGCCAGCCGGCGCCATGTTCATCCTGGTGGCGCATCGCCCGGCCCGGCTTCTTCCGACCATCCGCAGCCGCTGCGTGGCCGTCCCGGTCCCGGTTCCGGACCGCGACGCCGCGCTCGCCTGGCTCTCGAGCCAGGGAATCAAGGACGCCAGCCGCTGGCTTCCGTACGCCGGCGGCGCGCCGCTTCAGGCACTCGAATACGCGTCAAAGGCCGACACCCTGGACCGCCTGCTGGGCTCCATCCAGCAACGGGCCCAGATCCTCGTCGACGACCGCGAAGGCCTGGAAGCGCTCGCCGAGGCGCTTCAAAAGGTCGCCCTGGATCAGGCGCTAGCCGGTTTTGGCTTCTCCCCGAAGTACGGCACCCAGGTCGCCAAGACAGCCCCCGGTAAGGCCCGGGACTGGCTGACCTTCGCCCGGCAGATGGGCCAGAACCGCGCCCTGTCCCGCCACCCGCTCAACGGCCGGCTCTTCGCGGCCGAAATGCTCGCCGCCATGCCTTCCGATAAGCCCCTGAAGTGAAGCCTGAGGTTAGATCCACAGGCCTTTGACCCTGAAAAGAATTATGCCATTCGAGGATCCTGAATTTCACCTTCGTAGCGATACACCGAGTCGTCCTGCAGATCGTGCTTCAACATCGTCGGGTTGAGCTCGATGAGCACCTCCCGATCCGTCGTAATAACCGCGTACGGCTTCTTCTGAATAAACACCAGATCCGACTCGCGCAGCCAAGTCGTGCCGGCAGTGTTCATCGCATGAAAGACGTGAAGCCGGGGCTGAATACTTTCCCGCATGGAACCCTCCCTGGGGTCTTGCTAAGGACGCTATTAAAGGCCGAAGCAGGGTAGCTGGGTATCCCGGGAATAACTACGTGCGGTGCAGCAGTCGAGAAATGCTCGTAAGGCCAGGCGAGTGCCTACCTTAATGGCTATAGATGTGATTTGACATAATACACATTGTGCGGCAACGGGATCTCAGAATGGCGCCCGAAGCGGCGGGAAAGCAATAGATTCACCGGCAACCAGCCCGCTCCATAACCCATGAATCGCTTCGAACGGGATCAATGGAAGAGCTTCCGCGCCGAGATGATCGAGCGCGCCGGGGGCCAATGCGAGCGCTGCGCGAAGTCCCAAGTCGATGGGGCCACGATGCACGTCCACCACAAGGAGTACATCCGGGGCCGTATGCCTTGGCAGTACAACTACAGCCAGTGCGAGGTGCTCTGCGCCGGGTGCCACGCTGCCGAGCACGGAATAATCCCGCCCCCGACAGGCTGGGACTATCAGGGCCATACCGATCTCGAAGACCTTATCGGTACCTGTGACTACTGCGGAACGGCTATCAGATACGCGTTCCACATCAACCACGAAAGCTGGGAGCCACTGACGGTCGGCACAGACTGTTGCGACAACCTCACTGGCAGCGAATTGGCGTCCAATCACATGGAGTCCGTCAACCGCTACAAGAGCAGGCGCGTCCGATTTATTTCGTCGACACGTTGGCAGACCACCCCCAATGGGTGCTCCATCCGTCAAAAGCGAATGGACATCGAAACCCAGCGTGCGGGCGCCCAGCACCGCCTCGTCATCAACCGAACCATCGGAAACAAGCTGTATGAATCGCCTGAGCAGGCGAAGCAAATCGTCTTCGACCTGATCGAAAACGGGGCCCTCGAATCGTTTTTCGAGAAGCTGCAGAACCGCCGCCTCGAATCCTATTTGGAGACGGTTAAGCCGCTGAAGCCACGCCGCCGTTAAGGTGGACGAGTAAGCAACTCCGCAAAGGCCTCCAACACGTCATGGGTGATCAGAATATGCCCCAAAACTTCGTAACCTGGAGCACATACGACGCCGTTAATAGAGCTCCCACCGTCAGAACAGCCAAGAACAGGAAGAATGTTTCGTCACCGCCGCGACCATCCCGTAACTCCCATGCGGAGACGAACCGAAGGGAGAGATGGGACCGAATGGACACCATCCGCCGCCGTC
>WNFL01164413.1_pt1 | contig 10275 bp, 9 predicted proteins | sample 5400361 | NCBI WGS metagenome assembly WNFL01 (sample SAMN13153351, study PRJNA577476) | soil metagenome | isolation source: 40 cm soil on Douglas fir-dominated hillslope | place: USA:California | collected 2013-09-17
CGCACTTGCCCGACAGCACCAGGCCGCGCGACTGGAGCTGCGCGGCGAAGCGGTTGTTGAACTCGTAGCGGTGGCGGTGGCGCTCCTCGACCTCCTCGCGGCCGTAGGCGCGCGCCGCCAGGCTGCCCGGCTTGAGCGCGCAGCGGTACGAGCCAAGCCGCATGGTCCCGCCCTTCTCGTGGATGGTGGCCTGGTCGGCCATCAGGTCGATCACCTTCTGCGGGGACTGCGGATCGAACTCGCTGGAGTTCGCCTCGCTCCAGCCCACCACGTGCCGCGCGAACTCGATGGTCGCGACCTGCATCCCCAAGCACAGGCCGAAGTACGGGATGCCGCGCTCGCGCGCGTAGCGCGCCGCGGCCACCTTGCCCTCGATGCCGCGCTCGCCGAAGCCGCCCGGCACCAGGATGCCGTCCACCTCACGCAGCAGCCGCTCCGCGCCCTCGCTCTCGATCGCCTCGCCCTCGATCCAGCGCAGCTCGACGCGCGCGCGGTTGGCGGCGCCAGCGTGGACGAAGGATTCGATGATGCTCTTGTAGGCGTCGCGCACGTGGGTGTACTTGCCGACCACCGCCACGGTGCAGCCGTGCTCCGGGTTCTGCACCCGCTCGAGGAAGTCCTTCCAGGCGCCGAGCTGGGGCTCGCCGGCGTCGAGGCCCAGTTCCTGCACCACCAGCGCGTCGAGGCCGCCCTCATGGAACACCAGCGGCACCTCGTAGATCGAGCTGACGTCGGTGGCGCTCACCACCGCCTCGGTCGGGACGTTGCAGAACAGCGCGATCTTCTCGCGCACCTCGGCCGGCAGCGGGGTCTCGCTGCGGCACAGCAGGATGTCGGGCTGGATGCCGATCTCGCGCAGCTCCTTCACCGAGTGCTGGGTCGGCTTGGTCTTGACCTCGCCCGCCGCGCGGATGAACGGGACCAGCGTGACGTGGATGAACAGCACGTCGCGCCGGTGCTCGAGCTTGAGCTGGCGCACCGCCTCGAGGAACGGCAGCGACTCGATGTCGCCCACCGTGCCGCCGATCTCGATGATGCCGACGTCGGCCTGCGAGGTCAGGGTCAGGGTGGTGATCCGCTTCTTGATCTCGTCGGTGACGTGCGGGATCACCTGCACGGTCCGGCCCAGGTAGTCGCCGCGCCGCTCCTTGGAGAGGATGGTGTCGTAGATCTGGCCGGTGGTGACGTTGTGGCTGCGGGTCACCGAGATGTTGGTGAAGCGCTCGTAGTGACCGAGGTCGAGATCGGTCTCGGCGCCGTCGTCGGTGACGAACACCTCGCCGTGCTGGAACGGGCTCATGGTGCCCGGGTCGATGTTCAGGTAGGGATCGAGCTTCTGCAGCGAGACGCGCAGCCCACGCTCCTTGAGCAGCAGCCCCAGGGACGCGGCCGCGATTCCCTTGCCGAGCGACGAGACCACGCCGCCGGTCACCACCACGAACTTCGGCATGGACGCCTCCTCCCGGAAAACGAGAAACGCCGTCCTGCGGTCAGTGCGACCGGAACGGCGATGAGTGAGTTCCGTGCAGGTTGTTCGGCACGGGATCGGAAGGTAGCACAAACCCGCCTGACGGCGCGACACCCCCGCTCCTATCCTGCGCCGCATGCTCCCGGGCCGCGGTCTCGTCGCGTGGGCGCGCCGTCACCCGCGCACCGTGCTGATCGCGCTGGTGCTGCTCCAGGTCGCGCTCCACCTCCGCTGGATTGGGCTGCCGCCCTCGGGGTTCCACGCCTGGCGCCAGACCCAGGTGCTCTCGATCGCGCGCAACTACGCCGAGGAGAGCATGAACCTGTTCGAGCCGCGGGTGGACTCGCGCGGCCCGGACACGGGGATCACCGGGCTCGAGTTCCCGCTCCCCTACTGGCTGATGGCGCTCGGATACCAGGCGTTCGGGTTCCACCACTGGGTGCATCGCGTGGTGATGTTGATCTTCGCCGCGATCGCGATCGTCGGCGCGTGGCGCCTGGGGCGCGCGCTGTTCGGCGACCCGGTCTGGGGCCTGGCGATGGCCGCGCTCCTGATCCTGAACCCGCTGTTCGGCTACTACTCGTTCGTGGCCTCGCCCGACGTGCCGATGCTGGGCTTCCTGCTGCTGGGCCTGGCTGCGCTCGCCCAACCCGCGATGACCCCGGCGAGATCGCTGGTCGCCGGCACGCTGTCGCTGGCGCTGGCGGCGCTGCTCAAGCTGTCCTCGGCGGCCGCGTGGCCGCCCGCGCTGGTGTACGGATGGCGCCGCCTGCGGGTCCTGCGGGGCGGGCGCGCCGGCGTCGCGATCGCGGCGCTCGGCGGCGCCGCCGCGGTCGCCGCCTGGTACCTGTGGGCGCGCCACCTGAGCGAGGTCCACCACAACCACGACTTCATGCTGGCCTCGAAGCTCCCCTACCCGATCGCGATCGTCCCGGGCGTGGCGCGCAAGGTGCTGATGCAGTGGCTGCCCGAGGTCTATTCGAGCTACCCGCAGTTCGTGCTGGTCCTGATCGGGCTGTGGGGCCTGCGGCGCGAGGAGTACCGCCCGCTGCGCGCGAGCCTGCTGGCCGCGGCGCTGGGCCTGGTGCTCTACGCGATCCCGGTGCTGCCGATGCTCGAGATGCACGACTACTTCATGACCCCGGTGGTGGTGCCGCTGCTGATCCTGTCGGTGCTCGGGGCGAAGACGCTGGCCGAGGCAGGCAGCACGCGCCCGGTGGCGCGCTGGGCGCTCGCCGTGCTGCTCGCCGCCTGCGCGGTGGTCGGCCCCTACCGCGCGCTGACCCGCTTCGCGCACGCGCACGCCGACCCCGACCTGCTGGCGATGGAGACGCGGCTCCCCGCGCTGGCCCCCGATCGCTCGGCGTTGGTGGTGTCCGCGTTCGACCTCTCCCCCAGCATCCAGCTCTACTACATGCACCGGAAGGGCTGGGCGATCCAGGTGCCCGAGTGGGCGGATTCGATGGCCGCCATGGGCCGCCAGGGCGCGCGCTACTTCGTCTCCAACTCGCGCGAGATCGAGCGCCGGCCGGCGGTGCGGCCGTACCTCGATTCGCTCGGGACCATCGGGGACTATCGGGTGTTCCGGATCGTTGGCCTGGCGGCGGGCCGTGAGGCTGGAGCACACTCCGAGGCGCGGCGATGACCCCAGTGAATGGTCCCGCAAGGAGGCGATCGTGAGGGTTCGACCCGGTTTGCTCATCGTGTTGGCTCTGTCGCTGGCACTCGCGGTCTACGTGGGGTCGAAGGTCGCGATGCGACCCCGACTGAGGCCGGGGGAGCGACTGGTCTTCATCAGCGAGATGTTCGACCGTCGGAAAACGGGATTCGCAGCCCGGATGACCCTCAATGCCCATCGATTCGACCAGCTGCAGTCGATGGCCGACACGCTGATCGCCGGCGGGTACACGATGCCGAGCGGCGTCCCCCAGATCCACGTGTTCCACTCCGAGGGCTTCGGCACGGTCGACGACGAGAACAATGCCGAGCAGTGGCAGCTCCACCTCGACCGGCTGCGCGAATGGAACGATGCTCGTCCCAACTCGGTCCTGGCGCGGATCGCGCTGGCCGAAGGGCTGATCGGGCGCGGGTGGGCTGCCCGCGGCGAGGGCTGGGGCAGCAGCGTGACCCAGGATCGCTGGCGCCGGTTCCACGACGACATCGACGAAGCCGGTCAGATCCTGCGCCAGTGTCCGCCCGAGGCCGCGTCGAATCCGGAATGGTGGGAAGACGACCTCCAGGTCCTGCACGCCATGGGTGCCGACTCGCTCTACCGGGTGATGTCCGACTCGGCGCGGCGCGCATTCCCCGACCAGTGGCACCTCTACAACGAGATGGCCATGCACCTCATGCCGCGCTGGTACGGCCGGACCGGGGACTGGGAGAGTTTCGCCGAGCCGAAGTGTACGCACGAATCCTCACCAACCAGGCGCAGTCGCTGCCGAACGTCTTCCACGATGGCGGCGGTCTCTCCTGGGAGCGCACGACGAGCGGGCTGGCGGCGTGGCAGCGGCACTTCCCGGAGTCGAACCGCCCGAGCAGCGCACGGGCGCTGCTCGCCTGGGAGGCCGGACAACGCGACGAGGCCCGTCGGGCGTTCGCTCAGATCGGCGACACCGTCGACGTCGACCTGTGGTTCGACGCCGAACGATTCACACGGGCCCGGCGCTGGGCGGACGGGGACGACTCGCAGGCGGCGAGCGCCACTCGCTGGTAGTCAGCGCGGCCCGCGCTTCTCCAGCGCGGCGAGCTGCTCCGACGTGTCCACGCCCGAGGACGGCACCAGGCTCTCGTACACCTGGATGCGCACGCCGTGGTCGAGCGCGCGGAGCTGCTCGAGCCGCTCGGCCTGCTCGTTCGGCGTCGGCGCCCACGCGGTGAACTCGAGCAGCGTGTCGCGCCGGAAACCGTAGACGCCGACGTGGCGAAACACCGGACCGCGGCCCGGCTCGCGGGAGATGTCGGTGCGGGTGAAGGCGAGCGCGAAGCCGTCGGGGGCGACCTCGACCTTGGCGGTGTTCGTGGACGCCATCGCGGCGGCGTCGGCCTCGCGATGGACCAGGGTCGCCATGCGGATCGAAGGATCACCCCGCATCCCGGCCACCAGGCGCGCCACCGCCTCGGCGTCCAGCTCCGGCTCGTCGCCCTGGAGGTTGACCACGATCGCCGTCTCGGGGCGCCGGCGAACCACCTCGGCCACCCGGTCCGAGCCGCTCGCGCAGTCGGGCGAGGTGCGCTCGACGACCGCGCCGAAGTCCCGTGCGGCCCGCTCGATGCGGTCGTCGTCGGTGGCGATCACCAGGGCGTCGACCCCGCGGATCCCGCGCGCGCGCTCCCACACGTGCTGGAGCAGCGGCTTGCCCCACAGCGTCGCCAGCGGCTTGCCCGGGAGCCGGGTCGCACCCCAGCGGGCGGGGATCACCGCCAGCACCTGGCTCGGCATGGAGGAATGCGGGCCGCGAGGCGCGGCCCGGTTCGCCCTAGACCGCGACCTCGAGCTCGGCGATCGAGCTCGCCACCTCGGCGCCCGACTTCTGCAGCGCCGCCAGCTCGTTCGCGTCGAGCTTGAGCTCGATCAGTTTCTCGACCCCGTTGCCGCCGAGCACGATCGGCACGCCGATGAACAGGCTCTTCATGCCGTACTGGCCCTCGAGCAGGGTCGAGCACGGCACCAGGCGCTTCTGGTCCAAGAGGATCGCCTCGGCCATCTCGACCGCGCACATCGCCGGCGCGTAGTAGGCCGAGCCGGTCTTCAGCAGCTTCACGATCTCGGCGCCGCCGTTGCGGGTGCGATCGCTGATCGCGGCCAGCCGATCGGGCGCGATCAGCTCGGTGATGGTGATGCCACCGGCGGTGGTGTAGCGCGGCAGCGGCACCATCGAGTCGCCGTGTCCGCCCAGCACCATCGCCTGGATGTCGGCCGGGGAGATCCCCAGCTCCATCGCCAGGAAGGCGCGGAAGCGGGCCGAGTCGAGGATCCCCGCCATCCCGACCACGCGATGCTTGGGGAACCCGGTGAGCTTCCAGAACAGCCACGCCATCACGTCGAGCGGGTTGGTGACCACCACCACGAACGCGTTCGGAGCGTGCTGCTTCACCGCCTCGGCGGCCGGGCGGATGATGTCGGCGTTGGCCTTGAGCAGGTCGGTGCGCGACATCCCGGGCTTGCGCGGGAAGCCGGCGGTCATGATCACGACGTTGGCGCCCTTCACGTCGGCGAGGCTGTTGCTGCCGGTGATGGTGCCGCCCTTGTGCCACAGCGGCGTGGTCTGGGTCATGTCCAGCGACTTGCCCTGCGGGAGCCCATCGACGATGTCGATCAGCGTCACGTCGGCGAGCCCGCGCTCGGCGAGGTAGAGCGCCGCGCTCGCCCCCACGTTCCCGGCCCCGATCACTACCACCTTGTTCTTCATGTCCCGCCTCCGATGCGAACCGGTTCGAGGATCAAACAACGACGCCGCGCGGCCCGGAGCGTCTCCGGGCAGCGCGGCGTGTCGCGTGTGCGTCGGTCAGTTCGTGGACGGCGCGTCGACCGGGACCACGTGCACCTTCTTGCGGGTGCCCCGGAACGAACAGCGTGTCGTCGCTGCCCTGGCCGACGTTGCGACCAGGGTGGAACACCGTGCCGCGCTGCCGGATCAGGATGGTGCCGGCGTTGACGCGCTCGCCACCGAAGCGCTTCACGCCGAGGCGCTGCGCGTTCGACTCGCGGCCGTTCTTCGACGACGACTGCCCTTTTTTGTGTGCCATGGAACGCTCCTACGCCTGGATCCCGGTCACGCGGATCTTGGTCAGCTCGTCGCGGTAGCCGCGGCGCTTCCGATAGTCGTGCCGGCGCTTCATCTTGAAGATGCGGATCTTGGGCCCGCGCAGGTGCTCCACGACCTCGGCGGTGAGGCTCGCACCCTTCACGTACGGCCGGCCCACCGAGATGGTGTCGCCGTCGGCGAGCAGCAGGACCTGGTCGAAGGTGATCGCGTCCCCCGGGTTTCCGGCCATGCGCGGGATGTCGATCACCGCGTCGGGGGTCACCTGGGTCTGGATGCCGTTGATGTTGACGATCGCGTACATCGGTGGAATCTCCCGCCCTGGGACCGGACCGGACGCCGGTTCCGCGCCCTGGAAACATGGAAATGGCGCCCCGAACGAGGCGCGCAAGAGGCGATTGTGTACCATGCTGCGAGGCTGCCGGTCAAGTCCGGCCGGGGTGTCCGGGCCGCGCGAGCCCGCCCCGGCGGGGCCCTTCCCTGGAGGAACTCATGCGTCCCCTGAAGCTCGCCACGATGTTCGGCGCCGGCGTCCTGGCCGGCTGCATGGCCGCGGGTCCGGCGACGGTGGCCCAGTCGCCCGCGCCCCCTCCCTCCGGACCGGTCGGGAGCCCGTTCGCGGAGCGCAAGGACCTGGTCTCGACGCTGGAGACGCCGCTGCTGCTCGACCGGACCGACCTGCGGATCGGGACCACCGCCCAGTTCTCCCGGGTCCCGACCGCGAGCGACCTCAACGACCTCTCGCAGCTGCCGGCGCTGGCGCACGTGGTGCTCTCGCTGCCGGCGTGGCCGGTCGACTACTCGGCGCTCGAGCCCCTGAACCACGTGACGCGCGACGCCGACGTGGTGGTGGTGCTGCCCGGCTACCCGCCCAGCCGGGCCGCGGTCGAGGGTTGGAACTACCTGAGCGCGCGGCTGCGCATCGTGGTGGTGGTCACCGAGGCGCCGGAGTCGAACGCGCGGGTGGACGATCTCAACGCGATGCGCGGCCTCGAGCGCGTGATCGTCCAGATGGACCTGCCGTCCCGGTCCGGCTTCGAGCGCCTGCAACGCCCGATCAGCTTCCGCAAGATCTATTCGTAGGAGGGATCCCATGGCGAGCGGGCAGGTGCACGTCGTGTTCGGCGCGGGCCAGATCGGCACGCCGCTGGCGAAGCGGCTCCGCGGGCTGGGCCACGAGGTGCGTCTGGCGCGGCGATCCTCGGCTCCCGCGCCGGAGGGCGTGACACCGCTCGTCGGGGACGCCGGCGATCCGTCGTTCGTCGCCGACGCCGCGCGGGGCGCGCGGGCGCTCTACCACTGCATGAATCCCGCGTACGACCGGCGGGTGTGGGCGCGGGAACTGCCGCGGCTCATGAGCAGCCTGATCGCCGCGGCCGGCCGCGCTGGAGCGCGGCTCGTGGTGCTCGACAATCTCTACATGCTGGGCGACGGCGGCGGAAGGCCGCTGAACGAGGACACGCCGGTCGCGCCGCGGAGCCGCAAGGGTGAGATCCGGGCCCAGGTCGCCGCGATGCTGTTCGAGGCGCATCGGCGCGGCGAGGTGCGAGCGGTGAGCGGCCGGGCCTCCGACTTCTTCGGCCCCGGCGGCACCCAGACTTACTTCGGCGACGCGTTCTGGCCGCGGGTGATCGCCGGGAAGAGCGCGCAGGTCCTCAGCAACCCCGACATCCAGCACACCTACCACTACACCCTGGATGTCGCCGCCGGCCTGGCCGCGCTGGGCACCGCGGAGGACGACGTCACCGGCCGCTGGTGGATGCTGCCCGCGGTGCCGGCGGAGACCACGCGTGCGTTGATCGCACGGTTCGCCACCGCCCTCGGCCACGAGATCCGCGTCGAGCGCATTCCCGCCTGGATGCTCGACCTCATGGCGCTGTTCGTGCCCTTGCTGCGAGAGGTGAGCGAGATGCGCTACCAGTGGGAGCAGCCCCTCGTCGTTGACGACCGCCGTTTCCGCGAGCGCTTCGGGCAGACGCCGACCAGCCTCGACGATGGCGCCCGCGCCACCGTGGCGTGGGCGCGGGAGCACTACAAGCGCCGGGGCAGCTGAGCCGCCTACGTCCCCGGGACGGCGCCCACGACCTGCTTGGTCAGGTCGTGCTTGTTGCTGCCGGCGAGGATCTTCATCTCGCCGCGCTTGAGCTGGGGGTCGTCCTTGAGGTCGACCTGGAGCTTGAAGCGCTTCTCCAGCTCGGAGAAGCGGCGCGCCTCCTGCTCGACGAAGTAGAGCGCGATCTCGGGCGAGACCTTGACGGTGATGCGCTTCTCGCCGCCGATCGCCGAGACCCGGCGCATCGCGCGCTCCAGCTTCACCAGCATGGTCTCGTGCGAGGGCACCTTGCCGAGGCCGCCGCAGTGCGGGCAGTCCTCGGTGTAGTAGTGGAGCAGGCTCGAGCGCTCGCGCTGGCGGGTCATCTCGACCAGGCCCAGATCCGAGACCGCGAACGCCTTGGTGCGCGCCCGGTCGTGGCGCAGCTCGCCGCGCAGCTCGTCGATCACGGCGCGCTTGTTGGCCTCGATCTCCATGTCGATGAAGTCGATGACGATGATGCCGCCGATGTCGCGCAGGCGGAGCTGCCGCGGGATCTCGCGCGCGGCCTCCATGTTGGTGCGGAAGATGGTCTCTTCCTGGTTCTTCTTGCCGGTGAAGCGCCCGGTGTTCACGTCGATCGCGACCAGCGCCTCGGCGTGGTCGACGCAGATGTAGCCGCCCTTCTTGAGCCACACCTTGCGCTCGAAGGTTTTCTCGATCTGGGGCTCGATCGCGTAGGCGTCGAAGATCGGGTCCTGCTCCTTGTAGAGGATCACCCGGTCGCGCAGCTCGGGCGAGACCGACTTCAGGTAGGTCTGGATCTCGTTGAACGACTCCTTGTCGTCGATCACCACCTCTTCGACGTCCTGGGTGAAGAGGTCGCGGATCAGGCCGGCGGTCATCTCCAGCTCGCGGTGGACCAACGCGGGAGCGCGCACCGAGCTCGCCTTGCGGTCCAGCTTCTGCCACAGCTTCACCAGGTGCTTGATGTCGGCGGCGAAATCGGGGTCGCCCTTGCCCTCGCCCGCGGTGCGCGCGATCAGGCCGACGCCCTTGGGCTTCAAGTCGTGGATGATCGCCTTGATGCGCTGGCGCTCGCTGCGGTCCTCGATCCGGCGCGAGACCCCGACGTGGTCCACGCCCGGCATCAGCACGCAGAAGCGCCCGGGCAGGCTGATCTGCTGGGTGACGCGAGGCCCCTTGGTCCCGATCGACTCCTTGGTGATCTGGACCAGCACCTCCTGACCCTTCTTGAGATGGTCCTCGATCTTGGGCACCGGGCCGCGGCGACGGCGGCGGTGGTCGCCGTCCTCGTCCGCGTCGGAGAGGTCCTCCATCTCGGCCAGGTTCTCGGCCAGGTCCGAGGCGTGGAGGAATCCGGTCTTGGGCAGGCCGAGGTCCACGAACGCGGACTGCATGCCGGGGAGCACCGCGTTCACGCGGCCCTTGTAGATGTCTCCGACGTGGCGGCGCTGGTCGGCGCGCTCGACCAGGAGCTCGACGAGCTCGTCGTCCTCGAGGATGGCGACACGGGTTTCGTAGGAATCGGCGTTGATGACGATCTTTCGTTTCACGGAGTCATCCTGTCCACCCCGTGCGACGGCGTCCTCCCGATCGAAACCTCCAGCAGCGCGAGCGGATCCAGCCGCCGCCCGTCCGTCTCGGCCCACAGCGCGATGCGCTCGACGTCCACGGTGCGCGGATCGGAGCCCGGCAGCAGCAGCGCCACCAGCTCGTCCGGGCGCACCTGGGCGCGCGGCGTGAAGCGGATGTGGGCCTCGAGCGCCGCCGCGTGCGCGGCGAGCGTGAGGGACACGATCGAAGGTCGTGCATCGAATTCACGGGTCTGGCCCTCGGTCTCACGTCGGACGATGAGGCGGTCGTGGGCGAGCAGCTCCCCGATCCGCGGCGCGAGGACGGCCTCGAGACGCTCCGGCGCGAGGCCGGCGGCATCCAGGAACGGGCGCGGGAAGCGCACCGTGTACGAGGCTCCCTCGAGCTGACTC
>WNFL01293821.1_pt1 | contig 10275 bp, 8 predicted proteins | sample 5400361 | NCBI WGS metagenome assembly WNFL01 (sample SAMN13153351, study PRJNA577476) | soil metagenome | isolation source: 40 cm soil on Douglas fir-dominated hillslope | place: USA:California | collected 2013-09-17
CGTTCCCCCTCGAAGACAACGAGGACGCCTTCTACCTGAGCGGGATGGCCAGCTACGTCTCGCATTCCCAGACCCGCGACGGGCTGGCACGGCAATTCGCCGACGAGCGTTCCGATCTCACGGTGCCACCGCCAGGTGAGGAGCAGCACCTCTTCGAGTTCCATGTCCAGGCGGCGATGCTCACCCGGACCACCGGCCATGGCGATCCGCAACCGCAACACACCATCTGGCGGGCGGCTTAGCAGGCGCAGCAGAACGCGGTTAACTCTCCGCGTGATGAGCGTGCCCGGGTCGGTGTCGGCCGGGTCGCGGTGGTCAGGAACGCCGGGTCGTCGATGACCTTGACCACTCCACGACGGATCCGGCGGCTTGCGGGCGAGCAGGTCCTGGAGTTGGCCGCGGATGGCCCCGCTCCAGGCGGACCAGGGATGAAAGTGCAGCAACCGCGTCGTAGGGCACCGTCCCTGCCCGGCCTGCGTAAACCGCCGACCCGCATGAAAGGCCCTCATAGGCCATCGTGCACCTCGATGGCAACGAGACGGTCATTTCCTTTGTCCAGCTTGTCTGTGTTCGCCAGCCTTGTCTGAGATCGACTTCTCACACACTTAGCGTTGCCGCGGACGCCAAGCATGAGCCGACAGACTCGTTCGGGCACGATCTTGGCGGCTCGAGATGTCAACCCGAACGGGGCGGCCTCGGCATTGGCGTCGTGAACGCCAGGTGATCCTCGTCCCCGACGGTGAGTAACTTCGAGATGAACACTCCGCCCGTCTCATGGCCCTGTCTTATTGACAGCCTGTACGGTCGGTCTGGCGGCCGGTTTCCCCGCGACTGTCCATTTCATCTTCATCGCGAAGGAGCGCATTGCCATGGCGTTTTTGGGTACGACACGCCTTCGCCGTGGAAGGGTTTCCGGTTGGCTCGCGGTGGCCACTGCGCTGTCGCTCTGCGTGTTGGCCGGTGCGAACTGGGCACCCCAAACCGCTAGCGCTGTCGGAACGAGCGGCGGAGTCGTGGCGCCTCCCATCCCTCGCGGGGCGACCCTACTCCCTTCCGGCCGGTACGTGCGACCGGCCGGAATCCAGTACAACCTCGGCGATTTCTCCCTCGGACTCGCCATCGCGCCGAACGGCAGGTGCGCGGCGAGTAGCGACGAAGGTTGGGGCAACGGCCGGCCTGTCCCGGCCGTGCCGAAGGTCAACCCAGCGGGCACCGAACCGGACCAGGGCGTGACGGCTGTCAACCTCGCCACGGGGGCGACTCAGTTCGTGACCGTCAACAGCAAGCCCGCGCAGAACTTCATGGGCATTGGCCTCGCGTACAGCCACGACGGCACCCGGCTGTACGCGACGAGTGGCGGTACCGACGCGGTCTACCAGTTCAACGTTGGCTCTGCCTGCCGGCTCACCTACGCGGCGACCGTCGACCTGCCTTCCCAAGCGCCTCCTGCCAGCACATCCATCTTCACCGGCGCCAGCGCCGCGTACGATCGCGGTTTGGCGGTGAGTGCCGACGGCACGGTTCTCGTGACGACCGAGTACGGGCGCGCCCTGAATGCCCTATCAGTCGACGGAGCCGGCAATCTCACGAGAGCCAAGATGGCCGTCGCGTTCGGGACGCCGACCATCGTCCCGCATAGCACCAACATCCTTAACTTCGTCAACCCGCCGAAGCCCAACGACATCGATCCGTCCTACCTCTACGCCGTGGCCACGGCGCCTAACCCGGCCACGGGCCATGCGCGGGCGTACATCACCGCCGAGGGCACCGGCCAGCTGATCACCGCCGACTCCGACGGCGCCAACAACTGGACCCGAGGCCCGACCGCCACCGTCGGTGACCATCCCACCGGGCTCGCCGTCAGCCCCGACGGCCGGGAAGTCATGGTGGCGGACGCCAACAGCGACCAGGTGTCCATCGTCGGCGTGAACGCGGATGGCACGCTCGCCCCGGCCGTCAATGTCACCCTCCACGGGGCGCCAGGGGAGGCCACCGGCTCAGCCCCAGATGCTGTCGCGTACGACGGGAACTCCCGCGTTTACGTCGCGCTCGCGGGTGACAACGCCGTGGCGGTGCTCGACCGGGGCGCCTCGGGGTGGCGCGTTGATGGCTACGTTCCGACTGGCTGGTACCCGACAGCGGTCGCCGTCAATCCCCGCGACCACGGTGTGCTCGCCGTCTCCGCCAAGGGTCTCGGCAGCCGCTACCCCGCCAATAACCCGTCCGACCCGTATCCTGTCCCATTCGCCACGAAGTCCGGCGGGTTTCCTTCGCTGCTCCCCAACTCGGTCTTCCCGCAGACACCAGACCCGCAGGTGCAGCTTCCTGGGCTTAACTACAACGACAAGGGCAACATGCCAGCGCTCCTCAGTCGCTTCTGGGTTGCTGGCCCGCATCAGGACGGGAACGGCCCTTCGCACCCCAACCAGCGCCTCTCCAGGGACAGCGCCTTCGTTGCCCAGGCCATCGAGCAGTCGGGCGTCGAGTTCCGCAGTCCGGACAACCCCGTACCCGACGCCGCCCACGCTGGCCAGTCGCCGATCAAGCACGTCCTGTACATCGTGAGAGAGAACCGTACCTACGACCAGGTCTACGGGGACCTCGCCAAGACCCGGAACGATGTCAACGCCGACCCGGCCTATCAGTACCTGGCGTCGGCCACTCCGCAAGGTCACGCGATCGTCAGCCAGTTCGCGTCAAGCGACAACTTCTTCTCAGACGGCGAGGCGAGCGTGCAGGGTCACTGGTGGACGACGTCCGCGAACGTGACCGACTGGATCGAGAAGGCGTGGCGCCTCAACTACTCGAACCGCAATCGCGGCTCGGATTTCCTGTCTCCCGTCGCCGAGCCCGAGCGCTGCAGCCTGTTCCAGAGCGCCCTCGCCAAGCAGAATCAGTCAGGCGGATCCTTCACGCTCCGAAACTACGGGGAGTTCTACGGAGCCATCACGCCCGACGGCAACGGACTCCCGGTGAGCAGCCAGTGCAGCCCCTTCCTCGGACCTAACAGCGCCAAGTACACCGGGCCGGTCTACACAGACACCACACCGGTTCCGTGCACTGGGGCCAATCCTCCGGCCGGCTGCGGTGTGATCAACGGTCTCTTGTCGGTCGGCAACTTCCCCATCTACTCCTACACCGATCTCGGCTACCCCAACGCGATCAACGGCGACGCCAACCTGAGCGTGGACGACCGGCTGGGGGCGGCTGCGTTCCTGAAGGACATCGGCCTCAACTCTGATGGCAGCCCGGCAGCGGTCGGCCCGGCGAACGGCCACGGCCTGGCCAACTTCAACTACATGCTGCTGCCCGAGGACCACACGACCGGCCTGTCGGCCACGTTCACGCCGCGGGCAGAGGTTGCCCAAAACGACGCCGCGCTGGGCGAAATCATTTCTGCCCTGTCGCACTCCTCTTACTGGTCATCGACGGCCGTGTTCGTCGTCGAGGACGACTCACAAGACGGCGTCGACCACGTCGACGGGCACCGCAACGTCCTGCTGGTAGCCAGCCCTTACACCAAGCACGTGTCGGCCAATGGGAAATTCGGTGGGTATATCGGCCACCAGCACTACGATCAGGCCAGTGTCATCCGCACCATGGAGCTGATGCTCGGGCTTCCCGCCCTCTCGTCGTACGACCAAAACGCTCGGCCGTTGTACGACCTGTTCCAGAACAAAGACCAGGCCTCTCAGCTCACGTCTGCCGACCTCCAGCCCTTCAACTCCGTTGCCGACCCGTCGTTCATCAACGAGCGAGTCGCCGATCTCCCGCAGACCGCGGCGATTAAGGCCCTGGAGCGACAGTCCCAGGCCATGCCGAAGGGGGAGGACACACAGGGACCGATACTCGAGCAGATCGACTGGCAGGCCAGCACGAACCGACCGATCCCACTAGCGCTGAAACGGGAGCTCGCGAAATCACGGTCCGGGGCGGGCCACGACTGAGCACACCGACGACCGCCAAGCGCCAGTCAATATTGCTCAAGCCGGGCTGCCGGGGGCGCCGGCCCCTTGACTCTGAGCGAAACTGACTCGTCTCGCCAGAACTGCGCTCTCCTCGCCGCCGAGCGCCGCAACGCCGACTTCCTCGCCCTCCACGACGAGGTCACCATCGCCCGCATCCGCCTCTCGTTCCCGATGCAGTTGGGTTCACTCCAGCGCAGAACGCGAGCTTCGCCACGCCGCAGCCCGCGCGCAATAGCGACGCTCCACCGGCTTCAGTCATTTGCCCGCACGCACCCAGGCTATGAAGCTGTCGCTGCCGCTGTCTCGAGCCGGGATGTGCACCGATCGTACCGCGAGGCTTTTCTCGCTGGGCCGCCAGACGGCGATGACGGCGTCTGTAGCCGGGCTGTTGGTGGGCGTCCGCGCGAGCATTACCAGGCGGCCGTCGCTGGTCCAGGACATGCTGGTCCATTTCAGCGCGACGTTGGCTGGCATGCCGGGGAGGTGCTGCCAGCGGCCGGTGCCTGGATCGAGCAGCCAGACATCGGTGACCTGTGTGCTAGTGGAGTGGTATGCGGGGTCGGAGAAGCTCACCGCGATCAGCCCCGCGGTCGGGTCTACTAGAGCCTGATCTGTTCCCAGGTAGGGCCGGCGACCCAGCTGGGCCATCGCAGCGCGCGGCGCGTGCCGCTGCGCAGGTCGGTCAGCGTGAGCGGATGCGGCAGCCTGACCGTCAGCGCAAGGTTGGCAGCGATCGCCAGCAACCTGCTGGCCCGCATTAGCACCACGCGGCCGCTGGCGGGGTCGATGACTGAACGGCCTTCCACCAGCAGCGCGCCAGCGCCGGGGTCGATCAGCGCTGCCGAGCACGGCACCGGCCGCGGGCCGCGGAGGTGCCGTCCGTCGAGGCTTATCTCCCGAAGCGTGCAGTGGTGCGCGTTGATGAAGCTCTTGACCCAGACCGATCCTCCGCGGTCTGCGGGCTGAACGTCGGAGCCGACCCCGATCCGGGTCGCGATCGCCTCGCCGTGGCGCACGACGTAGATGTCGTAGTTCAGCATTCCGCCCGCGGGCCCGCGGCGGTCGACCCACACGACCGCATCCCGCCCCACTGCAAGCACCGACAGCACCGGCCCGGGCCCATGGACGCTGAGGCCCTTGACCGGAGTGACGCGCCCAGTGTCGACATCGAGCAGAAACGCCGGGTCTGCCGATACAAGCAGCACCAAGTTAGTCGCCCCGGTCAGCGGAACGCCGTGGAGCGGGCCGGGGCGGGTCGCAGCGCCTGCGACGGCCGATGACGGCGCGCTCAGCCGCGACTGGTGCGGACTCGCCCCGCCATGTCCCGCATGCGAGCTGCCCGTGCACCCGGCCGCTAAGAGAAACGGCACAAGGGCCAGGAAACGACGAATCATGCCAAACCATTTCTGATTATACCAATGCGGCGTGGTCGGTTCTAGCTGTGTCGTTAGTCTCATGAGTTGAGTATGTGAACCGTGCGGTTGCGCCGCCGCGCACCTTCGGGCACCGAGGTTAATGGCACGTTAATGGCACGCCGATGTCAGAGTCCTGGGCGGATTACCGGGTCCGGCTCAGCGGAAAGGCAGGCGTGGTCGTCAGCCGGAGGCGGATTCATTCGGGCGGAGCCATCTCCGGCCAACCTCGAATGCCAGCCGAGATGCGCCCTTTGCCACCATCAAGGCCGCTCCGGCTGGTGAAAGGCCAGCCTCGGCAAGCGAGCCGCCGGTGATGATGGGGCTTCCGGGTGGAGGCTTGATCCGGAACGCCACCGGATCCACGTCAGTCGCGGCATCGCTCAGCTCGGCGCGAAAGACGGTTCGGCGCGAAAGACGGTGTGGCCCTGGTAGGACCAGATCTGGCGCAGGACGATCCCAAGCTCGGAGTCGATGAACGCCTCGATTTGATGTGCCGCGATCGGAGATCCGGACAACAGGGTTCCTGTGCAGGAGCCAAGCACGTCGCCCGAGCAAGTCCCGGGCTCCAGCGAGGTTCAATGTGAACCTGTGCGCTGCACAGTCAGGCGCGCCGATGACGGAGACCGGAGAACCGTCTCACCGCGCCTTGATGGTGATGCTCGTGCCGGGTCCTTTCCGATGATCGATGTTCTCCGGGACGATCAGCACCTGGTACCGGCTGCCACCGGTGAGCTCCCGGAGCGTAACTGACGACGTCCTAGCGATGCGGAGCAGGACATACGTGCTGCCAGGCGAGCACAGGTAGACCCGATACCGTACTCCGGGGCCTGAGGCTCGCCACCGCACGAGGATCGAGTCTTTGGTGCGGGTAACCGCGATGTTCCGGACGGCATGCAGTGGCGGGCAGCCACCGGAATACTTCCAGCTGTCGAACCATCGCGGGTCATGCCTGCCCGCAGCAGGCGGATCGTCGCGCGGGGCGACGGCCACGGTGGCATCTCGGGCGCTCCCATATGTAGCGCCGCCAAAGACCGCGCGGGGGACGGCGATAAAACGCGGCTGGATGACTGCGTTGGTGAACGCGGTGAGCGGGACGCAGCCAGCCGTCACTGCGAGGGAATTCACGTTATAGCTGATCACCAGCGTGTGCCTGGTCGACAGCGCAGGCTCGGCCCTGGCCTCGTACATAATCCGGTAGCGGTCCTTCTCGGTCAGCCTGATCCCTGGCGCGCGGTACAACAGCACCGCTGCCGCCGCATCAAACGGGCCTCACGGCCTCGGCCCTGGGTAGGCCTCGATCCGGGGGCTGCCCAGCCCGCCTGCGTGCTGGATGAGCCAGTACTGACCGGACGCGGAGACGACGCTGAATCCGGTGTCGATGCCCAGATTGGTGTCGGCAGCAATGGGCCGCGCTCCAGCCTGGCCGGCCGACCACCTGCCCCCGCCGGCGAAGAACCGCCAGGCTGATATGTCTGGCAGCCGGGAGGCGGCTACCCGTGCCAGGTAACACTCTCGCCCCGCCGAAGCTGGATCTGGACTCCGCCAGCCGTAGATGTAGACCATGCCGTCGTGCTGGAGCAGCGCGGCTCCCCAGACGATCGGAGTTCCACTGCCGGACGGCCTGTACGCGGGCACCTTGGTGATGCGCGGCCAGATCACCGCACCGATTGCCGGCCCGCGACCGGCACGAGCTAGCCGGCTGACCGGAAAGTCGGCGATCACCGTTCCGACCGGTATGAAGGGCACTCGGCCTGGCTCGAACCTGGTGTAGAAGCGCAGCACCCGCGAACCGATCCTGAGACCATCGCCGGCCCAGTAGCGCTGGCTCACCGCGCCGCCCGCGTTCGCCACCGAAACCACTGAAACGGCGTGGCCTGGCTCGCCGGGGCCGGCGCAGGCATGGCCGCCCGTGACCGTCACGAGCCTGCTGTGGCTGCCGCGGGTGGTCTGCATCACCACAAGGTTGTGCACGAACCCGCTCTGCTCAGAGAAACCGATCCTCGGACCAGCAGGTCCGAGGGAGCTATCCGAAAAGAACCACGCAATCTGTGATGAACTGATGCGAGTCGCCGCGACTCCGTCGCCTCCTGACCGGTCCGCGCACGTGGACCTGCCGGAGTAGGTAACCCACTGGCGGTCGAGTACGGTCGGAGTCAGGAGTCCATCCTTCAGGGCCCGCACCTGGCCATGACCCGGCGCGCTCGTGGCCGAATCATCTGGCACCTGACGCCTGACGAGGATGATGGCCGCCAAGGTCACGCCGAATGCGACGACGAAAACGCAGAGGGCAACCGCCAGCTCTGGCTTGCGAAGCCGAAATGCCATCGGACGGACTCCCGTCGGCCGAGCCCACCGTTGCCTAGAAAGGCGCTCCAATTGCCATCTAATGGACCGTAGCAGGATAATCTAACCGCCGCGCAGGGTACGCGTAGTCAGGCAACATCACATCACCGCGCATCTCCGCAGGCAGACGCCCTCCCGCGTTCCACGCGGGGGGAACTTCGGGCTAGTGTCGCTCTCCGCCAGACGCGAGCGCAGTTCCCGCTCGTCGATCGACATCGCCTTGTTCCCTCCCGCTATCCGCTTTCTGCGCCGGACAGCCGCACGGCCACGTGCGACATCGCCTCGCTGAGGTACCGCTGGGCTGTGCCTTCGCCCACGCGGATCAGCCGTTATATCCACGGATCATCTTGGCCATGAGCGCCGTCACAGTGTCGGGATAGAGTCTCACCCCACCGATTGACGAAAACCAGGCGCTGTCGTGCCGCGCCGACCCCCGCCAACAGCCTTTCCTCGGTCTGCTGGCGACAATGCTCTCGAAGCACGGCGACAGTTTCACGGTCGATGCTCACAACGCGCGATCGTCCGCCCTTGGGCGTTCCCTCGACGCGACGACCGGTTACTACGAGGGGCGAGCTGATCATTGTTCGCCGGTCGGTGTCCGGAGCGGTCTGGCTGGGCGCAGCGGGATCGCGCAGGCGATCGCGAGCGTGATGAACAGTGCCGAGAAGTGGGTGGCCACCCAGGCGCCCAGCGGTGTGGCCGGGTCTAGTTCGGGCCGCGCCGGCGGACCGAGGTAGGCGGCCGGCACGAGGGCGAAGGCTAGAACGCCGGACGGGATGCGCAGCCACAGCGGTCCGCGGCCGGACAGCGCGACGCCGCCGAGCATGCCGAGCAGGGCGATGCCGATCGCTCCGCTGCCCTGCCCGCTCGTCACGAGTTTGGTGATGGCGCCGGGCAGGGACAGTGCCGCGATCGGGAACAGCAGGGGCGACAACGCCAGCCATCGCCAGCCGCGGCGTCCGCCATGGCGCCGGAGATATTCGGCCCAGCCGATCAGCGCACCGACGCCGCCGCCCGGCAGGATCACTGCGAGGAACGTGCCCGGCCAGGTGAAGGTCGAGTCCCGGCCGGCGAGTTGCGCCATGAAGGCGCGCAGGCTCGACGACCAGGCGACGCCCACGCACCGCACCCGCTCCAAGCAGGCCGATCAGTGTCCGGCGGGTTGATATCGCATCTGGCGCAGCGGCGGGCGGAGCGGTGGCTGGAGCTGGCCGCGCGGTCATGCCGCCACCGTCCATACCACCGGATCAGCGGCCCGCGCGGCGCGGGTCAGGCCGGGCCCGATGCCTACCCGCAGGAGCACCCAGGCGGTGATGGCGAGGCGTGCCGCGGGGAAGCCAGCGGCCAGGCTTCCATTGCTGCGCTTGTCTTCCCATCGCAGAACAAGCTGCTTGTTCCCCTCAGCGGACATTGCCTTCCGCTCCTTCCCGCCGGCAGTTCTGAGTACCAAATGCCCCGGCGTGCCGCCCGGCCGGCTGCCGCATCGGTCGCACTGGCCTGGTCCACGCCATGCTGGCTGAAGAGCACCGCACGATGCTCACCGACGATTGCCTGGCGCTCGCCGGGGAACCAGGCCGTTCCTCCTGCGGATCGAACCTACTGTTGGCGCAAATAGCACCGGCCCAACTCGCTTTGCCCCCCGCCCGCTAATGATCGGGAAAGACAGACGGGTTGGAGGGCGAGAACCCCGGCCGCAGGTCGATGTGGTCGACCGATTGCGGGGCCGCGGCGTGATGGCCGATGCCGTTCCAGACGCCGAGCGCCCGCACGTCGGAGACCGAGTGCACCTGCGGTGACGGGTCGATCGCATCCCAGTGCTTGGGGAACAGGTGCCGACTATCCGTCGCGCCCCCGATCGCCTGGTTGTGCTCGACGCTTCGGGCGCTCGAGAGGATGGTTGTCGGTCCGAACTTATCCCGGTAGGCCTGCGCCGCGAGGCCGACCCTGCGCCGAACGCGAAGTTCTTCGCCTTGGGCCCGAGGCCGCCGCCGTGGCCGGCCGCCCAGGCAAGCGCCTCTCGCGTCTCCGGCGTCAGCTCGCCGTGGGCGCGCTCGAGGCCGTGCTCGCCGCACCACCCAATCTGAAAGAAGCGAAGGGCCTCGCTCGTCTGCTGATCTAGGTTGCCGTCGACCGTGACGGTGAAGCCGCAGGCGTTGAGCTGGCGCTGGACCGTCTCGATCGAAGCCTCGGGAGTCTGGGGCCCTGGCTCCCTGATCTCGACCGGTACCGGGCCGGCGTGGCTGGCGATGCCGCGCATCTGCTCCCCGGTGGCCTCCCCTGAGTACCAGCCTGAGATGTTCGCGACCGGCAGGCCGCGCAGCGAGGCGCCGATGTCCGCACCGGAGAGCTTGCCGCGCGCTCCCTTGTGGAAGCCGACCACCGTCCATTGCTTCTCCGCTGGCCACAGGTGCGAGAAGCTCTGGGCGCATTTGGCAGGCGTCAGCTCGCTCGAGTCGCACTCGTAGGCCTGCGGGGCCACGCCGAATCCGTGATCGTGCCACGCCTTGTAGTCGATGCCGGGGTGCAGGTCGGCGCGGCCGAACGGCGCG
>WNFL01404557.1_pt3 | contig 10275 bp, 9 predicted proteins | sample 5400361 | NCBI WGS metagenome assembly WNFL01 (sample SAMN13153351, study PRJNA577476) | soil metagenome | isolation source: 40 cm soil on Douglas fir-dominated hillslope | place: USA:California | collected 2013-09-17
GTTCCCGATTAGCGGACGCGGCGACGAAAACGTTCGTCGAGGAGTGCGGCTAACGCGGCAGACCGGACAGGTTCAGACGCCCTCCACCGGACCTGAGGATCGGGAGCTGACTTATCTCTCCGACAGCGGCGGGCATGGGAATCTTTGGGTCATGAAGCAGGACGGCACGGAGACGCGCCAGATCACCTATGAGCAGGACCCTGGCACAGCCGTGGGCGTTCCCGTATGGTCGCCCGACGGCAGACAGATCGCATTCGTTTCCACCCGTGGCTATCAGAGTTGGGACTTTGGAATTTGGGTGGTCAATCCGGACGGCAGCGCGCTGAGGAGCCTGGTGGAACACGGCGGCTGGGCGTGCTGGTCCCGAGACAGCCGTTGGGTGTATTACTCGGTCTCCCGGCAGGGCGTTTATCATATCGAGAAGCTGCCGGCGGAGGGTGGTCCGGCCGTCACCGTGCGCACCGACAACGCGATCGGTCCGGCGGTTGCGAGCGACGCTTCCGCCATCTATTACGCAGTTCCCCTGGCCAATGTGAACGACGTACCGGATTATGAGATTCGCGTAGCGCGGCCTGAAAATCGCGAGTCGCAGCCGCTGGCCCGCATTCCTGGCGGGCGGATTCCTTCCGCCGGCTGGACCATCCATCCTGTGCTTTCTCCGGATGACAAGACCATCGCGGTGTTGCTGGCCGATGGCCCCGGAATCAACATCTGGACGCTGCCTGCGACCGGCGGAAATCTGCGTCAGATCACCGACTTCGGCCCCCGCCGGACGCTGATCGCGCGTCGCGTATCGTGGTCGAGCGATAGCCGCTTCTTAGTGGCTGCGGTTGGGGAGAGCGATTCAGATATCGTCTTGCTGGACGCGCTGGCACTGGGACGGTGAGTTCGCGGAGCGCTTGCCGGGAAACGCGCTAGCGTGGAACTGGCCAAAGCACGCGGGGATAAACTAAGATTTGGACCCGCAGATCGCCGCCCTGGCGGCCGCCCACGGAATCGAGCCCGAGTACGAAGATGTCTGGGGGCGGAAGCACGTCACTCCCGACGCCACTATACAGGCCATCCTGAGCGCGCTCGAGGCGGCGAAGGCGACCAACGAAACCACGGCACCGCATTTTGAGGAACCCGCCGCGCAAGCGTTGAGGTTCGACGGCCGGGTGGCGGGGCTTGCGATCAGCCTGTACGGGCTGCGCTCGGGTCGCAACTGGGGCTGCGGCGATTTCACCGATCTGGAGAATCTGACGACGGAGTTCGCCCGCGCCGGCGCGCATTTCATCGCGCTGAATCCGCTGCATGCCATCGCCAATCGCCAGCCTTACAACATCAGTCCGTATTTGCCGCTGTGCGCGCTGTACCGCAACTACCTGTACCTGGATGTCGAGCGCGTAGGCGATCCGCAACTGGATGCGGATGCGATGCGTGAAATTGACGCGCTCCGCGCGAGCGAATTTGTGGAGTACGAGCGCGTGGCGCGGTTGAAGCTGCGCATCCTGCATCGGCTGTTCGCCGACTTTCTGGCGGCCGGCGGATCGCGCGAGTTCGACCGCTTCGCGGAAGAGGAAGGCTCGCCGCTGCTGCGCTTCGCCACCTTTCAGGCGCTGCACGATGAGCTGCATCGCCGCGATCCAAGCGTGTGGGTGTGGGCCAATTGGCCGGAGGAGTATCGCGATCCCGAATCGCCCGCGGTAGAGCGTTTCGCAGGCGAATTCTCTTCGCAAGTCCGCTTTTATCAGTGGCTACAGTGGCAGGTGGATCGGCAATTGTCGGCCGCGCAGGCGCACGCGCTGGCTCAGGGCATGCGTATTGGTTTGTATCACGATCTGGCGCTGGCCACCGATCGTTTCGGGTGCGACCTGTGGGCGTTTCGCCAGTTCTACGTGGCGGGGTGCCGGGTGGGATCGCCGCCCGATGAGTTCTCGCCGGACGGGCAGGATTGGGCGTTCCCGCCGCCGAATCGCGAGGCGCACCGGGCGAATGGATATGAGCTGTTCGCGCAGCTCATCCGCAAGAACGCGCGTCACGGCGGCGCGCTGCGCATCGATCACGTGATGCGTTTCTTCCGCCTGTACTGGATTCCCGACGGCATGGACGCGACGCAGGGCGCATACGTTCGAGATCACTCGGAAGAGTTGCTGCACGTGCTGGGGCGGGAAAGCTCGCGCGACCGGTTTGTGGTGATTGGCGAGGATCTGGGGACTGTGACCGAGGAGGTGCGCAAGGCGCTGGGCGCGTCCGGCGTGTTGAGCTATCGGCTGTTGTGGTTCGAGAGAAATCCCGACGGAACTTTTCGAAGGCCGGACGAATATCCGCAGCAAGCAGCGGTTTCCAGCAGCACCCATGATCTGGCGACGTTGACGGGGTTCTTCACGTCGCGCGACATCACGGCGCGGCGCGAAGCTGGATTGATCGACGAAGCAGCGGCGCAGCAGCAGTATGATTCACGCGAGCACGAGAAGAAGATGCTGGCTGAGGCGCTGGAGCAGGCCGGATTCGCGAACGACCCGTTGGGGTTTCTCTTGTCAACGCCGTGCGCGCTGGCGGTGATCAATCAGGAGGACCTGACGGGCGAGCCGGATCAGCAAAATCTGCCGGCGAGCACGTGGCAGCATCCGAACTGGCGTCGCAAGATGCGGGTGCCAGTGGAAGAGCTGGGCAGGATCGCGGCCGAGTTTGAGCGGCTGGTGAAGCGGGCGGGGCGCTGATGTGTTGCGCCTGTGTTATTTTTGAAGTATGGCATCTTCCACTTCCAGCTTCCGGATTCCCGACGACCTGAAGGTGCGTCTGGACGCGGCAGTGCGCCAGCTGAAAAAGCCCAAGAACCGTGTGATCACCGAGGCGCTCCAGGAGTATCTGGATCGTCACAGCCCGGATGCGCTTCGTGCCGAAGCGCGGCGTCAATCGCTACTAGCCAGCAAGATGAAGTGGAAGGACGAAAAATTCTGGGAGAAGCTGTCAGATGAGGCGATCAATGGCTGACTTGCCGTTGCAACGCGGCGACGTGGTTATCGCGACCTTCGGCGGAGACTACGGGAAGCCGCGGCCAGGCATTGTGGTTCAGTCGAATCTGTTTAATGAGCAACACCCCAGCGTGATCCTCTGTCCGGTATCATCCGAGTTAACGGGATTAACGCTGTTGCGGCTCGCGATATCGAAATCAGAAACGACCGGCCTGCGTAAGGATTCGGAGGTGATGATCGACAAGGTGACGGCGGTAACACGAAGCCGCATCAAGCAGCGCATCGGCCGTCTTTCACGGGCACAAATCAGTTCTTTGGATGATGGTCTCCGGTTGTGGTTGAACCTGCCAACTTCGTAACCGCTACAAATTCCCGCGCAGGCCCTGCTCGCGCTCAATGGCCTCGAACAGCGCTTTGAAATTTCCCTTGCCGAAACTGCGGCTGCCCTTGCGCTGGATCACTTCATAGAACAGCGTGGGCCGATCCTCCACGGGACGCGTGAAGATCTGCAGCATGTAGCCTTCGTCGTCACGGTCTGCCAGGATGCCGAGTTCTTCGAGCTGCTGGATGGGCTCATCGATCTTGCCGACGCGCGCGGACAGATCGCGATAATACTGGCTGGGCACGCGCAGGAATTCGATGCCCTGATCGCGAAGCTTGGTGACGGTCGCGATAATGTCGCCGGTGCCCATGGCGATGTGCTGCACGCCGGGACCTTTGTAGAAATCCAGATACTCTTCGATTTGCGATTTCTTGCGGCCTTCCGCGGGTTCATTGATAGGAAATTTGATGCGGCCGTTTCCGTTCGAAAGTACTTTCGACATCAGCGCCGAATATTCGGTCGAAATGTCCTTGTCATCGAAGGTCTGGTACAGACGGAAGCCCATCACGTCTTCGTAGAACTTCACCCAGACGTTCATCTGATTCCATCCGACGTTGCCGACCATGTGATCGATGTACCTCAGCCCGGTGGGACGCGAGACTTGATCCGCCGCGGTGACGGCCACGAATCCGGGCAGAAATGTTCCGCGATAATTGCGGCGCTCGACGAAGGTGTGGATGGTATCGCCATAGGCAGCGATGGACGACATGCGAACGTCACCCGCGTCGTCGTGCAAGGTGAATGGTTCGCGGACGCTTTTCGCGCCGCGGCTGGTGGTCGCGCGGTAGGAGGCTTCAGCGTCGTCCACGGTCAGCGCGATGTCGCGCACGCCGTCGCCATGCATGCGAACGTGATCGGCGATCGCATGATCTGGCTGCAATGCCGTGGTCAGCACGAATCGAATCTTGTCCTGCTCGAGCAAATAACTGGAGCGATCACGCACGCCGGTTTCGGGTCCGCTGTAGGCCGCGAGCCGGAAGCCGAAGGCGGAGCGATAGAAGTGCGCGGCCTGGCGGGCGTTGCCAACCCAAAACTCAACGTGATCGTTGCCCTGGAGCGGAAGAAAATCCTGCGCGCTGGCTCCTGGCTCCTGGCTCCTGGTTCCTTCTTCTACTTGCGGCATAAAACCTCCGTCGACTGGATTTGTTCCAGTGCATCGATCAGCATGCGATTATCCTCGTCGGTTCCGGTCGAGATGCGCACGCAGTGAGGCAGACCGAAGGCGGCCAGCGGGCGGATGATCACACCACGACGCAATAGTTCTAAAGTGAGTCTTTGCGCGGCGTCCGCGTTCTCGAGCGGTGTGGTGACGAAATTCGCCTCGGACGGAATCACTTCGAAACCCATCTGCGTAAGCGTCTCCGACAGCAGCCGCAGCCCGCGCGCGTTCAATTCAAGCGAGTGATGCAGCCATTCTTTATCGCCGAGAGCGGCGATCCCGGCGGCCTGTCCCAGGTGGCTCGGTTCGAAGGGTAACTTGACCTTGAGCAGGTTCCCGATCAGTTCCTCGTGCGCGAATCCGTAGCCCACTCGCAGGCCCGCCAGCCCATAGATTTTCGAATACGTCCGCAGCGTGATGACGTTGTCGTAGCGGTAATGCATCGAATCGGGATAGCGATGATTATCTTTCGCGTACTCGAAATACGCCTCGTCTAGAATGATCAGCACGCGCTCCGGCACGTGGCGGTAGAATTCGTCGAATTCGTGCTTGGTGAAAATCGTTCCGGTGGGATTATTCGGATTCGCGAGATAAACGATCTTGGTCTTCTCGGTAATCGCGGCGGCAAGGGCGGGGAGGTCGTAGTGCCAGTCGCGATACGGCACGGTTCGATAGGCTACGCCGCGCGATTTCGCCAGCACCTGGAATCCGATGAACGCGGCTTCGGTGGTGAGCACCTCGTCTTCGTCGCATAGAAAGGTGCGAATGATGTTGGAGATGATCCCGTCGGAGCCACTACCGACGATCACGTTCGCGACTTTGAGGTCGTATTCCGCGGCGAGTCGCTCGCGCAAATCAAGGCCGCCGTTAGGGTAGTAATTCAGCCCGCCCAGCGCGTGGACAATCGCCTCCAAGGCACGCGGCGACGGCCCCAGCGGATTCTCGTTCGAAGCCAGTTTGGCGACCCGCTCCAGGCCGAATTCCTTCTGGACGGACTCGATGCTGCGGCCTGGCTCGTAGGGCCGTAACGTCTCTATGTAAGAGGGAACTAGCGGCATCCCGTCACCGTCGCTTCATGTTAGCACCACTGCGGGGTGGTTGTTAATTTACAGCTTGAAGAATATCCGCCGCCGGTACAGCCACACGCAGACCCAGATTTGAAACGCGACCACCAATAGCACGTTGACCGCTTTCCAATGATCGCCGCCGGCGTCGACCATCCATTTGGTGAACACCTGGCCGGTGCGATTGAGCCACCCGCCTAGAATTTCGTGGAATAGGTAAATGAAGATCGAGTTCATGCCGACGATGACGAGGAGTTTCGCCCAGGCTCGCTTGAGGCGCACGTCGCACAACCAATAGAACAGCGCCAAGGCGAGCAGCGTCCAGCCGGTGCTGTAAATCGCAAACGATGCGGTCCAGATTTTCTTGATGAGGGGAATCCACGGGCTCATGGCCAGGCCGATTGCGATTCCGGCGACGCCGCAGGCGATCAGGGTCCGCAATTTGCGCGGGGTGTCGAGTGGTCCTGCGAGCAGCGCGCCCGCCATTACGCCGAAGATCGTATTCGCGGCCGAGGAGAGGCAGTTGATGGTCGCGTAGGAGCCGCCCCAGTTTTTGTGCAGCACGAGCTGGTCGAGATACCAGCCGATGTTCGCGTCTTTCACCCAAGGGCCGGTCACTCCGGGGGCGTGTGAAAACTGATAGATCGCCCAGTGAACGGCGAGTAGTGCGATCGCCACCGCGCCCTGCACGCGCCAGGATTTCCCCAGCACTAGAAACGCGACCAGATAGGTGAACGAAAGCTGCCCGAGCACATTGATCAGATCCAGGTTGGGCCGGCCAGCTTGAATCGATCGGGCGATCAATCCCCACACCAGCAACAGCAGGCAGCGGCGGAGCACGTGGGCAAAACTCGTCCCCCATGTCTCGCCCGCCGCGCGGCGCCGGTCGAAGGAAATCGGCATCACCGCGCCGACGATGAACATGAAGAAGGGCTGGATCAGATCCCAGAAGTGCATCCCTTGCCAGTCGACGTGCTGGAATTGGCGAGCCACGGGTCCGAGCACGGCGCTCGAAGTGAAATAGGCGAGGCCGAATCCGCTGCCGACCATGCAGATCATGGTGAATCCGCGGAACGCGTCGAGACTGATCATGCGCTCGCCGGTTGCGGGCGCTTTCGCGTCGGTCGCCGCGGCGGGGTTTACTTCCGCGAGCCGGACGCCTGCATCGAGCGTCGCCATTTGGAGGAATTGTACACTGATTGCTTCGACGATGCGTTATGCCGCGGTCGACATTGGAAGCAACTCGCTGCGCATGCTGGCCGCGGATGTAACGCCAGGCGAGCCCCCGCGCGAATTGGCGGCCGATCGCGAAGTTACCCGTTTGGGCGAAGGCGTTTTTCGCGACGGCGCGATTAGCGCGCGTTCTCTCGACGAACTGGTCCGCGCGCTCACGCGCATGGCGGAGACCTATCGCGGGCTGGATGTCGCCGGTGTGCGAGCCGTCGCCACCAGCGCGGTGCGCGACGCATCGAACCAGCAGGAATTTCTGGAGCGGGCGTCGGAGGCGCTGGGATCGCCGGTCGAAATCATTTCCGGGCGCGAGGAAGCGCGGCTGATCCATCGCGGGGTGCTGAGCCGCTGGCCACAGAAGTGCAGCCGCCTGCTGATCGCCGACATCGGCGGCGGCAGCGCCGAGATTATTTCCAGCGAGGACGGCCGCCTGGTAGACGCGATTTCGAAACCGCTGGGCGCGCTGCGGCTTACTGAAATGTTCCTGCACGCCGATCCGCCGGCTCGCCGCGAGCTGCACCAGTTGACTGAATTCGTGGACGCCAAGCTGGACACAGCGGTGGAGCGCATGAAGGGGCGATGGGACCGCGTGATCGCCACCTCGGCGACCGCCGCCGCCGTGATATGCGCAGTGAACCGCGTGGCCCGCTCCCGGCGCGACCATGCGGATCGCCTGCATGCGTCCACCGCGCAGATCCGTTCCCTGTTCGGCAGGCTGGCCGACCGCGACCTGGCAGGCCGGCGCAAGATCGCCGGGATCGGACCGCGCCGCGCGGAGATCATCGTGGCAGGCGCGGGCACGCTATTGCGGATCCTGGAGCGGTTTCAGGTTCGCAACACGTACTACTCGGCGGCGGGAGTGCGCGACGGGATCGTGGCCGACCTGGCAGCGCGCGGCGTGGGCGAAGAGCTGACCCGTCTGACGCGCGAGCAACGGCGCGAAGTGGAACGCGTGGCCATGCGCTTCGGCGTACAGGTGAAGCACGCGCGCCAGGTGGCCGGGTTTGCGCAAACGCTATTCCAGCGTCTGCTGCCGCTGCATCAACTGCCGTTGGCTTACGGCCGGCTGCTCGAAACCTCGGCTTACCTGTGCGACAGCGGCCACTTCATCAGCGACACGGGTCATCACAAGCACGCCTATTACATCGTGTCCAATCTGGATCTGCTGGGATACACGGTGCGTGAACGAGAGTTCATCGCCAATCTCTGCCGCTACCATCGCAAGGCCATGCCGTCGCTGGCGCATCCTTCTTATCAATCGCTGCCGGCCGACGACCGGCGCGGTCTGAATCTGCTGATTCCGGTGCTGCGGCTGGCGGACAATCTGGATCGCAGCAAGGAGCGCGACGTAGAGCTGGCCGGCTGCGAAATTGAGCCGACCACCGTCACCGTTCGGCTGCGCACCCCGCGCGCGCCGGACCTGGCCGAGTGGGCCGTCGCTAATGTTTCGGAGGTGTTCCGCCAGGTGTACAACCGCAACGTTGAGGTGACTCGGGAGCGCGCGTGACCGTTCGCGCGGCGACCGGTGCGGATCTGGATGCGATCCGCCGTCTGCTGCGTGAATACGTCGCGTGGTTGAAGGTCGATCTGTCGTTTCAGGGATTCGAAGAGGAACTAGCGGGATTGCCGGGCGAGTACGCGCCGCCGTCGGGTCGCCTGCTGGTGGCGGAGGATCGTGCTCCGGAGCTGGCCCCCGGAATTACTGGATGTGTCGCGCTGCGCCGTATCGACGACGAGACATGCGAAATGAAGCGGCTGTACGTGCCGGAGCAATTTCGCGGCGGGGGCTTGGGTCGCCGGTTGACGGAGGCGATTCTAGCGGAGGCTCGCTCGATGGGCTACCGGCGGATGCGTCTGGATACGCTGCCGCAGATGGGGTCGGCGCACCGGCTGTACGAATCCATGGGGTTCCGGGAGATCGAGCCGTATCGCTTCAACCCGGTTCCTGGAACGCGCTTCCTGGAGCGCAACGTTTAGCCTTTCTGAGTCATCCTTGTGGATGATCCCGGTTAGGGGTCTTTTGCGCGTATCTATTAAGGATGGTTCCAAAATGAAGCTAGCCAGGCTGCTGTTCGCGTTGTCCGCGCCGGTTTGGGCGCAGACCGGCATCGTCAACATCAAGGATTTTCTCAAGACCTGCCCTCAGAACGATCCGGTGATCGCGACGATTCGGGCCGATTTCGAATTTCGCAATCAGGGCAACCTGGTGACGAACATCGCGTGCACGGAGCCGTACAACCAGATGGACCCGGCGGCGCTGACCAGCGAGCTGGTCATTCTGCAGAGCCTGCGGGTGATGTATTACATGGACCAGGGACGCAGCAATTATTTACCCTGGACGCCGCTGCGTCTGTACGACTGGGTGAAGTCGAAGATCGCGGGGATCAATTTCGCGCCGGGGGCGTCGTTCGCCTGCTGCCAGACCATCAATAACAAGACCTTTATCAGCGGGCGGATTCTGGACACGCTCAGTCTGAGTGGGTATCGCAACTTTGAAGGAATCTCGGGCGGCATTTCGGTGATCGCGCATGAGGCGCGGCACGTGGACGGGTTCACGCACGTGAGCTGCTGTCCGGTGGGCGCGGGGGCATGCGACCAGAGCTACGACGAGAAAAACCTCTCGACGTACGGCATCCAGAACTTCCTGGCACGCGCCTGGTTGACGGGCGCAATCAACGTCGGGTTTTTCTGCGAGTACTCCAACGAGATCCGCACCACCAACAACTTCATCTTTTCAGAGGCGCAAGATGGCCAGAGTCGTTTTTGCGACGCGAAACCGCCGGCCAGCCCGGTGCTCCAGATCTCGGATACGCCGGGCGGCGTGTGTTCGCTGCGCACCATTACCCTCGCGCCGAATGCACTGACCAACGCGGCTAATTACAATTCGACCATCTGGCCGGGAATGATCTCGACCATTTTCGGGACCAACGTCGGATCGACGCAGTTGGCCACCGGCGTTGTAACAAACGGCGTGGTCGGTACCACGGCGGGCGGCACGCAGGTGCTGTACAACGGCGTTCCGGGGCCGATGATCTATTCGACGCAGAATCAGGTGGCGGCGATCGCGCCGTTTTCGCTGCTGGCGGGTGGCGCGTCCATCAATGGCGTCGAGCACGTCTACGTGGAGGTGAGTAATAACGGCAAGCTGTCGACGATTCTGGACCTGCCGGTGGCCGGCTCAAGCGCGGGCGTGTTCACTTTGGATCGGACGGGCAGCGGCCAGGCCGCGGCGGTGAATCAGGACTTTAACATTAACGGAACCGATCATCCGGTTCCGCGCGGACAGGCGATCAGCTTATACGCGACCGGACTAGGGCAGACCACACCGGCGCAGACCGACGGCGAGATCGTGCCGCTGACCGAGCCGTTTCCCCGCGTGCAAGGCACACCGTCGGTGACCATCGGCGGGCTCCCCGCAGTAGTTTTGTACGCGGGCGCGGCGCCGGGATCGGTGGCGGGACTGACGCAGATCAACGTGATCGT
>WNFL01446946.1_pt1 | contig 10274 bp, 10 predicted proteins | sample 5400361 | NCBI WGS metagenome assembly WNFL01 (sample SAMN13153351, study PRJNA577476) | soil metagenome | isolation source: 40 cm soil on Douglas fir-dominated hillslope | place: USA:California | collected 2013-09-17
TTTGAAAGGCTCGATGGCAGCGCGCGTTTTCTTCGCTGACTCGGTTTCCCACTGCGCCTGCGTCGCTATGTGGCGGGCCTCAGCTTGCGCGGTAAATTGCGTGATCAGGTCCTGCTCACGCTGCCTGGCTTTGGCTTGTGCCGCTTCGTCTTTCTGCTGCATTTCCTTCCGAAGGTGGCCTTCCAGCTCACGCAGACCGGCATCCGCTTCGGCCTCGCGGCGGCGAAGGGCTTCCTTGGCCTGGGTCTGTAACTCGACTCGCACACCGTCCAGCTTGGATTGCCATTGCTGATCATTTTGGCGAGATTTGGAAAGGAAAAGTTCTTCCTTCTGCTGCGCCTCGAGGCCAAGGCGGGTTTCCATCGCACGGACGCGCGACTCAGCCTGGCGTTCCCATTCTTCCTCGCGGCCGCGCAAATCCGAAGCCCATTGATTTTGCAATTCCGTTTCCCGCGCTTCGGCCTTGACGGCCAATTCCTGTTCGCGCTGCTTGAGCTTTGCCTGAAACATCAGGTCTTTCTGCTGTAGTTCCTGCTTCAAGCGAGCGTCGTTCTCGCGCGTTTGACCGTTGAGCTGGCGTTCCAATTCCGATTCCCGGCGGCGCAATTGTTCCGCAGCTTGAGTTTGCATCTCGCGCAATCGTGTATCGGTCTGAGCCTGCAATTGTTCTTCGCGCTGTTTGAGCCTGATTTGAGCGGCTTCTTCGCGCTGTTGCACATCTTGTTTCCATCGAGCATCCACCTCAAGGGCACGAGCCTCAATCTGGCGCTCCAACTCTGTGTCGCGAGCCCGGGCGACTTGCTCAGACTTGCTTTTTTCGTCGGCGAGGCGGGCGTCAAATTCGAGGGACAATTCCTGCTCGCGCTGTTTCAATCGATGCTCAAAATCCTCATCGCGCTGGCGCAGCGTCTTCTCAAATTCCAACTGCTGACTTTCCCAACGATGCTTTTCCTGGCGCACAGCCTTCTCCATTTGATGGGCAGCGTCTTGCTCAGCCCGGGACAACCTGAGCGAAAGCAAATCAGCCTGGTGTTTCAACTGAGATTCCGCTGTGTCGCGGGCATGCACAGCTTCTTTCAAATCATGCGCCAGTTTGGCCGATCTTTCCACCGCAGCCAATTCGGCGTCGGCCATTTGGCGGCGGGCCTGGATGACCTGGGTTTTACAATCCTCCGATTTCTCCATTAGCTTCTTATGATGTTCCTGCATCATGGCTGTCCGCTCCGCCTCGCTGGCAGCGCGCTGGTTGTCCAGTTCCTCGCGTAACTGAGTAATCCGATCCGACCATGCGTTTTGGCGCATTTGAATCTGGCGTTCGATCTCGGATTTCTGCAAATCGCGCAAAGCGTCTTTCTCAATGACCGTACGGTTTAGCGAATCGGCCATGCCGGCAAGTTTGGCCACCCATTCTTCTTCTTTTTTCTTCGACTGCTCCTCATTCTCGGCTGCGGCTGCATTTATTGCCTCGCGCGCTGCGACTAACTCCGCATCCTTTTCAAACAGCGCCTTGTCCGCGGCTGCCCTCGTTTCGGCCAAAGCCTGGTCGCGAGAGGCAATTTCGGCAGAGGCCTGGCTGGCCATTCGTTCGGCCCGCAAAATCTTTTGACGACCGGCCCGGACGTAGAGCCAATGCAGGCGGCGACCGAAGAAGCCGAGACGATAAGGTGGGCGCTGCTCCTCGGCGTGGAAAACGGTCGAGAAACCGATCTCAACCATCAACGTCGGAAGGAACGCGACGATGAACGCCAGAACTGGATAAACGTAAATCCGCACCATGCTGATTTGGTCTGTGAGTATGTCACCGCGTTCCCTGGCCGTGGTTTTAATGGACATGGGGCGCTCACCCTTGAGCAAACCGCGCACGATTTCCACGGTGGTAGCGATTCGGTGCACCTGAGTTTTTCTAATGGAAGCTTCGCGCGCTTCATAAAATCCCTCAGCCGTCCTGCGGCAGGCATCCACTTCCGCGCGAATTCCATCCACTTTTTGAACAGCCGCGGCCACTTCCTGGTCAATTTTCTTCTCGTCCGCATTCAATTCTGTGAGTAATGCGGCCTGGGCCACGGAGAATTCTTCGCGTTTGCTGTCGGACTTCTCACGCTTGTCGGTCGAACGTTTGTCGTATTCCTCACGCAGCCGGCGCGCATCGGCATCGACCTGGGCGACACGATCACGCCGCTTGTTATTAACGGTGAACAATTCCGCTTCCTTGGCTTTGATTTGGGCATCGATCTCCGCGACCGCCGTCGGTTTAAGAACAGCGTTGGATTCGATTCGCGCTCGGGCGGCACTCCGGGAGAAACGGGTTCTTTCATTAACGCACGTTTGATGACGTTGGCGCTGTCATATTCCGATTTGGCTTTGTCATAAGCGGCTTTCTTATTCGCGTACTCAGTCGTTTTCTCTTTGAAGGCATTCTCGATGCGCGCTTCTTCAACATTCCATTTACTGGCTCGGGAAACCTCGGTTTCGCGGCGAACGCGCAGGTCGGAAATTTCCCTGGTTAGCTGCGCAGTATCGGCATTGAACTGTTGAATTATGGTGGCCTGGCGGGCTTCGACCTCGGACAACTCTTTCTTCTGATAATCGGTCAGGCTAATGGCGTCCTGGCGCGCCTCGTCATTGCGCTTAAGCAACTCTTCAAGATCGGCCTTGGCCTTGCCGCGCTTGGCGGCCAGCTCCGCGAGCTTGCGCTCGCGCTCGGTTTTCTTCTGCTCGATGGCAGCCAATTCGCCATTCAGATGGGAAATTTTGATTTCCTCTGCGGATGCCTTCTCGAGCATTTGGCTCGCGGGAGTCATGGCGACGCCCATCTCGTAAACCGCCATATCCTTGACCAATTGAAACGTTAGCACGCAAATCAATGGCAACCCGACGAGCAGCATGAAGCTTTTTTGCCAGCCCTGACGGGAAGCTGTCCAAATCGCCAGCGGCAGCTTGAGCAACTCCACCGCCAGGATGGTGGCGCCGATCGGCCCGATACCGAAGAAGGTCACCCCCATGCCCTGGGGCAGGCAGACCACCTGTTGATATTTCCATCCGGTCGCCAGGATCACGAACTCCGTCACCGTGGCCATAATGAGCAGCGGCAGCGTTAAGTACGAAATGCGTTTGGTTTTCAACCGCTGCCACGGGGAAAACCCCATGTCTTTTGGGGCTGCGGAATGGGAAGAAGCCGGTGAATTCGTTGCGTTCGAGTCTTTCATAAATCAACCTTGTAAAAATCCGTACGACAACTCGTTGCGATGGAATTTAAGAGGGACCAACGAGCTTTTTCGAAAGGGGGAATTGTGCTTGAGGACGCACCAATTTAAACGTCAATTTGGCACTTCCATACATCACATATTGGCCTTAGCAGCTTACGTGCCACGCGCTGATGCGAGGTCAAACCTGCTACGGAAGAGCAGGTTACCGTTGGTGAATGTGAAAGGTTGGGCACTGGTGTCAATAATACTTACTTGTCGGCCCACCAGCGGTGTGCGGTTTCAAAAAACACCTTTTAGATGGCGTTAGATAGTTTGAGAAGGCTGGAGGAATTGGAAGAATGGAATATTGGAATGGTGGAATGCTGGGCCCGGGGGAGCGTGGCGTGCATATTTTTATTTTCGATTGTGTTCATTTGTTGGCGAGCTGAATGGCGAAAGTCCAGCCCGACACTTCGCGCTATCTGTGTTACTCGAGAAGGGAGGCCGGTTTCCAGGAATCTAGGGACTTTAGCGACTATAGAGACGAAAAAATAAAGGATGGACGTGAAGAATGGCCATCGTTCCCCCACGGGCATTGCGGTTGTCATTGATCGTTCACCGGCGCAAGGTGGAGTGTCGAATGGCGAAATTATTCCGAAACTCCAACGGCAGAATTGTCGCAGTCTCGCTGACCATATTTTTTGCGGATTTTGCAACGCGCGCTGATAATTGGCCGGCCTGGCGGGGTCCGCATGGATCCGGAAACTCGGCCGAGTCGAGTGTCCCTATTTACTGGAGCACGAACCAAAATGTTGCCTGGAAAGCGCCGCTTCCAGACCGGGGAAATTCGACGCCGATAGTCTGGGAGCAACGGGTTTTCCTGACGCAAGGCATTGAAAAAGAGAATCGCCGCGCAGTTTTTTGCTTCGACGGAAAAACTGGAAGCCTGCTTTGGCAATCAGGGGTGACCTCGATGGAAAAAGAACCGAAAGACCCAAATAACCCGCCCTGTACCCCTTCCGCCGTAACGGATGGAAAACGGGTAATCGCCTGGTTCGGAGCAGCGGGTGTTTATTGCTATGACTTCAATGGCCGGGAATTGTGGCATCGCGTCCTGGGTTCGCCCACACATGAATGGGGATATGCTTCATCGCCGGTCCTCCACGGCAATCTGTGCATTCTGAATTTCGGACCAGGCCCCCTGAGTTTCGTCATTGCCCTGAACAAAAATACTGGTGAGACCGTCTGGAAACATGTTCTCGCCGGAATGCCGGTTGATTCGAAGTGGAAGGATTATGCCGGCCAAACGCCTTATGACGATCGGCCAGACGCCGCAAAAATTTCTGACGTGGCCGGAAGCTGGGCAACCCCGCTGGTCGTGCGCGCAACCGGCCGTGACGAAGTTATCATCGCCGCGCCGCTCCGCCTGCTGGCGCTCTCGGCCAGGACTGGAAAGGAACTCTGGTATTGTGACGGTCCAAACATCGGAATTTACAGTTCGCCTTTTTATGGTGACGGATTGGTGGTCCTTGCGGCCGGCGGGTTGCAAAACTCGATGATGGCCGTCACCCCGGGCGGCTCCGGCAATGTGACGCCCACACGCCGTGTCTGGTTTCAATCGCTACCGAACAGCAAAGCTACCATTGGTTCAGGGATTATTTTTCAAAAACGGATTTACAATATTACAACGGGCGGATTCCTCGAATGCATCGAACTCGAAACCGGGAAGTTGCTTTGGGAACAGCGGCTTATTGGAACGGGCGCGCGGAACGGCACCTGGTCCTCGCCGGTATCGGGAGGAAAGTACGTGTATGTTTCCAATCAAAACGGCGATGTATTTGTGATTCGACCTGGCGCGGGGTTTGAATGCGTCGCGACCAATTCCATTGGCGGCGAGTTAATGAACGCTTCGCTGGCAGTTTCCGCTGGCGCCTTTTTCCTGCGGACGGAAAAAAATCTGTGGTGTGTCAGAGAAAAGGCGGAGTGAGGGCAGGGGAACGGTCATCGACCGTCTGCTTCTTTTCTTCGGTCCGTTTCTCAGCCGGCGCGAACTACTGTGGTCGCAGTGCCAATTTGCCAAGGTAATGCTTATCGAGTTCGCGGTGCGCTTCAGCGGCTTTATCCAACGGGAACGCGCGGGCCACGTGGACTTCAAAGGGGCCGGACTCGATTAAGCGGTTGAGCTTCTCGATCTGCGCGGGATTAGGCTCGATGTCATAGCTTTGGACCTTTACGCCTGGCCGCGCTTTCGGCGGGGGCATCACGCCGTTCGGATGGGCGACGCGCCCGTTTCCGCCCATCGCACCCAGGGCGCGATCCGTGGCCTCGCCACCGGCGGTGACGAGTGCTGCATCGAGACCGCCAGGCGCAAAGACGCGCGCGACAGCCTCCACATCATCTTTGCGGCCGTTTACCACAACGTCGGCGCCAAGTCGTTTCACTAGTGCGACGCCGTCTTCGCCTGAGGCCACAGCGAGGACTCGGGCGCCCATGCGTTTGGCAAGTTGCACAGCCAAATGTCCAATTCCGCCGCCGGCGCCGAACACCATCAATGATTCACCTCGTTTCAGTCCAAGTATTTCATCCAAACCGCGCAGCGCGGTCAACGCGTCGCTCGGCATCACGCCAGCCTGCTCCACGGTCAGCTTTTTGGGAATGGGCGATGCGTTGTCGGCTTTCACTGCCGCGTACTCGGCGTAAAATCCGCCCTTGGGGTTCACGAGCGCCAACGCATATGCGCGGTCGCCTTCTTTGAAGCGATGGACTTGCTCGCCCACCGCCGCGACTGTCCCTGCGCCATCCGAGCCGAGCACGTAGGGAAATCTCGGTTTCGTGCCGAACATTTTGGCAAATTCGCCCTCGCGCTCATAGGGGTCCCACACGCCAACGCCCGCCGACTCGACGCGGAGGAGGACCTCATCCGGCCCGGGTTCCGGTACGGGAAGGGTTTTCATTTGAATCGTTTCGACGCCGCCGAATCGGTCGAGGGCGGCCGCCCGCATGGTTGTTCCAGTTGATCGTTTCAAACTCATAAGAAGCGAAACTGGCATGAGCGGGGACCTGATGCATCGGAGGTAAACACCTACCATCCATTTATTTTGCGGCGGCGGCATTCGACGGACAACCGAATGCAAATTGGAACGCCTTTTGGAGAAGTTCTGTAATCAAATACCCGCCTCCGGCGTTAAATCTGATGCTTTTTCGCCAACGGCAAACTCCTCTTTAATCGTGACTTGGCAACGGTGCTGATTCGCGCCGGGCTCACTCGTGCATCTCCAAAGAAACCCCTTGACAGTAACTGTACTAGTTGTAATAGTACATAAGTCATACATCACCTGTGCACTTTAACATCAATATCAGCACCGGTTCCGATACGCCGATATATAAACAGATCACGGACCAGATCCGGTTGGCCGTCGCCACGGGTAAGCTGGCTATCCAGGATCAGCTTCCCAGCGTGCGCGCACTCGCCGAGGAATTGGTGCTGAACCCCAACACCGTCGCGCGCGCCTACACTGACCTGGCGCGTGAAGGACTCATCGAGGCCCGGCCGGGCCGGGGGGCTTTTATTGCCTGCAAACGCAAAGTGTTTTCCCGCGAAGAGAGCCGGCGGCGAATCGAGCCGTTGCTTGATTCTCTAATCGGCGAAGCCCTGGCGACCGATCTCACGCCCGATGAATTGCGATCGGCATTCGAGAAGAAACTCAAGCAATGGAAAGAACCGAAAGGAGTAGTTTGAAACGATGAGCACCCAATCCGCGATTCGTACGCAGGGTTTGACCCGCTATTTCGGCGCGAAACCCGCCGTCTATGAACTGAACATCGAGGTCCCGCGGGGCAGCGTCTTTGCTTTTGTCGGCCGAAACGGCTCGGGCAAATCCACTACGATCCGAATGTTGCTGGGATTGCTCGCGCCGACGCGTGGCAGCGCCACGGTCCTTGGCTTCGACAGCGCCAGCCTTTCGCCAGAAGCGAGGATGCGGATCGGCTATCTTACCGAAGAACACCAGATCTACGGCTGGATGAGCGTCGGTCAATCCGCGGAATTTCAGTCGCGCTTTTACCCGCGCTGGAACGAGAAAATCTTCCGGGGAGTCATCGATCACTTCGGGCTCAAACACACCGCGCGCGTAAGGGACTTGTCGAGGGGCGAACGCGCGGGTCTCGCCCTTGGCCTGACGCTGGCGCCCGACCCGGAGCTGCTGATCCTGGATGACCCCGCGCTGGGGCTGGATCCGGTTGCGCGTCGTGCGCTGGTGGAATCGATGATCTATCTGACGCGGCGTGCCGACCGCACAATTTTTTTCTCGACCCATCAATTGCCCGACCTGGAGCGGGTGGCTGATTATATCGCCGTGCTCGACCAGAGTGTTTTGCGGGCCAGTTGTCCGCTTGATGTTTTTCGGGAGAACATGAGACAGGTCCGGCTGACGTTCGCGGGCGTGCCGCCGGAGGTGCCGGACATTCCTGGCGTGCTCCAGGTTTTTCGCACGGACCGGCAATTGCGGGTCACCTGCGTGAATTACGACACGACGGCCGAGCTCGCCCTGAATCGGCTCTCGCCTTTGTCACTTGAGGTCGGTCCGGTCAGCCTCGAGGACGCTTTGATCAGTTATCTCGGCAAGCCCGGCGAAAAGACCTTCATTTTGTCTCAAACCGAAACTGAAACGAATGCATGAAATTTCTATTTTATAAAGAACTGCGCGAGAATTTCAAACTGGCGGTGCCGGTCATTTTCCTCCTGACAATATTCTGCATGTTCGCGGCCTGGGACGGCGGTGAGAACGCGCTTTTGAGTTCTGAATTTTTGAGGATGATCAGCGTGGGGTGCGCCGGGGCCGCGGCCGCGCTCGGCTGGCTGCAGATTCATCACGAACGGCCGCGCGATCTTTGGGCGTTTCTTGTCCATCGTCCCATCACTCGAACTGAGATATTCTTCGCGAAAATTTTCGCGGGCTTGCTCCTGTATTTCGCGGCCGTTGGCCTGCCGTTGCTTGGATACCTCATCTGGGTCAGCGTTCCGGGTCACCTCAGCGCCCCGTTCGAATGGGGTATGGCTTTGCCAGGGATCGGGTGCTGCCTATTGGGAACGCTTTGGTACTTCGCGGCGATGCTCACCAGTTTGCGAGACGCCCGATGGTATGCCAGTCGCGGAATGGCGTTGGTGGCGGCCTTCCCGTTGCACGCGCTGGTGCTAAGATTTCCCGGCATGCTCTTGTTCTGGCAATTCGAAGCGTGCATTGCGCTCCTGGCCGCGGTGCTCGCACTCGCAGTCTGGGGCAGCTTCCAAAGCGGCGGTTCGTATGGAAATCAGCCCGCGTTGGGAAAGGCCGCATTGGCCGGCGTTGTGGGCCTGGGGATGACGGTGCTCGCAATGATGGCGATCCTGTTTTTGGCGGCCATCGTGCATCAAACGGATTCAGATGCTTCTTATGCAGTCACTACATCAGGAGCGGTTTTCCGCGTAGCCACGCGCGGCAACCAGCCAGCAGTCATTACAGACTTGAGCGGAGCGCGCCTGAAAGATTCGAGAACCGGAACTGATATTGAACTGGAAGAGTTCAACCGGCAGGCCGCGCGCCATTACGGGATATCCGTGAATTTCGCGAACCCGCCGCAACCAGCGTACAATTTTTTATCACCCCTGGCGTGCCGTTGACGGGATCAAATGGTATTGGACACGGCAAGGGCGCCTGGCGGGCTATGAAGACCGCACACATCGACTGGTTGGCAACCTGGGTCCTCAAGGTCTAACGAATGGCAACGGTGCTGCCGAAGCAGGATTTCTCCGGCCGTCCGATTCTGGAAATCGGCTAACCCCGCGAACAGTCGCCACCGCGCGCACTGTTTACGAAATTGATCTGCACAATCGGGTGGTAAAACCGATTGTTAGCGTCTCGTCTGGCGATCGCATCGGCGGGACCAGAGACGTTTCTGAGAGTGGCACTGTTGTGGTGACCAAACGATTCATTCAATTAGTGGACAACGAGGGCAGGGTGCAATGGCAACTGCCGCATGACCCGGAGTACAAGGAGCCGCGCCTTGTGGATGTCTTCCCGCTCCAAGCGACAAACGAATATGTTGTCTGGACTTATCCGCCGCGCCTCCAAAGTGAAAACCTTGAAGGAAAAATCGATCGGCAGATGGTGCGAATCTCCGGCAGTGAAGTTGGCCCGAGGATCGGACTCAAGCCGCCGCATCCGCCGCGGCCCGGCGACGAGCGCGTTGATTGGATGCTTAGTTTCTTTGTGCCGCCCGAATTTCCGTTCATTAAGCCACTGCTCATGAGGGCTATGATTTCGCACGTGCCCATCCAATGGCGCCTGGTCGCATTCGCCACCGCCAGCGCAGTGTTCTGCGTGTTGGCTGGCTGGTTGATTGGACGCAGGTACCGCTTTCCGCTTCGATCGCGGGTTGGCTGGGCGCTATTTCATTTGTTCGCTGGGTTCCCCGGTTTTTTGGCTTTTCTCGCAGTAAGGGAATGGCCGGCTCGCGAAGCTTGTCCCAATTGCCGGCGGCTTCGAACGGTTGATCGCGAGCGCTGCGAACATTGCGATGGCCCGTTCGATCCGCCGGAAAGAAACGGCTCCGAAATTTTCGAAGTCGCTGAAAAGGTTTGATGGGCCTATGCATTTTTGTGCCCGGGCTTTGGCCTTTGTGGGATTGAGGTCAGCCGTCCCTTCGGGACTACTGGGCTTTAATCACGCAAACCCAACCTTGAAAGGTTGGGCTAGTGTCAGTTCATCCCTTCGGGATGACGACGTCGCTTCGGGACTGGCGGGATTTAAACACACCCAACGCGTCTAAAGGTTGGGAGAGTGTCGATTGTCCGTTCGGGATGGGGGCGAGCCGAAATGTTGAATTTATGAAGACCCAGGAAGCTCATCATCGCAGGATGAGTTTCAAAGAGAAATTTCTGGGGTTATTGAAGAAGCATTGGGTCGCGTACGATGAGGGGTATCTGTGGGATTGAGTCAGCCGTCCCTTCGGGACTACTGGGCTTTAATCACGCAAACCCAACCTTGAAAGGTTGGGCTAGTATCAATTCATCCCTTCGGGATGATTGGGTCGCTTCGGGACTGGCGGGAT
>WNFL01272047.1_pt2 | contig 10273 bp, 16 predicted proteins | sample 5400361 | NCBI WGS metagenome assembly WNFL01 (sample SAMN13153351, study PRJNA577476) | soil metagenome | isolation source: 40 cm soil on Douglas fir-dominated hillslope | place: USA:California | collected 2013-09-17
CCGCCGCTGGATCGTGCGATTCGCGCGTCAGCGGGGTGGGAAGAGTATGTCGGAGAAGCTGGCGTACGAGATTCTCGACGCCTCACAGAACACCGGCGGCGCGGTGAAGCGCAAGGAAGAAACCCATCGGATGGCCGAGAGCAACAAGGCTTTCAGCCACTTCCGGTACTAAGAGAGATGAGCGTGGCATTGAAAATGGCGGAGCGTCCGGTCTCGATCGAGAAGACCCGGAACATCGGGATCATGGCGCACATTGACGCCGGTAAAACGACGACCACCGAACGCATCCTTTTCTATGCGGGCCGCATCCACAAGATGGGAGAGGTTCACGAAGGGGCCTCGACCATGGACTGGATGGTCCAGGAGAAGGAGCGGGGGATCACGATCACGTCTGCTGCGACGACTGCGCAGTGGCGCGAGCACGCGATCAACATCATAGACACACCCGGACACGTGGACTTCACGGTCGAGGTCGAGCGCAGCCTGCGCGTGCTCGACGGCGCCGTGGCCGTGTTCGACGCCGTCGCGGGCGTGGAGCCGCAGTCCGAGACGGTGTGGCGCCAGGCCGACCGCTACGGCGTGCCCCGGATCGCCTTCATCAACAAGATGGACCGCATCGGAGCCGACTTCTACGGCTCGCTGAACTCCATCCGCACGCGCCTGGGCGCGCGAGCGGTGCCGATTCAGCTGCCCATCGGCGCTGAGAGCGACTTCCAGGGCTACTTCGACCTGATCACCCAGGACGCGGTCATGTACACGGACGACCTCGGCACCAACCGGGTCGAGTCGCAGACCGTGCCGGCAGGCATGGAGGAGCTCGTCAAGGAGCACCGCCACGACCTGATCGAGGCGGCGGCGGACTACGACGACGCGATCATGCACATGTACCTCGAGGAGAAGGAGCCGACCGAGGCTCAGATCCGCGCGGCCCTGCGCCGCGGGACGGTAGCCGGCCACATCGTGCCGGTGCTGTGCGGCGCCTCGCTGCGCAACCGGGGCGTGCAGCCGATCCTCGACGCGGTCGTCGACTTCCTTCCGTCCCCGGCCGACGTGCCGGCGATCGAGGGCACCGACCCCAAGAGCGGCGCTCTGATGCGCCGCGACCACGAGGACGACGAGCCCTTCACGGCCCTCGCCTTCAAGATCCAGATGGACCCGCAGGGCGTGGGCAAGCTGACCTTCTTCCGCGTCTACTCAGGACGCCTGAAGGCGGGCTCGTCCGTGCTCAACGCCTCCACCGGAAAGAAGGAGCGGATCGGCCGCATCCTGCGCATGCACGCGATCCGGCGTGAGGACGTCGACGAAGTTTTCACCGGCGACATCGCAGCGGCGGTCGGGCTCAAGTTCACGACCACCGGTGACACGCTGGCGGACGAGAGCCACCCGATCCTGCTCGAGTCGATCACGTTCCCGGATCCCGTGATCTCGGTCGCCATCGAGCCCAAGACCAAGGCCGACCAGGACAAGCTCGGCATCGGCCTGCAGCGCCTCACCGAAGAGGACCCGACGTTCAAGGTCCACACGGACGATGAGACCGGCCAGACCATCATCGCGGGGATGGGCGAGCTGCACCTCGAGATCATCATCGACCGCCTCATGCGCGAGTTCAAGGTCGACGCGAACCAGGGCAAGCCGCAGGTCGCCTACAAGGAGGCGATCAAGAAGCCCGCGCACGGTGTCGGGCGGTTCATCCGCCAGACCGGCGGCAAGGGCCAGTTCGGCCACGCCGAGGTGAACGTGCGTCCGGGCGAGCAGGGCACTGGCTTCACGTTCGAGGACAAGGTCACGCAGGGCCGCATCCCGCGCGAATACATCCCGGCCGTCGAGAAGGGCATTCGCGAGGCCCTGCAGACGGGCGTGGTCGCCGGCTACCCGGTGATCGACTTCGTGGCCACCCTCGTCGACGGGTCCTACCACCCTGTCGACTCGTCCGAGATGGCCTTCCAGGTCGCCGGCTCGATGGCAGTCAAGGACGCGATGCACAAGGCCCAGCCATACCTGCTGGAACCGGTGATGAAGGTGAACGTCGTCATGCCCGAGGAGTACCTCGGCGACGTGATGGGCGACCTGTCGTCCCGCAGGGGTCACATCCTCGGCATGGAGGGCCGCGGTACGTCACAGAGCGTGACGGCCAGCGTGCCTCTGGCCGAGATGTTCGGGTACGCTACCGAACTTCGGTCTATGACCTCAGGGCGCGCGACCTATTCGATGGAATTCAGTCATTACGCGGAGATGCCCGGAAATCTGGCAGAGGCTGTCGGGCGCCGTACAACGTCAAGGAGTTAGCAGGAGGAAGCAGTGGCGAAGAAGAAGTTTGAAAGGACCAAGCCGCATCTCAACATCGGCACCATCGGTCACATCGACCATGGCAAGACGACGTTGACGGCCGCCATCACGAAGGTGCTCTCGGACAAGGGCCTGGCCGAGTTCACGCCGTTCGACCGCATCGACAAGGCCCCTGAAGAGAAGGCTCGTGGCATCACCATCTCGATCACTCACGTCGAGTACGAGACCGAGAAGCGCCACTACGCGCACGTGGACTGCCCCGGCCACCAGGACTACATCAAGAACATGATCACCGGCGCCGCCCAGATGGACGGCGCGATCCTCGTCGTGGCCGCGACCGACGGCGCCATGCCGCAGACCCGCGAGCACATCATCCTGGCCCGCCAGGTCAACGTGCCGTCGCTGGTGGTCGCGCTCAACAAGTGCGACATGGTCGACGACAAGGAGTTCATCGAGCTGGTCGAGCTGGACCTGCGCGAGCTCCTGAACCGCTACGACTTTCCGGGCGACGACATCCCGATCGTGCGCATCTCGGCCCTCAAGGCTCTCGAAGGCGACCCCGAGTGGACGCCGAAGATCGAGGAGCTGATGAACGCCGTGGACACCTACATCCCCGAGCCGGCACGGGCGGTCGACCTGCCGTTCCTGATGCCCATCGAGGACGTGTTCACGATCGAAGGTCGCGGCACCGTGACCACCGGTCGCGTGGAGCGCGGCAAGCTCAAGAAGAACGAGGAAATCGAGATCGTCGGTATCCACCCCAACAGCGCTAAGACCGTGGTCACCGGCATCGAGATGTTCCACAAGGACATGGACGAGTGCCAGGCCGGCGACAACGTCGGCGCCCTCCTACGCGGAATCAAGCGCGAGGACGTCGTACGCGGTCAGGTGCTCAGCAAGCCGGGCTCGATCAAGCCGCACACCCAGTTCAAGGCGCAGGTGTACGTCCTCACCAAGGAAGAGGGTGGCCGCCACACGCCGTTCCTGACCGGGTACCGGCCGCAGTTCTACATGCGGACCACCGACGTCACGGGCGAGGTCAAGCTGCCCGACGGCGTCGAGATGGTCATGCCCGGCGACAACATCGTCATGGACATCACCCTCGGTGAGCCGATCGCCATCGAGCCCGGTCTCCGATTCGCCATCCGCGAAGGTGGCAAGACCGTCGGCTCAGGCGTCGCCACCGAAGTGGTCAAGTAAAGAAGAAGTAGGGAAGAGGGCATAAGGCAGTGGCGCAGAAAATCCGGATCCGGCTCAAGGCCTACGACCATCGGGTCCTGGATCAGGCGGCGGACAAGATCGTGGACACCGCCCGCCGCACGAACGCGCGCACTGCCGGCCCGATCCCGCTTCCCACCGAGATCTCGAAGCTGACCGTGATTCGCTCGCCGTTCATCGACAAGGACTCGCGCGAGCAGTTCGAGATGCGCACGCACAAGCGCATCGTCGACATCCTCGACCCGAACCCCCGCGTCGTCGACGCGCTCATGCGACTCAGCCTTCCGGCCGGCGTCAGCATCGAGATCAAGAGCTAGTGAAAGGTCTGCTGGCCCGCAAGCTGGGCATGACCCAGCTGTTCAACCCCGATGGCACTGTCTCCGCGGTGACTGTGCTCGAGGCCGGCCCGTGCCGGGTCGTCGACCTTCGCACCAAGGAGAAGGACGGCTACGAGGCCGCCCGCATCTCCTTTGAGGCTGTGGCCGCGGGCAAGCTGGCGAAGCCCCGCGAGGGCGTCTTCAAGAAGGCTGACCTCGAGCCGCACCGCCATGTGGTCGAGATCCGCGGCTACGACGGGCTCGAGCAGGGGCAGGAGCTGAAGGCGGAGATCTTCGAAGCCGGCGACCTCGTGGACGTCACCTCGACGTCCAAGGGCAAGGGCTTCCAGGGCCTCATCAAGCGCCACAAGTTCAGCCGCGGCCCCGAGTCGCACGGCTCGATGAACGTCCGGCAGCCGGGCGCGATCGGCGCCACCGACGCGGCGCGCGTCTTCAAGGGCGTGCGGATGGCCGGCCATATGGGCAACGTGCGGGTGACCGCGCGGGCCTACAAGGTCGTACGTGTCGACGCCGAGCGCAACCTGCTGCTGGTCAAAGGCGGCGTGCCCGGCGCGAAGGGTGCGCTGGTCCTGGTCCGCACGTCGACCAAGCCGGTCAAGGCCAAGGGTCCGGCCGGCAAGCCGAACCCGAGGAAGGTCTGATGGCCGACGAGAAGACCGAGAAGACCGAAACGGCCGAAACGGCCGACCAGGTCGAGACTGCCGCCAAGCCGGTCAGGAAGGCTTCGGCCAGGAAGGCCGCGCCCAAGGTTCCGGAGAGCCACCTGCACGCGCCGCTCTTCGATTCCGAAGGCGAGCGGCACGGTGAGTTCGAGCTGCCCAAGACCATCTTCGACGAGAAGCCGAACCTCCCCGTGATGCACCAGGCCTACGTCCGCCAGATGGCGAACGCGCGCCAGGGCACGGCCTCGACCAAGACCCGCGGGATGGTGTCCGGCGGCGGCGCGAAGCCCTACCGCCAGAAGGGCACCGGTCGCGCGCGCCATGGCTCGACCCGCGAGCCCTCGATGAAGGGTGGCGGCAAGGTGTTCGGCCCCAAGCCGCGCGATTACAGCCAGCGCATGCCCAAGCAGATGCGCCGGCTCGCCCTGCGCTCGGCTCTCAGCCAGAAGGCGCTCGACCACCAGATTCGCGTCATCGAGGCCTTCGGTTTCGAGGAGCCGAAGACCAAGCAGGCGGCGGACCTGATGGACGCGATCGGGTTCGACGGCACCACGCTCGTGGTCCTGCCGGCTCCGAGCCTGGTGGTCAGCCGCAGCTTCGAGAACCTCACCGGCGCGACGATCATCCTCGCCCGCAACATGAACATCCGCGACCTGCTGACGCACACGTACGTGCTCATCGCCAAGGACAGCATCGACCTGCTGGAGGAGAACTTCAGCGTGCCGGTCAGGTCGCGTGGTGTCGAGGAGTCCGCATGACGACACGCGCAGCCTCTGAGATCGTGATCGGCCCGGTCATCACGGAGCGCACGTACCTGCTGTACACGCAGGGCCGCTACACGTTCCGCGTCGCCCGCACCGCCTCCAAGACGGAGATCAAGCAGGCGCTCGAGGAGCAGTACGAGGCACAGGGCATCCGAGTGCGGGACGTCAACACGGTGACCATGCACGGCAAGAAGCGCCGCAGCATGCGCCGCCTCGGCTCGATCGGTCACACCGCGCACTGGAAGAAGGCCATCGTCACCCTCGGCGAGGGCCAGAAGATCGACGGATTGTTTGGGTCACTCTGATGCCGATTAGAAAGTTCAAGCCCACCAGCCCCGGACGCCGCTTCATGTCCATCTCGGGTTTCGATGAGATCACGACCGACCGGCCTGAGAAGAGCCTGGTTGAGTCCCTGCCGACGCACGCCGGCCGCAACAACCAGGGCCGCATCACCACGCGCCACCAGGGCGGCGGGTACCGCAAGCTCTACCGCAAGATCGACTTCAAGCGCGACAAGCACGGAGTACCGGGCAAGGTCGCGACCATCGAGTACGACCCGAACCGCAACGCGCGCATCGCGCTCATCAACTACAAGGACGGCGAGAAGCGCTACATCCTGGCGCCGCTCGGCCTGAAGGTGGGCGACCCGATCGAGAGCGGCGCGGACGCGCCGGTGCGGATCGGCAACGCGCTCCCGCTCGGGCACATCCCGGTCGGTTCGACCATCCACAACGTCGAGCTGACGCTCGGCCGCGGCGGCCAGCTGGTCCGGGCGGCGGGCACGTCGGCGCAGCTGCTCGCCAAGGAAGGCGACTACGCCGTCGTCCGCATGCCGTCGGGCGAGCTGCGCAGGGTGCACGTCAACTGCCAGGCCACCATCGGCCAGGTGGGTAACATTGAGCACGAGAACGAGTCGGGCGGCAAGGCCGGACGCAGCCGGTGGCTCGGCGTCAGGCCGACCGTTCGCGGTTCGACGATGAACCCCCGCGACCATCCCCACGGTGGTGGCGAGGGCAAGACCGGCCCCGGCGGCCACCCGAAGACTCCGTGGGGACAGCCTGCCCTGGGCCTGCGCACGCGCAAGCCAAAGAAGGCCAGCAACAAGCTGATCATCCGCCGCCGCGAGAAGAAAGGACGCAAGAAGTAAGTGACACGCTCATCGAAGAAGGGACCGTTCATCAGCGCGCCTTTGAAGGCGAAGGTCGACAAGATGAACCTGACCCGCGAGAAGAAGGTGATCCGCACCTGGGCTCGCGCGTCTGTGATCTACCCGGACATGGTCGGGCACACGATCGCTGTGCACGACGGGCGCAAGCACGTGCCCGTGTTCATCAGCGAGAACATGGTCGGCCACAGGCTCGGCGAGTTCGCCCTGACGCGGCACTTCCGCGGTCACGGCACCCACACCGAAACGTCGACGGCATTGAAGTAGAAGTGGCGACGATGGAAGTTTCAGCGGTCCAGAGGTTCGTGCGTCGCGCGCCCCGCAAGGCGAGGCTCGTGGCCGATTCCGTCACCGGGATGAAGGTGGCGGACGCCCTCGCGTACCTCGAGGTTTCGCCGAAACATGCAGCGCGCGAGGTGGCCAAGGCCATCCGCTCCGCTGCGGCCAATGCCGAGCACAACTTCAACCTCAACCGCGAGGACCTGGTGCTCAAGCAGTTGCGCATCGACGAGGGCCCGACGTACAAGCGCCGCCGCCCGGTCAGCCGGAGCATGGCGCACGAGTTCTTCCACCGCACCTGCCACATCACCGCCATCGTCGAAGACCGCCCGAAGGGAGGTGCCTAGTGGGACATAAGGTTCACCCGAACGCATTCCGGCTGGGTGTCTTCCGGCCGTGGGAGGCGAACTGGTTCGCCAACCCCAAAGAATACACGCGGATGCTTCACGAAGACCTGGAGATGCGCCGCGTCATCCTGGCGCGCCTGCGCAATGCGGGAATCGCGAAGATCGAGACGGAGCGTTCCTCGAACGCCCAGCTCACGGTCACCATCCACACGGCCAAGCCGGGCATCGTAATCGGCAAGGGCGGATCTTCGGTCGACCAGCTGCGCGAGGACCTCGAGAAGCGCTTCGGCAACCGGGTGCGCATCTCGATCCAGGAGATCAAGCAGCCCGAGCTCGACGCTCAGCTGGTGGCGGAGAACATCGCCTCGCAGATCGAGCGCCGCATCAGCTACAAGCGCGCGATGAAGCAGGCGATCCTGCGCACCATGCGCGCCGGCGCCAAGGGCGTGCGCATCTACGCGGGCGGACGGCTCCGCGGCGCTGAGATGGCCCGCCGCGAGTGGGACCGCGAGGGCCGCGTGCCGCTCCACACGCTGCGCGCGGACATCGACTTCGGCCGCGCCACCGCCAAGACCACCTTCGGCGCGATCGGCGTCAAGGCCTGGATCTACAAGGACACCATCTCGCCGCAGCAGCGACGCACGCCCACGGGCGACGGCGCCCCGATCGGCGAGGCGATCGCGCCCCAGCCGGAGATCGTGGAGGCCCCGGCCCCGCAGGTAGTCGAGACCGTGGTCACCCCGGAGCCGGTCGTCGCCGAAGCCGCCGTCGCGGCACCGGTGGAGGCGCCTGCCGCGCCGCGCCGCGCGCGCACGACGACCACCAAGCCGCGCCCGGCCACCGCCACGCCTGCCGAGGAGAAGCCCAAGGCCGCCGCGCCGAAGGCGAAAGCGGCTCCCAAAGCGAAGGCCGAGGCCAAGGCTGAGGCCAAGCCGGCCGCGGCCAAGGCGCCCGCCAAGAAGACCACCCCCAAGAAGAAGGCCTGATGGGTGGCAAGCCACGTATGGATGGGACTTACTGAGTGCTAATCCCCAAGCGCGTCAAGTACCGGAAGATGCACCGCGGCCGCCGCACGGGCATCGCCACCCGAGGCGCCACCGTGGCCTTCGGTGACTTCGGCCTGCAGGCGATGGAGGCGTGCTGGATGAGCAACCGCCAGATCGAGGCTGCCCGGCGCGCGATGACACGCCACGTCAAGCGCGGCGGTCAGATCTGGATCCGCGTCTTCCCCGACAAGTCCATCACCAAGAAGCCCGCCGAGACCCGCATGGGCTCCGGAAAGGGCAACCCCGAAGGCTGGGTCGCCGTGGTCAAGCCGGGTCGCGTCCTGTTCGAGATGGGGGGCGTGACGGCCCAGGTCGCCAAGGAGGCGATGAAGCTGGCTGCGGCCAAGCTCCCGATCAAGACGCGCTTCGTGTCCGCCGAGTCGGCGGGAGGTGGACGGTGAAGGTCGACGAGCTGAGGGTCCTCGAGGAGGACGAGCTGGGCACGCGCCTGAAGACGGCTCGCCGAGAGCTCTACGAGCTGCGGTTCAAGCACGCGGTCGGCCAGCTCGAGAACTCGAGCCAGATCGCCAAGGTGCGTCACGACATCGCGCGGATCATGACCGTGCTCACCGAGCGCGACCTCGGCATCAGCACGATCCAGATCGCGCCCCTGGTCGGCGTCGAGGAGCCGGTGGTCGCCAAGCCGAAGCGGCCGAAGCGCAAGGAGTTCGTCGACGAAGAGGACGAGAAGCCGGTGGAGGCCGGGGAGGAGGCGACCGAGGTGGTCGCCGAGGCCGAGCCTGAGCCGGCACCTGTTGAGAAACCGAAGCGCGCCCGGCGCGCAAAAGCGGAGAAGGACTGATGGCAGAGGCAACTGGGCAGACTGCGGTCGCCACGCCACAGCGCGGACAGCGCAAGGTCCGGCTGGGCACCGTGATCGCCGACAAGATGAACAAGACGGTCATCGTCCAGGTGGGCACCTCGAAGGCGCACCGCCTGTACCGAAAGACTGTGCAGCAGCGGACGAAATTCAAGGTCCACGACGAGAAGGACGAGTGCGGCGTGGGAGACCTCGTGCGCATCGCCGAGACGCGCCCCATCTCCAAGGAGAAGCGCTGGCGCGTGATCGAGATCGTCGAGAAGGCTAAGTAAGGCGAGATGGTTCAGCAGGAAACCCGGCTCAAGGTCGCGGACAACTCAGGGGCGAAGGAGCTCCTGGTCATCCGCGTCGCGGGCGGGCACTACCGGCGCTACGCCTACGTCGGCGACATCATCACCGCGACGGTGAAGTCGGCGCAGCCGGGCGGCCAGGTCAAGAAGGGCGAGGTCGTGAAGGCCGTCGTCGTTCGCGTCAAGAAGGAGTACAAGCGGCCCGACGGCTCGCTCATCCGCTTCGACGAAAACGCTGCCGTATTACTGGCCCAGGCGAACAACCCCCGCGGGACTCGTATCTTCGGTCCGGTCGCCCGCGAGCTGCGCGAGCGCAACTTCATGAAGATCATCAGCCTGGCTCCCGAGGTCCTATAGGAAATGCTGCGAAACAAAGAACAACCAAAGCGACGCTGGCTCGACCTGGCTCCCGGCGATCCCGTGATCGTCGTCGCGGGCAAGGACAAGGGCAAGCAGGGCGAGGTGCTGCGCACGCTCCCCGACAAGCACAAGATCGTGGTCAAGGGCATCAACATCATGAAGCGGCACACCAAGGCCGGCCGTTCACGCGGAGGCGTGAGCGTCGCGCAGGGCGGTGTGGTCGACTTCGAGGCGGCGCTTGACTACTCCAACGTGATGCTCGTGTGCCCGTCTTGTAGCCGGCCGACGCGCGTCAAGCACACGGTGCTCGAGTCCGGTGCGCGGGCGATCGAGTGCCGCCACTGCGGCGAGCCCTACGAGCGCGTGAGGCAGACCGAGGCCCAATGAGCAAAGCCAAAACACAGGCAAGCCAGACGCAGGCGAAGACGTCGACTCCCAAGAAGTCCACGGGGGCTCGTGGCGCCCAGCTCCAGGACCAGGGTCCGGGCACCCGCTCGGAAACTCCGCCGCGCATGCTGACCACGTACCGCGACACCATCGCCGGCCAGCTGACCAAGGAGTTCGACTACTCGAACCCCATGGAGGTGCCGCGCGTGGCGAAGGTCGTGGTCAACATCGGCATCGGCGAGGCGAAGGACAACGACAAGGCGCTCGACGCCGCGGTCGGGGACGTCGTCACCATCACCGGGCAGCGCCCG
>WNFL01417434.1_pt2 | contig 10273 bp, 10 predicted proteins | sample 5400361 | NCBI WGS metagenome assembly WNFL01 (sample SAMN13153351, study PRJNA577476) | soil metagenome | isolation source: 40 cm soil on Douglas fir-dominated hillslope | place: USA:California | collected 2013-09-17
AAAAACCTCAGCGCGGATCTGGGATGTCGGAGAAACATTTCTATACACGCACATCCACTAACGAGTGGACATATTAGGGAAATAAGACACATACAGGCGCTGTGCTGGTGTCCAGGTGTGATTGTCTCTCATCTGCACTTCTCTCTCCACATTTTCTACGAACAACCTCAGCGTATACGCCCGATTTGGGACGTCTTGCAGTGTGATTTCTGTATGGTAGCCAAAATGAGCGGTATGGATGTAAATTGAGGTGAAGGGCCGCACGTTCTAGATACAAGCTTGATTGTCGATCAGTGGGAATATGCGCGGCGCTATGTAGCCGTCGAGGGTGCTCACAGGTTCTCTTTCTTGGGATCTTGAGTCCCCATATTATGATCACTTTGGGGTTGCGACGTGGGGTGGGCGCGACGTGCTTGACGGTTGTCAGACGTGCTTCCGGGACAAAAGGTTGTTGCTCTCCACTTGGATCTCCGGCAATCAGACGGAACTGTGAATACGTTAAATATAATTCTTATATTCCTTGTGTGCAAACGCCGTTTCTCTCAGCACTGGATAGCGGGTTTTGGTTGGGATCGGCCAGCAGCGTGGTGGCCAGAGAGCCAACTTGCGTCATTTGTCCCAAGAGGCCTCCTCGATATGGTTACCACTGGCGATGACCAAATATGGGACTACCTTTCGAAAACCGGCGTCAACCCTCGAGGGAGACAAATCCAACGTCTCCTTCGCCATCTACCGACTCATGTTACCGATCATAGTCACTGGTTGTAAGGGCGGGACAGTACTTCTAGATCACTGCCTGGGTATATACTCAACTGCGTGTGGCAGCTAGCCGGGTTCACCTGTGGAGGTGGTTAGGGTTCCTCGGCACGACACCATCAATTTTTGCAGAAATTCTTGTCGACCGGAGCGGACAAAAATGTTGGATTTACAATAAACCTGGCCGGCACCTGGGCCGCACATACTATATATGCGAGGACTCTGTGAGAGTACCGCTTGATCGCTCGTTCCGAGTGCCACCGCAGTCCCGTCATCTACCCCATACAATAGAAGCCCTCTTTCTCTGTACCCACCGCTTCCACTTGTTGACCACTTGTTGACCATTCCGTCCACCTTTTCTGATTGTTTATTCATGGGTATCGAGACGCACTGTAAGGATCCGATTCTCTTCGACCTTATTTCTTACGTGGAGGTCCAAGTACAATCGAATCCCTTTGTATATTGAAGGAGATAAGCGTGTACTAGTTTGAACGTGCGGGTAAGAGTGTTGTGGTGGAGGAGTAAAGCGACAGGGTTATATAGGTGGGAATCGTATTACGTAATGGTAACCGCGAGTAGCCGCAAGTGAGCCCTTACACGCACTATCTCCCTATTCTGTGGCTTTGGCAGACGCGTTCACTATTTTAATAAATAGGTGTATGTCGCCCTGTAATCTTGTCGGGCGTTCCTACGCGTGCTCATCGTCCAATTATCGGCTCGTTACCCGCCTTACCAGATCTCACCCGGGGTTTACTTTTGGGTACTTTTCTTGCCCGTCAGGCTCACTCCGATCGTCTTGGGTTTCTGACCTCTATTCTTCTTCTATCTACTATATATCATACATATTCGATCTTACAATCAAAGTCGCTCAACGGTACAGTGTGCCGGTGATATTGACATGATCCATACTCATACGTGTTGTGGGATCTGTTATGGCTGGCCCCATAACTCTGTCGCACCGGCATTGTGACAATCAAGTAGCCAAATATCCGCACTATTCTGACCGATACGTACCCACTTGTATTCACGATGATTCGCAACAATCCTTTGTGAATTGTCTAAATGTCGCCCGGAGCCTGTATTTTGTGGATGCAAGAGCTATTCACCTGGGTGTTCTCAGCAGCCAGCAAGACATGTCATTTGTTTGGATCAACTCCAGGTCTTGGTTTACAAATCAACGCGGCTGACCTTTTCCGTAGAACCAGCAGTGGTGAGGATACTTGCTGCTTGCAAGGTTTAGTAAAACCGCCGACTCATGTATTATATCGGGCGCTGAGGTGAGGAGACCCCTTCACGATTCTTCCTCACCTCCTCGTCGGATACCCCATTTACAATAACGACAAGTGAAACGAGAGGCAATGGTAGGAAAGGGGAATGCAGAATCAACATTCAGAGTTCATGCGAACGCCAGCTCTCGGCGTGCATGATTACTGCGCATAAGCCGGCGGGGCATCCTCAACGACGCGAGGTACCTGGCTCGTGGGAGCACCACCCAATCCGTCATTATCAATTCTCCGATCCTTGATTGACGGCGTGTGGACAGAAGCCGGACTAACAGCTGCCAGCTCAGACTTGGCCAAATTGTCGATCGGCGCATTCACAAACTTGGCCGTGCTGCTACTGGGCCTGTATTGCTGGTGCTGCGGAGGCTGGCGGGCGGACCCGTGCTGAGACTGCTCGAGCGGTGGCCTATGGTCCTCGTTGTACGTGCTGCGTCGTCCCCCGGTGATCGGAGGGGCCGCTCCAGGCGGGTATGCGACCGCCGGATTAGCCGTGGTATGTGTATGAGCGGAGGATGCCGTTGTCGGCGCCGTGTAGGAGGTGGAGCTATAGGTCGAGGTCACAGTCGGCGTGAAGTTGGGATCGGAAGAGATAGATGGGTGACCTTGATGGAAGTAGCGCTGCTGCTCGGAGGGACTAGCCCAGGGGGGGGTGCGCGTTCTTTCCAAACCAGCCGCCCCTGCTCCAGGTAGCGGCTGCTGCTGCTGCAGAGATGGGGGAGAATGGGGAAGTGAGTGGGGAGGCGATGTGGCCAACATGAAGGGTGTCTGGCTGTTCGATCGTCCATGACTTGCGTAGCCTGTGGTTGTGGAGGTATTGCGAGAGTGCGAGTACACTCCAGAGAGTTGATCGCCTCTGAGCAGAGGGGACGGTGTTCCACTACTCCCAACACCATGGTTTGGGGAAAGGCCATAGTCGGCGGCGGCTAGGCGTCGGTGCCTGACTTCTGTGGCTGCCTGATGCCCTTCATCCTCCCCCCAGGCGTCGTCCCAATTCCCGCCGCCCCGTCTCTTGTTCATGACAAACCAAATGATGCCAATCAGAGCGATTAATCCAACGACGCCTCCAACGGCGCCTCCAATGACGGCTGTAGTATTGGGGCCACCACTTCCTGAACCAGATTGAGTCGAATCCGGTGATGGCGTTGATACGCACTAGGGTCAGTGGATGAGAAAGTACTCGTGAGAGTCACAGGCACAACAACATAGGGGGCTGCTGTTGTTGTTGATGACGATGATGAGGTGGGTGGCTTCTTCACAGCAGGGTCGTCTGGCGACTGAGTGCATGAGGTGGTGTAAAGGGTCTGTGTCGGTGATGTGACAGTCTGAAGGACGGGGACAGTTTGGACGGTCGTAATGAGGCTGGTGATTACACCTTGGAATTGGTCAGCATTTCGTCGGAAGGCGATTGAAAGCTCTCAGTACGGTGAGGTGGGAGGATGCATACGGTCGCTATCCGTATGCGTGGAAGTACAGCAGTACTATAATACGGCGGAGTACGGCGCTGGGAAGAACCACGTAACTTCGGGTAGCCTTCGGGTGGCGCATGAACGCGCTGGGAGAATGCAACTTTACTTACTGGGAGTAGGAATGATGGTGATTTCAACTGGAACGCAGGTGGTAGATGATGCAATGACCGTCGGGACGCACGTGGCCGTGACAATCGGGTCGTTAATAATGATGGGGGTTACCAGTTCGGTGGATACTATCGTAGAAACACTGAATGTTGAGATAACCGACGTCCCAAAGAGGGTGGCCGTGGGCGTTTGTTGGCAGGCCATGCGAAGAAAATAGTAGATTAATGGGAATGAGGTTGCGGTCGTCGAAACGAAATGGGGCGTAACGTTGGTGCGTGCTGGAAAGGAAATGGAGGACGAGGGTAGGTAGCGATGGGATACAGTGGACAGACCGAGCGTTGCTCCGACTTGATTTTGATCAGTCGTGCGTGTGGTGTGTCGCTGCTGCTATCGGGGGTTGTTCAGCGTTGTTCAGCGCTACTCGGGCCAATGTTGGCGGCAAGAGCAACAGTAGGTTGTGGGTTGTGGTTGCAGGATCCAATACACGTGGCGGCGGCGTTAACTAGCCAACCTTGCACGCTCTTGCGCGCATGTTATTGTGAGTTTGTACCTGGAATGTGCATGTGTCAAATTGTGGTTAGTGCGGAGTAAATCTGTCCAAATGCGTACTGCCAAGCAAGGCCAACAAGCGCTTTTTATTATTGAAAGACTGATAACTACTTTAATTAAACGAACACTGTGGGTACATATGTGATCAGTGAAACCAAAGAAGAATTCAAAGGAAACCTACGCTAAGTGGTGAGTATCATCGAAGCCACTGAGTGAAGTCCCCGTAGATTGGAGCCCATTTATACTATTCAATGAATATGGGACAGAATCGTAGATAGGATTTCGGCCGAATGAAAATGTTACCCATTATCGAATGCTACGACCCTAAACTTAACGGCCGATGCCTAGGTCATTGTTGATCATGGTCTGTGGCTTTTGTAGCCACTGCGGTTATCGCAGTTACCCGATCTCCGATGGGACTGAGGGTGGACTGTCTGTCGTTTAAGCTAATGCGACCTTCAGCTGCTGGTGCAATCGATATCGGCGTGGTTTCAGATTATCTCATTGTCATTGGTTTATTCATGGGTATCGAGACGCATTATCTCCCGATTCTGTCGCTTTGGCGGACGCGTTCACTATTTTAATAAATAGGTGTATGTCGCCCTTTGATCTTGTCGGGCGTTCCTACGCTTGCTCGTCGTCCACGTATCGGCTCTTTACCCGCCTTACCAAATCCAACCCGGGGTTTCCTTTCGGGTACTTTTCTTGCCCGTCAGGCTCACTCGTCTTGGGTTTCTGACCTCTACAGTATTCTCTTACTAACGTATTCGATCTTACAATCTAAGTCGCTCAACTGTACAGTGTGCCGGTGATATTGACATGATCCTTACTCATGTGTTGTGGGATCTGTTATGGTTGGCCCCATAACTTTGTCGCATCGGCCTTGTGACAACCAAGTGGCCAAATATCCGCACTCTTCTGACCGATACGTACCCACTTGTATTCTGGTCGTTACATAGCACGATGATTCGTTTGTGAATTGTCTAAATGTCGCTCGGAGCCTGTATTATATGAATGCAAGAGCTATTCCCCGGGTGTCCTCAGCAGCCAGGAAGACATGTCATTTGTTTGGATCAACTCCAGGTCTTGGTTTACAAATCAGCGCGGCTGACCTTTTCTGTTGAACCAGCGGATGCTTGGTGCTCGAAGGTTTAGTATAAAGCCGCCGATGTGATCGTGCTGTAAATACCTGCCGAGGGCGGGCGTAGAGGCTTACTTGATGAGGAGATAACAACTCGTTGAAGCAAACACGGTGGCTCCAAGACCAGAGTGGTTGCCAATATTGACCCGCAAATGAGTGTTCCTAAATGCGACAAGTTCGGAGGATCCTCCGTCGAATTTGATGGATTCGGGTACTTATAGAGACGCTGTATTGGGTTCTGAGTGGGTACGGGCGTATAGTGCGAGGATCACTCGCGTGGTACAGTCAAATCGGACTCACACACCTTGCCCCCATCCATTGTGGTTTGGCTTACCATCTCAATAGTTCTCACATCTTCCATGTTATATACAGCGGTTATCCCATAGCTGGTCCTGGACGGAGATAGACATCTGGGGACTGTAATTGTCGCTAGTTGGTCTCCATTTACATATGATCGGGAGGCAAAGGGTTACATGTGTTCAATTCGAGGATTGGATTAAGACGAAAGAAGCCTTGACCTGCAAGCAAATCTTGATAATGGTAGGATATGAGTGGTACAATGTCTCCGCGAGACCACCTCAACGCCACAGACCCTCATACAAGTATCTTGGACATGTAGGGCCCGTCGAGCTCATACCCTAATCGTCGGTAGTAATCCCTCGTTCCCACCCCGGAAATGACGGCAATCTTGACGTTTCCATGTTCCTCCCTGGCAATTCTTTCTGCTTCTTCCATGAGTAGTGTGCCATACCCCTGCATTAGACCAAGATAAATTAATGGGGGACCTCCAGTGGGGCTCGACAAGACTCGCCTGATGCTGGAATTTGGTCGGGTCCCTGCCGTGCACAGGCACCGCGCCACCGTACACGTGCAGTTCTCTTACAATGCTGACCCCTCCTCCTTCTTCCTCACCCTCCTTCGCAGGACGCCGAACGAGCTCTGGACGGAAAGTGCCTTCGTCTGAACACTTCCTTAGACGTAGCAAGCCAACGAGAATGTCCTTCTCCGGATCTTCATAAGATAGGAATGTCTCCCACCCTCCATTCGCAGTGTAGTCTCTTCGTAGTAATTCGACTCGTTCAGGTCTGACTTTGTGATGGATTTCATGAATCTGACGATGCGTTAGGATCGCATTCTGGTGACCAAGAGAAAATAAACATACCCCGACCTCTCTGAAACGGACGTCTCGACACTCTGCGCCAAAGTCTTTCATTCGCTGAAGCGCCAACTCACGTAGGTTACCAGAATTTTCACATCCACTCGATACAAGGGGAAGAGGAATATCCCTGAGAGTATAACCGTGAGTAATATGGTTTAATGGCGAGGCAAGAGCGTACCGCTGTACTCGATAGACACGAGTCCATGGAGGGACCAGCGCCAAGATTCGCGCAACGATATCCACAAGTACATTGGGCGTATAGTTCCTGTATCTGCCTGTCCTCCATAGTTCGTAAAGTCCAGTCCCTCGAATGACCAGCGTCGGGTATATTTTGAGACCATCGGATCGGAAGGCTGGATTCTCAAAGTACTCCTTGAACTGCTCTAAATCTCTTTCTACCCCTACATTCGGAAGGTCGGGCATCATATGGGCGACGACTTTGAACCCGGCATCCTTCGCAAGATGGAAGGATTCGGAGACTGCTCGGACTGTGTGACCGCGGTTGGTATCTCGAGCGACGTCTTCGTAAACCGACTGAACACCAATCTCTAGTCGAGTGCATCCGTAACGCAGCAGTTGTGAAAGGTGCGGTCGCAGGCAATAATCCGGGCGAGTTTCGATCGTAATACCAATGGCTTTAGACTTGCTCTGTTCTGAGTACCTAAAACAGACCATCAATAAGATCGTGGCCATGCAGAAGGTACAGCGGTTGTTATTCACCGAACAGCTTCGTCAACATCCAAACCGGTGAATCCTGAAAGTGCGTTGTGCAGTTGTGCCACAAACTTGCTGCGATAATCCTCTGGCATAGACATGAATGTTCCACCCATAATAATGAATTCAATCTTGTCAACGTTATGTCCCAGACTTTTCAACTGCTCCACGCGGCCGCGAGTCTGCTCATACGGGTCGTATCGAGCACGAATGGCACGCATAGAGGTTGGTTCGTAGCCTGTGTAACTTTGCGTACTGTAGTCGAAATCTGAGTCAGGTCCTCCAGGGCAGTATACACAGATGTTGCCCGTCATAGCGATGTGAGGACACCGATGGGGTTTGCACATGACTGCTACGACGGCTATCTATCATAATGTTTCGTTGGGTCAATTTTTCTGAATCTGAAAGCTGCCCAGAACCAGAAAGGAGCCACTCACTCCAGATGCGGTCCGTATCGGTCGTGCTCTCAATTTGGGCAACAGGGCCTTCTTGTACTCGTCCGGTACAGCACTGATAATATCCACCAGACGTGGTACGCCGCCGTAATTAAATTTTTTGCTCCATTTGTTCCGAATTTCGTTCAGCGACACCGTCTGGCCTGCTTCGTGCGCCTTGATCAGATCGGAGGCGATTGCAGAAGAGACTCGGATCAACTGTTCCGCCAGCGACGGTGTGGCTGAAGTATTAATGGTAGTCGGCATGAAGTAGTGAGGTCAAGAGAGTGAATAACCCAAGATTTTTGAGGGAAGGCCGGGGAGGAAGTGTAGTTTCTTTCTAATCAACTCTCACAGGTGAAAGCTCAAAGTTACTCAAACATCTAGCCCAAAATACCAAGTACAACAGCGAGCAATTTCATTTCATTTATCGTCACAGAAGTCTACGTTCATGACTATCACGTCGTTTCCGCACAGCAAGATACGAGCAGTTTAGAGAGCCTTGATCAAAGGCGAGATAACCTCGCCGCCTTTCGTCTTGTAGAAGTCGATGACCTTGCTGCCAACCTTTGCGATATCTGCAAAAGGGATGTTAGGGAGGGAGGTGATCCGAAGGAACAAGAGCAGACGCACTCTCTCCAGTAAGCCCAAACTTCTCGTATACCTTCTGGTACGGGCCAGAAGAACCCCATGCAGGGAGCCCATATTGCTCGTGCGAATACCGTTCCCACCCAATGGTCTACAGAGCCATAATCAGTGCTCTTAACATGTGACCGAGTCTCAATGGAACGTACAGTGTAAGCCTCAACACTAAGAACGGGCGCCCCGCTCCGGAGCACATTCAAGCGGTACCCCTGGTCCTGTGCATCGAACACCTCCCAGCAGGGGAGGGACACCACTCGGACCTTCTTGCCCTCCTTCTCAAGAATACCGGCAGCAGCAATGGCGATTGAGACTTCACTCCCAGAGCTGACGATCGTCAGATCCTCACCCTGTCCGCACTCGTGTACGACGTATCCTCCTTTAGAAGCCCGTTCAATGGTCGAGTTCTCCAGCTGAGGGAGGTTCTGGCGGGAGAGGGAGAGGACTGAGGGCGTATTGCGAGCCTTGATGGCGACAAGGTATGCTGCGGACGTCTCATTTCCGTCAGCTGGACGCCAAAAGTGCAGGTTGGGAATAGCACGAAGATGGATGGCGGTTTCGATGGGCTGGTGGGTCGGTCCGTCTTCGCCGAGACCAATCGAGTCGTGCGTTGCGACCCAGATGACTTGGTGACCACTCAGAGCAGAGAGACGGACGGCGCCTGCGGCGTAGGAGACGAAGTTCTGCGATAATCGTCAGCCCCCCCGGAGGTGTGGCAAAACGGTCGAGATGGGCCTACCAAGAAGGTACCACCGAAAGGGATGATGCCGCCGTACGCAGCCAAACCGTTCATAATCGCACCCATGGCGTGTTCACGGACGCCATAGCGGATATAGATACCCTTATAATCACCAAGACCCGTGCTGGGGGGTTGGAAGTCAACACTTTTCGGGACCTTGGTCAAGTTAGACCCAGTCAAGTCTGCACTTCCACCGAGCAGCTCAGAGAGCACTGGGGTGAGAGCGGTGAGCACGGTCTCGCTCAGCTTGCGCGAGGCGACCGCTGAGTCAGTAGGCTTGTACACGGGCAAAGCTTGCTCCCAGCCGTTGGGTAATTCACCCCCGATACGGCGTGCGAGTTCGGCGTGTTCTGCAGGGTACCTTTTCCCATACGACGTGAGGAGTTGGTTCCAATTCGATTCGAGCTTGGCGCCCCTTTGGCCGACGAGGTTGTAGATCTTCTGTACTTCGGGAGGAATGAAGAATTTCTCCTCGGGGAAGCCCCACTTCTGTTTAAGTTGCTTGATATCATCAGCCTTGAGAGCTGTGAAGGAATTAGTTTGAGGAAGAGACTGGAACGAATGAGCAGACGTACGAGCACCGTGGACACCATGTGTCCCTTGTACAAGGGAGCCGTAGCCGATGATAGTGCGGAGCCGGATAAGAGTCGGCTTGTTCTTCACCTTTTTTGCCTCAATGACGGCGTTGGCAATGGCCTCGAGGTCACTGTCACCATTGTCGACGTGCAGAACGTGCCAACCGTAGGCAAGGAACCGTTGCTCAACGTTTTCAGTAAATGCGAGAGCAGTGTCACCATCGATAGAGATGTCTAGGAGACGGGATCAGCACCGCGGCTTGGAAGCCATTAAGTATAAGGACATACGGTTATCGTCGTAGATCTATAGAAAGAATGAGTGAATTTGCAGGGCGGTTCGATAAAAAAGGCGGACGTACGGTGATCAAGTTACCAAGTTGGAGGTGGCCAGCCAACGAAGCGGCTTCGCTCGCAACGCCCTCCATCAAGCAACCGTCACCAGTGAACACTAATGAGGATATTTCAGTAAGGTGTCGGCATTTGCGTCAAGTAAACCAACTGTAGGTGTAGTTGTTCACGACATCAAATCCATCCTTGTTGAACCAAGCACCGAGATGCGCCTGTGCAATAGCAAGACCGACAGCATTCGCAAATCCTTGCCCAAGTGGACCAGTGGTGACTTCAACGCCATCCGTGTGGTGAGTCTCAGGATGGCCGGGGGTCAAAGAGTCGACTTGGCGGAAGTTTTTAAGGTCTTCAACGGTGAG
>WNFL01190139.1_pt1 | contig 10272 bp, 6 predicted proteins | sample 5400361 | NCBI WGS metagenome assembly WNFL01 (sample SAMN13153351, study PRJNA577476) | soil metagenome | isolation source: 40 cm soil on Douglas fir-dominated hillslope | place: USA:California | collected 2013-09-17
GCGCACGAACGATTTCAGGCCGCCATCGAAATAGAAGGTCACTTCCTGTTCGCGGCCCTCGCGCTCATCCACCAGCTTGATGGTGAGGCCGCGGTTGAGATAGGCCATCTCGCGGAAGCGCTGCGCCAGCGTGTCGAACTGAAAGTCATCCGTCTCCATGATGGAGAGGTCCGGCTTGAAGGTGGTCTTCGTGCCGGTGCCGTCGCCGATGCCGATGACCCGCACCGGCGCCACGGGGATGCCGCGCTGGTATTCCTGCATATGCAGCTTGCCGCCGCGCTTTACCTCGACGCGGCAGTACTGCGAGAGCGCGTTGACGGCTGAGACGCCGACCCCGTGCAGGCCGCTCGAACCCTGCTTGTAGCCGTCGCCGCCGAATTTTCCACCGGCATGCAGCTTCGTCATCACGATTTCGAGGGTAGACTGCTTGGGACTCTTCTGATGCGGCTCCACTGGAATGCCGCGGCCGTTATCGTCGACTGAGACCGAGCCGTCGTTGTGGATGACGATTAGGATGCGGTCGCAGACGCCGGCCATAGCTTCGTCGATGCTGTTATCCACCACCTCCTGGACGAGATGGTGCAGGCCGCGACTGTCGGTGCTGCCGATGTACATACCGGGGCGCTTGCGGACAGGCTCCAGGCCTTCCAGAATCTCAATGGAGCTGGCATTGTAGCTGTTGTCGGTGGCCGTTGCGCCGCTCCGTTGTCTCACTGTCGCCATAGTAGTTGTCCTGCCTCCTCGTACGTGCGCCCGGGAACCATGCTGCCAGCAGCATTTATGTGTGTGGCGTTGCTCGTGTGGTGGACCCATGAAGGGTCGGGTGTGTGCTGGAAATTGGGGGAAGAGATGAGGGCATGGTGGCAGCATTCATGGAGCGCGCCAGGTAAGCCTGATGCGGTGTCAAACTCCTGCTCCCTTTCGCTGGCTGCGGCGCCATCTTTACCCGAGAACCCTCGATTCCACCCACTTATAATACCACATTTTGCCCTTTCCTGCCCGCCCGTAGGACCGTCGACGCCGCAATTCAAGAGGCGCGGCGCCTCTATGCTCGCCTGCAACAGGAAGAGGGGGGAACACTGCACCATTCCACAGGCGAACGGGTGAAGCGGAAGCGACGGCGGCTGCGCTGCTCGCACCCGCCACACTCAGGGATTACGGCGCGACGAGAAGCTGGGCCCGCAGCGCCTCCGCCGTCGTGACTGGCTGGCGGCAGACGAATCCCTGGCATACGTAAGTCGCCGCCGCGCCATGAATGGGCGCGCGGTCGGCGAGCAGTGGGACGGCGGAGGGCGACTCGCCATCGCCCTGCGCGAGGGCGGCCCGCGGCAGGAACTCGCGGCTGAGCACCCACGCGAATGCCTCACGCTGCGCGGCAGCGCCAACCAGGGCGATCTCGAAGAACGGGCCGATGAAGTCGTCAAGCGCACAGAGCAGGTGGCTGAAGGACGACGGCGACTGCGCCATGGCGGGGGCGAGCGGCACGAGCATCCGCGCCGCCCGGTCGCGATAGCGCTCCTCGCCGGTGAGCGCCGCCAGACGAAGCAGCCCTTCGCTGGCCAGGCTGATGCCGGAAGGGGTCGCGCCGTCGGTCAGCTCGCGCGGGCGGCCAATCAGCGCCTCATGATCGTGCGCCGTGTCGTAGAACGTCTGCGCGTCGTCGTCCCAGAAGCGCGCGAGCATCTGGTCCGCCAGGCGGCGCACTTCCACGAAGTAGCGCTCCTCGCCGGTCAGCTCGTACGTGGTGAGCAAGCCGTTCAGCACGGCGGCATAGTCTTCCAGATAGGCATCGAGCCGCGCCTGGCCCTGCCGCCAGCTGCGGCGTAGCGTGCCTTCCACCATCATGTGCTCCAAGAGAAACGAAGCGTTGGCGAGCGCCGCCCCGCGGTAGTCAGCGCGACCGAGCACACGGGCAGCCTCGGCGAACGAGCGGAGCATCAGACCATTCCAGGCCGCCAGCACCTTGTCATCCTTGCCGGGTGCAATGCGCTTCGCTCGCGCATCGTAGAGCCGCTGGCGCGCGGAAGCGACGAGGGAGCGCAACTCAGGCTCGCCTATGCCGAGCGCCACCGCTACGTCCTTCTCAGCGCGCGCCAGGTGCGGTATGTTCTTGCCTTCGAAGTTCCCAACCGCCGAAATCCCCCAGAGCATCTCGATGGCGGTGGCGTCATCCGCGCCGAGCTCGGCACGTATCTCGTCGGGAGTCCAGACGTAGAACTTGCCTTCCTCGCCCTCGCTGTCGGCGTCCTGCGTCGAATAGAAGCCGCCTGCGGGATCGGTCATCTCCCGCAGCACGTAATCGAGCGTTTCTTCGCAGATACGCTGGTAGCGCTCGTTTCCCGTGACCTGCCACGCGTGCAGGTACGCGAGCGAGAGCAACGCATTGTCGTAGAGCATTTTCTCGAAGTGCGGCACGAGCCAATGGGCATCGGTGGAATAGCGGTGAAAGCCGCCGCCGACCTGATCGTAGATGCCTCCGCCAGCCATCTTGTCGAGCGTTAGCTCCACCAGCGGCAGCAGCCGTGGCTCGGGGTCGAGCGTGATGGCCCCAGCGGGCGGTGGGCTGCCCGCGCGCGACTGGAGGCGCAGCAAGAGTTCGATGGCCATGGCATGCGGGAACTTGGGCGCTCGGCCGAAGCCGCCCTCTACGGCGTCGACCTGTGCCAGCAGCCGGTCCATAGCATCGGTCAACACGCTGGGATCAACCGACGTCTGGGCGGGAGCCAGGCCTTCCGGGAGCTGAAGTTGCTGGGCGCCGCGGCGCTGATAGAAATCCCGAAACTCTGCCGCCTGCTTCTCGACGTCCTCGCGGCGCGTCTGGTAGAGGTGGGCGATGCTTTGCAAGAGCGTTGGGAAGCCAGGCATGCCGTAGCGGTCCCGCGGAGGGAAGTACGTGCCGCCGTAGAACGGCGCGCCATCCGGAGTGAGGAAGACCGTCATCGGCCAGCCGCCCGCGCCCGTCAGCGCCTGCACCGCATCCATATAGAGCGCGTCGACATCGGGGCGCTCCTCGCGGTCCACTTTCACGCTGACGAAGTATTCGTTCATGAGGCGCGCCGTGTCTTCGTCCTCGAACGACTCGTGCGCCATGACGTGACACCAATGGCAGGCGGCATATCCTACACTCAACAGAATCGGCTTGTCCTCTGCCTTTGCTTTCTCGAACGCCTCCGGTCCCCAGGGATACCAGTCAACAGGATTGTTGGCGTGCTGCAGCAGGTACGGACTGGACTCGTGCGCGAGGTGGTTTGTGTGCTTGGGTGCCTCACCGCTGCCGGCAGCCTCATGCGTGTCTGTCATATCAGGCCCCCTTGTCGGCGAGCGCCGTTGCCGCTGTATCTAGTTCGCATCGCCTCATGCCGATCACGCCTGCGCGAGACGCGCCTGCAAGGGACAACGCGATGTGTGCCTTCACAGAGCGTAGCGGGGCTGGTTCAGTTGCGCAAAGGGCATTATCTACGCCAGCGGCGGTATTCCGGTGTCATGGACGATGCGACCGTCGCGCATGCGAATGATGCGATTGGTGCGTGCCGCAATCTCCTGCGCGTGCGTGACCAGCACGAGAGTCTGGCCGCGGGTGCGGTTGAGCTCCGCGAGCAGCAGCATGATCTCCTCGGCAGCCTCGCTATCGAGATTGCCAGTCGGCTCGTCGGCCCACACGATGGCTGGCTCGTTTACCAATGCGCGTGCGATCGCAACCCGCTGGCGCTGACCGCCGGAAAGCTCGGCCGGCCGGTGTCGTTCGCGCTTATCCAGGCCGACCGCATTGAGCATGGCCCGCGCGCGGCGGCGTGCCTCGCCGCGCGACAGGCCCAACACCAGTAGCGGCAGCTCGACATTCTCGACCGCGTTGAGCACCGGCAGCAGATTGAAATTCTGGAAGATGAAACCCATCGTGCGCGCACGAAAGTCTGTGCGACGCGCGTCACGCAGCGAGGCGAGATTGGTGCCGGCGATCTCGAGGTCGTCTTGCCGCAGCCACTCGGCCCCATGATGGCGAGCATCTCGCCGCGTTCCACCCGCAGGCTGACGCCCACCAGCGCCGGCACCGCGACGCCATAAGCACGATATGTCTTGTCCAGCCCTTCCGCGCGCACGATCAGCCGGCGGCTGAGGTCATCTTGCGCGGCGTCATGCTGCGCCGGTGGCCACGATTGCTTGAGGGGAGATCCCACGCGGGTAGCCTCTCTGGATTATTCGAAACGAATGGCGTCCGCCGGGGCAACGCGACCTGCCTGCCAGGCCGGAAGCACCGACGCGAGAAGTGATGCGCAGACCGCCGCCACGCAGATCGCCGCCAGCTCCGACCACGGCACCACGAGCGTGAGGCCTGAGCGGAACCTCTCGAAGAAGTCTACGGCAAAAAGATTACGGCACAAGATCAGGCCGAGGGTAAGCCCGATTGCGGTCCCCGCCACGCCGACGAGCAGTGATTCGAGCAGGAAGATCAGCTGGATGTGCAGCCGGCGGAAGCCTAGCGCGCGCAGCATGCCGATCTGCTGCCGCCGCTCGATGACGGCGCGCGAGCCGGTCACCGCCAGTGCTGCCATGCCGACCAGCAACGTGAGAATCGCCAGCCCGACGATGACTCGGCTGATGAAGACGCTGGGGCCAGTGGCGTTCAGCAGAGCATCCTGCAGCACCGTCGTCTCGAAGCCATGGTCCATAAGAGCGGAGCCGAGGCTGCGCGCCGTCGCGCGGGCGTCCGCGCCGGACCGCACCTTGAAGTAGTAATACTCGTTGCCGAAGGGCGCCAGGCCGGCCTCCGCCGGTGCGAACGTCGCCGGGGAGCCGAAGATGCCGAAGCGCTGGCCGCGCGCGTTGTTCACGATGCCGATCACCCGCAGCTTGATGGCTGGGCCCCCGCGTAGGTCGATTCCCCACAGCGTCGTGGGGGCGATCGTTCCCGCGCCCACCACGACATGCTGCAGGCTGAGCGTGTTCTGCGCCAGGATGTCGGGATCGTTGATGGCGGCGGCAATCTGCACCAGCAGATCATTCGCAGCAGCCGGAGAATTGCTCTGCGCGTTCTGAGTCTGCAGGTTCGTGATTGTGGGCAGGCCCGCCGCCACTGGTGGCGCGATGAACTGCGCCGCGGAGACGGGCCGCGGTTGCTGGATGGCAAGCGCCGCGGCGTCGTCCGGTCCGAGCGCCGCTGCGTCGATCACCACGTCGCCAGGATGGCTGCGCACGTCGTGCCAAACGGCGGCGTCGCTCGCATAACCCGTGGCGCGCGCCGCCAGCGGCAGCCCCACGCCGTCCAGGAACGCGCCGTTCACCTGGGAGACGGGATACAGGCGCCAGCGCGCGTCCGTCGCGGTCGGCTCAACGATGCCGAAGGGCAGCGGCGTGGCAGTGCTGATCGCGTCTACATTCGCCAGCGCGCCGGACGACCCGCTGCCCAGCGCCGCGTGCAGCTGCGCCAGCCCACCAATCGGCGTGAAGAGTGGCTGCGCGGCGATGTCGTACCCCGCTGCCTGCTCAGGAATCGTGTCGAAGCTCTGGGTCGCTGAGGCGGCGATGCACGCCATAACCACCGAGACAAAGCAGACGAGCGAGAAAAGCGAGAGGCCGATACCGGTGCGAAAACGGTGATGGGCGGGATAGACCAGCGCGATGCGCAGGACATGCCGCAAGCGGCCCAACCCTTCGAGCGCCCAGCCCACCGGGCGCAAGGCCAGATCGATATTCGGCGCCAGCGCCCAAACCGTGCCGAAGATCATCATCACGCCGGCCACGAAAAAGACTTCGATGCCGCCGGTAAAGCGTGACAGGCCGAATCTGGCAAGCGCGTCGAAGGGGAGCGACCAGTACAGCGCAATCGCACCGCCCATCAGGACTGCGCTCAGGCGATCGGCTAGCCCAGTGGCGCGGGCGAGTGCGGAGACTGGTCCGCCGCCGGCGCGCCCGCGCAACACTCGTCCGACGACGGCGAGCGCCAGCGTGCGCAGCGCCAGCACCGCGCCGACGACGATGCACGATAGCCCCAGCGAGAACTCAAGCGAGTTGAGCGAGCCGATGGCGTGGCGTGCCAGCCACCAGCCCGCCACCAGTGGCACGACGCCGCTTGTGACCAGCGCGGCGGCAACCCTTCCCCAGGCAGCAAGCGCGCTCGTTGGCTCGCGGCCCACGTCGCCCGATGCGTGCAGCGCGCTGCCCAGGAGTGTCGTGAAGTCGGCGCGCGGCGGCGGCGGCTCGGGCAGGTCGCGCATGGCGGCGGCAATCGTCATGCGGCTGGCCATCCATGCAGCGAGCCAGATCGTGACCAGGGTGAACAGCAGGCCCAGGCAGAACGCGATGACGACGCTCTGCGGCTCGACACTGATCTGCACACCAGCGCGACCACGAGCGTGCCGAGGCCCAGCCCACCCAACACCCCAATGGCGGCGGCAGCAAGGTCGTAGCCAGCGCCCTCGAAGAGCAGCATGCGCACGACGTGCGCACGGCGCAACCCCAGCGCGCGCACAACCCCCAGCTCCGCACGACGCTCGGCCACCAGCAGCACGAAGATCAGGAATATCAGCAGCAGACCGATGAACAGAGCAAAGAAGGTGAAGAGCGACAGGATGCGCCCGAATATGTCCTCGGCCGCGGTGGCGAAGCGTACGCCGTTCTGCTTGACCGTTATCGTGTGGAGCTCGCCCGGCAGCACGTCTTCGAGACGCTCACGCACCTCGTCGCTGTACCCCACCCCCGTCAGCCCATCACCGGCGTTGGCGACGTAGATGTGATTGACCTTGCCGGAGACGTCGAGCAGCTGTTGCAGCACCGGCAGCGGCAACACGATGGCCGAGGGATCGCCGACGACGCCGCCCGTCACGATGTCGCGCACGGTAAAGCGATAGCGCTTGCCGGGCCAATGCTCGGAGTACAGTGTAATGGTGTCACCCGGCCGCGCGAACAGCAGCTGCGCCAGTCCGCGATTGAGATACAGCTGATTTGGGGCGAGGGCGCCGGCCGGCGCTGGCACACCTCTCGCGGTGCGCAGGGCGCCCAGCGGCCCCGCATGTGAGGGATCGAACCCGATCGCCGTGACGCCGCCGCGCACCTGGCGCTGTGTCTCGTCGGCGACGAGCATGTTTGGGGTTAGCAGCACGGGCGCGACGCCCGCGACGTGCGGAGTCGTGCCAAGCGCGTTGGCGACCGTATCCCCGATGTGGGCATCGAACATCTGTGGCGCCCAGCCGTGCGCCACGATATCCTCGTCTACGCGGCCGAGGTTGAAGACGGCGACCGTCTTGACCGCGAGCGTGACGGTGTCGTCCACCGCCAGCGACATGGCGACGAATGAGGTGGAGAGCATCAGCCCAAAGATGATCAGCGCGGTGCGCAGCCTGCGGCGCCCCACATTGCGCAGACCGATGCGTGCCAGGTACGGCGCACGCCAGGCCAACAGCGCAAGGATGGCGACGGCGGCAACCGCGTCGACCACGAGGGGCCAGGCAATGTTCTGGCCGGAAGTCGTAAACACGAGGGCTACAGCATTCCTTTGCTACTTGGCCGGCGTCTGGCGAATGGCGGCCGCGAAGATCGCGGCGAGCCGTTGGGCGCCGACCGTGGAGGGATGAAAGCCGTCGGCGCTGACGTACTCCGGGTGCGCCGCCAGCTCACTCCAGTCGGTGAACAGGTCGACTACGTGGGCGCCGTGTGCCGTACAGACCCCAGCAATGGCCTGGTTCCAGCGTGCGATCTCCGCACCAAGCTCCGTCGGGCTCACACCGGAGAGTCGCGGCAGCAGCGCCAGATCAGGCACGTTGCCGACGAAGACGCGCGCCCCCGTGTGGTCCCGCAGCGTGGCCACCGCCGAGTCGAGCTCCTGGGTGTATGTGGCCAGCGGGACGCCGGCGAGAAGGTCATTGACGGCCAGCCACACCGTCACGACGTCGGGATGGGCGTCCACCGCCACAGGAAGCTGCGCGGTGAGCGCCTGACTCAACGTGGTGCCAGGCACGCCAAGATTCACCAGATGGGTGTCCGCGCCAAGCTGCAGCGCCAGCACCGTCGGCCAGTTATCGGTCTGTGGGTCGTTTGTGCCGATGCCGTACGCGTCGGACGCGCCGAGCGCCACGTAGGTGAAAGGATGCGGCGTGGCAGTCGCGCCCACACGGGCCGCGCCGCCCGCAGCGGGCACCGTCGAGCTCGCACCCGGCCCACTACACGCCCACATGGCGAGGCACGCCGACAAGCAGATGGCCAATCCAATTGAGCGCGGCAGCGCACGCACGCGAGGCAGGCGGGAGAGCAGTCGGCTGATCATGAATTAGTCTTGAAGCTAGCGCACGCTCGCGGCGCGCGGGACCTTGCACTGGGACGTGGGGAAGGCGCGAGCACCATTGTATCACGTAGCGTCTTCGTCATCCCTAGCTTGTTCTACGCGCTCGTGTTACTCCAGGCCTGCCAACCCTGCGTCGCAAACATTGCCAGCGTCTGCTGGTCGCCCGGCACGTACGTCACGATGGAGTAGTCGGACGCGCCGCTGAAGACGGTGACGGTCGTGCGCAGCGAGAGCGGCCCCAGCCGTGAATGGCGCATCTGAAAGATGAAGCTGGGCGCGGGCCCAGTGGCGCTGGCGTCCGACGAGTCCGCGATGCGGCGGAAGTCTGGCAGGGTGCGTAGCGAGCGCCAGAGGTCGCGATACTCCGGCAGATAGGTAACGCTACGGGTGTTGTGCTTGAAGTCCGCCAGCAGCCGGCGTGCCAGCGTCTCCCAGGGGCGGAAGCGCGCGCGGTATGCGGTGTCGAACACGACGGCAAGCAGATTGCGATGATGGGTTCCGAGCGCTTCAGGGTCGAGCTCGAACAGGCGCATCGCCGGGTCATTCCAGGCCGACACGTTCCAGAGCCGATCCAGGCTGTGGGCGGGAAATGCCATATTGTGGACGAGCAGAGACGCCAGCTCGCGCTGGTCGAGCAGGTCGAGCTCCTCGGCTTCGTCCTCCAGTGGCACGCCGGTGAGCTGTGCGAACGCGCCCGCCAGGCGTCGCCGGTCGTCCCCGTGTACCTCCAGCGCGCGCAAGATCGAGCGCGCCACCCGCGCGGAGGGCGCCTGACGCTGCCCCGTTTCGAGATGGTAGATATACGTGCGCGACAGCCGAGCCGCGTGCGCCAGCTGACCTTGCGAGAGGCCGCGCCGCTGGCGATAGAACGCAATGAGCCCGCCGAACTCGTCCTGCCGCCGTGGCACTGATACATCTCTCGCGCCTGCCCCGTATCCAATGCCTCCGCGTGTCATGGCAGCCTCCATCCCGTCTCACTCTTGTGCCAGCGGCCGCACAATGTTAGCTAGTGTCATGAATATCGCACATGTAACGTTAGCTGGCAACACCGCAAAGCGGCGGGACGCAACGTATAATGCAGCCAACGAGACTGCCGACATCCCGCGAGTTGAGGAGCACACCATGGATGATCGCCTCTCAAACGCTCCGGACGGCTCCATCGGGGGCCCCGTCGCTGGAGCCGTGCACATGAACCGGCCGTGGCTTGCCCACTATTCGCACGGGGTGCCGGCCGAGGTGAGCGACTTCGACCACGCGCTCCCCTGGATCCTCGATGAAGCGGTGCGCCACTATGGCGCCAACGTCGCGATCAACTACTTTGGTGCGACCATCTCGTACGTCGAATTGTCGTCTCTCGTGGACCGCTTTGCGCGCGAGCTCGTGCGCCTGGGCCTGAAGCGAGGCGACCGCGTGTCGCTCTGCCTGCCCAACGTACCTCAATTTGTCATTGCGTTTTACGGTGTGCTCAAGGCGGGTGGCGTCGCCGTGCCGACCAATCCTCTTTACACCGCGCCTGAGCTCCAGCATCAGTTGACCGATGCCGGCGTGCGCATTGCCGTAGTGCTCGACCTCCTGTATCCGACGCTGGCGTCGGTGCGTGCCAACACACCGGTGGAGCAGGTGATTCTCGCCAGCGCCGCCGAGTATATGCCGCGCCCGCTGGCAGTTGCCTATCGCATGAAGACCCGCCTGGAGTCGCGCGGCAAGCCCCACCCCGCTGTGCCGTCTGCTGCCGATGGCACCATGCACCACTTCAAGCAGCTGCTTGGCCGGGCGCACGACCGGCGCGGCTTCGAGGTCTTCGCCTTGCCCGCGCCGGCGGCTCCCGGCGACGTCGCCGTGCTGCAGTACACCGGCGGCACCACCGGCGTTGCCAAGGGCGCCATGCTGACCCACCGCAACCTTGTCGCCAACGCCAAGCAGGCGTGGGCGTGGAACGAGCAGCCGGCTGGCTCCAAACATACGTCGCTGTGTGTCACGCCGTTCTTTCACGTCTA
>WNFL01239073.1_pt1 | contig 10272 bp, 10 predicted proteins | sample 5400361 | NCBI WGS metagenome assembly WNFL01 (sample SAMN13153351, study PRJNA577476) | soil metagenome | isolation source: 40 cm soil on Douglas fir-dominated hillslope | place: USA:California | collected 2013-09-17
GAACTTGGGTGACTCGTACGCGACCTGGATCGGGCGAAGGGCGGTGAACCCCAAGCGCGCCTGCTCCACGAGATTCACCTTGGCGACGAAAAAGAACATGCCCTGCCTTATGTAGCTCTGGAGGACTGGGGAGGCTCCCTGGGGCATCCGGTACCCGTTCTGCTCGAGCCATTTCGCGAGGGCGTGGCCCTCCTCGGCCGAAAGGATCAGGATGTCGTACTCGTCGACCCTGAACTGATCCATGATCCGGATTCCCTCCATGGCAATCTGCGCCGTGGACGAATCCTTCTTTCGGATCGCGATCTTCACGTCCCCTTTGACGTCCACAGCTAGACCTCTTGCAGGGCATGGATTGGGGTCCCAATACTCCACCAGCCGCGGCACCGAGTAATCGTGCAACCGGTCCACGATTCCCTTGTCCGCCACGTGAACCTGCTCCTTCTTCAGCACGACGGGGACCGGAATCACGAGCGCGAACTCCTTCGGATCGCCCTGGTAGTCGCTCGACATGGTCATGACCGTCCGGTCACCGTCCCGCGCGATCACGACCTTGGAGGATTGGTTGTAGAGCTTGGCGTCGCCCTGCGCGACGTAGAAGCCGCAGAAGGCGAGGGCCGGAGGAGCCACGAGGAGGAGTATGAGAGCCATGCAGCAAGACACAGCGTACCGATTCATTGTGTGAGCCTCCCGTACCGACGGACGGAGCGGGGGACTCGTGGGGCGGGGACCATGCTCGGAGAGGGGGGGATACCGCGCCGGAGGGAGGTCGTTGGCGCCGCTTCCAACGACACTACACCCGGCGCGGCCCTTGTCTACCGCGAAACTAGTTGTGCCAGATCTTCTCCCACCACTGCCCAGGACGGTCGTCCCCGCCGTCGTCCGTCCAGCCGCCGCCCATTTTTCTCCGTATGGAGCGGAGGTCCCAGCCCGTGAGGTTCGCCAGCGTCTCGGCTTCCTTGGCGCGCCGCTCGGCCACGGCCTTCCGGTACTCGCGATAGGCGTCGCACGTCGTGTCGCCCTTCCACGGATGCCGCAGCACGTACCGCGCCTGGAAGTTGCTCTGGTCGGCGGTCTCCTGGAAGACCAGGTCCTCGGGGAAGTGCGGCGCGTCGTAACGCACGTGGAGCCGCGTGATGAAGGTGTTCTGCGCTCCCGCGTCCAGCCAGAAGACGCCGAGGCTCTTGAGCTCTTCCGCGTTCAGAGGATCCGACGCGCAGGGATCGCACCAGCTCATGTTCCAGGCGTACTCGAGGAAGACCGCCTCGCTGTTCTCGTTCTCCACCTGGCGCGTGAACATGGTCTTGTAGAAGCGCGGGAACTCGTCCTTCACGTATTCGGGGATGTCCATCCCTTCCGGCATCTTCACCGTCCGGTAGTTCGTGGTCTCCACGCGTCCGTTCTTGGTGATCGCGAAGACGAAGATCTCTTGTGCACCGTTCGCGTTCACCATGCCGAGCCGGAGCGGGAGCATGAACTTCGGCGACTCGTAGGCCATCTGGAGCGGTCGCAGGAACGAGAAGCCCAGCCGCTTCTGCTCGCTCAGGTTCGACGAAGAACTTCATGCCCTGGCGGATGTAGCTCGCCAGCACGCGGTGCGCGCCGGCCGGCACCCTGTAGCCGTTCTCGGTCAGCCAGATCTCGAGACCGCCGCTCTGCTTGGCGGACAGGATCAGGATGTCGTACTCGCCCACGGTGTACCGCGCCTCGATGGTGACGCCGAGGGAGCGTGAGCGCTCGTCGATGCGATCCGCGGACATGGATCCGACCGCTTGGGGCGCCGAGTTCTTCATCATCCGCTCCTCGGCGAAGACCCGGCACGGATCCGGGTCGAAGTACTCCACCAGCCGCGGGGCGGAGTACGCGTCGAGATGGTCCAGCACCGCGCGGTCGCCGACGTGGATCTGGCTTTTTTCGAGCAGCGTCGGGACCGGCATCACCATCGCGAACTCCTCGGGCTCCCCCTGGTAATCGTTCGCCATCGTGAGCACGGTGCGGTCTCCGTCGCGCACCATGACGACCTTCGACGCTTTGTTGTAGAGCTTCGCGTCGCCGCGCGCGACGTAGAAGCCGCAGAAGCTGAGCGCGGGGTTAGCCCAGAAGAGGGCGATCCAGAGCAGGCTTCCGGACAGGAGAAGGCGCTTCATCGGGAACTCCTTGAGGTTGGGGAGCGACACGCGACCGATTCCATTCGTAGCGCCGCCCGGGGAGAAGCAGATCGATGAGCGGGACCGCCATCGAGAGGATCGCGAGCGACCACAAGATTCCGTTCGTGCGATAGAGCCCGAACTGGATGAATCCCGCGAGCGCCGTGACGAGACACGCGAAGAGGATCCGGCCCGCGCGCGAGTTCGGCGTGGTCTTGGGATCCGAGATCATGAAGAAGGCAAAGAGGAGGAGCGCGCCGCTCTCCATTCTATGCAGCGGCACCTGCCAGCGCTGCATCGCCCAGGCCGCGCGGCCGAACTGGAGCGCGGCGAACGACATCAAGAAAGCGTAGGTCACGTCGCTTCGCGCGGCGCGGTTCACGACGAGCCCGCCCAGGCAGGCCATGAGGAAGCCGAAGAACGCCACGTTCCCCCACTGGCCGGGCGAGACCCAGACGGGCGCTCCCAGGAGCATGAGGAACACGAGCCCGAAGTTCGTGGGATTGAAGATGTGCTTGCCGTTCCAGCGCACGATGAACTTGCTCGAGATCGTGACCACCGCGGCCAGGATGGCCACGGCGGCGAAGTTGGTGCGGCAGAGGAGACAGAGCGAGAGCCCGGAGATCAGGGCGCTCTTGGGATCGAAGGAGGGAAGCTTCCAGAGCTTGGTGCAGACGTACTGGGTCAGGAGCGCCGTGCCCAGGAGCAGGGCCGCGCGGTCCGGCGTGATGTCGAAGTGCAGCGCGGTCAGGCCGTAGAGAAGGAGGCCCGAGAGGACCGCGATCTGATACAACCGGGGATCGAGGGGGGGCCTGGGTCTTGAGGCATCCGTTCGCATGGTGCCCTTCCTACGCCCGGCCCGGCCAGTCTATTCCTGAGATTCCTCCCGGAGCGGCGTTGACCGCAAGCGCCAATTCGGAGAGACTCGGCAACACCCCCCAACCCAGCCGAGGAGATCGTCATGGCTCGATTCAGCCCCACCCGCGCCTTCACGGGCTTCCTTCTCGTCTCCGCCGCGCTGCTTCTGGCCGGCCCCGGATACTGCACGTTCTCGATCGTGGCCTACGACTCCGTGACCCAGGAGCTGGGCGTGGCGGTCCAGTCCAAGTACTTCAGCGTGGGCACCGACGTGCCCTGGGCCGAGGCCGGCCTGGGCGCCATCGCGACCCAGGCTCGGGTCGATCCCTCCTTCGGCCTCAAGGGCCTGGCGTTGCTCCAGGGCGGCATGTCCGCCCCGGAGGTGATGAAGTCGCTCGCGGCCGGGGACTCGGTCTGGGATTCCCGCCAGGTCGGGATCGCGGACGCCCACGGGGGGTTGGCCACGTGGACCGGCAGCAAGTGCCTGGACTGGGCGGGCGGTGAGAAGGGCGCCGATTTCGTCTGCCAGGGGAACATCCTGGCGGGCCCGGCCGTGGTGCAGGGGATGGCCAAGGCCTACCGCGAGACCAAGGGCGAGATGGCGCAAAGGCTCCTCGCGGCGCTGGAGGCGGCGCAACTCGCGGGCGGGGACAAGCGCGGCATGCAGTCCGCGGCGCTCCTGGTCGTGAGGCCCAGCGCCACGCGGCCACAGTTCACCCAGCGCTACCTCGACCTCCGCGTCGAGGACCACAAGACGCCCATCAAGGAGCTGCGACGGCTGCTCGAGATCCAGGAGGGATTCCACGGAGCGGACAACCATTTCACCTACGCCGAGGAATACGACAAGGCCGGCCGGGCGGAACTGGCGACGCGCGAGCGCGAGCGGGTCGCGGAGATCCTGCGCCGGGCGCTGGCGCGGAACGAGCGGGACGCTTCGATGCTGAACGGGCTGGCGTGGGCCTGCGCGACGCATGACCTCTACCTCGCGGACGCGACCAAGGCGGCCGAGCGCGCCGTGACGATCGAGCCCAAGAACGTGGACGTCCTGGACACGCTGGCGGAGATCTATTTCCGCGCCGGGAACGTGACGAAGGCGATCGAGGTCGAGTCGCGCGCGGCCACGATCGATCCGAAGAGCCAGTACTTGAAGGACCAGATCGAGCGGTTCCGGAAGGCGGGCCGCGGATGAGAATAACGATCTCCTCCATCATCGTTGCATTGTTCCTGGCGCAGCCGGCCCACGCCACATTCTCCATCGCGGCCTACGACTCCGTGACCCAGGAGCTGGGCGTCGCGGTGCAGTCGCGCGCCTTCAGCGTCGGGATGGCGGTGCCCTGGGCCGAAGCCGGCGTCGGCGCGATCGCGACCCAGGCGGCGACCAACGAGAGCTTCGGCCCCACGGGCCTTTTGCTCTTGCGCAAGGGGAAGGCCGCGCCGGACGTGATGCGCGCGCTCCTGGACGCGGATTCGGGCTTCGCGCACCGCCAGCTGGGCGTGGTGGACACGCGCGGACGGAGCGCCAACTTCACCGGGAAGCTCTGCAGCGCCTGGGCGGGCGGCGTGACGGGCCCGGGCTACTCGATCCAGGGAAACATCCTCGCGGGCGAGGCGGTGGTGAAGGGCATGGAGCGCGCGTACCTCGACACCAAGGGCGAGCTGGCCGAGCGTCTGCTCGCGGCACTCGTGGCGGGGCAGGCGGCGGGCGGCGACAAGCGGGGCATGGAATCCGCGGCCATCGTGGTGGTGCGGCCCAGCGACCTGTATCCGGAATACCGCACCCGCTACGTGGATCTCCGCGTCGAAGACAGCAAGGACCCGATCAACGAGCTGATCCGCGTATACCGTCTGCTCGAGGCGCAGCGGCTGGCGGAAGCGCACATCCGATTCGCCGAGCTCTACGACAAGCAGGGGAAGAAGGACCTGGCCACGATGGAGCGGGAGCGGGTGGCGGAATCCCTGAGCCACGCGCTGGCCCGGAAGGACGCGGACGCCAGCACCCTGAACGGGCTCGCCTGGACCTGCGCCACCGCCGGCGTGCACCTGGAACAGGCGCGCGAGGCCGCCGAGCGGGCCGTGGCGCTGGAGCCCAAGAACGCGGAGATACTCGACACGCTGGCGGAGGTCCACTACCGTAGCGGGAACGCCGCGAAGGCGATCGAGGTGGAGACCCTGGCGCTCTCCTATTCGCCCGACGACCAGTACCTGAAAGACCAGATCGCCCGCTTCAAAGGCGGGGTCAAATAGTCCCGGAGACCACCATGCCCGAGCGTCCGCTCGTCACCCCCGAACACCTCGTCCAGCTTCCGTTCCTCGACGCCCTCGCGCTCTCGCCGGACGGGACCCGCGTGGTCTACCAGGTCCGCACCATCGACGCGGAGAAGGACACGTACGAGTCGCACCTCTGGATGATCTCGATGAGCGGGGGCGAGCCCAGGCGTCTCACCTTCGGCGAGCACAAGAACGGCGGCGCCGCCTGGCATCCGGACGGCCAGTCCATCGCCTTCGTCTCGGACCGTCGCGACAAGAAGCCTCAGATCTACCGGCTCTCGATGGAAGGCGGGGAAGCGGAGCGGCTGACGGATCTCGACGGGAGGATCGCGAGCTCTCCTTCTCCTACCGCGCGACGGACCCTCCCGGGACGGGCCATCTTCCAGGATCGGTCCCGGAGAAGAACGCGATCGAGGCGAAGAACGAGAAGAAAGACCGGAAGCCGCCGACCTTCCTGCACCTCACCCGCCTCCATTACAAGGAGGACGGCCAGGGCTTCCTGCCCCAGGCGCGCTTCCACGTCCAGATTCTGGACGTGGCGGGGGGCGAAGTGAGGGCGCTCACGCGCGGCGAGTGGGACCACGGGGCCGCGAGCTGGTCCCCGGACGGGAAGTGGCTCGTGGTCCCGGCCAACCGGCTACCTGATTCGGACTACCACGCCGCGGTCTCCGACCTCTGGCTCATCCCGTCGGACGGCGGCGCGGAGCCGAGAAATCTAACTCCCCAGCCCGGTATGGCCTTCTCGCCCTCCTGGTCTCCGGACGGATCCACGATCGCGTTCCTGGCCAACGAGGACGAGCACGACGGATGGGGCGTCAAGAACATCCACGTCTGGACGGTGTCGCCGCGGGGCGGACCCGCGAAGAACCTCACGTCCGAGATCGACCGCACCGCGCTCGACCTCATGGCCACGGACCTGCGGGACTTCCACGACTCGCCGCCGCCGGTCTGGTCGCCGGACGGATCCACGATCCACTACCTCGTGAGCGACGAGGGATCGACGCACCTCTTCTCGGTCTCCGCGAAAGGCGGAACGCCGCGCAAGGTCACCAAGGGCGCGCTCGCGCTCCTCGCCCTGGGCGGCAGCAAGCGCGCGATGGAGCTCGCGGTCATCGTGGCGGATCACCAGGACGCCGGAACCGTGGCGCGCCTCGATCCTTCGAGCGGGAAGATCGTGAAGCTCGCGTCGCCCTCGGCGAAGCTCCTGCATTCGCTCGCGGTGTACTGGGTGAAGATGCCGGAAGGGCACCGCGTGCAGTGCTGGATGCTGAAGCCGCCGAACGCGGAACGGTCGAAGAAGTACCCGATGATCCTCGAGATCCACGGCGGGCCGCGGGTCCAGTACGGAACGTGCTTCTTCCACGAGTTCCAGGTCCTGGCCAGCGCCGGCTTCTACGTTCTCTTCAGCAATCCGCGTGGGGCGCAGGGCTACGGGGAAGCCTTCACCCGCGCGATCGTGATCGACTGGGGCGGCCCCGACTACGACGACCTGATGCGCGTGGTGGACGACGCGCTGAAGCGCTACCCGGAGATCGACCCGGAACGTCTGGGCGTGACCGGCGGATCCTACGGCGGGTACATGACGAACTGGATGGTGGGGCACACGGACCGCTTCCGCGCGGCCGCGACCCAGCGCAGCGTGGTGGATCTGAAAACGCTCCTCCTCGCGGGCGACTTCAGCGACGACGCGGTGCCCGAGTTCGGCGACCAGCCCTGGCGCGACTCGCCGGATTATCTCCGGATGTCGCCCCTCACGTACGTCGAGAACATCCACACGCCGCTTCTCATCCTCCACAGCCTGGAGGACCACCGCTGTCCGGTGGAGGAGGCCGAGCAGCTCTACACGGCGCTCAAGCTCCTCCGCCGCGAGGTGGAGATGGTGCTCTTCCCCGGCGAGAGCCACGGCCTCTCACGCGGCGGCACCCCTTCGCGCCGCCTGGCCCGCCTCCACTTCCTCCGCGAGTGGTTCGTGCGTCATCTGAATCCCGGCGGAGCGTCCGCGTCGACGTCGCGGGCGCCGGGGGCCACGGAACCCGCCCTGTCGAAAGCGAAGTGAGTGACGCTTAGCGGCCGCTCGATCCTCCTGACCGGAGCTTCGGGAGGGATCGGCCGCGCCGTAGCCGAGATCCTGGCGCGCCAGGGGGCGAATCTCACCCTCGTGGGCCGCCGTCCCGAGCCTCTGGAATCCCTCCGGTCGCGTCTGGATTCCAAAGGGGGCGGCGCCATCACGGTGGCCGCGGACATCAGGCGTCCCGTGGACGCCGCGCGCGCGGTGAACGAGGCGGTGAAGCGCTTCGGCCGCCTGGACGTCCTCGTGAACAACGCGGGGATCGGGTACCTCGCGTCCCTCGCCGAAGCCGACGATTCCACGGTGGCGGACCTTCTCGAGACGAACGTGCTCGGGACCTTCCGGATGACCCGGGCGGCGTACGCAGCCCTTGCCGAAGCACGGGATGCCGTGATCGTGAACGTCGCGAGCTTCGCGGGGAAGGTGGGCGTGCCGTATTATTCTTTCTACAACGCCTCCAAGTTCGCGCTGGTCGGCATGACGGAAGCGTGGCGGAGGGAGCTGGGCCCGAAAGGAATCCGCGTGGCGCTGGTGCTGCCGGCGGCCGTCGAGACGGAATTCCTGGCCGGGTTGGACCGGACGCGGGCCCTGGGACTGGGCCCGGCGGGAACGGTCCTCACGGCGGAAGAGGTGGCGCGGGCGATCGTGGGCGCGATCCGGAGCCCGCGGCCCGAGATCTTTGTCCCGCGACGGAACCGATGGATCGGACTTCTGAACGTCTTCACTCCACGCTTGGCGGATCGAATCGTAAACCGCCTCTTCCGCTACCCCGGGAGGGGCGCGTGACCCCTTCCGCCACGGACGGCGGGAAGATCGCGCTCAGCTTGACCGGCGGCGGCATGACCGGCGCCTTCTACGAGATCGGCTGCCTGGCCGCCCTCGACGACTTTCTGGGCTTCGATTTCTCGAGCACCGGCTTCCACCTCTACATCGGGGTGAGCGCCGGCGCGTCCGTCGCGGCGCTCCTGGCCAAGGGAATCCCGGCGCGCAAGATCTACTGGGGACTCCTCCACGGGTCCGAGCCCTCGCTGGAGTTCAAGCGCGGCGATTTCTACATGGCGAACCGGTGGGCCATCTTGAAGTCGGTGCTCGGCTGCATGGGGTCGGTCCCGAGCTTCTTCATCAAGAGCATCCGGACGGGATCGCGCCCCTCGCCCTTCGAGTTCATGCACCACATCGAGGAGCGCCTGCCGCCGGGGCTCTTCGCGCTGGACAACTACCAGCGGTTCTTCGCGCAGCTGCTCGAGTCGTTCGGGAAGACGGACACCTTTTCCGGCATCCACCGCGAGCTCTTCATCCCGGCCACCGATCTCGACCTGGGAACGCGGCGCATCTTCTCCAACGCGGACGGGGATCAGGTGCCGATCAGCAACGCCGTCGCGGCCTCGTCCGCGATTCCCCTGTTCTTCCGCCCGGTGCGCATCCAGGGACGCGACTTCATCGACGGCTCGACCGGTCGCGTGGCGCACATCGACGTGGGCATCAAGGCGGGCGCCACCACGATCCTCATCATCAATCCTCTGCTCAACATCATGAACGACCGGAGCTCGGTCTGCATTCCGGGGAGCGACGGGAAGTGCGCGCGCATCTCGGAGAAGGGCATGTCCTTCATCCAGGACCAGGCCTCGCGGATCGAGACGCGCGTCCGTCTGGACGGAGAGATCCGCCGCGCGCAGGCCGAATTCCCCCAAGTGAAGATCTACCGCATCGAGCCCTCCTCGGCCGAGGTGATGATGTTCCTCCATCCCACGATGAGCTACGCGGAGCGGGAGCAGATCTTGCGATACGGCTACACCTCCATGACCTCCATCTTGAAGAGACGGCGCGCGGTGATCGAAGAGCTGATGCAGTTCCACGGGCTGAACCCGCCCGACGAGGCCTCGGTCGCGGAATGACCCACGAGCCGTTCCAGAGCCGGATGCGTCGGGGGGAGCTCATCTTGCTGGACGGCGCGCTGGGCACCGAGCTGGAACGCCGCCACGTGCCGGCGCCGCTCCCGCTCTGGAGCGCGCAGGCGCTGCTGGATGCGCCCGACACGGTGCGGGCGATCCACGAGGACTACGTCCGCGCGGGCGCCGACATCCTGACGGTGGACACGTTCCGCACCACGGCGCGCGCGCTGGGGAAGGCGGGCCGCGCGGGTGACGCGGATCGGCTGACGGAGCTCGCGGTGACCCTCGCGCGGGAGGCGGCGGATCGCGCCCGGGGTACCCGGGTGATCCTCCTGGCCGGCGCGCTGGCGCCGCTCGAGGACTGCTACCGGCCGGAGCTCGCGCCGGACGCGGCGACCGCCGAGAAGGAGCACGCCGAGCAGGCGGTGCGGCTCGCTCGCCGCGGCGTGGATCTGATCCTGATCGAGACGATGAACTCCATCGTGGAAGCCAAGGCCGCGCTCCGGGCTGCCAAGCCCACCGGGGTTCCGGTTCTGGTGAGCTTTCTCTGCAGAAATGCCCTCCAGCTCTGGAACGGCGAAGGCCTGGCCGACGCGGTCCAGGCCGTCGAGCCGCTGAAGCCGGACGCGATCCTGGTCAACTGCGTGAGCCCCGACGTGGCGGGGGATTGCGTGGCGGAGATGGCGCGCGTGACCCGGATACCCCTGGGCTGCTACCCCAACGCGGGCACGCCGGATCTCGAGCAGGGCACGTGGCGCTTCGATCCCGAGTGGACGCCCGGGAAGTTCGCGGAGGTCGCGAGCGGGTGGGTGGCGCGCGGCGCCCAGATCGTGGGCGGATGCTGCGGCACCACACCCGAGCACATCCGCGCGCTGAGGGCGGCGCTCCCATCCGTCCTCGTCGAATAGCTTGAGCCAGTCCCTCCCGCTCCGTCCCTCCGCGAGCGTCATCCTCATCACGCGGAAGCCGCGGCTTCGTGTCCTGTGGGTGGTTCGCGCCGAGGCGAATCCCTTCCTCGGCGGATTCCATTCCTTCCCCGGCG
>WNFL01264926.1_pt1 | contig 10272 bp, 7 predicted proteins | sample 5400361 | NCBI WGS metagenome assembly WNFL01 (sample SAMN13153351, study PRJNA577476) | soil metagenome | isolation source: 40 cm soil on Douglas fir-dominated hillslope | place: USA:California | collected 2013-09-17
CCCCTGTAGCACCCTGATTACACTTGATCTCTCAGAAAATTGGTTCATGATTTCGATAGACCCTAAAGAAACACCCCTGGCCAGGGTTCAATCTTGGTTCCAGGGAGTTATTGCCCCTCGTCCGATAGCGTTGGCCAGTACCATAGATAAAGAGGGCAATATCAACCTGAGTCCTTTTAGCTTTTTCAATATTTTTAGTCTTCGTCCTCCTATCCTTGTTTTTTCTCCTGCGCGCAGAGGCAGGAACAACACGACGAAACACAGTTACCAGAATATCCTGGATGTGCCTGAAGTAGTGATTAATATTGTAAGCTACAGTATGGTGGAACAAGTTTCGCTGGCCAGCGTGGAGTATCCGAGAGGCGTGAATGAATTTATTAAGACCGGGTTAACCCCGGTTGATTCAGAGCGAGTTAAACCGCCTCGCGTTGCTGAGTCGCCGGCCTCCTTTGAATGCCTGGTAAAGCAGGTCATTCCTTTCGGTGACGAGGGAGGGGCGGGCAACCTGGCGCTCTGTGAAGCGGGATTGGGTCATTTTAAGGAAGAAATAGTCGATGACCAGGGAAGGATTGACCCGCAGAAAGTGGATGCGGTCGCGCGGATGGGAAACGATTATTATTGCCGGGCTCACGGAGAAAACATTTTTGTTGTCCCGAAGCCCAATGAAAAAACAGCAGTCGGATGGGACCAGATTCCGGAAGCTATCCGCAAGAGCAAGGTCCTGACAGGAAATGATCTGGGACGTTTGGGTAACATTGAGAAACTTCCCGATGCTGAAGAAGTAGCAAAAGTGAAAGAGTATCCCGAGGTGCAGCGGGCGCTGAAAGAAGGCGAGGAGTCGGTCCACCGGCTGGCACAAAAAATAATCAAAGAAAAAAGGACGGAAGAGGCATGGAAGGTTTTGATGGCCTTTTACGCGTAGTTTTAATTTGTGGCAAAGGACGGACGAGTGCCGTAACAACCAGGAAAAGCTATTAATCGTCGCGGAATCTGTACGTTGCAACGAGCACTGTGCCCCAACATTTTATCTTTTAATAGTTGGTGGGGCACTAGGAAACAAGAACGCTTTCAATGAATTTCTTTGAGACGGAGATTTGAGTGTCTTTACCAATGAGCAGGTTCATCGAACCATCGAACTCAATTTTTGACTGAACCTTTAATTTGGTTCCGATGCGGATATTCAATTGTTGAAGGTACTGTAGGAATGCTGTTGAAGTATCTTTGACGCCCACGACTTGACAGGTTTTTCCCGGTTCCATTTCTGCCAATGTTTGCTTGGGTACCAAGGGCATCTGCCCGTTGGACTTGGGAATTGGATCTCCATGAGGATCGTATTCAGGAAATCCAAGAAATTTCTCCAGGCGGTCGGCCAGATTGTCGTGCCGGATATGCTCCAACTGTTCGGCCATCTCGTGCACTTCGTCCCAGTGGTATCCAAGCTTATCGTGTAAGAAGACTTCCCATAGCCTGTGTTTTCGCACTATCAATAAAGCGGCCTTCAGTCCTTTCTCCGTCAATTTGGCTCCGGTGCTTTTCTCGTACTGGATCAGCTTTTTGTCAGCCAATTTCTTTATCATGTCAATAACAGAGGCTGGATTGTTTTTCAGGGCTTCTGCTATGGCTGTGGCGCTTGCCTTGTCGTTTCCTTGTTTTCCAATAAGGTAGATGGCTTTCAGGTAGTTCTCTTCCGAAAGGGTCTGGGTCATAGGAAAGATTTGCCTCCAATATAGGAAATACCGGGCTTGAATTAAATATTAGGCTAACCTAATAATTAAAACATTGTTAATCTAATATTACAAGCTATATTTACCCACTTTTAGTTGCTATGAACCTGTTCTGCGGTACTCTTCTTTCTCTGCTCACCTTGCAGGCGGTAGCCCAAAACAGGGTGATTACCGGATCGGTACAGGACGTGGAGACCCATCTTCCCCTTGACTTTTGCAATGTGAGCCTGCTTCCTTATCGTACCGGCGCGATCACCGACAACCAAGGTTATTTCAAGATCGCCGTGCCGCCGGAGGCCACGCTGGCCAGGCTCATTTTCTCCTATGTTGGTTATAAAAGCGACACCCTTACCCTATCCCCGACGCAAAATGAGTACGTTGTTTATTTAGCACGAACGAGCGGAACACTCCAGGAAGTCGTGGTGACGGGTGTTTCAAAACTTACTTTGCTCCGGGAGAGCCCCATTTCGATTTCCAGTGTTTCTTCGAAATTACTTGAAAATACGACAGAGAGTAATATCATCGATGCGTTGACCAAAAATGTTCCCGGTCTCAATGCCGTCAAAACGGGACCGAACATTTCCAAACCCTTTATCAGGGGACTGGGGTACAACCGCGTCCTCACACTGTACGACGGTATCCGGCAGGAAGGACAGCAATGGGGCGATGAACATGGAATCGAGGTAGATGCCTACCATATCGAAAGAGCCGAAATAATTAAAGGCCCGGCCAGTTTGATGTACGGTTCGGATGCGGTTGCTGGTGTGGTGAGTCTCTTCCCGGCTATTCATCGTGAGAAGGACGGCCGCCTCCGGGGAAAGGCCGTTGCAGAATATCAAAGCAACAACGGTTTGATGGGATACGCGCTTCGGTTGGGTTACGGCAAAAACCATTGGACGACAAACGCGCAGGGGTCTTACCGTGTCGCTGGAAATTATACCAACAAAATTGACGAGACCGTTTACAACACCGGTTTTTCGGAGAAGAATGCTTCGGGCTCGGTAGGGTATTCAAGCAACAAAGGAGTCTCCCATTTGAATCTTACCTGGTACGACAACGTGCAAGGTATTCCCGACGGAAGCCGCGACTCGTTGACGCGTAGATTTACCAAGCAAGTGGATGAGTTTCCAATAGACAACGTCAAAAACCGGCCGATTGCCCTTGACAACGAACTTCATTCCTACCAGCTCGGCCCGCTCCACCAGCACATCCAACATGCAAGAATTTATACCAACCATCATTATCAAGTCGGAAAAGGTGATATGGACGGTTCTCTGGGGTTCCAGCAGAACATCCGCCGGGAGTACAACCATCCCCTTGATCCTCGCCAGCCGGGACTCTTTATACGCCTCAACACAATGAATTACGGGGTACGTTATCATTTGCCGGAATTTTCGTCTTCTCAGATCTCGTTCGGTGTAAATGGAATGGTTCAGGACAACAAGAATAAAGACGCTACCGATTTTCCAATACCGGATTATCGTTTATTGGACGTCGGGTCTTTTGGCGTTGCAAAATGGAAACATAAAAAGTGGACGGTCAGCGGTGGAGGAAGATACGATTTCCGGCTCGTAAAAGGCGCCGATTTTTATGCCCGGCAAAACACTGCATCGGGCTTCGCCGAACAGGTATTCTTGCCGGATACTGCCAACGCTCATTTGCAATTCTCTGCCTTCGGCAAGAAATACGGTGGGGTATCGTGGAGCCTGGGGAGCACCTTTCTTGTTACCGATAACATAGGGATCAAGGTCAATGCCGCACAGGGTTACCGGGCTCCGAGTATTACTGAACTTGCTTCTGCAGGCTTAGATCCGGGGGCTCACATCCTGTATTTGGGAAACAGAGGTTTCGTTCCGGAATTCAATCTCCAGGAAGATGTCGGAGTGACCGGAAATTTCAAAGATTATGCTACTTCGTTAAGTTTCTTCAATAACAACATACGGCATTACATTTATCTTGCCCAGGCGGTGGATTCCCAAGGTCTTCCCATGGTGTTGGCCGGTGGAAATAAGGTATTTCAATACCAGCAGGCATCTGCACAATTGTATGGAATGGAAGCCGGCCTGAATATACATCCCCATCGAATGAAGGGTTTTGACTGGAACAGTGATTTTTCCCTGGTGTACGGCTTTAACCGGAAGGAAGGATATAAAAATACCGGCGTGAAGGGAGAATACCTTCCTTTTATCCCCCCTTTAAAAGTAGTGAGTAGCATCAGTCAGGAAATAAAAACAAGAGGGAAGTTTATCTCCACCGTCCGTGTTAAAGCAGAATTGGATTATAACGCGGCTCAAAACCGCTTTTTGGCCTTGTCCAAAACGGAGACCTACACACCCGGATACACGCTCATCAATGCATCCCTTGGGTTCGCTATTCACGATGCCGATAAATCCAGCATACAATTTCTATTGCAGGTGAATAATTTACTGGACGTCACGTATCAGTCCAATCTGAGTAGGTTAAAATATTTTGAATACTATTCACATTCTCCAAACGGACGTTACGGAATCTACGGGATGGGGAGGAATGTATGCATGAAAGTAATTGTACCGTTCTAATCGGTAATCAGTAATCAGTAGATTTGTCTTGTCCTGACGTATCAAATGTCTAATCAGAAATAAAATTGTAGCAAAATAAATTTGGTTGTTAGACCCGCGTTTATGCTATGTCACCAATGAGCAATCCATAATCAGGATTCCTCATCACTACCGATTACCGATTACGGATCACTGACTTAGTCTCTGTATAACACTGCCTTCGCCGCTTTTACTGTTTTGGCCACATTGGGAAGGATGGCGTCAATTAAGGTAGGGGCGTAAGGCAAGGGTACGTCCAGGTTATTGATGCGATGGATAGGGGCGTCGAGGTAGTCGAAGGCGTGCTTTTGAATATGGTAGGTGATCTCGGAGGAAATCGCTGCCAGGGGCCACGCTTCCTCGATGATCACCAATCGGTTTGTTTTCTTCACCGACTCTACAACGGTCTGATAATCGATAGGCCGAACGGAACGGAGGTCAATAACCTCGGCCGAAATATTTTCCTTTTCAAGTTCGGCAGCCGCGGCGAGCGCAACTTTCATAATCTTGCCAAACGACACAAACGTCACGTCCGATCCTGCGCGCTTAATGTCGGCCGAGCCGATGGGAATAAGATATTCTTCCGTGGGCACGGCCCCCTTGTCACCGTACATCAACTCGGATTCCATAAAAATGACAGGGTCGTTATCGCGAATGGATGTTTTTAGCAATCCCTTCGCATCGTAGGGGTTGGATGGAACGACTACTTTAAGACCCGGCGTATTGGCAAACCAATTTTCAAAGTTCTGTGAGTGTTGAGAACTGAGCATCCCTGCGTTCCCGGTAGGTCCCCGGAAAACGATCGGCACATTGAATTGCCCACCGGACATCGACATTATTTTAGCGGCACCATTGATGATTTGGTCGATGGCAACCAGGGAAAAGTTGAATGTCATAAACTCCACGATGGGACGAATGCCGTTCATGGCTGCGCCCACGCCAATACCTGTAAAGCCAAGCTCGGAAATCGGTGTATCGATCACTCGTTCCGGACCGAATTCATCGAGCATGCCCTGGCTCACTTTGTAGGCGCCATTGTATTCGGCTACTTCCTCCCCAATCAGAAACACTTTGGGGTCTCTTCGCATCTCTTCGTTCAAGGCCTCGCGCAGGGCTTCTCTAAACTGAATTTCTCTCATACTGTTGGAAAGAGCGTAAAAATAGACCACTGAATCCAATGAAGGAAGTGATTTTTACGAATAATTACGCAACAGGCATCTCTTTGGGACAGAAATCGGCTCCTTTTCAAGCGTCGGTCACGGCAAGAAAAGGCAAAAAAAAACCCCCGACGAATCGGGGGGGCTTTGATTGATGAAATGAGTAACTATTTCAATGCACTTCTGAATGATTCGGTTGTTGCAAATTTGGTGAATTCAAGATCGGTCAAGGCTTTGGCTTTCAAATTGGGATCGATCTTCACGGCGTTGGTCAGGTTGCTCACCACGGCATCGCCACTGCCGGAACGGGCGGCTGCAACGGCTGCTCCATAATAAGCCAGGGCATTGTTGCTGTTCTTGCGGGAGGCATCGGCAAACGAAGTGGTCGCATTCGCATAATCCTTTGTCAGGACTTGTGCGAGGCCCTTGTTAAAGAGGTTGACATCCGTATCCGAAGCCGAAGATTCCGAGCGAACAGCGGCATCGTAGTTGGCCATATAGATTTCGCTTGCCCCTTTTACTCCGTTGACGCCACGAGCCAAATCGCCACTGGCGCCATTGAGTGCTTTGGTAGCAAAGCTGTAGGCTTTCCAGGGATTGCCTTTCCACAAGTAAATGCTGGCAGCGTTAGCATCCACTTCAGGAGTTTCTTTGATCTTGACGGCAAGCTCAACTTGAGCAGCGGCTTTCTCTACCAACTCCGCAGCCCGGGAGGGATTTTCGATGGCTTGTGCGACATAGGTAGCACCCAGGTTGTTGTGTGCATTCCAGTAAGCGCCTTTCTTGGTAGCGGCTTCATAAATTGCCGCCTTTTCTTCAAGCGAAGGAGTGAGACTGCCTGCATACATCAATTCTTCAAAGCTGAGGGCATCCGCGGAGGCCTCTCCCTTAGTGATCTGTTTTGCTAATACGGAAATTTCGGCATCCGATTTCTTCGACTTGGATGTCAGAATTTCGGTCTTGGCAGCACGCAAGGGAGGATACACATCTTTGAAGACTTTGTTGTAGGTTTTCAACTTTTTCAGACCTTTCTCTTGTTCCTCAAAACTACCACCGCCATTTATAATGTCGAGGTATCCTGTCTTGTCATCTGAGCTAATTCCATCATACGCCGCCAACGCTGTTTTGAATTCCGTCCAGTCGTCTACTATGGGTTTCAATATAAACTTGATGGAATCAGCCTTACCTTTATAATCGTATTTTTTCATTTGGGCGCGATAGTACTTTTCAATGACTGCTGCGCGCTCTTCCGATAGTTTGCTGTTGATACGCTCCAGACCTTCCGGAGAGTGGGTACCGGTTATGGTTACCGTGCGGGTCACATTTTTAGAAGCGATGAAGGCATCCAATTGTTTGGCTTTATCGCTTTTTAATTCGGAGGTCCGGAGAACCGATTTCCCGCGCTCAAAAAGGAAATCGGGAATGATAATGGGTTGAAGTTCTTCCTGGTTGTTATATCCATGGTCCGCAAAAGCGGCATAATAAGAATTTTGAACAAGCTTGGAGGTGGTAATGATCCCTGTTGCTACGGGGAGACGCGTGGTCTTCTTGGATTTGGTACCTTTCGAAGCCACCCCTTCTACTTCTACCGTGCCAACCCGATAGGCGTCCTTATAGGGGAATGAGAAAGCTTTCGTAACTTTGGGCTGTTCCGTGCCGCTGTTGGGGAAATCCTCTGCTTTAAAGGGGATAGGGTCTAACGCTAATTCACTTTCTCCGTATTTATAGAAAGAGTTGAGCGTGTAAACTGTTCCCTTTTTCAGCATTTTTACGGGGAGGTTTGCCGTGAAACTGTAGCTAACAGTGTCTTTGTGAACTTCCAATGGGTTCGGAGTTGCTTGCAGATTTTGCTGTTTTGCAAGCTTTACCATTGAGGGCAGAGTACAGCCGGTAAAGGTTAACGCACCGATGATGGCAAATGCGTAAAGTAATTTTCTCATGGATTTTGATTTAGGGTTGTTTCGATGAACGGCAAAGCTAAGTTTATATGCCTTTTTTTGCAATTATAAATCAAAAAAATAAGATTTGGGCATTCCTTCAAGCCTTGGCGAAGGCCTATATTTGCAATTCGGTTGATAAAGTCGACAAACAGCTTTTAACTCAGGTAAACGGATAATACGGAATGATAAACGACGGGATTAAGAGAATTCAGGACTTTTTTGAGGGGCATGCTTTTGGGGTTTGCACACGTTTGGGCGAGAAACTGGGCATTGCCACGTCTTCCATTCGACTCTTTTTTATTTATGCCTCCTTTCTGACGTTTGGATCGCCCGTCATCATTTACTTATGCCTGGCTTTCATAATGGACATTCGCAGGCATTTAAGAAGAAGGAGCAGCTCCATTATGGATTTCTAAAAGGCAAGTCCCTATAGCGTTTTCTCTTCCTGAGAAAATAGTCCACAACGACCATTCGTCTGTAAATCGGAACTGCCTTTACATCGTGAAAAGGTCCCATTAAGGCCTTTCGCTTCTTGAGCTCCTTTGGCAGACCGAGGGAAAAGTGAGCGTGGGCCTTGAGCACTGCCATCGCATCCTTTCCGGAGCCAGAAGCCAGGAAGGCCACGGCAGCGCACCAATCCAGCACCAACCGGAGGGGCAATTTCCAGATAAGTTCCCACAGGCCAAGGTGCCTGAAAATCAAACTCAGTCCATTTCTGAAATTCAAATACGTCTTGCCCGGATTTGACTTGGATAGCGTGCCCCCTCCAAGGTGATAAACGTGACATTTACCCGTGTAATATACCCGGTAGCCGAAGCGATGAAGTCTCCAGCATAGATCAATTTCTTCCATGTGGGCAAAGAAGTCTTCGTCGAAGCCCCCCATGTCGTGAAACACGGCAGCCCGGATCACCATGCACGCACCGGTAGCCCAGAATATGGGAACGGTGTCATCGTATTGGCCGGTATCCTCCTCCAGGGAATTGAAAATTCTTCCTCTGCAAAATGGGTATCCCAAAGCATCAATAAATCCGCCCGCAGCGCCGGCGTACTCAAATTGAGTTTGGTTTCGGTAAGAAAGTATTTTTGGCTGTCCTGCAGCGATGGAAGGGTTTGCGTCCATCAGGTCGACGATGGGATCCAGCCAACCGTCGGTTACCTCCACGTCGGAATTCAGTAAAACGTAATATTCAGCTTTCACGTTTTTCAAACTGAAATTGTAGCCACCGCAGAAGCCCAGGTTCCGCGGGATTTGAATTAGGTCGATAGAGGGGAACTCATTACGTACAACTTCAACCGACCCATCCGTAGAATGATTGTCGGCGACGAAGATTTTTGCGGAAGGACTGAATTGAATAACGGATGGGAGAAACTGCCGCAACAGTTCGCGGCCGTTAAAATTCAGAATGACAACCGCAGTCTTCAAAGTTTCAAGTTTCAGGTTCCAGGTTTGTAAGTAAGCTCGTGGGGGATATTAGGATGGAACACAAAGTCTGAACCTGGAACATGAAACTTGGAACATGGAACCTATCCCCCCATCAAACCACTGAAATCCATTCCGGGAATGTTCGGCAGAATTCCATCGGTGCTTTTCCGGAGTTCTTCTTTGGCCAGCGCCTCTGCCTCTTCATTGGCTTTGTTTACGGCGGCGACAACCAAATCCTGTATAAGAGTTTTGTCCTCACTCCTTAAAATCGAAGAATCGATGTCGATAGCGACAACTTGCTTTTTGCCGTTCACGGTCACTTTAACCATTCCTCCTCCCGATTCGGCCGTGACTTTTACGTTGGCCAGGTTATCCTGGGCTTCCTTCAAACGAGCCTGCATCTCCTTTACCTTGCCCATCATTTTCATCATGTCAAACATAACCGTAATTTAGGATTTAAAATTCAAAATTTAAGATTGGTGTCGACCACCATTCGGGCGTGCTCGGAACCAATCTTAAATTTTAAATCTTAAATATTAAATTTATTTTAAGTCTTGAATCCTAAATGTTTACTTATTCTTGTTCAACAACACAATGGTACCCGTGTGCGTGAAATTCCGGGCCGATACGTCGGTCACCTTGGCCGTCCAGACGTATGTCGTTTCCGGCATCAACCTCCCATTGTAAGTCCCGTCCCAGGGTTCGTTGCTGTTCGTGGAAAAAATCAACGTGCCCCAACGGTCGAAGATATTCAATTGTATTTTGGCGATGTAATGGCCGGACACCGTAAACCCGTCATTGAGCGTATCGCCGTTGGGGGTAAAAGCCGTCGGATAAAACAAGTTCACGGCTTTAATGAAACGGACGACGTTCGAAACCGCATTGACGAGCCCCGGATCATTGGGTGTCGCCGTGATCTTGTAAGAAACCACTTGATTGACCAAGTCAACTTCATTGTCGACAAAAGTCGTATCGGTTCCCAGGGAGAATGTTTTTAACAGATTTCCTTGTTGATCGTATTTCTCCAGGGTGTAGAGCTGAACTCCGTTTTTCCAGCCTTTAAAACCCGACCACGAAAGGGCGATCACATTTTTTTTATCCAACGAGCCGGTAAGCCGAATGGGGCAAATGACGGCACCGGGCGGACTATAATTCCCGCATTGGTCCGCGTAGATAATCTGATAGCAATAATTACCGTTGGTGGAGTACGAACCGTCGGTGTAGGCCGGGGTGGCGGCCGTGCCGAGCAATTGCAACGATCCGGCGAACGGACCCCGATAGACGGAATACAAGGAAGTAATGAATTTCGGGTCTTGCAACCAAGACAGGGCCACCTGGCTTTCGCTTACCACGGCGCTTGCATCATCAATCGCCGTGGGCGCTTTATTGGTAAACGCATCGGCACATTTTTCCAGCGAAATGCTCTTGCTTCCATTGTTATAATTCGTCG
>WNFL01313172.1_pt1 | contig 10272 bp, 10 predicted proteins | sample 5400361 | NCBI WGS metagenome assembly WNFL01 (sample SAMN13153351, study PRJNA577476) | soil metagenome | isolation source: 40 cm soil on Douglas fir-dominated hillslope | place: USA:California | collected 2013-09-17
AGCCGGCCATGTTGTTCTTGCACGTGTCGGTGGCCTGCAGCAGCGATATGCGGAACGCGCGATCGGCGGCCGCGCGCGCCTGCGCTTCGGGCGTCAGCGGCGGCATCCGCCCGTTCGCCGGATCGATGATGAGCGACGTGCGCGAGCCGGTGTGTTTGACCGTGTTGAACACCTGGCTATACGCGCCGGCGACGTCGAGCTCGGTGCCGCGCTCGACTCGCTTGTCTCGGCCGAGCAGCGCGGCGCGCTGCTTGTCGAGCTCGGCGCGCTCCGCCTCGGTCAGTGTCGCCTTGTCCTTGAATCTCCCTGGCCGCTGCAGCGGTGTGTCGGTTTCGAGCGTCCAGATGCCCTGCAGGTCAGGCTCGGCCCAGACGGTTTTCAGCTGCGCACCGTTTCCCGCTCCCGATGACGGTCCGCGCGATCCGCAGCTGACGAGCAGAACGCCACCGCCGAGGACGAGAACCGCACTGGCGATAGATTTAACGCCTCGCATACTCACTCCCTCCGGAGGCGCATAACAATACAGCATCTGAACTTCGAGCGATGGCTCACTCAGCTGACGACGCCTCGCCCGTGCACCCCATGTTCTTGTACGATGCCTCGCGTGACGATGAACGGCCCTGACCTGAATCTCCTGCCCATCGCCTTCGCGCTGTACGACGAGCTGAGTGTCAGCCGTGCCGCGCGGCTGCTCGGCATGAGCCAGCCGGCGGTCAGCATGGCGCTGCGCCGGCTGCGCGAAACGTTCAACGATCCGTTGTTCATACGCGTGCCGACGGGCATTGTGCCGACACCGCGCGCGCATGTGCTGATGCGATTCGCGCGACCGCTGGTCCAGCGGCTCCAGGAGGACCTCCTGAAAGGAGAGACCTTCGTTCCTGCGACGAGCACGCGGACATTCACGCTCGCGCTCTCAGACGTCGGCGAGATGGCGTTTCTTCCGTGGTTGATGGAACCACTGCGGCGTCAAGCGCCGAACTGCGCCATCCGCTCGGTGTCGATGCCAAGGGCGAAATCGACGTCGCGATCGGCTACTTCCCGGCGCTTGCGCAGAAGAACTTCAGGCAGATGCGCGTCGACACACAGCGGTTTGCCTGCCTCATGCGCGCCGACCACCCCTTGCGATCGGATCGGCTCTCGGTCGCCGATTTTCGTGCCGCCGAACATATCGTGATTCGATCCGAGGGCCGGAGTCAGGAGGTGGTCGAGCGGTTCTTCGAGCGGCGGCGCATCAGTCGGCGGGTTGTCGTGTTCACGCCCCACTTCCTGAGCGTGCCATTCATCGTGGCGAAATCCGACCTGATCGCGACGGTGCCGCGCTCGGTGGCGCTCGAGTTCGCGTCGATGATTCCCCAGCTCACCGTTGCCTCGCCGCCGTTTGACATCACCGGCTTCGACCTGAAGCTGCACTGGCACCGCCGGTTCGACAATGAGCCGAGAAGCCGATGGCTCCGCGAGCAGCTCGCGACGGTCTTCAGGAAGAACAGTCCGCTATATTCGTCTGCCAAATAGTCGTTATCCGGCTTGGAACACCCGGGACGAGTATGAGACTCTTCGTCCGTTGGCATACGCACGTGCGGCTGCACTCAGCGTTTTCGTCGCGGCAATTGCCTCCGCTGCCACACTGTCGACGGGTCCGCGCCTGTCAGCGGCAGAGGCGGCGCCGGCAGTCAGGGCGCGAGCGCTTCTCGATCAGTACTGCGTCACGTGCCACAACGATCGTCTCAAGACATCGAATCTCTCCCTAGAGAAACTGGATCTCGCCACGGTCGGCGATCATCCGGATATCTGGGAGCGCGTCGTCCGAAAGCTGCGCGCGGGCGTGATGCCGCCGCCCGACATCCGGCGTCCCGCGCTTGCCGAGTACGACGCGCTGCGCGATTTTCTCGAGTTGGAGCTCGACAGGCGCGCCGCCTCGCGCGTCAATCCCGGCTCGGTGGTTCTCCATCGTCTCAATCGGACAGAGTACGCAAACGTCATCCGCGACCTGCTCGACCTCGACATCGACGTCACGACACTTCTGCCGCCCGACGACGCGGCGAGGGGGTTTGACAACGTCGCCGGCTCACTGACGATTTCGCCGACGCTGCTCGAGGCCTACACGACGGCGGCGGCGCGCGTGTCGCGTATGGCGGTCGGCTTCTGGAAGTCGCCGACGGAGATGACGTATCTCGCGCCGGGCGACACCTCGCAGAACATGCACATCGACGGGATGCCGCTCGGCACGCGCGGCGGCATGGTGGCACGGCACATTTTCCCCGCCGACGGCGAATACAAGTTCTCCATTCAAAACTTCGGCGTCGGCAGCTTCATTCCTGGAGAGCAGCTCGAGATCGTCATCGACGGCGAGCGCGCGCACCTCTTCAAGTACCAGGGCGTCGGCCTGACCCAGGGCATGGCGGGCGACACAGGCGACGGCATCCTCGAGGTGACCGTTCCGGTCAAGGCCGGATCGCGGGTCGTCGGCGCGACATTTCTCGCGACGAACTACCGCCCGAGCCTGGACATGATCAAGCAATACGATCGGAAATCGCTCGAGAACAATTCGATCCCGCAGTTGCAGTACTACCCGGCGATCGGCTTCCTGCGCATTCAGGGTCCGTTCAACCCGCAGCGGCCGGAAGACTCGCGCAGCATGCGCAAGGTCTTCACGTGCCGGCCGTCCGCGACGATGAGCGAAGACACGTGCGCGAAGTCGATCCTCGCCACGATTGCGCGGCGCGCCTATAGGCGTCCGGCCAGCTCGCAGGACGTGCAGAGCCTGATGACGTTCTACAACGAAGGCCGCCACGCCGGAACATTCGAAGAAGGGATTGAACTCGCGGTTCGCCGCGTGCTCGCGAGCCCGCAGTTCCTGGTGCGCGCCGAGCGCGAACCGGCGAATGCGCTCTCAGGCAAGGCGTATCGCATCACCGATCTGGAGCTCGCCTCGCGGTTGTCGTTCTTTCTCTGGAGCAGTATTCCCGACGACGAGCTGATTGCCGTGGCGGCGCAGGGACGGCTCGGCACCCCGGCAGTCTTCGAGAAGCAGGTGCGGCGCATGCTCGCCGACCATCGCTCCGACGCGCTCATCAACAACTTCGGCGCGCAACTTCTGTATCTCCGAAATCTGCCCGCGACGTCGCCTGACGGCGTGTTCTATCCCGATTGGGACGACGAGCTGAGACAGGCTTACAAGCGGGAGATGGAGCTCTTCTTCGAGAGCATCGTTCGCGAAGATCGCAATGTCGTAGAGCTCCTGACGGCCGACTACACATTTGTCAACGAGCGGCTGGCGCGGCAGTACGGCATCCCGAACGTGTACGGATCGCACTTCCGACGCGTGACACTCGGGCCCGAGATCGATCAACGGCGCGGGTTGCTCGGCAAGGGCGCGTTTCTGTCCATCACCTGGACGCAGAACTTCCGCAGTTCGCCGGTGAAGCGCGGTGTGTGGGTGCTCGAAAACATCCTCGGCACGCCGCCGCCCGAGCCGCCGCCGAACGTGCCTGCGCTCGAGGAATCGAACAAGGAGCCGGGAAAAGTCCTGACGCTCCGCGAGCAGATGACGATCCACCGCAAGAACCAGCCGTGCGCGGGCTGCCACAAGATCATGGACCCGATTGGCTTCTCGCTCGAGAACTTCGACGCCGACGGCAAGTGGCGCACGAAGCAGGGCGGCGAGGGGGGCGTCCCGATTGACGCGTCGGTGACGCTGTTCGATGGCCAGCAGGCGAACGGGCCGGCGGGGCTGCGCACCGCGCTTCTGAGCTACTCGCCGCAGTTCGTGCGGATGATGACCGAGAAGATGATGACGTATGCGCTCGGCCGCGGCGTCGAAGACGTCGACATGCCCGCCTTGCGAACCATCGTCCGCGATGCGGCGAAAGACGACAACCGGTTTTCAGCCATCCTTCTCGGCGTCGCGAAGAGTCCTCAGTTCCAGATGCGCGCAAAGACAGTGGAGAACTGACATGTTTATCTCCAAGATGCACATTCCCCGGCGGACGTTCCTGCGCGGCGCCGGCGTGACGCTCGCGCTGCCGTTGCTGGAAGCCATGGTGCCGGCGCTGACGCCGGTTCGGCTGACCGCGGCGTCGCCGGTCAAGCGCTTCGTCGGCATCTGGCATCCGCACGGCGCGGCGCCTGGGTATTGGAGCCCGACGAAGGAAGGCAGGGACTTCGATTTCTCGTTCATCACCAAGCCGCTGGAGCCGTTCCGCGATCGGACGGTTCTCATCACCGGCCTCGACATGCCGGAGGCGATGGCGACCGACGACGAGCCTGGCGGCGATCACGCGCGCGGCGCGGTGCTCCTGTCTGGTGCGCGGCCGCGGCGCAACGCGGTGAGCCCGTTCCTCGGCGAGACGATCGATCAGACCATCGCCCGCAAGCACGGCCAGGACACGATCCTGCAGTCTCTGCAGCTCGGTGTCGAGGACACCGGCAACTTCGGCAACTGCAACTGGGGCTACAGTTGCGCGTACACCAACTCGGTCTCGTGGTCCTCGCCGACGCAGCCGCTCCCGACGCAGGTCAACCCGCGCGTCGTCTTCGAGCGCCTGTTCGGTGACGGAACGAGCACGGAAGAACGGCTCGCGGGCCGAAAGCAGAACGCGAGCATTCTCGATTCGGTGACGCACGAACTCAGCTATCTGAAAAAGGATCTGGGCAACGGCGACAAGCAGCGGCTCGACACCTATCTCGAGAACATCACCGAGCTTGAACGCCGCATCAAGATCGCGATGAACAACTCGATGAAGGAGCCGAACGTCGAAGTGCCGTTCGGGCTGCCGGAAAGCAAGCACGTTCACTTCCGGCTGATGTACGACCTGATGGCGCTCGCGTTCCAGGGCGACATCACGCGCTCGGCCACGTTCATGCTCGGACGCGACCTGACGGGCGCGAGCTTCCCCGAATCCGGCTTCACGGGCGGCTGGCACGGCTCGTCGCATCACGGCGACAAACCGGAAAACGTCGCGAATTACGCCAAGATGAACCGCTACCACGTCCAGAACCTCGCGTACCTCCTCGAGAAGCTGCGCGCGATCCCCGAAGGCGACGGCACGCTGCTGGACCACATCCTGATCTACAAGGGCAGCAACATGGGCAACTCCCACCGGCACGCACACGAAAAGGTGCCCGTCATCCTTGTCGGCGGTATCGATGGGACATTCAAAGGCAACCGCCACCTCGTGTTTCCCGACAACACGCAGCGCACGTCGAACATGCTGCTCAGCATCCTGCACCTCTACGGGATTCCGCAGGAGAAAATCGGGACCAGCACCGGGCCGCTCCAGCCACTCGAGATTGCATGAAGACACGGAGACCCTCTCCACCACAGAGGACACGGAGGACACAGAGGATCCTCTTTGTACTACTCGTGTTCGCGGCGGCCTCTCCGGCATTCGCGCAATTCGGGAATAAGCCGACACGGCCGTCTGTCGCGCCGCCGAAGGGTGAAGTCCGGCAAGTGATCCTGAAAAACTGCACGCGCTGCCATGGCATCGACGACTACGCGTACAACGCGCTCGACCGTGCCGGGTGGAATGCGCTGCTCGAGAGCAAGCACGAGAACCTGGCAACGCTCGTGTCGAGCCATGATCGCGACGTCCTGCTTGATTGGCTCGTCGTGAAGCTGGGGCGGACGACGAGGCCGTTTCCTCGTACGTACGTCCCGCCGGAGATCACGACATTTTTCAATGACGCGGAGGCGCAGTCGCTTCTGAACCGCGCGTGCGTCACCTGTCACGACGCGAGCCGGTACAACGACGCACGCTATAGCCCCGATCGCTGGCGCGTCTCGGTCGTCGACATGCGCGAACGCGGAGCGAAGATTACCGACGAAGAGCTGGAGCGGCTCGTCGAGTGGCTCGGTCGCGTCAAAGGGACGAATCCAAACCAATGAAGGATCTCACGTGAAGCCGGCCGCGGCACTCGTGGCGCTGATGCTCGCGGCGCCTTCGGAGGGCGTCGACTTCACGGCCACTTCGGTCAACGTCGCCGAGCCTGGCACACCCGTCAAGATCAGCGTCTCGCGCTGGTCGACCGACGACGAGCGCGCGCCCATCGTCGCTGCGCTGAGTCCACGTCCGGCGCCGTCCGCCGGGGCTGCGCGAAATCCCGAAGCGGCGGCACCGGGTGCCGCGGCGCGCGGGCGGGGCGCCTTGGCGGGCCGGGGTCGCGGGCGCGGACGCGGCGGTCCCGCAGCGCCGGTAAGCCCGATCGAAGCCTTCGGGGCGGCGCTCGGCCGCGCGCCGACGCTCGGCTACATCTGGACCAGCGACATCACGGGCTACGCCATCAAGTACGCTTGGCATTCCTCGCTTCCTGACGGCATCGATCGCATCATCCTGGCGTCGGATCGCCGGCTTGGCGCGTACACGAACGCTTGGAAACCGGCGACGCAGATGCCGGAAACCGACTATGCGTTCACGCTGATCGAACTGCGAACGGGACCGAAGGGCACGCTTGAAGGCAGAACGTCCCTTACGAGCAGGATCGCGATCGACAACGACGCGAAGACCGTAGCGTTGGAGAGCTGGAGCGCGGTCCCGGCGATGCTCCAGATTGCCAGGCGCTAACGAGGTGTTCCGATGACGAATCGCATGTTGGTCTGTTGCGCCGCTCTCTTGCTCATGGCCTCAGCGGCCGACGCGGCGACCGGCGAACTCGCGGACGCCGTCATGCGGCGAGACGCCGCGGCCGTCCGCGCGTTGATGCAGAAGAGAGCCGACGTCAACGCGCCGCAGAACGACGGGACGACCGCACTGCTGTGGGCTGTCCGTTACGACGATCTCGATACCGCGGATGTGCTCATTCGCGCCGGCGCGAAAATCTCGGAGGCCAATCGCGATGGCGCGACCGCGCTGCAGCTGGCCTCGATCAACGGCAACCCCGCCATGATCGAAAAGCTCATCAAGGCTGGAGCAGATCCAAACATGCCGCTCACCTCGAGCGGCGACACGGCGCTCATGATGACCGCGCGCACCGGAAAGACCAGCGCGCTGAACGTTCTGATTGAGAGCGGCGCCAAGGTGAACGCGAAAGAGTCCTGGGGCGGGACGACGCCGCTGATGTGGGCGGCGTCGGAGCGCCATCCGGGTGCCGTGAAAGTGTTGCTCGACCACGGCGCAGACGTCCACGCGCGATCGAACTTCGTCGCGGCCGCGAACGGCCGCGGATTCGAAGGCCGCACGCCGACGGCACCTGGAAAAAGTGACGCGAAGCAGAACGTCGAAGAGTTCGCGAGCGGGTGGCTGACCCCGCTGATGTTCGCTGCGCGCGAGGGCGACCTGGCGTCCGCGCGCCTGCTGGTCGCGGCCGGCGCCGATGTCAACGCCATCGCCGGCGACGGAAAGGACGCGCTCGGCCTCGCGGTTTTCAACGGCAACTACGAGCTCGCGTCGTTCCTGGTCGACAACAAGTCGAAGCTCAATCAAGCGGACACGCAGGGCTTCACGCCACTCTTCTGGGCCGTCGACCGGCGCAATATGGAGACCGCGCCGAACTTCCCGTGGATGGTGACCGCCGATCCGCTGCCGCTCACCGGGAAGCTCCTCGATGCCGGCGCCAATCCCAATGCCATCGTCAACAATACGCCGCGGGCCCGCATGCGCGCCGGCTCGCCGCGCATCGTGTTTGCGACGCCGTTGATGCGCGCGGCATTTTCAGGAGATTTGGAGCTCGTGAAGCTGCTCCTGGCGCACGGCGCGGATCCGAAGATCAAGTCGAGCGACGGCGAGACGATGGTCGAAGCGGCGGCGGGGCTGGGCTTCATCCAGGGCTACAGCAAAGGGAAGACGCCGGCCGAGCGTCTCGAAGTCGTGAAGCTGTTCGTCCGGCTGGGCGCGGATGTCAACGACGCCGACGACTACGGCATCACCCCACTGATGGTCGCGGGCAACATGGGCGACACGAAGATCATTCAGTACCTGGTCGACGTCGGCGCTGATCTCGGCGCCTACGACCTCGGCAAGAAGAACGACGGCGCGTTCGGCGCGAGCGTCGAGCCGCTGATGCCCGTCGACTACGCCATCGGCGTCGGCACGTTCGTGCCGAACAACGCCGTGATCATCCACGAAGACGCCGTCGCGCTGATGCAGAAACTGATGAAGGAGCGCGGCATCGTTCACACGACCTCGGAGTGCACGCTGCGTGGATTCACGTGCGCGACCGTAAACGTCGATCCGAAAGTCGCGACGCCGGCGGAGATTCAGAGGATGCGCAAGCTCGCCGTGGGGCACCAGGTCGAGGGCATTACCGGCGGCCTGGTCGTGAAAGACACCAAAGAGTCGAAGTAGGACCGCAATGCCTAGGAGCGCAACGCCTCCAATGCTAGTGTCTTGGCGCTATCGCGGAGGATTGCCTATGAAGGTCTGGCCTATTGTCATCGCCGTGCTGCTGGCGGCGACGTCCGCCATGGCGCACCACAGCAACTCAGCGTTCGACCCCGAGAAGGTGGTCGTGCTCAAAGGCACGGTCACGCAGTGGAAGTGGATGAACCCGCACGTGTGGATCTTTCTGTCGGTCGATGACGGCAAGGGCGGCAAGACATCGTGGGAGATCGAGGGCCGTCCCCCGGGCGTCTTGGCCCGTGCGGGCTGGTCGAAGAACATCTTCCAAGTCGGCGACACGATCACCGTGGATTTCAGCCCGGCAAGGGACGGCAGCCACACCGGCCTCACCACGCGCGTCACGCTCGCCGATGGGACCGTGCTCGCGAACGCGCCGCCGGCGCTTCCGTAATCACGGAGGAGGAAGTCATGTCGAAGACACTCGCTGTGCTTTCCGTGGCGCTCGTGTGCCTGCTGCCTGGATCGGCGGCATCGATTCGCGCGCAGACGCAGGCGCATCCGGATTTTACCGGTGTGTACTACACGTTCAATCCCAATGCGGCCGCACGCGGCCGCGCCGCGGCGCCTCCGGGGGCGGCTGGGCAGCGCGGCAGCGCGGCGCCGCGACCCGTGGCGGTGATCGACGGGCGTGGGGGCCGGCCGGCGACCGCCCCGAAGCTCACGCCCGAGTACCTGGCCAAGTGGGAGGTCATGCGGAAGTCGCGCATGGCCGGATCGTCGGACACCGATCCGAACGCCAACTGTCTCTCTGCCGGTATGCCCTCAATGATGGGAATGGCCTATGGCATGGAAATTCAGCACACGAAGGACAAGGTCACCATTTACGGTGAGCTGAACGACGTCTATCGCCGGATTTTCCTGGACGGCCGCAAGCCGTCACAGAGAACGCTCGACGATCCAACATTCGCCGGGTATTCCGTGGGGCATTGGGAAGGGGACACGCTCGTCGTGGACACCGTGGCCCTGCGCGAGGACACGCTGCTCGACTTGTTCTCGCCGCACAGCGATCAGCTCACGGTGCACGAGAGCATGAGATTTACGTCGCCTGGCGTCCTCGAGGATCGGACGACAGCCACGGATTCGAAAGCGCTACTCGAACCCTTCACCCAGGTTCGTACGTATCGGAAGGCATCGCCGCCGAACGACGAACTGCGCGAGTTCTCGTGCGCAGATGGCCTCAAGTCTGCCAAGTAACGCAGCCTTGTAGCAGAATTCAGAGCCAGCTGATTGGCGAAGCGTCGCCAATCATCGTCCCGCCGACGATCTCGAGGAAGCTGTCGGCGAGCAGCAGGTGCTGGCTCATCGTGATCGCGTCGCGGAGCAGCCGATCGAGGGGCGTCTTGGTCGCGTACACGGCCGTCGGTCCGACAAGGTCGTACATCGACTGCGCGATCCGGCGCGCGCTTCTGAACGAGTGCGACAACGATAACGCCATCGCCCGGCGGTTCTCTCCTGACACGCGGCCGCGTGTCTGCGCATCGTCCCAAATGCGGTCGATCGTCCCGTAAGTGAACGCGCGCGCCGCGCCCAGCTCCATCTCGGCCTTCGCGAGCGCGACACGAGCGTGAGGACGATTGCGCAGCAGGATAGGAGGCGGGGGAAATATGTGGATTCTCTTCTCGGCCACGGCGACCGCGGCGTCAATGGCACGGCGCGCAAGACCCAGCGCGACGCCGTGCCAGCTCGCCAGGAACATGCCGAAATAGCAGTAGAGCGGCACTGGGCGCGTCGGCGCCGGGTCCGACGCAAGCGTGTGCGCCTCGGGCACGAACAGATCCCTGGTCGAGTAGTCGTTGCTGCCGCTGCCAGCCAGTCCCGTGCTGTGCCACGTGTCGATGATCTCGAAATTCGAGGCGGGCGCCAGCACGATGCGCTGCACCGGAGCACCGCGCTCGACGATGGGCTGACCGCCCTCGGTCACAATGCATCCGCCCAT
>WNFL01428067.1_pt1 | contig 10272 bp, 11 predicted proteins | sample 5400361 | NCBI WGS metagenome assembly WNFL01 (sample SAMN13153351, study PRJNA577476) | soil metagenome | isolation source: 40 cm soil on Douglas fir-dominated hillslope | place: USA:California | collected 2013-09-17
CGTCGAGTTCGGCGGCGGGATCAGCGCCGTCGTCGGGCCGAACGGGTCGGGCAAGAGCAACCTCGCCGACGCCCTCCGCTGGTCGCTCGGCGAGCAGGGCCGGGCGCTCCGCAGCCGGAAGTCAGAGGATGTCATCTTCGCCGGCTCGGACAAGCGTGCTGCGCTCGGCATGGCCGATGTGACCCTCGTTCTCGACAACGCCGACGGCCTGCTGCCGGTCGAGTACTCAGTCCTGGAGCTCGGTCGTCGGCTCTACCGCAGCGGCGAGAACGACTACCTGCTCAACAAGCAGCGCGTCCGCCTGCGCGACCTGGTCGACCTGCTCGACGCGGCTCATCTGGCCGACAACGCGTTCCTGTTCATCGGGCAGGGCATGGTCGACCAGGCGCTCGCCCTTCGCCCGGAGGAGCGCCGCCCGCTTTTCGAGGAGGTCGCGGGGGTCCGTCGTCACGAGCGGCGTCGCCGCAAGGCGGAGGACCAGCTCGTCGAGTCGGAGGCGAACCTGGCTCGCGTCGAGGACATCCTCGGTGAGCTGCGGCCGCAGGCCCGCCGGCTCGCGGCCCAGGCGGAGCAGCAGGCGACACGGCTCACGGCAGGCGACGAGCTGGCCGAGGCGCTCATCCTCGCTGCCCACGTCCGCTGGCACGAAGCCGCGGGTCGGGCGGCCGAGACGGGCGCGCGACGAGACCACGAACGAGCCGAGGCCGACCAGGCCATGACGGCCCTCCAGGCAGCGGAGGAGGCGGCTGCAGCGATCGCCGCCGAGCTGGGTGAACGGGCAGAGGCCGAACGGCGTCGGCGGGAGGCCCACGATGCCGCACGGTCGGCGCTGACTGAGCTCCGTCTCCGCGAGGCTCGTCTCGGCGGCGATCTCGAGGCGATCGGTCGTGACCGGTCGCGACTCGGCGATGAGCGGGCGGCGGCCGAGGCGGATCTCGCCGTTCAGCGCCGGGCCCTCGCCCAGCCGGTCCCGCCTCGCGATCTCGAGCTTGACGCCGCGGTCGGCGACGCCGAGCGTGCCCTCGCGGACGCGCTGGCCGAGCTCGGCTCGCTGAGGGTGGCCCGCCGGGCACGGGGCGAGGAGGCGGCCGCCCTTCGTCGGGCGACCGCGGCGCGCCAGGCGGAAGGAGAAACCGCCCGGCGACGGCTCGCCGACGCGGAACGGCGGGCTGCCACCGAACGCGAGGCCATGGCCCAGGCGACGATCCAGCGTGGCGCGCTGGACGAGCGGGTCGCGGCGGCCCGTGGCGCGCTCGAGGCGGCGATCTCGCGGGAGGTGGACGCGGCCACCGCCAGGGAGGCGGCACGCGCCGCTGCAGACCACGCCGACGCCGCCCGCCAGGCGGCCACGGAGCGAGCCTCAGCCGCCGGGACGTCGCTTGCGGAGCAGCAGGGCCGGCTGGGCGCCATCGACGCCCGCCTGGCCGAAGAGGAATCGCGCGGCATTGCCCGCGCCGCTCGTCGCCGCGGAGGCCGGCGCGTGGACGAGGAGCTCGTCGTCGAGCCCGCGTACCGGTCGGCGGTCGAAGCCGTTCTCGACGAGGTCGCCCGGGCCTATCTCGTCGATCGTTCGGCTGCGCCGGACCTGGCCAGCGAGCGAGGCCTGCTGGTCCTGCGCGAGGTCGCCGCCGCCCGGTCGGCGTCGGGCGGCGGCCCAGCCGAGGCCCGCGAGCGCCGGCTGCTCGAGCGGGTTGCCGATCTGGGCGGCGGGCCGCTCGCATCGGCCATCCGACGCGATCCCGGCGGCGTCGTCTCGCGCATCCTCGCCCGGGCCGTCGTCGTCCCTGATCTTGGGGCGGCGATCGCGATCCAGGAGGAGTTGCCGGTCGGCTGGCTGGCGGTCGTCCGCGACGGTTCGGCCGTCGTCGGCGAGCTGACGGTCCGCCTGGGGCGGAGCGATGCGCCGCTCGAGCGACGGGCCGAGGCGGAGCGACTGCGCGGCGAGGTGGAGCGGCTGGCCGCCGAGGGCGCCACGGCGGCCGCTGCCGTCGCCGCAACGACAGCCGAGGCCCTCGAGGCGCGGCGGATCCTCGATGCGGCGCGTGCCGAGGAGTCGCGGTCGGCCGGCGTGCGCCGGGCGGCAGAGGAAGAGGATCGGGCGGCCGCTCGGGCGCTCGAGTCGGCCGTTCGCGAAGCCGGCTGGCAGGCGGCCCAGGCCGACCGCCTTGCCGCGGAGCTGGAGAGACTCCGCGAGGCTGTCGCGGCGCACCATGTCGCCCCCGGGACGGCCGCCGCCGGCGAGCGAGGCGATCCCGACGACGGCGACGCGCTCGCGGCCTGGGAGGCGCGGGCGAGCGAGCTTCGCGCCAGCCGGGACCGGCTTGCCGCCCAGGGGGCCGAGGTCGAGGCCGCACGACGCGATGGGGAGGCCCGTCGGGCCCGAGCCGAGGCGACCGTGGCGATGAACGAGGAGCGGATCGCGCGCGCCGAAGCGGACGCCGTGACGCTGGCGACCCGCGAGGGGGCGCTCCTTACCGAGCGCGAGCAACTCGGTGCCGAAAGCGCGCTCGCGGCACGACGCGAGGGGGAAGCGGCAAGCGCGCTCAGCGAGCTACGGCTGGCGGACGCCGCGGCGCGCGAGCGCCTGGCAACGGCCGAGCGTGACGCGGTGGCGGCGCGTGACCGGCTGCGTGCCGCGGACGAACGGCTGCGTGCCGCCGATCGGGCCGATCTCGAGGCCCGCCTCGGCCGCGACGCCCTTCGCGAGCAGCTCCTCGTCGAGCTGGCGGGCCTCGGCGAGCTTGGACTGCGGCGATTGATCGCCGAGGCATCCGTCGGGGGCGTCCCGGTCGGCCCGGGCCATGCGAGCGACGACGTCAACACGAGCCCGTTGAGCGGGCGGCAGGCCGTCGACCGGGCGAACGCCGATGACCGCGATGACGGCGATCACGGCCAGGCCGGTCGTCATTCGCTGGGCCGCCAGCCCACCGCCGGCCGATCCGCCGACTCCCGGTCGCCTCGCAACGCTACGCCGCCGCTATCACGAGCTCGGGGCGGCCAACCCGTTCGCGGTCGACGAGTACGCGACCGTGAAAGCCCGGCTCGAGAGCCTCGACACGCAGCAATCGGACCTTCGCCAAGCGATCGAGCGGACGCGCGAGCTCATCGGCGAGCTGAACCGGATGATCGCCGAGCAGTTCGCGACGACGTTCCAGGCACTCGAGACGGCGTTCGATCGGCGCTTCCAACAGCTGTTCGGCGGCGGGTTCGCCCGGCTGTCGCTGACCGACCCGGCCGACCTGTCCGCAACAGGGATCGAGATCGTGGCGCGGCCGCCGGGCAAGAAGGCCCAGGCGCTCGCGATGCTGTCGGGCGGGGAGCGGGCCCTGACGGCGGTAGCCCTCCTCTTTGCAATGCTCGAGGTCCGGCCGGTTCCGTTCTGCGTCCTCGACGAGGTCGACGCCGCCCTCGACGAGGCGAACGTCGGGCGGTTCACCGAAGCGTTGACCGATCTCGCCGCGCGGACCCAGTTCATCGTCATCACCCACAACCGCGGAACGATCGAGGCCGCCGACGCGCTGTACGGCGTCACCGTCGGCGACGATTCGGTCAGCCGGGTCATCAGCCTCCGGCTCGACGAGGCCCAGGCGCTCGCGGAGCGGGCCGGCTCCGCGGATGGCGCCCTCGCCGGCGTGTCCTGATGTTCTGGCGGCGGAAGAGGGACGACGAGGCGGCGACCGACGCCGGCGCTGCCGACACCGAGATCCCCGAAATCGACCTCGAAGCGCCCGAATCGGATCCGTCCGACTTCGACATCGAGCCCGAGGGCGAGGCGAATACCGTTGCCGACCCGGAGAATCTGGCGGCTCTCGTGGCCGCGGTCGAGGCACTACCAGAACCCGGTGCCGCGGCGATCCCCATCCCCGAACCCGACACGGCCCTGCAGCGAGTCGAGCCCGAAGGCGACCTCGACGCGGGGCTGGCCAGGACGCGCGGCGGCTTCATGTCGCGCCTGCGCGGGTTCCTCGGGAGCGGCGGCCCGGACGACGCGTCGTGGGACGACGTCGAGGAGACGCTGATCGGGGGCGACGTCGGCGCGTCGCTGGCGATGGAGGTCGTCGAGCGCGCGCGGCGCCGGCGCGAACCGGGCGGGGCTGAGGCCGCCGTCCGGGCAGAGCTCGCGGCGCTGCTCGTCACGCGCGACCCAGACTGGTCGCCTCGCTCGTCGGTCGCGGGGGCCCCCGCGGTCATCCTCGTGGTCGGTGTCAACGGCACGGGCAAGACGACGACGATCGGGAAGTTGGCGGCCCGTTACGCCGGCGAGGGCCGCAGCGTCCTGCTCGCCGCCGCGGACACGTTCCGGGCAGCAGCCATCGACCAGCTCCGGATCTGGGCCGAGCGCGCGAAGGTTCCGATCGTCGCCCACGCCCCGCACGCGGACCCCGGCGCGGTCGTGTACGACGCCCTCGACGCAGCCGTCGCTCGCGGCGCCGACCTCGTCATCGCCGATACGGCCGGCCGGCTCCACACGAAGTCGAACCTCATGGACGAGCTGGCAAAGATCCGCCGGATCATCGACAAGCGCCTGCCCGGCGCCGAACCGGAGACGATCTTCGTCCTCGACGCCACCACGGGCCAGAACGGGCTGGCCCAGGCGAAGGCCTTCCACGAGTCGGTCGGGCTCACCGGGATCGTCCTGACCAAGCTCGACTCGACCGCCAAGGGCGGGATCGTCTTCGCCATCGAGCACGACCTGGGCGTGCCCGTCCGGTTCGTCGGGGTGGGGGAGAAGGTCGGCGACCTGCTGCCATTCGATCCGGACGCCTTCGTGGCCGCCCTCTTCGCCTGACACGGCCGCGGCGGCTGGGACGCGACCCACAGCCGGCCGTACTATCGCCCTGCGGTCGACCTTCCGGTAGACTGCCAACGCCTCGGTGCGTCAGAACCCGCGCACCACCCGGCCGAGGGCGCCCGTCGCGCCACCGGCCGGCTCTCATCCACACGGAGTCACACCCGAACTGTGTTCGACAGCCTGAGCGATCGCCTTCGCAAGACACTCGGTGACCTGACCGGCCGCGGCCGAGTGAGCGAGGCGGACGTCGACGCCGCCGTCCGCGAGATCCGCCTGGCGCTCCTCGAAGCCGACGTCAACTTCAAGGTCGTCAAGGACTTCGTCGCGCGCGTCCGCGAGCGGGCGGTCGGGGCGGAGATCCTCGGCAGCCTGACGGCCGGGCAGCAGGTCGTGAAGATCGTCAACGAGGAGCTTGTCGCGCTCCTGGGCGCCGGCGATAGGACGTTCCATCTCCAGGGCAACCCGGCCGTCATCGCCCTTGTCGGCCTCCAGGGCTCCGGCAAGACGACGTCGGCGGCGAAGCTCGCCCGGTACCTCGTCAAGCAGGGTCGCCGGCCCCTCCTCGTCGCCGCGGACCCCTATCGCCCGGCCGCGGCGGATCAGCTCGAGACGCTCGCCAAATCCCTCGACCTGCCGATTCACCGTGCGCCGGTCGGGACGTCGGTCGTCGACATTGCCAAAGGTGGCGTCGACGCCGCCCGCCGGCTCGTCCGCGACGTCGTCATCCTCGACACCGCCGGTCGCCTGACGATCGACACGGAGCTGATGGCCGAGATCGGCGTCGTGAGCGCCGCCGTCAAGCCGGTCGAGATCCTGCTCGTCGTCGATGCGATGACCGGCCAGGAAGCGGTCGCGGTCGCCCAGGCCTTCAAGGAAGCGGTCCCGCTGACCGGGCTGATCCTGACGAAGATCGACGGCGACGCTCGCGGCGGCGCCGCGCTATCGATCAGCGCGGTGACGGGCCTCGCCGTCAAGTTCATGGGCACCGGCGAAAAGACCGATGCCCTCGAGGTCTTCCATCCGGACAGATTGGCCGGCCGGATCCTTGGGATGGGCGACGTGATGACGCTCGTCGAGCGGGCGCAGGAGCACGTCGACGCGACCCAGGCCGCCAAGATGGAGGAGAAGCTCCGCAAGGCCCAGTTCACCCTCGAGGATTTCCTCGAGCAGATCCAGCAGGTCCAGAAGATGGGACCGCTCGGCAACCTCGTGTCGATGATCCCGGGCATGGGCGGGATGGCCAACGACGCCCAGGCCGCGGTGGATCGGGGCGATCTCAAGCGGGTCGAGGCAATGATCCGATCCATGACGCCCCGCGAGCGGCGCGACCCGGCGGTCCTCAACGGCTCGCGGCGGCGACGGATCGCGGCGGGTTCCGGGGCGGGCCTGACGGACGTCAATCGACTCATCAAGCAGCACGCCGAGCTCCAGAAGATGATGAAGCAGTTCGCCGGTGGTGGGCGCCGCGCCGCGATGGCCGGGCTCATCGGTCGCCGGTAGGGAGGGAACGAGATGACCGATCAACCGAACCCCGCGACCCCGCCGCCCGGACCCGATCCCGCCACCGGGGCACCGGATGTCGGTCCCGGTCCGACGGAGACGACGCCGGAGCCGACACCGACACCGACTCCGACGCCTGCCTGGGCGCAGCCGGGACCGACACCGACGCCGACGCCGACCTGGGCGCAGCCGGGACCCACCTGGGCCGAGCCGAGCCTGCCGGCAGTCGAGCCGGCCGACGAGACGGCCCCGGCCCAGACGGTGGCGCGCGACGCCGGCGACGGCGGCACCACGCGCCGCTCGTCGAGCGTGCGCTGGGCGATCGCGATCGGCGGGATCGCCATCGTCGTCGGGATCACCATCGCGATCCTCGCCCTGACCAGCGGTAGCCGTCCGACACCGTCGATCGCGGTCGGCTACATGCCGAGTGACACCGTCCAGTACGGCGAGTACCGGCTCGACCTCCCGGGCGACCAGCGCCAGAAGCTGGCCGCGTACCTGTCGAAGCTGCCCGGTTTTGCCGACCAGTCCGCGATCCAGCCGAAGCTGAACGAGGTCTTCGACCGGATCGTCGCGGCAGCATCGAACAACAGTCAGACCTTCACGACCGACATCCAGCCGTGGTTCGGTGGCCAGATCGGCATCGGCAGCGGTCCCCCCAACCTGAGCCCAGTCACTGGCGACACGCAGAGTGGCCCGGTCATGGGCATGAGCGGGCTCGGGAACCAGCTCGTCGTCGTCACGACCACCGACCCCGCCAAGGCCAAAGCCTGGGTCGAAAAGGTCGTCGGGACCAGCGCGACCGCCTCGGACTACGGCGGGGCACGTCTCTACACGGCGGGTGGGCATTCCGCTGCCGTGACCGACAAGGTCCTCATCGGTGGCAGCGAGGCAGCGGTCAAAGCCGCGATCGACACGAAGGGCCAGGGGACCCTGGCGTCCGACCCGGAGTTCAAGGCCGCCTTCTCATCGGTCTCGCGCGACTATGTCGCGTTCAGCTTCGTCGACTATCGCTCGGCCGTCACGTCCGTCGTCAACCTCGCCGCGCCGTCGGCGGGCCTGCAGCGGACCATGACCGACACCTTCCTCGGATTCATCCCGGCCTGGCTGGCGACGGACGCTCGATTCGAGGACGACGCACTCGTCGCCGAGACGGCCTTTCCGTCGGTCGACATCGGCTTCAGCGCGAAGAACCGGGCGGGCACGCTGTCGGGGCATGTGCCCGCGTCAACGCTCTTTTACGCCGAGTCGCACGACGTCGGGGCCGCTCTCACAGCGTTCCTCGACAAGCTCCGGGCGATCCCGGAGCTGAGTTCCACGTTCGGCCAGATCGACCAGTCCGCCGGACTGATCGGCGGCCTTGACGGCCTGTTCGGCTGGTGGGGCGACGTCGCGGTCGCGATCGGCCCGAACCCGGATGGCTCGATCGGCGGCGGCCTGCTGATTGCGCCGACGGACGCCGCTGCCGCAAGGAAGACGTTCGCGACGCTCCGCAGCTTCGTCGTCCTCGGCGGCGGGCAGGCGGGGATCCAGCTGCGCGACGAGACGCACGGCGACGCGACGGTCACGATCATCGACTTCAGCGGGGCGCTGGCAGCGTCGGGCGGCGTGCCGCCAGGCGTGAAGGCGGAGATTGCCTACACGGTCACTGACAGCATCGTCGTCGTCGGCTACGGCGCCGCGTTCGTCGATGCGGTTCTGGACGCCGGTCCGGGCAAGTCCCTCGCGGACGATGCCCGCTTCAAGAACCTGATCGGACGGGTCGGGACGGAGAACCTCGGCGTGACGTTCGTCGACGTGCAGGCGATCCGGAATCTCGTCGAGCCGGTCGTCAAGCCCCTCGTCTCTGACGAGGAGTGGGCGACGTACCAGAGGGAGATCGTGCCCTACGTGAGCCACCTGGATGCGCTCGTCTCGAGCTCCAAGCTCGACGGCGGGATCAACCGCCTGCCGATGTCATTCACCGTCAAGTAGCCGGCGCGCCGGCAGCCCACGCCACACCACATCACGCCAAGGAGGCACAGGAGAGATGGCAGTCAGAATCCGGTTGACCCGAGTCGGGGCGACCAAGCAGCCGACCTACCGGGTCGTCGTCGCCGACAGCCGCAGCGCACGCGACAGTCGGGCGATCGAGACGATCGGCCACTACAACCCGCGGACGGAGCCGATCGAGGTCAACATCGACGCCGATAAGGCGAAGGCCTGGTTGGCCAAGGGCGCGCAGCCCTCGGACACCGTCGTCCGACTGTTTCGAAACGCGGGCATCCTGCCCGCGGCCAAGTAGGAGCCGCGTCGATGGCAGCCGCCGAACTCGTCGAATACGTCGCAAAGTCGCTCGTCGACGACCCTGACGCCGTCAAGGTCGAGGTCGTCCGCGACCAGGGCGGGACGGTCATCGAGCTCCATGTCGCCGAGGATGACATGGGCAAGGTGATCGGTCGCAACGGCAGCGTCGCGAAGGCGCTCCGGACGCTCCTCAAGGTCACGGCCGCCCGCGACGGCGAGCCGGTGTCGCTAGAGATCCTCTGACGGACGACGAAACGTCAGGCGCGGCGAACGCTGCGCCAGCTTCGACCGCAACGGGATCCTCGGTCGCGCCCGTCGCCGCGCAGCGCCTCGTCGTCGCCCTGGTGCGCGGGGTCCATGGGCTTCGCGGCGACGTTCGGATCGAGATCCTGACCGACCTCCCCGAGCTGCGGTACGCGGCCGGGGCGATCCTTCATCGCGAAGGGAGCGACGAGCCGCTGACGGTGGCATGGTCGTCGCCGATCGCCGACGGGCCGGGCTGGCGGATCCGTTTCGAAGAAGTTCGCTCTCGCGGTGAGGCGGAGCAGCTAAAGGGCGTCTATCTGGAGGCGATCGTCGGGCCGGAGGCCGAACCCGCTCGCGGGTCGTACTTCTGGCACGAGATCATCGGGACCCCGGTGACCGGGATCGACGGCGTGGCGCTGGGGACGGTTCGCGAGGTCTACCGGTCCGGTGGCGCCGAGGTCTTCGTCGTCGCCGGCGGCGATTACGGCGAATTCGACGTTCCGGCCGTTCGCGACTTCGTCCGCGTGCTCGCGCCGCGGCGCGGCGAGATCGTCATCGACGCCGAGGCGCTCGACCTGAAGCCGCCGCGCAGGCATGGCGAAGGTGAGCCGCGACCGAAGGCGCCGCGGCGCCGGACGAGGCGGCCGAAGAAGGCCGTAACGGCCGAAGGCGCTTCCGACGCGGCTGCGAGCGACGTCGGGGCGGCCGAAGCCGCCGCCGACACCGCCGCCGACACGGCGGCAGCCGACGCTGCCTCAGCCGAGTCCTGACGGCCGATGGCCCTCGAGATCGACGTCCTGACGCTCTTCCCGGAGATGATCTCCGGGCCGCTCGGGGCCAGCATCCCCGGAAGGATCCAGGAGCGGGGCCTCGTCACGATCCGGACCCACGACCTCCGCGAGTGGGGACTCGGGCGGCATCGCAGCGTCGACGACGCGCCGTACGGCGGCGGAGCCGGGATGGTCATGCGACCCGAACCGATCGCCGCCGCTCTCGACCAGGTTCGTCGCCCGGATTCGCTCGTCGTCCTGCTCGACCCGGGAGGAGAGACCTTTCGCCACGAGCGGGCCCACGATCTCGCAGCGCGACCTCACCTGATCCTGGTGTGTCCGCGCTACGAGGGCGTCGACGACCGCATCCGCGACCTCGTCGATCTCGAACTGTCGATCGGCGACTACGTCCTGACCGGTGGGGAGCCGGCCGCCCTCGTCGTCATCGATGCCGTCATCCGCCTGCTGCCGGGCGCGATCGACGACGCCTCGACGGACGAGGAATCGTTCGCCGACGGACTCCTCGAGTATCCGCAGTACACCCGGCCGCCGTCGTTTCGGGGCCGCGACGTTCCCGCAATCCTGGCCGGTGGCGACCACGGCGCCGTTCGTCGTTGGCGACTTCGCGAGTCGCTCCGTCGGACGCTCGAGCGTCGGCCGGACCTGCTCGCGAACCGC
>WNFL01077823.1_pt1 | contig 10271 bp, 13 predicted proteins | sample 5400361 | NCBI WGS metagenome assembly WNFL01 (sample SAMN13153351, study PRJNA577476) | soil metagenome | isolation source: 40 cm soil on Douglas fir-dominated hillslope | place: USA:California | collected 2013-09-17
TAGCAGCTTCTCCAGCATCTCGAGCTCGGCGTCGGTGTGGTTGGTCATCGGCGCCTGCATCAGCATTTGCGTCGAGCTTTTCGCCATCACGTAGCGCGGCTGCTCGTGGCGCTTGGTGCGCACCGTCTCGCGCGCGTTGGGGTCCGCCGCGGATGCGAGCACCGCCTCGCCATAGCAGGTGCAGACATAGGTGCGGCCGCGCTGGGCCTCGAGATAGACCGCGGTGCCGCGGATACCGATGGTGGAGGTCGGCGTGCTGAGCTGCCGGCTGCGCCCGGGCGAGAAGACCGAGAGCACCGCGCCGGTCGCGAGGCGGAAACCGTCGGCCAGAATGTTGATGGTGGAATTGCGGCGCACGAGCATCGCGTCGCGGCCGATGACGATGACCACCTGCCCATCCGCTCCCGTGGTGATGCGCTCGCCGCTCACGCGCACGTCGCCGCTGCGGTCGCGGATCCCCTGCTCGAGCTTCGCCTGGCCGCGCGCGTCGCCCAGCAGGACGAAACCGCCTGCGGCGGCGAGCCAGGCGCGGCGCGAGATCATCAGGCGACGACTCGCTCGGGCCGCTCGAGCGCGCTCGGCCAGGAGTGATCGAACTGCCAGCAGGGCGTGACGACGCACTTCCCGGGGAACGAGGCAAGGAAGGTGGCGCCCACCAGCACGCACTCGCCGATCTCCTGCACGCGCGCCTCGCCGATGCAGCGGCCGTGCAGCCAGATCCCTTCCTGCTCGAAGTAAGCGGCGACGCCGAACTGCCGGTAGGTGGCCACCGCCGCCGCGAGGCCCCACGCGCTCCAGCGCGCGCTGCGCCCCGGCGCCAGCCGGCGCGGCGTGACGAGAGCGAAGCCGTAGCTCATTTCATCTTCGCCCCACGCGAGCACCGGCAGCGAATGCGGACCTTGCGCCCGCGCGAGGCGCGTCGTCACCGTCTCGAACTCGATCGGGTTGAGGGCCCCGAGACGGATCCAGCGCGCGTTCATCGCCGCATTATTCCATGTCGCCTAGAGCTCGAGGTCCTCGCGGATCGCGGCGATTCCGGCCGCCGCGCACGCATCGTCCTCGCGCCCGCCGGGCGCGCCCGAGACGCCGATCGCGCCGACGAGCGAGCCGCTCGCCTCGATCTTGAGGCCGCCGCCGACCGCGGCGACGCGCGGACGATTGCGGATGCCGCTCTGGGGGCGGCCGGGCTGGGTCGCCTCGGCGAGCTCGCTCGTGTCGGTGCGGAAGCTCACCGCGGTATAGGCCTTGTCGCGCGCCATGCCGGGGGTGTGGGGCCCGGCGAAGCGGTCGCGCAGGATCACCTGCACCACGCCCGTTCGGTCGACGACCGCGATCGCGACCTGGTAGCCGCTCGCGCGGCACTTGGCGAGCGCCGCCTGCGCGGCCTTGAGGGCGGTTTCCGGGGTCATCAGCTTGACGCTGTAGGTGGCCTGCGCATGCGCCGCGCCAGCGCAGCACAGGGCAAGAGCGAGGATATTCCTCACTTCTTCTTCATGAAGAAGGTGAATTCGCGGTTCTGCTCCGCGTGCGAGACGAGCTCGTGGCCGGTCTGGCGCGAGAAGGCCTGGAAGTCCTTCACCGCGCCCGGATCGGTGGCGAGCACCTTGAGCACCTGGCCCGACTGCAGGTCGGTGAGGGCCTTCTTGGTGCGCAGGATCGGCAGCGGGCAGTTCAGCCCGCGAGCGTCGAGTTCCTTGTCGAAATGCATGAAGTTATTATGCCGCATGGACAAGTCGCTCCCGGGGGCGGGCGGCGCCTGGCTCGTGACGCTGACGCAGCTGTCGGTGGATGATCCGGCGGCGCGCATGCGGGTGCTGCGCACGCTGGAATCGCTCGGCGCGGCGGTGCTGCGCGACGGCGCTTATCTGCTGCCCGACACGCCCGATAACCGCAAGGCGCTCGACGCGCTGGGCGAGTACATCACCAGGACCGCCGGCAGCGCGCACGTGCTCTACGTCGCGGCGTCCTCGCCCGCGCAGCAGACGACTTTCCGGCGCCTCTTCGACCGCTCGGCGCGCTACGAAGACCTGATCAAGACGGTGCAGAGCCTGCGCGTGGGCTTCGGCCAGGCCGATCCGAGCGCGATCTCGCGCGTGCTGCACAAGCAGCGCCGCGAGTTCGAGGGCATCGCCGCGCTCGACTTCTTCCCGAACGAGGCGCGCACGCGGGCGCAGGCCGCGCTCGCCGAATGCGAGGCCGAGGTGCGCAAGCTCCTCTTTCGCGGCCAGGCGCAGCCACTCGGGCCGGACGAGTCGCTGTCGCGGCGGACCTGGGCGACGCGCAAGCCGCTCTGGGCGGACCGGCTCGCGTGCGCGTGGCTGATCCGCCGCTTCGTCGACCCGGAGGCGACCCTGGTCTGGCTGGACAAGGGCGAGTCGCCACCGGTGAACGCAGTGGGCTACGGCTTCGAAGGCGCGCACTTCGCGCGCAGCGAGGCAAAGGTGAGCTACGAGGAGATGCTCTCGCGCGCGCAGCTCGTGCAGGATCCCGCGCTCGCCAAGATCGCGAGCATCGTGCACTTTCTGGAAGTCGGCGGCGCGCCGGTTCCCGAAGCCGCCGGCGTGCAGACCCTGCTGCAGGGGGCGCTGCGCCGCTCGCCGGGCGAGAACGAGCTGCTCACCGAAGCGGAAAAGACCTTCGACCTCCTGTACGACGCGTATTTCGAGCCGGCGAAGCGCTGATCTACTTCTTGGCGTCGCGCAGTTCCTGCGTGTGCTGGGAGCGCAGCTCCTTCAGCCGCGCGTCGACCACCGAGAGCTGGTAGAAGTCGCCGTCGCCGGCGCTGCGCGCGAGCTGCAGCTGCTCGATCGCGGCGGGCAGGCTGCCCTGCAGCTGCTGCAGCAGGCGCTTGCCGATCGCGGCATAACCCTTGGCCTGCAGCTGGTGGAGCAAGGCGTCGCGCGGATAGAGCCGCATCGGCTCGGCGAGATTCGCGAGCGCCGCCTCGTTCTGGCCCGCCTGCTGGAGCGCATCGATGTAAGCGTAGAGCACCGCGCGCGAATGCGCGTACCGGCCGCGCGCCGCCGAGAGGACCTTCACCGCCGCGTCGGGCTGCTTCAGCGCCTGCTTGATGCGCGCGTCGAGCGTCTCGATCATTGCCCCGCCGGTGTTGGTGGCGCGTAGCCGCGCCATCTCCGCCTCGGCGTCCTTGGCCCGCGCCGCGCGCAACAGCGCGGTGGCGAGGCCGTAGCGCGCCGCCGCCTCGCTGGCGTAGCGCTTCTCGCGCACCGCCGCGTCCATGTAGCTGACCGCGTCGCGCGCATCGCCCGCTTCCGCGCGCAGCTTGGCTCGCACCAGCTGGAAGTCGGGGCTGTCGAGATGCTGGCGATAGGGCAGCGCCGCCGCCTTGTTCTGCGCGTCGGCGATGCGCTCGAAGGTGATCGGGTGGGTGCGCAGGTACCCCGGCATCGTGCCGTCGTCGGCGACGCGGCTCGCGCGCTGCAGCTTCTCGAAGAACAGCGCCATGGCGCGCGCGTCGAAGCCGGCCGCGTCGAGCGCCTGCAGGCCGATGCGGTCGGCTTCGCGCTCGAAGTCGCGCGAGTAGCCGAGGCTCGCCTGCACGGCGCCCGCCTGGGTGGCGGCGATCGCGCCGCTCGCAAGGTCGGGACGCGAGCGGCCGAGCAGGATGGCCGCGGCGAGCGCCACCATCATCGGCATCTGCATCTGCTGCTGCTGGCCGATCATGCGCGCGATGTGGCGCTGCGTGACGTGCGCCATCTCGTGCGCGAGCACCGAGGCGAGCTCCGACTCGGTCTCCGAGGTGGTGATGAGGCCGGTGTGCACGCCGACGAACCCGCCCGGCAGGGCGAAGGCGTTGATCGAGGAGTCGCGGATGGCGAAGAACTCGAAATCCTGGCGCACCGCGCTCGAGCCCTGGGCGAGGCGCGCGCCGAGCCCGGCGAGGTATTCCGCGACCTCCGGGTCGTCGACGTAGGACGGCTCGCGAAAGCGGATGTCGCGCATGACGTTCTCGCCCAGGCGCCGCTCCATCTGCGGCGAGAGCGTGGCGTCGCCGGCGCTGCCCAGGTCGGGCAGCGCCTGGGCAAAGGCGCGCGGCGCGATGGCGACCAGCGCTGCGGTCAGCCAACAGACGAAACGCGCGGAAAAGCCCATGTGATTATGATAGCGCCCGATATGGCCCGGAAAACGCGCAATCGTTTGAGTCACTTTGATGCGGCGGGTTCGGCGCACATGGTCGATGTCGGTGCAAAAGAGAGCACCCGGCGCGTCGCCGTCGCCTCGGGCCGCATCCGCATGCGGGCGCCGACCCTGGCGCTCATCGCCCGCGGGCGCGCCGCCAAGGGCGACGTGCTCGGCGTGGCGCGCATCGCCGCGATCCAGGCGGCGAAGCGCACGCCGGACCTCATTCCGCTGGCTCATCCGCTGGCGATCACGCGCGTAACCGTGAATTTCCAGTTAAAACAAAAACCACCGGCCGTGCGAGTCGAAACTCGCGTCGAGTGCCGCGGCCAGACCGGCGTCGAGATGGAGGCGCTCACCGCCGCGGCGGCGGCGCTGCTCACCATCTACGACATGGTGAAGGCGGTCGATCGCGGCATGACGCTCACCGACGTGCGGCTCGAGGAGAAACACGGAGGGAAATCAGGGGTATTCGTGCGGCCGCGACGCTAAAATAGCGCCATGGATCGTCTCCGTCGCAGCCTGCTCGGCGCGCTCGCGCTGGTCGTGCTCAAGCCGCTGTCGCTGCTCGCGGCCTGGAACAAGGACGCCTTCGGCGCGAAAAGCGCGGGCGACGCGCTGAAGACGCTGGGCGTGGCCGACACCACGCCGAGCAAGGACCTGGTCATCGACGCGCCGCAGATCGCCGAGAACGGCGCGGTGGTGCCGATCGAGATCACGAGCAACATCGCCGGCACCACTTCGCTTCTCGTGCTGATCGACCACAATCCCTTCCCGCTGGTCGCGAGGTTCGACCTCATGGAAGGCGCCCTGCCCTTCGTCAAGCTGAACGTGAAGATGGGCGAGACCTCCGACGTGCGCGTGGTGGCGCTCGCCGGCGGCAAGCACTACGTGGCGACCAAGGAAGTGAAAGTCACCATAGGCGGCTGCGGCGGATAAGGAGCGCACGATGGCGGCAGGACCGATGAAGATGCGCGCGACCCTCGGCCAGGGCTATACCGAGGTGCGCGTGCTGATGACCCACCCGATGGAGACCGGCCAGCGCAAGGATGCCGACGGCAAGCTGGTGCCGCTGCACTTCATCCAGAATCTGGCGGTCAAGGTCAACGGCAAGACCGTGATCGACGGCCAGATCAGCCAGGCCATCTCGCGCAACCCGGTGTTCTCCTTCCGCATCAAGGGCGGCGCCAAGGGCGATCGCATCGAGGTGAGCTGGCTCGACAACCAGGGCGAGAGCAACCAGACCGACGCAGCCGTCGCTTGAAGCCGTTCTTCTTCATCCTGGGATTCGTGTTCCTGGCGAGCGCCGCCGGCCAGGACACGAAGAAGGAGATCGAGCGCTACCAGCGGATGATCGCCGAGGGCAGCCCGGTCGAGCTGTTCGAGCTGCAGGGCGAGGAGCTGTGGAAGAAGGCGCAGGGGCCGCGCCAGGCCTCGCTCGAGAAATGCGATCTCGGCGAGGGCCCGGGCGTGCTGAAGGGCGCCTACGCGCACCTGCCGCGCTACTTCAAGGATGCCGACAAGGTGATGGACCTCGAGTCGCGGCTCCTGCACTGCATGGAGACCGTGCAGGGCCGCAGCCACGAAGAGACCACCAAGCGAGTCTTCGGCAACGACGACCGCCCCTCGGAGCTCGAGCTCCTCTCCGCCTACATCGCCGCGCAGTCGCGCGGCATCAAGATGGCGCCGGGCACGAAGCATCCGAAGGAGAAGGAGGCGATCGAGCTCGGACGCGCGCTCTTCTTCCATCGCGCCGGCCCGTGGGATTTCTCCTGCGCGAGCTGCCACGGCGAAGAAGCGAAGCGCATCCGCATGCAGGACCTGCCGGTGCTCTACAAGCCCGACCAGGCGCGGCCGGTCGTCGCCACCTGGCCCGCCTACCGCGTCTCCAACAGCCAGCTCAAGACCATGCAATGGCGGCTGAACGACTGCTACCGCCAGATGCGCATGCCCGAGCCGAAGTTCGCCTCGGAGATCACGGTGGCCCTGAATCTCTTCCTCGCGGCGACCGGCCAGGGCGAGCCCTACCGCGGCCCGGGCACCAAGCGATGAAGCGCCTCGCTCCGGTCCTTCTCGCGGCGATCGCGACGGCAGCAGCCGCCGAGCCGACGCCGGAGCAGGTCGAGAAGCTTCTCCTGCGCGACCTCCAGCCGCGCGGCCAGGCGACCATGAATCGCGTCCTGCAGGACGGTCTGCAGCGGCTTTGCACCGAGACCCACGACAAGCCGCCCGCGGGCGTGGTGAAGGCGCTGGAAGCCGACCAGTTGAAGACCATCGCCTACCCCGAGGGCTCGCTCGTCGGCGACTGGCAGCGCGGCGAGAAGATCGCGCAGGGCGGCCGCGGCCTCACCTGGAGCGACCGCGCCGACGCGCCGGCCGACGGCAGCTGCTACAACTGCCACGAGCTCTCGCCCGCCGAGCTCTCGCACGGCACCGTCGGCCCGAGCCTGCGCGGCTTCGGCAAGACGCGCGGCAACAGCGCGGAGGTGCAGCGCTACGTCTACGGCAAGATCTTCAACGCCAAGGCGTACAACCTCTGCTCGCAGATGCCGCGCCTGGGCTATTCGGGCACGCTGACGCCCGAGCAGATCAAGGACCTCGTCGGGCTGCTGCTCGACCCGGCCTCGCCGGTCAACCGCTAGCCTCGGCCGGCCGTTGCAGCGCCGGGAATTCCTCCGCGCCCTCGCCCTCGCCGCCGCGGCGGGCGCGAGCCTGCGGCCGCGCATGGGCGAGGCACAAGCGGCGGCGGAGCTCTACGACGCTTCGCCTTTCGGCAACGTCTCGCTGCTGCACCTCACCGATGCGCACGCTCAGCTCCTGCCGACGTATTTCCGCGAGCCTAGCGTCAACATCGACCACCCGGTCGGCGAGCATGCTCTCAAAAAATATGGCCTGAAGCGCGGCAGCGCGCTCGCGCACGCCTGCACCCACCTCGACTTCGAAGACCTGGCAAAACGCTACGGCCGCATGGGCGGCTTCGCGCATCTCGCGACGCTGGTGAAGCGCCTGCGCGCCTCGCGGCCGCACGCGCTCGTCCTCGACGGCGGCGACAGCTGGCAGGGCTCGGCCACCGCGCTGTGGAGCGAGGGGCGCGACATGATCGGCGCGCAAAAGCGCCTGGGCATCGACTTCATGACCGCGCACTGGGAGTTCACCTACGGCGCGGCGCGCGTGGCGAAGGCGGTTGCAAGTGAGATTGCGCCGATGCGCTTCCTCGCCCAGAACGTGAAGACCGTCGACTTCGAGGACGCGGTCTTCCAGCCTTATGCGCTGCAGAGCGTGAACGGGGTCGCGCTCGCGATCATCGGCCAGGCGTTCCCGTACACGCCGATCGCGCATCCGCGCCATCTCTTTCCCGACTGGAGCTTCGGCATCCAGGAAGCCCGGCTGCAGGCGCTGGTCGACGAAGTTCGAGGCAAGGGCGCTCGCGCGGTGGTCCTCCTCTCGCATAACGGCATGGACGTCGACCTGAAGCTCGCGGCGCGCGTGCGCGGCATCGACGCCATCCTCGGCGGGCATACGCACGACGCGGTTCCGCGTCCCATGCGGGTCGGAAGCACGCTCGTCACCAACGCCGGCTGCAACGGCAAGTTCCTCGGCGTGCTCGACCTCCAGGTCGGCGAAAGCGGCGTAAGCGATTACCGCTACCGCCTGCTGCCCGTCTTCTCCAATCTCCTGCCCGCCGACCGTGAGATGGCGGCCTATATCGCCTCGGCGCGCGAGCCTTACGAGAAGAAGCTGCACGAGGCAACTTCAACGGCAGCTTCGACCAGGTGATCCTCGATGCGCTGCTCGCGGAGAGCGGCGCCCAGATCGCCTTCTCGCCGGGATTCCGCTGGGGCACGAGCCTGCTCGCGGGCGAAACGATCACCCTCGAGGACCTGATGAGCCAGACGGCGATCACCTACCCGTTCGTGACGCGCAGCGAGCTGACCGGCCGCGAGATCAAGGCCATCCTCGAGGACATCGCCGACAACCTGTTCAACCCCGATCCTTACCTGCAGCAGGGCGGCGACATGGTGCGCGTCGGCGGCATGGCCTACGCCATCGCGCCGCGGGCGAAGATCGGCGCGCGCATCTCGCGGATGGCGTTGCACGGCAAGCCGATGGAGGCCGACAAGCGCTACGTCGTCACGGGCTGGGCGCCGGTCGCGGAAGGCGCGAAGGGCGAGCCGGTCTGGGATGTCGTCGCGCGCCATTTGCGCGCGCGGAAAACCATCGCGCCGGTCCAGCCATCGCTGCCGCGGCTGATCGGCGTCGAAGGCAACCCGGGGCTCGCGTAACGCCGGCGATCAGCCCGGTCTGGCCAGGGGCGTGCGCGCGACGAGCGCGGCGCATTCGGCCGGCGGCAGCGGCGCCACCGGGGTCTCGCCCGGCGCGAGCACGCCCTGCCCCGGCGTCTCGATGCGCCGGATGCGCTGCGCAGCGGAGCGAAAGCCGAGCTTGATGGCGATCCGGTACTGCGCCAGCGCCTCGTCGGTGCAGCCGACGTTCTCGAGGATCAGGCCAAGGTGGTGCCGCGCCGCGCCTTCGCGCGGCCGCAGCGCGATCGCCTCGGCGATGCTCGGCAGCGCCTCCTTGTACTGCTTGAGCTCGATCTGGATCGCCGCGCGCGCGAAAAAGCAGTCGAAGGTCTTGGGATAGTCGCGGTTGCAGCGTTCGACCACCTGCAGCGCGTCCTGCAAGCGGCCGGCGTACAGGTACTCGCGTCCGACCTCGTAGAGCGCGCGATGCCCGCCGGCGACCGGCTGCGCCGGCAGCTTGGCGACTACGTCCTCCCAGAGCTCCAGGCCGCTCGAGAACGTCTGCAGACGGTCGCGCGCCTCCCAGCCCAGCACGAGCAGCGCCGGGACCAGAGCCGCCACGGCGATGCGCGGCGGCATGCGCTCGATCGCCCAGGCGACGAGCAGCGCGAGGCCAGGCGCCCAGAGGTAGCTGCGATAGAGGACGAAGGGCTCCTGGAAGCGCACCGCCGCGAGCTCTACCAGGAAAAGGATCCAGAAATAGAGAAAGCCGAACGCCGGCAGCGCGAGCGGGCCGCGACGCAGCACGAGCGCTGTGGCGAGCACCGCGGAAGCGACAAAGCAGAAGATCGCCGGCAGCGCCACCGCCGGCGCCCAGTACTGCCCGAAATCGACGCGCAAGTCGAGCGACATGTTGCCCGTGCTCGGCAGCAGCCAGACGAGGAGATACTTGAAGAACAGCCCCGCCTGCGCCACGGCGCTTCCCAGCCATGGCGAGGACAGCGGGCCGCTCCAGAGCGCCGCGCCGCCCGAGACCTGCGACGCCACGGTCTCGAAATGCGGCTCAATGACCTCGCCGATAGCGCCGCGGCTGAAGAGCACGGCGAGGACCGCCGCCGGTGCGATCGCAAGCACGTACACCGCGGCGTAGCGCGCCGCGAATGCGAGCCGTGGCGCGGCGAGCACGGCGAGCGCGATCGCCACGCCGGGCAGCAGGATGGCGTGCTCCTTCGAGAGCACGGCGAGCGCGCCGAGCACCGCGGCCGCCAGCGCGTCGCTGTAGCGGCCGGTGCGCAGCCCGCGCACGAAAAGCAGCAGCGAAAGGAGCGAGAACAGCGTCGCGAGGACGATCGAGCGCTGCGTGAGATAGCCCGCGCCGTAGACCGCCGCCGGATGCACGGCGAACAGCGCCGCGGCGGCGAACGCCGCCAGGCGCGAGAGCTGCACCGCGCGGATAAGCGCATACAGCGCCCAGGCGCAGCCGATGTGCAGGATCAGGCTGACGACGCGATGCGCCTCCATGCTGCCGAACACGACCTGGACGAAGGCGAGCGAGAAATACGGCGGGAAGCGCAGCGCCTTGCCCAGCGGCGCGCTCGCGTACTCGGAGAAGCGGTAGCCGGAGAAGAAGATCCGGTCGTCGAACACCGGCGGGTTGCCGAGGTAGGGCAGGTACAGCGCACAGGCGATGGCGGCCAGCCCGAGCAGCGCGAGGGTAGTCAGCAGCCGCGGCGAGTTGCGCATACGTTCGAGCACGAGGGGAGTGTAGAAATAAAAAAGGCACCCGAAGGTGCCTTTTCTCGCGATGTTCAGCGATTAGTTGCCGCGGCAGGAGCCCGGCAGGTACTTCGCGGCGATCGTCGTACCGTCGGCCGGCAGACCGCAGCG
>WNFL01265148.1_pt1 | contig 10271 bp, 8 predicted proteins | sample 5400361 | NCBI WGS metagenome assembly WNFL01 (sample SAMN13153351, study PRJNA577476) | soil metagenome | isolation source: 40 cm soil on Douglas fir-dominated hillslope | place: USA:California | collected 2013-09-17
ATATCGAAGCAACGATGGCGGCGATCACTGGCAGAGGGTCGGGGTCCCGGGCCGTGACGCCTCGCTGACCTTTGCCAGCCCAACCATCGGCTGGGCGCAAGTGTTCGACACGGAGCGGTCCTCACGTCTTTACGTCACCGTTGACGCCGGACAGACATGGACGCAGGTGGGAGCAGCACCACCGTGGTCGGAAGAGCTGCAGCCACTGGCCGAGGGTGGTCAGGCATCGAGGTTTCGCGAAAGCGGCGAAGGCTGGCTCGGGGCGGCCCACCAGGGTGCGCCCACGGTGTCCGTCACTGCCGACGGCGGCGCATCCTGGCGAACGATCGAGCTCTTTCCAACGTTCGGGGCCGATTCCTACGACTCGACGGTCAGGTTGATTCCAGGCACGGCCGTGGTGGCCTTCCTCTCGGACCAAACGGGGCGGCCGCTCGGCGCGTCAATGTCATCGGACGGCGGCGCCTCGTGGACTGAGCTCGCTTTTCCGCCCGTAGGCGGTGTGTCGCCTGGCGAGCTCACGTTTGTGGACGCCGATCACTGGTGGCTGTTCGACTCGGGGTCCGTCTACACGACCGATGACGCCGGCAGGTCATGGCTGTATCTCCACGAGCTCGCTTTCCTCAACAGCAGCTGGAGGTCCGTCAGTGCGAGAGCCATCGACCAGCAGCACGCCTGGTGGGCCCTGATCTCCACCGCGAACTCGGAGGTCGGTGCGCTAGCCATGACTTCCGACGGAGGCGAACACTGGGAGATGATCAACTCGCCCCAGCCCTGATCGTTCAGGACACGTGCGAAAACATCCTGTCGAAGTGCTTGGAGGCGTAGGCGTCGAAGTCCACGTCCAACTCTGAGATGCCGCTCTGCAGGACGCCCCACATCGCCTCCCGAAAGTCGGACATGAACTTCATCTGCCGCAGCGACGCGAGGTCCTCGTCTCGCACCGTGCCGAAATAAGCGGACATCAGCTCGCGATCCTCGTCGGGCCCGAACTCGTTGTTGACCGACAGGTTGGCCAGGTCGAAGAACCTGTCCCCCATGCCGGCGTACTCCCAGTCGACGATCTTGATGGTGCCGTCGTCCAGGAAGTTCGCGTTCAAGAGGTCGTTGTGGCACGGCACTGAAGGCTGCGGACCCCGTGCCGCGCGAATGCTCTCTGAGACCTCGAGAGCGCGCGCGTAGGCATTCGGAATGGTGACGCCGTGCGCTTCGGCCTCGCGCCGGTAGTCCACGACCACAGCGTGTGAGTCGAACGCGCCGGGAATCGGCGCGGCCCCATGAAAACGTCGCAGGGCAGTGATGACGCGGTGGATCGTTCGCGGTGTGTGCATCTCCTCGAGGCTGATCGGCCGGCCGTGGATGAAGCGCGTGACCAGCCAGCCCTCAGGTTCGGCGAACCCGACCACGTGGGGCGCGACGCCCACCTCGTACGCCCGGTGATTCGCCTCCCGCTCGGTCCTCCGGTCGATGCCCAGCAGCTCGGTCTCGGCGCCGCCCATGCGCAGCACGAACGAATCGCCCTCGACGTCGACCCGAAAGTTGTGGTTGGTGATGCCGCCGCTCAGGGCTGTGACGCGGACCGGCTGCCCCGGCCACAGGCGCTCGACGGCCTCCGTGGGATCCATCTCGCCCGATCTTAAGGGGCGTGTTCGAAACGCTCGGCGAGAGATTCGGCGATCCAGGTGGCCCAGATGCGGGTGAAGCTCCGAGCAGCGGAGCGAGCGCATCTGGCGATTCGTGAGCGAGCAGCGCAGGAGCTGAACCCGCAGATGGGCCGCATGGGCGCCGAAGATCCGCCGACCGGTTTCGGACGCGACCCTAAAATTACAGGACTTTGGGGGAATCGCACGCCGAGGAGTTGATGAAGCTCCGCGAGCGCTACGTTCCACGCGGGCTCTCGACCGCCCATCCAGTGGTGGTCGACCACGCCCAGGGATCTGAGATCTGGGACACAGACGGACGCCGCTACATCGACTTCGTCGGTGGCATCGGCGTCATGAACGTCGGCCACAACCACCCGCGCGTCATGGCCGCGGTGCGCGAGCAGCTCGACCGCGTCACGCACACGTCCTTCCAGGTGGTCATGTACGAGTCGTACCTGAAGCTCGCCCAACAGCTGAGCGACCTCGCGCCGGGCGCGGGGCCCAAAAAGGCGATCTTCTTGAGCACCGGCGCGGAGGCTGTCGAAAACGCGGTCAAGATCGCGCGAGCGCACACCGGCCGGCCGGCCGTGATCAGCTTCCGCGGTTCGTTCCATGGCCGCACGCTGCTGGCGCTGAGCCTCACCGGCTCGGTGCAGCCCTACAAGCAGAACTTCGGCCCGTACGCCAGCGAGGTGTACCAGACGCCGTTCCCTTACGAGTACCGGGGCTGGAACTCGGCGGCCGCGCTGGCGGTGCTGGACGACCTGTTCGCGTCGGAGGTTCCCGCGGACCGCGTCGCCGCGATCATCGTCGAGCCCGTGCTGGGTGAGGGCGGCTTCGTCCCCGCGCCGCGCGAGTTCCTCCAGGGCCTGCGCGCGGTGACCGAGAAGCACGGCATCGTGCTCATCGTCGACGAGATCCAGACGGGCTTCGGACGCACCGGCAAGTTCTTCGCCATCGAGCATTCGGGCGTCGAGCCCGACCTCATCACCGTGGCCAAGAGCCTCGCCGCCGGCTTTCCTCTGTCCGGCGTCGTCGGCAAGGCCGAGATCATGGACGCGCCGGCGCCAGGCGGCCTCGGCGGCACCTACGCGGGCAACCCGGTCGCGTGCGCCGCCGGCCTCGCGGTGCTCGAAGTCATGCGCGACGAGCGGTTGCCCGAGCGTGCCGCGCGCATCGGCTCGGTGGTCGAGGAACGCATGCGCAGCTGGGCGAGCGAGCATGAGATCGTCGGCGACGTGCGGGTGATGGGCGCCATGGCAGGCATGGAGCTGGTGCGCAGCCGCAAGACCAAGGAGCCGGCCGACAAGGAGACAGCCCGCGTGCTCTCGGTGGCACGCGACAAGGGACTGATCCTGTTGCGTTCGGGCGTGCACCACAACGTGATCCGCACCCTGATGCCGCTGACCATTCCGGACGAGCAGCTGGATGAGGGGCTGGACATCCTTGGCGCCGCCCTTTCCGAGGTGGCGACCGCCGTACCGCTCTAGGCAGCAGCGGACATGAAGGAGAGACATATGAAGACCGCGCTTCGACGTCACCAGATGTTCATCGGCGGCCAGTGGGTCGACAGCACTGGAAGCGAGGTGCAGGACGTCAAGAATCCGGCCCTCGGTGAGGTCATCGCCACAGTGCCGAAGGGCACAGCGGAGGACGTCGACCGCGCGGTGAAGGCTGCGCGCAAGGCGTACGACGAGGTGTGGTTCGACAGCACGCCGCGCGAGCGCAGCGAGATGCTGCTGAAGATGGCGACCGTCATCGAGGAACATGGCGAAGAGTTCGCGCGGATCGAGTCGGAGAACGTGGGCAAGCCGCTGGGCGTCACCATCAGCGACGAGATCCCGCCCATCGCGGACTGCTTCCGCTTCTTCGCGGGCGCCGCTCGCGCGCTCGAGGGCCGCGCGTCCGGCGAGTACATGAAGGGATTCACCAGCATCCTGCGCCGCGAGTCACTCGGCGTGGTCGGGTCGATCGCGCCCTGGAACTACCCGCTACTGATGGCCGCGTGGAAGCTCTGCCCCGCGCTCGCTGCCGGTAACACGGTGGTGCTGAAGCCGTCGGAGTGGACGCCGCTCACAGCGCTGCGTTTGGCGGAGCTGACGGCGGACATCCTGCCCGCGGGCGTGCTCAACGTCATCACGGGTGACGGCGAGCCCGTTGGCGCAGGCATCGTGCGGCACCCGGGCGTGGCGATGGTCTCGATCACCGGTGACGTCGCAACCGGCAAGGAGGTGGCGAAGGCTGCGTCCGCGACGTTGAAGCGAGTGCACCTCGAGCTCGGAGGCAAGGCGCCGGTGGTCGTGTTCGACGACGCCGACCTGGACGCAGTCGTCGAAGGCATCAAGATCGGCGGCTTCTTCAACGCGGGCCAGGACTGCACCGCGGCCACGCGTGTCATCGCGGGGCCGCACATCTACGACAACTTGCTGCGCGACCTCGTGCCGGCGGTCGGCTCGCTCAAGGTGGGTGATCCGTTCGCCGACGACACCGAGATGGGCCCGCTGGTTTCCGACGAGCAGCTCGAGCGCGTCACCGGGTTCGTCGCGCGCGCCAGGAAGGAAGGCGCCGAGATCCTCACCGGTGGCGTGCCGATCAAGAAGAAGGGATCGTGGTACGAGCCCACGGTGGTGGTGCCCTCAGGGCCCAACGCCGAGATCGTCAAGCGCGAGGTGTTCGGTCCGGTCGTTACCGTGCAGCGCTTCAGTGACGAGGAGCAGGCGCTGGCCTGGGCGAACGGCGTCGACTACGGGCTGGCCGCGTCGGTGTGGACTCGAGACGTCGGTCGCGCCCTGCGCATGGCGCGCAAGCTCCAGTTCGGCACCGTGTGGATCAACGCGCACATCCCGCTGGTCAACGAGATGCCGCACGGCGGGTACAAGCAGAGCGGTTACGGCAAGGACATGTCGATCTACTCGCTCGAGGAGTACACACAGATCAAGCACGTGATGGCCTCTCTGGATTGAGCGCCGTGCCAGGCCGGGGGGAGGGCCTTGCCCTCCGCTTGCAGGGCATCCGCAAGAGCTACGGGCACGTCGTCGCGGCGGACGGCATCGACCTGGAGGTGCACGAAGGCGAGTTCTTCACGCTGCTCGGTCCGTCGGGCTCCGGCAAGACGACGCTGCTGAGGATCATCGCCGGCTTCGAACGCCCCGACTCCGGCCGCATCGAGCTGGGCGGCCGCGACGTCACCACGCTGCCGCCGAACGTCCGCGAGACCAACACTGTGTTCCAGGACTACGCGCTCTTCCCGCACATGTCGGTGGCCGACAACATCGGCTACGGGCTCAAGGTCAAGGGCGTCCCCCGCAAGCAGCGGCGCGAGCGCGTCGGTCGCGCGCTGAAGATGGTGCGCCTCGAGGGCCTCGAGAACCGGAGACCCAACCAGCTCTCGGGCGGCCAGCGCCAGCGCGTCGCCCTCGCGCGAGCAGTGGTGAACGAGCCCGAGGTGCTCCTGCTCGACGAGCCGCTCGGCGCGCTCGACCTCAAGCTCCGGCAGGAGATGCAGATCGAGCTCAAGAACATCCAGAAGGAGGTCGGCATCACATTCGTCTACGTGACGCACGACCAGGAGGAGGCCCTGACCATGAGCGACCGGATGGCGGTCATGGCCGGAGGCCGCATCCAGCAGATCGGGCCTCCGATCGAGGTCTATGAGCGGCCGGTCAACGAGTTCGTGGCCGGGTTCATCGGCATCTCCAACGTGGTGGACCGGGACGGCAAGCGGCTGGTGATCCGGCCGGAGAAGCTGCTCATCCTCGAGGAGAGCGAGCCGGCCGACCCCGGGATGTCGGTCGAGCCGGGAGTCGTCGAGCAGGTCGTCTACGTGGGCATGGTCACCCGCTTCATCGTTCGGCTCGACCACGGGGAGTTACTCGTGGTAGTACGCCAGAATATGGACGCCCCGGGCCGAGCCCAGGGTTTCGAAGGCCGGCGCGTACGGCTGGCCTGGTCGCCTGATCACGCTTACGTCCTGGAAAAAGGACCGACAGGAGAGGAAAAATGAAGGGAACCCAGTTCCACCGGCTCGTGGCCGTCGCGGCCGCGGGGGCCGCGGTGATGGCGATGAGCGCGTGTGGCTCGACGTCGAGCGGCGGGGTTGCCGCCAAGCAGCCTCCGACCGCGGGTATGAAGCCGCAGACGTCTGTGGCGGCGACGGGCGAGGGGGCGTTGAACCTCATCGACTGGGGTGGCTACGTGCAGACCCTCTGGCAGAAGCCGTTCGAGGACGCGACCGGCTGCAAGATCTCGTACAAGGACGCCGGCTCATCGGACGAGATGGTCAGCCTGATGGCGAGCGGTGGCAGCTGGGACATGGTCTCCGCGTCCGGTGACGCCGACCTCCGGCTGATCTACAACGGCAGCGTCAAACCGATGAACACGGATCTGATTCCTGACTGGAAGAACTTCCAGACCAAGTTCCAGTCTCCTCCCTTCAACACCATCAACGGCATCCACTACGGCATCTCGCTGCAGTGGGGCCCGAACACCCTCCTGTACAACACCGACAAGTTCCCGACCGCGCCGACCAGCTGGGGCGCGCTCTACGACCCGCAGTACACCGGCCTCATAACAGTCCCCGACAATGCCATCCAGATCGCCGACGCGGCGCTCTACCTCAGCGTCAAAACCCCGAGCTTGAAGATCACCGACCCGTACGAGCTGACGCAGACCCAGTTCGACGCTGTGGTCAACCTGCTGAAGACTCAGAAGCCGCTCGTCAAGAAGTACTGGCCCGACATCGCCACCGAGGAGACTCTGTTCAAGAGCGGTGACGTCGTCCTGGGCGCCGCGTGGCCGATCATGACCACCGACCTCCACCTTGCCGGCGCTCACACCGCCGACACGATCCCCTCTGAAGGGGCCACCGGATGGGCCGACACCTGGATGCTGGCCACCAACGCGCCGCACCCCAACTGCGCATACAAGTGGGCGGCGTGGGTCAGCACGGCCAAGGTGCAAGCAGAGCAGGCCATCAACTACGGCGAGACCCCCGTCAACAAGGGCGCCTGCGCCGAGATGGAGTCCTTGAGCCCAGGGTCTTGCGCCAACTTCCACGCCAACGCGCCCGAGTCGTACTTCAACAGCATCAAGTTCTGGAAGACCCCGATCTCCACGTGTGACGACGGGACCGAGAACTGCATGACCTACGACAAGTGGCAGTCCGCCTGGACGGCGATTAAGGGGTAGAGGGAATCAGCTGAACGTAGTCGCGACCGCCGGACGGCCTCGCAAATCGCGCGGGGCCGCCCGGCTGCAATCGCTCCTGTGGCGCTGGCCGTGGCTGCGCACCGTCCTTCTTCTCGCGCTTCCGCTGGCCTGGTTTGTCGCCATCTATTTCGCGTCCCTGGTCCTGCTTCTCATCACATCGTTCTGGACCATCGACACATTCACCACGGAGATCGTCCAGTCGTGGAACCTGGACAACTTCCAGACGATCATCACCGAGCCGACCTATCGAACGATCATCGGCCGCACGGTCTGGATGGCCGTTCGCGTCACGCTGATCGACGCGGCGATCGCATTCCCATTCGCGTACTTCATGGCACGCGTTGCTTCGCGACGGACGCAGACGCTCCTCTTCGCGGCCGTGCTTTTGCCGCTGTGGGCCTCGTACCTGGCTCGCCTTTACGCGTGGATCCTGATCCTCAACCACAGCGGGGTTCTCAACTCGTCTTTGCAGTCGATTGGTCTGCCCGCGCCAAACCTCGGCTACACCGAGAACGCAATGCTCATCGTGTTCTCGTACATCTGGCTGCCCTTCATGATCATCCCGACCTACGCCGCCATGGAGCGCGTGCCCGAGTCGTTGATCGAAGCGGCCCGCGATCTGGGCGCGCGCGGCTGGCGTACGACGTTCGACGTGGTGTTGCCGCTGGCTCTTCCAGGCGTGGTGGCGGGCTCGATCTTCACGTTCTCGCTCACGCTTGGCGACTACATCACGCCGATCCTCATCGGCCCTGGCAGCAGCTTCATCGGCAACGTCGTTTACAGCAACCTGGGCATCGCGAACAACGTACCGTTCGCTGCCGCGCTGTCCGTGGTCCCGGTCGTGATCATGGCCGTGTACTTGCTTGCTGCTCGGCGACTCGGAGCTTTCGAAGCGCTTTAGATGGAAGGCTTCTGGACGCGCATGGCGCTTCGGGTCTGGGTCGTCCTCGTCCTTCTGTTTCTCTTCATTCCGATCGTCATCATCCCGGTCTTCGCCCTCAACAGCTCCAAGGTCCAGTCCTGGCCTGTGACCTCGTTCACGCTTGACTGGGTCAACCTCACGATCAACGACCCCGAGGTGCTCTCCGCCCTCGGACTCTCAGTGAAGATCGCGCTGCTGACCACCGCACTCGCCCTGGTCCTCGGTTCGCTGGCGGCTTTCGCGATTCATCGCACGGCCTTTTTTGGCCGCGACGCGATAAGCCTCTTCCTGGTGCTGCCTCTCGCCCTGCCCGGCATCATCACGGGTGTCGCGCTGCGCTCGTCCTTCACCTTCGCCAACATCGAGCTTTCGATATGGACGATCATCGTCGGCCACACCACCTTCTGCATCGTGGTCGTCTACAACAACGTGCTCGCGCGACTTCGGCGCACGCAGGGATCGCTGCTCGAAGCGGCGGCCGACCTGGGCGCCAACGGCATCCAGACTTTCAGAGACATCACCATGCCGCTCATCTCGACAGCGCTGGTGGCCGGCGCGATGCTCGCCTTCGCGCTCTCTTTCGACGAGGTCATCGTCACCACGTTCACAGCGGGGGCCCAGAACACGGTCCCCATCTGGATCCTGGCCCAGCTGCGGAACGGACAGCACCTGCCCGAGGTGAACGTCGTGGTCTCGTTCGTGATCCTGGTGACGATCATCCCGGTGCTGGTCGCCGCCCGCCTCACCGGTGGCAGCGGCGCGGCCCGTGTGCAGGCAGGGCGCTAGCCGCCGGAGTCTATCTTCGCCTTCAGGTTCTCCATCGCACCGTTGTAGTTCTTCTGCACCGTCGACTTGAAGATGGTGAGCACGACCGGGAAGTAGAACGGGCCCTTGGTCATGCCAACGTGGCGCTCCACAAGCGTGCCGTCACCAGACGGGGTGAAGAGGAACTCATGGTGGAAGACCGAGTTTGAGTCCTCCGCGTCGAACGCGAGCCGCTTGGGAGCATCGAGAGCCGTGATCGTGACGGTCGAGTTGTTCAGCTTGCCGTTCAGCATGCCCTCGGCTTTGTAGCGGGATCCGACCGCCGGCGCTCCGGGCTTCTCGGCCGTCGCCTTCATGTTGTCGTCGGCGCTGCCCCACTCCCCGTGCCGCGACACGTCCGCGACGTAGTCGAACACCTTTTGCTGGGGCGCCTTCACCGTCACGTTGTACACGGCGTTGTAAGCCATCTGCCTGTCCTCCTGTGGACTACCGATTCTGAGCAAACCTTAAGGTTCTGTTGACACTTCTCACAGCCGTCTGTCGCATCTTGGCAACATGTCAGAGATGACTCCCGAGCCCACCTCCCAAGAGCTGCAGCTGGCGCCACCCCCTGCGCCGGCTGCAGCCTCCCCCCACCCATCGCCGGACTACGCCCGCCGCCTGACCGCGGCGATCGTCGCGGCCGTCATCCTCGCCACCGGCGGCGGCGTCGGCGCCGGCTGGGCGATGGCGCGGTTCATCAGCAGCCACAACACGACACAGGCGCACGTTCAGACAGTCCCGCCGATTCAGCAGAGCACCTCGAGCGGCGGCACCAACCTCGACATCAAAGCCATCACGCAGCGGGTCTCACCCGCCGTCGTCGACATCAACACGGTCATCCAGACGGCCAGCGGCTCGGCGGCCGCGGCAGGCACCGGGCTCATCATCACCTCGTCCGGCGACGTGCTCACCAACAACCACGTGGTCGAAGGCTCTGTGAGCATCAAGGTCTCGATCCAGGGCAAGTCGGGCACTTACACGGCAACCGTGATCGGGGTCGATCCGTCGGATGACATCGCGGTCATTCACGTCAACGGCGTGTCGGGACTCCCGACGGTCACCATCGCCGATTCGTCCACCGTCACCATCGGCGACACGGTGTATGCCCTCGGCAACGCGCTAGGCCTTGGCGGCTCGCCCCGCGTCACGCAGGGGATCGTCACCGCGCTCGACCAGACCATCACCGCCAGCGACAACGGCGCGCAGGCCGAGCAGCTCACCGGCATGATCCAGTCGGACGCCGAGATCAGCCCTGGCGACTCCGGCGGCGCGCTCGTCAACCGCGCCGGCCAGGTGATCGGCATCATCACCGCGGGCCAAGCGCAGGGCTTCCGCTCGAACTCGACCACCATCGCGTTCGCGATCCCCTCGAGCAAGGCGGTGGACATAGCCAACCGCATCCTGGCCGGGCAGGCTGGGAACGGCATCTTCATCGGCCCGGTCGGATACCTCGGTGTCTCGGTGCAGACGCTCGACGCGACCAGCGCGGCGCAGCTCGGGTTGAACATCAACTCCGGTGCCTACGTGCGGGCTGTGGTGGCGGGCTCGCCGGCCGAGCACGCGGGCATCACCTCCGGCTCGGTTATCACACGGGTCAATACCGCGGTGGTCGACACGGCGGCCTCGCTGGGTGACGCGCTCCACAAGTACAAGCCGGGCGACCAGGTGAAGATCACCTGGATCTCCGGCAGCGG
>WNFL01156352.1_pt1 | contig 10270 bp, 10 predicted proteins | sample 5400361 | NCBI WGS metagenome assembly WNFL01 (sample SAMN13153351, study PRJNA577476) | soil metagenome | isolation source: 40 cm soil on Douglas fir-dominated hillslope | place: USA:California | collected 2013-09-17
GACTGGGATGAAAGTCAGCTTGTGGACATCGCCGTCGTGGCCGGCATCCCTTCCGCCCGAGACGTCGAAGCACATCTATCGCATCATCCAGGAAGCCATCACGAACGCCCACAAGCACGGCGCCGCCACGATCGTGCACGTGGCTCTCAAGGCCGCGGCGGAGAGGCTGGTCGTCAGCATCCGCGACGACGGCCGCGGCATCGCCTGGCTCGACGAGCAGAGACCGATCGGGATGGGACTCGTAGGCATGCGCGAAAGGGCAGCCCTCTCGGGAGGAGTGCTCACTATCCGGAGCCGCCCCCTTGCTGGGACCACGATCACGGTCAGTATTCCGAGGGAGGCGCTGCGGTGGTCACCGAAGCACGTGTTGCCCGCGTCCTGATCGCCGACGACCAGACGCTCTTCCGGCGTGGGCTGGCCCGCCTCCTGGAGGAGGACCCGCGCATCGCCTTCCGTCCAGAAAACCGCTGCACTCAGCCCGGACGTCGTCCTGATGGACCTGCGAATGCCGGGGATGGACGGCGCCGAGGCCACCCAGCAGATCGTCCGCGAGCACCCGGAGGTCAAGGTTCTGATCCTGAGCACGTTCGAGGCGGACAGCTACGTGCTGCAGGCCTTGAAGGCGGGTGCCAGCGGATACATCCTCAAGGACGCCGAGCCGGCCGCGATCGCCTCGAGCATCATGTCGGTGATGTCAGGCGAGCGCGTGATGGCGGGCGCGGTCGCCAACCGCGTCCTGGACCTCCTCACGGGGTCGAGCACGCCGAAGGAGTTCTATGACGGACTGACCGCCCGCGAGGTCGAGATCCTGAAGCTGATGGCCAAGGGCCAGGCCAACAAGCAGATCGCGTTCAACCTGAAGATCAGCGAGAAGACGGTCCGCAACCACATCAGCCACATCTACGAGAAGCTGCAGATCTACGACCGCGCGCAGGCCGTCCTTTATGCGGTAAGGAAAGCTCTTGTCGAGCTCTGAGGCCAGCCATGGGCGGCCACCACCCGCCTGAGCCCGCCGGCGTGAACGACGTCGGACGGGCCTCGGCGGCCGGTCGAGTGTTGCTGGCAGTCGGGGATGCCGCCTTCGCCGATCTCTATCGGGAGACGCTGGCGTCGGTCGGCTGGCACGTCGAAGTCGTCCACGACTGGGCATCGACTGCAAGAACCCTGCTCAACTCACGGCCGGACGTGCTCGTGCTTGACGGCCTGCCCGACATGCGGCAGATCGACGCCCTCGAAAGAATCCGCGCCCAACCGCGAACCAGCGACCTGCCCGTGGTCTTGCTGACGGACACGCTCGAGACGGACGATCTTCACAGAGCGCAAGAGCTCGGCGTGCTCGGCCTCTTGATCAAGACACGCGCCACACGCCAAATGCTTTCTGAAACGCTCAGCCGCCTGCTGGAGAACCGGGCTCAGGCGCAGGCCCCGCGCGACCCGGGACGCAGCCCAGGCACCTCGTGACACGAGCGCCCTGCACGTGGGCGCTGCACGAACGGCGTTCCCGATGTGACCATTGGCGGCACTTGGACCGCTCAATAGCATCGGATTGATGGACAGCCCATGATCGCGCCCGACGTGCAGCTCGGAGAGAACGTGGTCGTCCATCACCCCGACCAGGTGAACCTGTATGGGTGCAAGGTGGGCGACAACTGCAAGATCGCCTCATTCGTCGAGATCCAGCGCGGGGTCGTGGTCGGCAGCAATGTGAAGATCGAGGCGTTCGTCTTCATCCCGACGGGCGTAACGATCGAGGACGGCGTTTTTGTCGGACCCCATGTCTGCTTCTCGAACGACCGCTATCCGGCCGCGGTCGACGAGAACGGGAAGCTTCTCAAGGTCGGCGACTGGCAGATCGTGCCGACACTGGTGCGCCGCCGCGCAAGCATCGGCGCCAACGCCACGATCGTGTGCGGTGTGACCATCGGCGAAGGCGCCATGGTGGGGGCGGGTGCCACCGTGACGCGCGACGTCCCGGCCGACTCCTTGGTCCTTGGGAATCCCGCCCGGATCGTCGGCCCTCGTCCGCGATGGTGGAGCCGACCACCAGTGCGCGCTCGCAAGCAGAAGCTCGACCTCGCATGAGCCTCGACCTTCCGGTCGCACCCGAGAAACCGCTGGAGCGTAGCCCTTATGGCATGTTCCGGCGCCTGCAGCGGCGCAAACCGACCGGGAGCGTCGGCGTGGCCGTGATCGGCTACGGATACTGGGGTCCGAACCTCGTTCGCAACTTCGCCGAGCAGGCTGCCGCCAAGATGGTCGCGGTGAGCGACCTCTCCGTCGAGCGGCTCACCCAGGTGCATGCGCGCTACCCGAAGGTGAAGCTGACCACGGACTTGCGCGACATCCTCGCCGACCGCGACGTCGACGCAGTGGTCGTGGCGACGCCGGTCTCATCGCACTTCGACATCGCCATGCGGGCGCTGCAAGCAGGCAAGCACGTCCTGGTGACCAAGCCGATCACTGCGAATTCGGAGCAGACGGCCAGGCTGATCGAAGAGGCGGAGCAGCGCGGGCTCGTGCTCATGGTCGACCACACTTTTGTGTACACCGGAGCCGTGCAGACGCTCAAGCAGCTGGTCGAGAGCGGCAACCTGGGCCAGCTCTACTACTACGACTCCGTGCGCGTGAACCTCGGACTTTTCCAGCGGGACGTCAACGTGCTCTGGGACCTCGCGGTCCACGACCTGGCGATCATGGATTACGTCCTGGGACAGCGGCCGGTCGCCGTGGCCGCGACCGGGTCGGCCCATGTTCCTGGGCACCAGGTGAATCTCGCATACCTGACCTGTTACTACACGGGCAGCCTCATCACCCACCACCATGTCAACTGGCTGGCGCCTTTGAAGATCCGGCGGACGCTGATCGGGGGCGCGCGCCAGATGATCGTCTACGACGAGCTCGAGCCGAGCGAGAAGATCAAGGTGTACGACAAGGGCATCATCCTGGCCGACTCGCAGGGCGCCGTCGAGTCGATGATCGGCTATCGAACCGGCGACATGTGGGCGCCCAAGCTGAGCCTGACGGAGGGACTGAGGGTGGAGGCGGAGCATTTCCTGGAGTGCGTCGCACACCGCCGCCAGCCGCTGACGGACGGCCACTGTGGACTTCGCATCATCAGCATCCTGGAGGCCGCCGCACAGTCCCTTGCGCAGCAAGGTCGGCCGGTTGAGCTCGAGGCTGACGCCTCCGGCTCGGAAGGTTTGCCCTCACAAGCCTCGTGACGGCAACCGCAAGGTCGCCTGCCGCCGGTAGGGGATCGGTCAGGTCGGCGACAGAACCGACCATCTTGCCCCCGGCAAGGGAACGCAGGTAGGTCGCCGGCGAGAACAACCCGGCGCGGACGCCCTGGATTCCTGCCGGTACGTCGGTGAGCAGACGTATCCACCGCGGTCCATAGCGCGGCGGGCCGTACACGGCGCGCCGCCCGAGTGAAAGCTCGTACTGCATTAGAGGGAAATCCAGCCCGCAGGCGACGCACAGGCTGTGCCAGCCCCACGGCCTGGGGTTGACGTCCAGAAGCAGCTGGCGCCCGTCGCGCGGATCACGGATGAACTCCACCTCGACCATGCCTGAGATACCGAGCCGGCGAACGATCCGCGCCGCAATCTCAGTGAGCCCTGGCACCTCGACCGCCTCGACGAAGCTGCTGCTCAGCCCGTAATCGATCGGGTACTGTCGCGTCCGCCTCGCCGTCATCGCGCTGCCGATCCGGCCGTCTTCGGCGAACGCTCCCACGGAAAACTGGTCGTTCCCGGGGATCAGCTCCTGGACCATGATGTGGCCGGCCGGAATGATGCCGGCGGCCAGCCGGTAGCTGCGCTCGAGCTCGTCCGCGTCCCGCACGCGCAGCGCCTTCCGCCCGATCGCGTGCTGCATGTCGAACGAAACAGCCGGCTTGACGATGGCCGGCAGGGCAACGTCCAGCCCTTCGAATGAGTTTTCGTCCGCTGGGTACCAGGTGCGCGGATGGGGCACCCCGATCTCATCGGCGGCCGCATGGAGAAACCTCTTGTCGTGCGCCTGCTCGAGAACTTCCCATGGTGGCGTGATCAGGCGGAATGCGGATGAGAGGGCATCCCGATTCCGCGCCACCATCTCCAGGGCGTCGTCCTGCACCGGCCACAGAACGGATCCGTCCAGGCCCGCGTGCGCGGCGACGTCGAGAAGGAAGCCGGCCGTCGCGGCCGAGCTCATCGACTCGTGCCACCGGTAGCGCCGCTCGACGTGGCGTGAAAACCAGGCGGATCGCGGCAGGTTGTCCACGACCGCCACGCGAACCCCTCGCCGGCCGAGGCTGCGAGCCACGCCCAACGCTTTGAAGTCGCTGCCGAGCAGTAGCACCCCCGGCTCGCGGCCTGCCATCAGACCGGGCCTAGTTGAGCTCGGCGGCCCGTCGCGCGACCCGCTGCGCCGAGATGTGGGCGCCGGCGACAAAGCGGCAGATCGGGCCAAAGGTCCTACCCGCCAGCCCCCCGACGAAATGGAGCCCAGGCACCGACGACTCGAACCATTCGTCGAGCACAGGGAAGCCATCGCGCTGGTGGAGGTTCTCGCGCACCGATGAATCCAGGAACGGGATCTGGCCGACGTTGGGCCGGTAACCGGTCCCCAGCAAGAGGTGATCCACCTCGCGGGATGTGCCGTCACTGAGACGAAGGCGCAAACCGGCTGTCCCCAGCGTAGTCTCCACCACCTCGGTGAAGGCGGTGACCGGGACCTTGCCCTCGCCGACTGGCAGGCGCCTCATCAGCATGGGTGCGCCGCACAGCCAGTTGAGGCCTGGCGGACCGACGTCGGTCGGCGGATAGAGGAGGGTGCGCATCAGCCCGCCGCGGTGGTAGAGCGTGCGGTTGATCCAGTGGACCGGCCCGCGAGCGATCACCTCCACGTGCGCTCCCTCGTCATCGAGAATGGCGGCCGACTCGAGGGCACTCTGCCCGGCGCCGATCACGGCCACGCGAGAGTCGCGGAACCGTGAGAAGTCGATGTGCTCGCCGCTGTGGCTGGCGAGCTCGACGGGCAGGCCGCGGGCGAACTCGGGAACAAAGGCGAACTGCCTCACGCCGACCGCGACGACGACCCTCGCCGCGTCAACGGCTCGTCCGTCGGAGAGCGTCACCTCGAACTCGCTCCCCTGACGCCGGAGGCACTGAACGAATACCCGGTCGATATCAGGAACGCTGTGCGCACGGAACCACTCCGCGTACTTGAGGAAGAAGGCCAGCGGTATCGGCTCGGCCGGGCTTGACCCGGTGGCCCGGCAGAACTTGTCGAGGCTGAAAGCGCCTTCAGGGTCGGAAAGGCTCGATGCGCTCCAGACCGACTTGAGGTTCATGCGGGCCGGCATCGCCTGCCAGGATTCGAGCGGCTCGCCGAACACCTGGGTTGGAACGCCACGGGCGCGAAGGTGCGCCGCGATCGACAGGCCGTACGGGCCGGCGCCGATGACCGCTGTGGTTTTCGAAGGCAGCTTGGCCGTCATCGTTTGCGCAGCTTCAACGGTAGGTCGTAACCCCTCTCATCCGACATGGGCAATCCCCACGAGGACTTGCAGACCCGCCCGCGCCGCCGGGACTTGCGCCCACCCCAGCATGGGCTATGCCCATTTCTCCATCTGGGGTTCGTGGGCTAGCCTCGGCCTATGCGCCAATCATCCGCGGGGACGGATCGGCTGGCGCGCGGAAACCTTGGACGATAGGCCTCCCTTCACGCTGTTGCATGCTCTGGTGCACCGGCACCGGGTCATCCTGGCCATCGCGGGAGTCTCTTGCTTGGCCGCGGGCGCCCTGTCGGTTCTCTTGCCAAAGACGTACGAAGCGACGGCCGTCATCTACCTCGACACCGCCCGCACGGCCACGGATTTCGATGCCGGAATCGCCGCCGGCGACCTGCTGCAGCACGACTTCATCGTCTCCGCCAACAGCCGGCCCACGCTCCAGGAGGCATGCACCACGCCGGGCATCGGCTGCTCGGCGAGCGACCTGGTGGCGCCCGAGACGACGATCGGCAAGCTCGTCAGCGCAAGCGTGTACCGCGGCACCAGCGAGCTGGCCATCAGCGCCAAGGGCCGCACGCCGGCCGATGCCGCGGCGCTTGCGAACGCGGTGGCGCATGCCGTGATCGACCAGGACTCGGCCGAGGTCGTAAGGCTTTACCAGCCGGCCAAGGACAGCCTCAACAAGCAGCTGACGCAGCTGGCCTCGAACATGAATGCGGAGCAGGCGGCGCTTGCGGCCAGCCCACAAGGAAGCTCCGCCGCCGCCGCCCACGAGGCGGCGCTGACGCGGCTCCAGAATGCGTATGCGTTGACGATGACGCGGCTGATGGACTTGAGCCAGCGGCAGGATCGCCTCACCAACGTCGCCACGATCATCCAGCCGGCGCTGGCGCCCTCGAAGCCGGAATCGCCGAACCCGCTCCTCTATGTCGGTGCCGCGCTGGTTGCCGGTCTCTCCATCGGAGTCTTCATCGCCCTGCTCATCGAGCGGTTCGACGATCGCATCTTCACCGCCGAGGGCCTGGCGAAAGCAGCAGCGATCCCTCCGGCCTTCGTCACGCACGACGTGCAGTGGCTGCTGTTTCCAAAGACGAAGAACGCGTACTCGCTCGCGCTCGCGAACATGCTTGCCCGCGCCCCAGACGTGCCGCGTGCTGTGCTCGTCGTCGCCGCTTCGGCGCGAGACCACAGCGACCCGGTGGCGGGCGGGCTGGGTGTGGTCGCGGCCGGCGCGGGCCAGCGGGTGACGGTGATGGAGTTCGACGGTCACGCGCGTGGTGCAGTCGACCCCCGCCCGGCGATCGCCGGCGTGACCACGATCCCGATGCCTCCGGGTTTGAGCCAGAGTCCCGCCGGCGTTTCCAGGATGCAGGGGCTGCCGAGCCTTCAGGACGGCGAGTTCGTGCTGATGTCCGTGCCTTCGCCCGACGTCAGCCCGGCCGCGCTCGCCCTTGGTCGGTCGGTCAAGCACTCGATCATCGTGGCCACCGACGGCGTCACACATTTTGGGGATGCCCGGCGCACCGCGGACCTGCTCCGTGAGTCCGGCGTCGACGTCCTGGCCGGAATCCTTGTGAAGAACTGAGCGCGAAGGGAGCCCATCGGTTGCGGAGCGGTGTGGTCCGGAACGCGATGGGCCTTTACGTGCTTCAGCTTGGGAGCTATCTGCTGCCGATCGCCACCATCGTTTTCCTCGCGCGTTTGCTCGGACCTCAAGGCTGGGGCGGCCTGGCGTTCATGCAAGCGTTCGCCGGCTACGTGATGCTCGTCGTCACCTACGGCTTCAACTACTCGGCGACGCGCGAGGTGGCGCGCCACCGCGACGATCCGGACCAGCTCTCGGATCTCCTCGCCGGCGTGATCGGCGCCAAGGCAGCGCTGACGGTCGTGGCGGTTCTCGTCGCCTTGCCGGTCAGCCTTCTGGTGGCGCCCATCCATCGATACCAGAGCCTTTTCTGGCCGGCGATGCTGTGGGCGCTTTCTCTCTCCTTCAGCTTCATGGGCTTCGTGGCCCGTTGGGAGTCTGCCGCGCGTGTCCTTGCGCTCGCGGGCATCCTGCTGGCGGTACGATCGCCGGCAGACACTTGGAAGGTGCTCGCGATCCAGGGCGGCGCGATGAGCGCCGCGGTCCTGGTCGAGTTTGCCGTCACCTATCGAGAGGTTCGTTTTCAAATCCCTACAGCTCGAGCTGTCGCGCGCACGCTGCGCCTCGGTTGGTCGACGTTCCTGTACCAGGGCGCACTCAGCTTCTACACCACGGGCAACGGATTCCTCCTCGGGCTGTTCGGAACGCCGGCGGCTGTCGGGTACTACATCGGGGCGGAACGGATCAGCAAGGCGTTTTCGACGTTGCTGTTTCCCATCACACAGGCCGTCTTCCCGCGCATCAGCCACCTGGCCTCGCACGCGCGGGGTGAGGCGGCGCGGTTGGCCCGCAAGAGCCTGCTGATCGTCGGCGCCGCCGGCGGCGCGATGGGCTTGATCATCTTCCTCGGGGCGCCGATCCTCGTGCGGGTCGTGTTGGGGCCCGGGTTCGACAACGCCGTCGTCGTGCTCAGGATCCTTGCCCTGCTGCCGCCCCTGATCGCGCTCAGCAACGTGTTGGGGATCCAGTGGATGCTCGCACTGGGTCTCGACCGCCTCGTCAACATCGTCGTCGTTTCGGCGTGCGTGCTCAACGTGAGCCTGGCGATCACCCTGGTTCCGCGCCATCTCGAGGTCGGGATGGCCGTCGCCGTCGTCGCGTCGGAGACCCTGGTGGCGTTCGGGCTCTATGCGGTCCTTCGCGTGAAGAATCTCGATCCGATCGAGATCGCCGGCTGGCCGGTCGCCGAGGATCCCACGCCGGCGACCACCGGAGCGGCCGTCCAACAGTGAGCGAGCCGGTCATCTCCGAGGTCCTCTCTCTTTATCCGGCGGCCCTCGCCCTCATCGGCGCGGTTGGCCTGCTCGCCCTGACGGCATGGAGGCCGGCCATCGGCCTCGCCGTGTACGCATTCTCGATCTCGTTGACGACGGGGCTCGGCCGCGGAACGCTCATCCCCGTCCTACGGCCGAACGAGGCCATCTTGCTGGTCGTGGTTGCCGGCCTCGCGCTCCATTACCTGCCCCGCCGTCAGAGGCGTCCGATCACCAGCCTGGACCTGGCCATGGCGGCTTACGCGATCGGGGTCGTGGTCATCTCGTCGCTCGTGCTCATCATGTCGCGCTCGCCACATCTGTTCGACCCCGACACGCTGCGCGGGGTCCTGTCTCCGCTTCAGCTGCTCCTCGTCTATGCCGTCTACTCACGCGTCGACCTCGGCGGCCGGGCCGTGCAGGCGGTCCTCAATGTGACGATGCTGGCGAGCATCTTCGTCAGCCTGCTCGCGGTTGCGGAGCTTGCGGATGTTCCGGGCGCGAGGGCCTTTGGCGCGTCGTACTATCCCCCGGCGGTCAACCTCTTCAATGCTTTCGAGCCGGGCTACCGGCCGATCTCGACGCTTGGTCACTACAGCGCGGTCGGAGCGTTCGCGACCGTGAACTACATGCTTGCGTTGACGCTGTCCACCATGGGGGCTCCGGGATTCCCACGGCTCTGGCTGAGCCTCGTCATGGTCGTCAACCTGGCCGGTCTCGTTGCGAGCCTGACCTGGGCCCCGCTCATTGCGCTCCCGCTGGTCACCATCCTGGTCCTCTGGTACGGGCGCCATGTTCCGCGCCAGTTCGTGCTGACGGTGGCGGCGCTGGCGATCTCGTTGGTGCTGTTGTGGCCCGCGGTGAGCTCGCGCGGGGCGGCGCAAGGCGTTCTCTCTTCGGGGGGATCGAACCTGGTCATCCCTGAGTCTTTTGCCTATCGCATTCGCGTGTGGCAAGCGTTCTTCGTGCCGGCGCTCTCCGACAACTTCCTCCTCGGCACCGGGACGGTCATCCCGAGCGAGGTGCCGACGCCGCTCACGAACTTCGTCGACAACGAGTACCTGCGCGAGGGTTTCCGTGCCGGCATCGTCGGGATCGCGCTTCTGGTCACCATGTTCGCGACGGTCGCGGTGCTGGCTCTGCGGTCACGCGCGAGTCCAGATCCCATGCGCCGCAGCCTCGCGGCGGCGTGCCTGGGCATGGTCTTGTTCTTTGCTTTCGTGGGTCTGACGGCCGAGTACCTGTTCTTCGCGGGCGTCTCTCAGGAATTCGGGATGCTGCTGGGGCTCTTCAGCGCCTCGATCCTGAGCGAAGAGACCGCTAGCTCGCGAGCTTCACGGGCGGCGCGACGCGAGCCTGGGCCCGATCGAACAATGAGGCCCATACCTTCATTGCGGACTTGAGCGTGTCCCAGTAATCGCCCTGAGAGGCAAGCCTCTCGGCGATCTGCTCGTAGCAGCCTCCGACCGTGTCGGCCGTGAGCCCGATCGCGTCGACATTGCGCCAGAGCACCTCGTTGATCGGGTAGCCGGGCGTCTCTTTGATCAAGTTGACCTCCGGGTTTGACGCCCGCGAGTGGAGGATCGATGGAGCGCCGGAGCTGATCGCGAAGCCGAGATGGTCGGCGACCTTCTTGGCGAACACACCGGCCCAGATGTCTCCGAAACGGTCATATGGCCACGGGGTCCCGTCGCGGCTCTTGCCCATGAGGAGGAAGTACAGCGCGGGAATCATCGCCGGACGAAAAGCGAGGTTCATTCCGCACATGGGAAAGTACCGCCCGTGTGGCACGCGCTGAACGGTGGTTGCCGGCTCGAGCCGGTGGTCGGGCAGAAGCAACTGCGTCCTCGCGTCGAAATCAGGGACGTTTGACCA
>WNFL01354825.1_pt3 | contig 10270 bp, 12 predicted proteins | sample 5400361 | NCBI WGS metagenome assembly WNFL01 (sample SAMN13153351, study PRJNA577476) | soil metagenome | isolation source: 40 cm soil on Douglas fir-dominated hillslope | place: USA:California | collected 2013-09-17
GCCGCGAGCTGGGTCGAGGACGTGGACCGCGACCCCGTCGTCCTCGTCGACGGTTTCACGAAGAACTGGCGCTACCCCGGCTGGCGCGTGACGTGGACGGTCGGGCCGCGCGCGGTCATCGACGCGGTGGCGAGCGCGGGCTCCTTCCTCGACGGCGGCGGCAGCCGCCCCCTCCAGCGCGCGGCGATCCCGCTCCTCTCCGACGAGCACGTGGCGGAGGAGACGGCCGCCATCGAGCGCGCGTTCCGCCCGAAGCGCGACCTCCTCCTCTCGCGGCTCTCCGCGCTCGGCATCTCCTTCGATCGCCCGCCCGACGGCACGTTCTACGTCTGGGGGAACGTCGCGAAGCTGCCGGCGCCGTTGAACGAAGGCATGGGCTTCTTCCGCGCCGCCCTCGAGCGCAAGGTGATCACGGTACCCGGGGAGTTCTTCGACGTGAACCCCGGCAAGCGGCGGAGCGGCGCGCGCTCTCGCTTCCGCTCGTACGTCCGGTTCTCGTTCGGGCCCCCGATCGCGACGCTCGAGCTCGCGCTCTCCCGCCTCGAGTCGCTCGTCGCGGACGCCGTGCGCGGCGAAGCCTCCCGCGCCGCCGCGCGCTGACAGCGCGCGCGAACTAGAGGCTGTGAGCAGGCGGACCGATCGCGCGAAAGCCTGGCGGCCCGTCTCCGGCTCCCTTTCTGCTCAGACGGCCCGGAGCAGGAGGCAGGCGTTCGTCCCGCCGAACCCGAACGAGTTGGACATGGCGACCGTGAGCTTTCGTTCTCTCGCCGTGTTCGCCGTGTAGTCGAGGTCGCGCGGTGATGCCCGCCTCGAGCCCGCCCGCCGCGCCGAGGAGGTGCCCCGTCATCGACTTCGTCGAGGAGATCGCGATCTCCTTCGCGTGCGCGCCGAAGACCTTCTTCACCGCTATCGTCTCGATCTTGTCGCCGGCCGGCGTCGAGGTTCCGTGCGCGTTGATGTAGTCGACCTCGGAGGGATCGGCGCCGGCGTCCTTCAGGGTGTTCCGCATGACGCGCATCGGCCCGTCGCCGTCCTCCGACGGCGCGGAAATGTGGTACGCGTCTCCGGACATGCCGTACCCCGCGAGCTCGGCGTAGATCGTCGCGCCGCGCGCGACCGCCTGCCCCATCTCCTCGAGGATCAGGATGCCCGCGCCCTCGCCGAGGACGAAGCCGTCGCGCTCCAGGTCCCAGGGGCGCGACGCGAGCTCGGGCGCGTCGTTCCGCGTGGAGAGAGCGCGCATCGCCGCGAACCCGCCGACCGCGAGAGGCGTGATGACGGACTCGGTGCCGCCCGCGATCATGGCGTCCGCGTCGCCTCGCCGGATGATGTTCGCGGCGTCGCCGACGGCGTGCGCGGAGGTCGCGCAGGCGGTGACCGTGGCGGTGTTCGGGCCCTTGGCGCCCGTCAGGATCGAGACGAGACCGGACGGCATGTTCGCGATGAGGCCGGGGATGAAGAACGGGCTGATGCGCCGCGGTCCCCTCTCGAGCAGGATCTTGTGCGTCTCCTCGATGAGCGGCAGGCCGCCGATCCCCGATCCGATGCAGACGCCGACGCGCTCCGCGTTCTCCTCCGTCACCCTGAGCCCCGAGTCGGCGAGCGCTTCCTTCGACGCCGCCACCGCGTACTGGATGAACGTGTCGAACTTCTTGACTTCTTTCTTGTCGAGGACCGTGCCCGGGTCGAAGCCCTTCACCTCGCCGGCGATCCTGCACGCGTAGTCGGACGCGTCGAAGCGGGTGATCCGCCCGATGCCGCTCCGGCCCGCCGTCAGGCTGCGCCAGTTCTCAGCGGCGGTGAGGCCGACGGGCGACAGCAGGCCGACGCCGGTGACGGCCACACGGCGGCGTCCCCGCCCGTCGAGGTACGGTGAAGGCGTCACAGATCAAAGGGGTCAGGCGGTCTTCGCGTGCGACTCGATGTACGAGACGGCGTCCTTGACCTTCTGGATCTTCTCGGCGTCTTCGTCCGGGATCTCGATGCCGAAGGCCTCTTCGAAGGCCATCACGAGCTCGACCGTGTCGAGCGAGTCCGCGCCCAGGTCGTCCACGAAGGAAGCCTCGGGCTTCACCTCGTCGGCCTGAACGCCGAGCTGCTCCACGATGATGCCCTTGACCTTTTCCTCGACCGACTCCGCCATTCTCTCCTCCGGCTGTTTTCTCGGAAGCGCGCGCGCATTCTCACCGCTCCCGCCACGTTAATCAAGCGACGACGGCTAGATGTAGAGACCGCCGCTCACGTTGAGGCACGTCCCCGTCACGTAGGAGGCCGCTTCCGACGCGAGGAAGAGTACCGCGCCGGCCACGTCCTCCGGCGTTCCGAGGCGTCCGAGCACGATCTCGTGCTCGAGCTCTTTCCGCTGCTCGTCGCCGATTGCGTCGGTCATCGCGGTCGCGATATAGCCCGGCGCGACGGCGTTGACCGTGATGCCACGCGACCCGATCTCGCGCGCGAGCGCCTTCGTGAAGCCGACGACGCCTGCCTTCGCGGCCGCGTAGTTCGTCTGCCCCGCGTTCCCCATCAGCCCGACGACGGAGGTGATCATGACGATCCTGCCCGGCACGCGCTTCCGGATCATCAGCTTCACGGCCTCCTGCGTGACGAGGAAGACTCCCGTCAGGTCGGTCGCCAGCACGCGGTCCCAGGCGTCGCGAGACATCCGCAGGATCAGGCCGTCGTCCGTGATCCCCGCGTTGTTGATGAGGATGTCGAGCCGGCCGTGCTTCGCCGCGAGCGCCTTCATCCCTTCGGCGACCGACGCGCCGTCCGCGACGTCGAGGCGCAGCGACTCGGCGCTTCCCCCCACGGCCGCGATGGCGGATGCGACCTCGGCGGCCTTCACCTCCGTGCGCGCCGCGACGACGACGTGCGCCCCCGCGGACGCGAGCACCCGCGCGATCGCCGCGCCGATGCCCTGGGAGCCGCCGGTGACGAGCGCGATCTTCCCTTCGAGCGAGACAGCGACAGGCATCCTCTATCCCTTCCTCACGCGAGCTCCGCGAGGAGCTTCTCGACGCCCTCGGCCGTCGAGGTCGTCTTCACCGGCCAGTCCTTCGCGACTCTCTTGCTGAGACCCGCGAGGACGGCGCCCGGCCCGACTTCGACGCCCGAATCCGCGGCCGACGCGAGCACGCCGACCGTCTCGACCCAACGCACGGGCGCGCAGACCTGGAGGACGAGCGCGTCTCGGGCGCGTTCGGGATCGGAGTTCGGCTTCGCATCGACGTTCGTGACGACCGGGAACGTCAGCGGCGAGAACTTCGCCTCCTGCAGGTAGGGCGTGAGCTGGTCGCACGCCTGCGACATGAGCGCGCAGTGGAATGGGGCCGAGACCGGCAGCGGCAGCACACGCTTGGCGCCCTTCGCCTTCAGCACGTCCGACGCGCTCGCGACGGCGGATGCGGTCCCCGCGATCACGGTCTGCTCCGGCGCGTTGTAGTTCGCGACGGCGCACGTCTCGCCCGTCGCGAGCGCCGTCTCGCCGCACACCTCCGCGATCGTCTTCGGGTCGAGGCCGATCACCGCCGCCATCGCGCCCTTCCCGAGCGGCACGGCTTCCTGCATGAAGAGGCCGCGCCGGCGCACGAGGACGACGGCGTCCTCGAACGCGAGCGCGCCGGCCGCCACGAGAGCCGCGTACTCGCCGAGCGAGTGCCCGGCCGCGACGACCGGCGCGATGCCGCGCGCGCGCAGCACGGAGAAGACGGCGATCGCGTGCGTCAGGATCGCGGGCTGCGTGACCGCCGTCTCCTTCAGCTCCGCGTCCGTGCCCTCGAAGGAAATGGTCGAGACGCGGAGGCCGTGCGGGGCGAGGGCCGCGTCCGCGGACTCGTAGACCTGCCGCGCCTCCGGGAACGCGGCGGCGAGGTCTTTGCCCATCCCCGCGAACTGCGAGCCCTGACCGGGAAAGAGGAACGCGAAGCTCACCAGCGCACGAGCCCCGCGCCCCACGTCAGGCCTCCGCCGAACGCCGCGAACAGGATCAGGTCGCCCTTCTTTATCTTTCCGGCGCGCACCGCTTCGTCGAGGACGATCGGGATCGAGGCCGCGCTCGTGTTCCCGTAGCGCGCGATGTTCATCAGGGTCCGCTCCGCCGGGATCGCGAGGCGCTCGGCGACAGCCGTGCAGATGCGCTCGTTCGCCTGGTGCGGGATGAGCCAGTTGACGTCCTCGCTCGTGAAGCCGCTCTCGTTCAGGACGTCCTTGGAGACGTCCGTCATCGAACGGACCGCCACCTTGAACGTCTCGCCCCCCATCATCTTGATGAACGGGAGGCGCTTCTCGAGCGTCTCGGGACGGTTCGGCGGGAACGTCGAGCCCCCTCCCGGCATGTTGATGAAGCAGGCGCCCTCGCCGTCCGACCGGATCGTCGTCGCGAGGACGCCGTGGTCCGACTTCGTCGCCTTGATGAGGGTCGCGCCGGCACCGTCGCCGAAGAGGACGCACGTCGAGCGGTCGGTGTAGTCGCAATAGCGCGTCAGGAACTCGGCCCCGATCAGGAGGACGTTCTTCGCCTTCCCCGACTGGATGAGGCCGTCCGCCATGTGGATGCCGTAGAGCCATCCGGAGCACGCCGCGTTCAGGTCCCACGCAGCGGCCTTCTTCGCGCCGAGCTTCGCCTGGACGATGCAGGCGACGGCCGGGATCGGCTGGGCCGTCAGGCCGCCGTCCGCGAGCGCCTGCTTCCCCGCCTCCACGCAGAAGTCGGAGAGGACGTCGCCCTCCCCCGCCATGCGGCGCTCCGAGATGCCGGTGCGCGTCTTGATCCACTCGTCCGAGGTGTCGACCATCTTCTCGATGTCGGCGTTCGTCAGCACGCGTGAGGGCGCGGCGCTGCCGGTGCCGGCGATGGCTGCGTGAAACATCGGCTCTCCTTATCCGGCCGAGGATATCGGACCGTCCGGGCGAGGCCCCGCGGCCGCGAGCTCGCGCGCCCGGTCACGGATCTTCGCGGGCAGGCCCGCCTTCGCGAACTGGTGCGCGGCGCGCACCGCGTTCTTCACGGCCTTCGCGTTCGAGCGTCCGTGCCCGATCAGGCATGCCGCCGCGACGCCGAGGAGCGGCGCGCCGCCGTATTCGCTGTAGTCCAGACGTTTCTTGAACGCGCGGAACGCGTCCTTCGAAAGGAGGAACCCCATCGACGCCTGCAGCGAGCGCGTGATCTCCTGCTTCAGGGTCTCCTCGACCATGTGGGCCATGCCCTCGCTCACCTTCAGGATCACGTTCCCGGTGAAGCCGTCCGTCACGATGACGTCCACGTCGCCGCCGTAGACGTCGCGGCCCTCCACGTTGCCGACGAAGTTGAGACCCGACTCCTTCAGGAGCGCGAAGACCTCGCGGGTCGTCTCGGTCCCCTTCCCCTCCTCCTCGCCGACCGACATCAGGCCGATCTTCGGCCGCGCGGTGCCGAGGACCTCCTGCGCGTAGAAGTGGCCCATCACGGCGAAGTCGCGGTAATGCTCCGGGCGGCAGCTCAGGTTCGCACCCACGTCGAGGAGGACGCGTTTCTTCGCGAGCCCGGGGAGCACGGTCGCGAGCGCGGGCCGATCGATGCCCTCGACGACGCCGATGATCACCTTCGCGACGACCATGGCCGCGCCGGTGTGTCCCGCGGTGAACATCCCGCTCGCGCGTCCGTCGCGCACGCACTCGGCGGCGACGCGGACGGAGGAGCGGCGCTTCTTCCGGATCGGCGTTATCGACGGCTCGTCGAAGCGGACGACCTCGTCGGCCTCCACGACGCCGACGCGCGAGCCCCGGTAGTCGAGCCGCTTCAGCTCGGCCTCGATCTCATTCTTCTTGCCGACGAGGAGCGTCTCGAGCCCGAGGTCGACGGCTGCCGCGACGGCGCCCTCCACGTTGACGCGGGGGGCGTGGTCGCCGCCCATGGCATCGATCGCGATGGTCATGAGGCGACGGCCTCGCGGCCTCCGATGCTAGGCCTTCTCGCTTCCGGCCTTCACCTCGCGGCCCTTGTAGTACCCGCACGAAGGGCAGACCCGGTGCGGCTCCTTGAGCGCGCGGCAGTTCGGGCACTCGGACGCAGACTTCTGCGGCAGGAAGTCGTGCGCGCGGCGCAGGTCGCGGCGCGTCTTGCTGTGGCGGTGCTTCGGATTCGGCATCGTCGGATCTCCTTCGATATCACTGTCGAACGTGTCGAGGTCTCTACGGCAGGAGCGAGCGAAGCGGCGTCCAGCGGTCGTCGCCTGGAGGCGCGCACGCGCACTCCGCGTTGTTGAGGTCGGCCCCGCACTGCGGGCAGAGCCCACGGCACGCGTCCTCGCAGAGCGCTTTCATGGGGAGCTCGAGCTGCAGCTGCTCCTCGATCAGATGGTCGAACGGGACGACGAGATCGGCGTACCAGACGACATCCAGGTCGGTGGCCGCGAGCTCCAGATCGTCCTGGTTCGGACGCTCGTGCTCGGGCGCGAAGACCCAGGAGACCGCCGCCCGCTTCTTGAACGGAACCTCGCGCAGGCAGCGCGCGCAGGAGACGGCGCCGGCCACACGGATCTCGCCCTCGAGCATGAAGCCGGTGTCCGCCTTCTCGAGCCGCCCGTGGAAGCCGACGGGATCGAGAGAGAGCAGCTCCGGGCGCCCCAGCCGCACGGCTGGCACCTCGAAGAGATGAGAAAGATCGATCGGCTCTTCGAAAGCCTGTTCCAGATTCAGGTCCATGGGGAGGCCCTCCGGTTCGGGAGGAACCCGGGAGTATAGCAGTCTTCGTCGCGCCCTCCGCGCGACACCATTAGCATAGCCGGGCATGCGTGTGGCCGTGGATGCCCGGGCGCTCGGGACGCACCCGACCGGGGTCGGGAGGTACCTCGAGGGGCTGCTCTCGGCGTGGCTCGACGCGCATCCGGACGACTCCTTCGTCCTCGTCTCGTCGCGTCCGGTGCGCCTTCCGCAGGCTCTCGAGGGACGCGTCGAGACGCGCGCGACGGCCGGCCGCGTGCCGGGCACGCTCTGGCTCCAGACGCTCGCCCCGTTCCTCGCGGCGAAGAGCGGCGCCGACGTCTTCTTCGGGCCGCTCGGCATCCTGCCGCTCCGCTCGCCTCTGCCGTCGGTCGTCACCGTTCACGACCTGACGCCTCTCCTCCATCCGTCCTGGCACCACGTTCGGAACCGCGTCGGCTTCTCGCTCCTCGGCCCCACGCTCCGGCGCGCGACGCGCGTGATCTCGGTCTCCGAGGCGACGCGGCGTGACCTCCTCCGCTTCCATCCCGACACGGACGGCAAGTGCACGGTCGTGCACAGCGGCGTGAGGCCGCCGGAGCCCGCGGGCGACGCCGGGGAGCCGGACGGGCGGCCGTACGTGCTCTATCTCGGGACGATCGAGCCGCGCAAGAACCTCGTCCGCCTCGTGGAGGCGATGGAGTCGATCTGGAGCCGGCGCCCCGACTTCCCGGACCTCGTCCTGGCGGGCGGCTCCGGCTGGGGGATGCGCGCCTTCTCCGCGCGCGTCGCGAGCTCCAGGCACGCGCGCCGCATCCGCCGACTCGGGTGGGTCACGCCCCAGAAAGCGCTCACGCTTCTGTCCGGCGCGCGTCTCCTGGCCTATCCGAGCCTCTACGAAGGGTTCGGGTTCCCGCCCCTCGAGGCGATGGCGGCCGGCACCGTCGTGGTCGCGTCCAGCTCTTCCTCGCTCCCGGAGGTCCTCGGCGACGCGGCGCTCCTCCCCGACCCGGAGGATTCCTCCGCCATCGCCGCGGCGCTCGAGAAGGCGGAGGGCGACGAGGAGTGGCGCCGCGCCGCGCGGGCGCGCGGCCTCGTGCGGGCGGCCGAGCTCTCCTGGACGCACGCCGCACGGGCGACGCGGCGCGTCTTCGAGAGCGCGCTCGGATCCGCTTCGTGAGGGAGCGCCCCCGCGTTCTCTTCGACGCGCGCAAGGCGCGCGACTTCGGCATCGGCCGCGCCCTCGTCGGGCTCCTCGCGGGGCTCGTCGAGGAGCCGCTCGAGCTCGTCGCGCTCGTGAAGACCGGGGATGAAAAGATGTTGCCGCCCGGCGTCGAGGCCGTCCGCTGCGACGCTCCCGCCTACGGGATCCGCGAGCTCTTCGCGCTGAGGCTCGCGATCCGGCGCCTGAAGCCGGACCTTTTCCACGCGCCGCACTACGTGGTGCCGATCTCGCCGCCCCGCCGCACCGTCGTGACCATCCACGACCTGATGCACCTGACGCGCCCGGAGCACGGCGCGCTCCCGAAACGCCTCTACGCGCGCGTCATGCTCCGGCGCGCGGTCGAGGCGGCCGCGCGGATCCTGACGCCGTCGGAGGCGACGCGCCGCGAGATCGTGGCGTTCGACGCGCGCGCGGACGCGAAGGCCGTCGTCATCCCGAACGCGGTGGATCCGCGGTTCCTCGCCCCCCAGACCGAGAGCGACCGGGCGCGCGTCCGGAGCGCGTACGGTCTCGACGCGCGGTACGTCCTCTTCGCCGGGAACGACAAGCCGCACAAGAACCTGGAGGGGCTCCTGGCGGCCTTCGCGAGGTTCGCGAAGCGGGACTGGGCGCGCCTCCTGGTGCTTGCGGGGGGGGCCCGGCCGCGCGCGGGCGCGCGCCTCGAGGCGATCGAGCGGCATGGCCTCCTGACGCGCGTCCGCGACCTCGGCGTCGTCCCCGACGGCGACCTCGTCGCATTGATGGCGGAGGCGGACGCCCTCGCCCTCCCCTCTCTCGCCGAGGGCTTCGGCCTGCCGGTCCTCGAAGCCATGGCCGCCGGCACGCCCGTCGTCTGCTCGAACCGCGGGGCGCTCCCGGAGGTCGCCGGCGACGCGGCGCTCGTCGTCGACCCCCTGGACGCGGACGCGCTCGCCGGCGCGCTCCTGCGGATCACCTCGGACGAGACGCTCCGCCGCGATCTGGCGGCCCGTGGCCGGGAGCGCGCGGCCCGCTTCTCCGCGCGCGAGGCCGCGCGGCGCACGGCCGACGTCTACCGCGAGGTCCTCGAGGAGCCGCATTGAGGGTCGCGCTCGTCCACGACTGGCTGACCGGGACGCGCGGCGGCGAGAAGGTCCTCCGCGAGCTCGCTCTCCTCTTCCCCGACGCGACGCTCTTCACGCTCTTCCGCTTCCCCGGCACGGTGCCGCCCGAGATCGAGAGACTCGAGGTGCGGACGACGGCGCCCGCGCGCATCACGTCGGAAGGGCACGACTACCGCAAGCTCCTCCCCCTCTTCTTCGCCGCCGCCGAGACGTGGGACCTCTCCGGGTTCGACCTCGTCGTCTCCTCCTCTCACTGCGTCGCGAAGAACGCGCGGAAGGCGCCGGGCGCGTTCCATCTCTGCTACGCGCACACGCCGGTCCGCTATCTCCACGACCAGTTCGACGAGTACCTGCGGGACAAGGCCGCGCCGTCCCGGGTCCTCGCGCGCCTGGTGCGCGCGCCGCTCGCCGCGTGGGACATCGCGGTCTCGGGCCGCGTCGACGCGTTCCTCGCGAACTCGGAGCACGTGGCCGCGCGCGTCGGCCGCCTGTACGGCCGGCGGGCCCGCGTCGTGCCGCCGCCCGTCGATACGGAGCTCTTCACCCCCGGGCCGAGGAACGGCGCGCGCCGGGGCCTCCTCGTCGTGGCGGCGCTCGCGCCCTACAAACGTGTGGACGACGCCGTCCGCGCCGCGAACGCGCGCCACCTTCCGCTCACGGTCGTCGGCTTCGGCCCCGAGGAGGCCCGGCTCCGCGCGTTCGCCGGCCCGACGGTCCGCTTCGCCGGCGTCGTCTCCGACCGTGAGCTCCTCGGCCTCTACCGCACTTCCGAGGCGCTCCTCATGCCGGGCGAAGAAGACTTCGGCATCGCGCCGCTCGAGGCGCAGGCGTGCGGGACCCCCGTGGTCGCGCTCGGGCGCGGGGGCGCGCTCGAGACCGTCCTCGACGGCGAGACCGGCCTCCTCTACGACGAGACCGGCCCCGAAGCGCTGCTGGAGGCGCTCGACCGCCTCGCCCCGCTCCGCTTCGAGCCGGCGCGCCTCGCCGCCCACGCGGCGGGCTTCTCGCGCGACGTCTTCCGGGCTCGCTTCGTGCGGGCGCTCCTGGAGGCGCTCCGCGACGCGGGACGCGCGGCGGACGTAAGAGAGCTGGAGGACCACCTCACGGCTACAATCGCGTCCCGAGTGCGGGCACGGTGATTCGCCGCCAGACGCGTCGGCTGCAGGCCGTCTTCCTCGTTTCCGACGTCGCCGCCACGGCGTTCGCGCTGGCGGCCGCCTACCTGATCCGCTTCGAGCCGGCGCGCCTCGCCGCCCACGCGGCGGGCTTCTCGCGCGACGTCTTC
>WNFL01265481.1_pt2 | contig 10269 bp, 9 predicted proteins | sample 5400361 | NCBI WGS metagenome assembly WNFL01 (sample SAMN13153351, study PRJNA577476) | soil metagenome | isolation source: 40 cm soil on Douglas fir-dominated hillslope | place: USA:California | collected 2013-09-17
GCGCTCTCGTCGACGCGCTGCTCGAGCTCGACGTACCGGGCGTGCCGCTCGAGAAGAGCCGCGGCCGGATCGCCGCCCACGTGCGTGACTCGGCGGGCCGGCGCATCCCGGCCGACGTCGAGCTCGTCGCCCCGGGAAGCGTGTGGGGCGCGACCTTCCCGCGCGCCCTCGCCGAGTCGATCCTGCCGGGCATCGGGCGCGAGTTTCTCGGCTTTCACGTGAACGAGGTGACGGCCGTCCGAGAGGAAGAGCGCCTGCGCGTGCGCGCCCGGCTCGGAGTCAGCCCGCGCGGCGAGCTGGACGTCGAGGCGACGCGGCTGCGACTCACTCGTCTGCTCGAGGACCCGGCCGTACAGTCCGTCGAGGTCGAGGCGTGGCGCCCGCCGCGCCTGCGGCTGCGCTTCGCCGACGAGCTTCCGGGCCACGGTCTGCGCGTCTACCGGGTATTTCGCGGCCACGCGCGCGCGATCGGCGGCGCGCTCGGAAGCGGGCGCGGCGCGGACGGCGCGGCGTGGATCGAGAACGAGCACTGGCAGGTCGCCGCGGCGCCCGACGGGCGCGTGCGGCTGGTGCACCGAGCCAGCGGCGCCGCGATCGAGGATGCGCTGCGCGTGGTGTCGGAGGGCGACCGCGGCGACGAGTACAACTTCGATCCCGTGCCCGGCGCGCCAATCATCGAACGCCCCGCGAGCGCGCGGGTTCGGCTCGAGCGAGCCGGCGACGCGGCCGCGACGCTCGCGATCGAGTCGTTCTATCGCGTGCCCGAGTCACTCGCGCCCGATCGAGGGGAGCGAGCCAAGAGGATGGTCACCCTGCCCGTTTCGCTGCGGCTGCGGCTCGCCCCCGGGCTCGACCGGATCGACGTCGAGGTGTCGCTCGACAACACCGCGCGCGATCAGCGGCTGCGCCTCCACGTGCGCGCGCCCTTCACCGCGCGGCGCTTCGCCGTCGAGTCGGCCTTCGAGGTGGTCGAGCGTCCGATCGCCCCGCCCGCCGACGCCTTCGGCTCCGGGCGCGCCGCGGAGCTTCCCATCGGCGCCTGCCCGCAGCGCGGCTTCGCCCGCATCGACGACGGCGCGCGCGCGCTGACCGTCGCGAACCGCGGCAATCCGGAGGTGGAGGCGGTTCCAGAGCCGGACGGCCGCACGTCGCTCGCAGTCACCCTGTTGCGCGCCGTCGGGTTCCTGTCGCGCGGCGATCTTCGCCTGCGCCGCGGTCACGCCGGTCCGCCCTTCGAGACCCCCGGTGCCCAGGTGCCGGGCCCGCACCGCGCGGAGCTGTCGCTGCGCCTCCACGGCGCCGACGACGTCGACGCCGTGGCGCACGTACACCGCTTCGTGTACCCGCCGCTGGCCTTCGCCGGCGCCGGTCCCGCCGACGCGCCGCTTCGCGATGGCGCGCGGCTCGTCGAGCTCGACGACCCCGGGGTGGTGGTCACCGCCATCGAGCCGCGCGCGGACGGGAGCGCGATCGTCCGGATCTACGAGACCACGGGACTCGCTCGCTCCGTCTCACTCCGCTGGAACGCCCCGGGAGACTGGACCTGGGAGGCCGTCGACCTCGCGGAGCGGCTCGATCCCGCCGCGCCGATCGAAGTCAGCGGTGCGCGCGCCCGCATCGAGCTGCGCGCCTGGGAGATCCGCAACCTGCGCGCGCGATCGCCCGAGCTCAGCGCGAAGCTCCGCCCGACTCCACCCTGATCCTCGAGGTCGAGCTGCTCTCGATCGCCGCGGCGCCGACAGCCCGCTGAGTCGGTCGGGGTTGATCGTGAGCGTCATCCTGCATATCAGGCCGCGCATCCCCGCCGCGTCAGACCATCGACATGCCGCCGCTCACGGAGAGCGTCTGGCCGGTGATGAAAGCGGCGTCGTCGGAAGCCAGGAACGCGACCGCGCCCGCCAGATCCGCGGGCTCGCCGATGCGTCCGAAGGGCACCGCCCTCGCGAGCGCCTGCACCAAGTTCGGGTTGTCGGCGCCGACCTGCGCGAGCAGCGGCGTGTTGGTCGGGCCGGGGCAGACCACGTTCACGTGGATTCCGTGGCGCGCGACCTCGCGCGCGAGCGCCTTCGAGAAACCGATCACACCCGCCTTCGCGGCGGAGTAGACGACCTCACCGCTCGAGCCCATGCGGCCGGCGTCCGAGCTGATGCTCACGATCCAGCCGGCGCGGCGTTCGATCATGCCGTCGAGCACGGCGCGAGTCACTGCGATCGGCCCGCGCAGGTTGATCGCCAGCACCTTGTCCCAGGTCTCCTCGCTCGCCTTCACGAACGGCTCGACCTTGTCCCAGCCGGCGTTGTTCACCAGAACCTCGATGCGGCCGAAGTGCGCGATCACCTCGCCGACGCCGGCGCGCACCGAGGTCGAGTCGGCGACGTCGAGCTGCACGCCGTACGCGCCCTGCCCGATCGCGCCGGCCGCCTCCTTCGCGCCATCGCCGTTGATGTCGGCGATCGCGACGCGCGCGCCCTCCGCAGCCAGCCGCTCCGCGATCGCCCGCCCGATGCCGCGCGCGCCGCCTGTCACCAGCGCAATCCGTCCGCTCAATCCCCGCATGTGCTTTCCTCTCGCCAGCGGCATGATGCTACACCTCGGGCGGAGGGCGGGCCTCGCCGCAGCTGCGCGTGGATTCCCGCAGATCGGGACTTCGGTCGGTCGCAGCTCGAGGCCCACCTCGGCCGCCGCCCGGGGGTGGTGGAGTCACTGACTCCTTCGGCCCGCGGCGGCAAAGATCAGCTCTGCGATCTCTCGTGGATGGGAGACGAGCGAGAGGTGACCTGCCTCGAGCTCTACGGTCGTCGCCTTCATGCGTCCGGCGAGAAATCGCTCCAGGTCAGGCGATATCGTCTGATCGAGCTTCGACACCGCATACCAGCTCGGCTTGGAGCGCCACGCCGCTACCGTGGTTCGCCCGCCGAACAGAGAGGCGGCGGGGGGCTCCTGCACGGCGTAGAGGACCTCCGCCCTTTCGTGCGCGACACCGTTCGCGAAATACTCGAGAAACGCCTGCTCGGAGAGATTGCTGAAGCCATCGCGTTCCTGGACGCCTGCGCGCACCGGCATGGTGGGGAACGTTCCCGACAGAGCGACGAAGTCCTCCCCCGCATCGGGTGCGCGCGCCGCGACGTAGACGAGCGCGGTGACCTTCGGGTCCACTCCGGCTTCGCTGATGACCGTGCCGCCCCACGAGTGGGCGACCAGCACGGTCGGTCCATCCTGCAGCGCCAACGCGCGGCGCGTCGCCGCAACTGAGTCTGCGAGCGATGTCAGCGGGTTTTGCACCGCAGTCACATGCAAGCCGGCGGCCTGGAGTCGCGAGATGACTTCGGACCAGCTCGAGCCGTCCGCCCAGGCTCCGTGCACCAGCACCACATTGCGCGCTTCGACCGGCTTCGCCGTCTGCGCCGACGCGCTCGCCGCCGAGAGCAGCGCGACCGCGATCGCGATCTCCCGTCTGCCGCGGGTCACGCCCGGATCTCTGCGACGCCCATCTGCTGCAGCAGGGTGAGATCGTCTTCGATGTGCCAGTCGTCGGTGATGCGTCCGTTCTCGACCTTGAGGAGGTCGGTGGCGATGAAGGCGATGGCCTGGTCCTCGCCCTGCGTTTCGCCGAGCTTGCCCGCGAAGTGACCCGTGAACCTCACGTGCACGGTGACGTAGTCACCGGTGACGATCAGCTTCTCCACCGTCACTTCGAGGTCGGGAACGGCGGCGCGGAAGTGGCGCGATGCGAAGACCGGACCCTCCGGACCCTGCGGGCGGCCCGCTGGCAGGGTGTGATCGGTGAAGGTCGGCGCGATCGCTCCTTTCAGCAGCGCTTCGTCGCCGCTGTTCCAGAAGTCGTAGAAGGCACGAACCGCTTTCAACGTGGCGTCGCGTTGCGCCCGCGGGATCTGGCGGGCGATGACGACGTCGTCGATCTTCGCGCCGTCGGCCGCAAGGACCGCCGCGGACAGCGAGAGCGCGAGCGCGCGGAGGAAGCCGGCCATCGACTTGGTTGTGACTCCCCCGCTATGCCAGCGGCCCGGGCCGGAGCGGGAGCTGCCGGAGCCGTTTGCGGGTCACGGCGAAGACCGCGTTTGCCAGCGCGGGTGCCGTGGCCGCCGTGCCGAGCTCGCCGACTCCGCCCGGCGCTTCGCTGCTCTGCACCAGGTGCACCTCGATCTCGGGGCTCTCGTTCATCCGCAGCACGCGGTAGTCCGTGAAGTTCGACTGCTGGACGCGGCCGTTCTTGAGCGTGATCTCGCCCCAGAGGGCGCCGCTGATGCCGAAGATGACTCCGCCCTCGATCTGCGCCTTGACGGTGTCCGGATTGATCACGGTGCCGCAGTCGACGGCGCAGACGACCCGGTGCACGCGCACCTCGCCCTTCTTGGACACCTCGACTTCGGCGATCTGAGCCACGTAGGTGTCCCACTCGCTGTACAGCAGCGCCACGCCGCGGCCGCGGCCTGCGGGCAGGGGGCTACCCCAGCCCGCAGCCTTCGCCGCGAGGTCGAGCACCGCGCGGGCGCGCGGCGCCTTGCCGAGAAGGCCGCGCCGGTACTCGACGGGATCCGCCTTCGCCGCCGCGGCGAGCTCGTCGACGAAGCTCTCGACCACGAACATGTTGTGAGTCGGCCCGACGCCGCGCCAGAAGCCGGTGTTGAGAACCGGCTCCTCGTGCCTCACATACTCGACCTGAACGGCCGGGATGTCGTACACGAGCTGCACTGCGCCGTCCACCGCGTCGGGGTCGATCCCGTCCTTGAACACGGGCGGCGCATAGCGCGCCAGGATCGCGGGACCGACGACTCGGTGAGTCCAGGCGACCGGCCTCCCGAGCTCATCCAACCCGGCTGCGATTCGATCGAAGTAGTAGGGGCGGTAGACGTCGTGCTGGATGTCCTCCTCGCGGGTCCACACCACCTTCACGGGCCCGTCTACGTGTTGCGCGATCCGCACGGCCTGAGTCACATAGTCGTATTCGAGCCGCCGGCCGAATCCGCCGCCCAGCATGTGGTTGTGGATCACGACCTTGTCCAGCGGAAAGCCAGTGACTCGCGAGGCGGTCGCCTGCGCTCGCGTCAGCACCTGGGTGCCGGTCCACACCTCGCAGCCGTCCTTGCGCACGTGGACCGTGCAGTTGGCGGGCTCCAGGGCGGCGTGCGCCAGGAAGGGCACCTGGTACACTGCATGGAGCTTCTTCGTGGCGCGGGAAAGCGCCGCGACGGCATCGCCCTGACTCCGGGCGACGACCCCCGGCTTCTGGGAGGCGGCGTCGAGTCCACGGACGACGTCCGCGGTAGTGACTCGCGCGTGCGGGCCGTCGTCCCAGCGGATGACGAGCGCGGCCAGGCCCTGCTTGGCCGCCCACATGTGATCGGCCACGACGGCCACGACATCGTCCAGCCGCACGACCTGGCGCACGCCTGGGACGGCCTTCGCTTCGCTGTCGTCGAGACTCGCCAGCTTGCCGCCCAGCACGGGGCTCGCGGCGACCGTGGCGATCTTCATCCCCGGCAGTCGCACGTCGATGCCGAACTGCGTCTTGCCGTTCACCTTGTCCGGCGTGTCCAGACGTTTGGCCGGAGTTCCGATCAGCCGGAAGTCCTTCCGGTCCTTGAGCGCGACCTCGGCCGGCGCCGGCAGCTTCGCGGCTCGCGCGGCCAACATGCCATAGCTCGAGGTCCGCCCGCTCGGGGAATGAGTCACGACGCCCCGCTCGGTCCGGCACGACGACGGATCCACGCTCCACTGCTCTGCGGCCGCGGCCACCAGCATGCTGCGCGCAGCCGCGCCGGCGCGGCGCAGGGGCAGATAGAACGCGCGCACGGACGACGAGGCGCCCGTCTCCTGATCGCCGAGCAGCGGGTTGGTGTAGAGGCTGTCGTCGGGCGGGGCGAGCTCGATCTGCACCTGGTCCAGCCCGACGTCGAGCTCTTCGGCCAGGATCATGGGCATCGACGTGTAGACACCCTGCCCCATCTCGACCTGCGCGACGATGAGAGTCACTCGCTCATCGCTGCCGACCCGGACATAGGCGTTCGGGACGAAGCTCGTCGGGCTCGGATCGACTGCTTCCGCCCCCACGCCTGCCAGGCCCGGACCGCCGCCGACCCGGCAGCTCAGCAGCAGGCCGCCGGCCGCGGCTGAACCGGCGAGGATGAATTCGCGGCGAGAGATCGCAGGCATGCTCAGCCTCCCTTCGCGCTCGCCGGCGCCGACCCGGCCGCTCGGTGGATCGCGGCTCGCATCCGGGGGTAGGTCCCGCAGCGGCAGATGTTCCCCGACATGGCTGCGTCGATGTCCGCGTCGCTGGGATTGGAGTTACTCGCCAACAGAGCCGAGGCCGACATGATCTGGCCCGACTGACAGTAGCCGCACTGCACCACCTCCAGATCCAGCCAGGCCTGCTGCACGCGCTTGCCGGCCGGCGTGTCGCCGATGGCCTCGATGGTGGTGATCCGCTTGCCGACGCCCGCCGCCACCGGAGTGATGCAGGAGCGGATCGGCTGACCGTCCAAGTGCACCGTGCAGGCGCCGCAGGCAGAGATGCCGCAGCCGAACTTCGTGCCGGTCAGGCCGACGACGTCGCGCAGGACCCAGAGCAGAGGCATGTCCGCCGGTACGTCGACGTCGTGAGCATTCCCGTTGATCGTCAGGGTCAACATCCAGGAGGGTCCTCATTCGTCTTGGGTTTGCAGAGGAGCAAGAGTCACGCCATCCGAGTCACGGCGTGGCGGAGCCGCGCCGTTCCAATGTGCCGACAGATCGTCACCTCTGCCTGAGTGTCGGCGCGGGCCCGTGGTTTCAGGCAGCGCTCGACTGCCCGCCGAACCCTGCGTCGCGCTGGCGCGACCTCGCTCGTTAATCGGCGTGAATTGACGCGAATCCGAGTGCGAGCGGGTGCTCGCCCGCTATCCTGCCCGAAGGAGAGAACGGATCATGCGAGAGACGATCGAAGTCGGATATCAAACCTTCGTGTCCGACGGGACGGAGGAGTTCGGGGCGGTCCGCGATGTTTCGGCGAAAGGCCTCGTGGTCTACGTGGAGAACGCGGGCGAGTTCCAGGTTCCCCTGGAGGCCGTCAGCGCGGTGCACTCGAAGAAGGTGATCTTCGACTGCGGCAAGCTCGACCCGGCGCTGCGGCGCGCGATCGGCCACGCCCACGACGCGGAAGTTCCCGGGCTGTAACGGCGACTACGCCCGCTCGAGATACGCGGCGGTCGACATCCCGCCCGCGGTGCAGACGCCGACGACCGCCCGGTGCGCGCCTCGGCGGCCGAGCTCGAGCAACGTCGAGCCGAGATAGCGAATGCCCGACATCCCGTAGGGGTGTCCGAGCGCAACCGCGCCGCCGTTCACGTTCGTGATCTGCCACGGCGTCTGGAGCTGCGCCTGGTTGTACAGCGTGGTCACGGCGTAGGCCTCGTGCAGCTCCCACAGATCCACGTCACTCATCCCGAGGCCGTGGTGCTTCATGAGCTTCCGGATCGCGGGCGCGATCGCGATGCTCATCTCCTCGGGCGTCACGGCCGCGAGCTGCATGCCGCGGAACAGGCCGAGGATCGGCAGCCGGCGCCGGCTCGCCTCGTCGGCGTCCATCAGCACCGCCGCGGCCGCGCCGTCGGAGAGCTGCGAGGCGTTGCCCGCCGTCGTGGTGCCGCCGGGGTACACGGGCGGGAGCTTCGCGAGCGCCGCCAGGGTCGTGCCCGGCCGCGGGCCCTCGTCGCGATCCAGAGTCACTTCCTGGTCGTGACTCGCGTTCGTCGCCTTGTCGGTGACTTTCATCGTGGTCGTGAACGGGACGATCTCTTCGGCGAACTTCCCCGCTGCCACGGCCGCGGCGACGCGCTCCTGACTGCGGACGACGTACTCGTCCTGCGCCTCGCGCGAGATGCCGTATTTCTTCGCGACGAAGTCCGCCGTCTGATTCATCGTCCACCACACCGCGGGCATGCGCATCTGCAGCGGCGGGTAGACGAAGCCGTTCAGGTTGATGTGCGTCTGGGTGAGGCTGATGCTCTCGACCCCACCCGCGACCGCGACCGTGGCCTCGCCCGCCGCGATCCGATTTGCCGCGATCGAAGCCGCGGACAGCCCCGAGCCGCAGTAGCGATTCACCGTGATTCCCGGCACCTCGACGCCGAACCCCGCCTCGAGCGCCGAGTTGCGCGCGATGTTGTGACCCGTCGCGCCCTCCGGCAGTCCGCAGCCGATGACCACGTCCTCGACCTCGCGCGCCTCGATCCCCGCGCGCTCCACGGCGCGGCGCAGCACGTGCGCCGTCATCGGAATGCCATGCGTCTGGTTCAACGCCCCGCGCATGGCCTTGGCAATCCCGGTCCGGCAGTACGAGACGACGGCGACGTCCTTCATGTCCCGAACGATAGCAGCCGCCGGCAGTGAATCCCGATTGGATGATCGGCATCATATGGGCGGAGGCCGGCGGCCATGCGCTACGACACGAGACACAAAGCGAAGACTCGGGACCGGCTGTTGAAGGAGGCCGCCAAGGCCATCCGCAGCAAGGGCCCGCATCGGATCGGCGTCGCGGAGGTCATGGGCCGGGCCGGCCTCACCCACGGCGGCTTCTACGCGCACTTCAAATCCAAGGACGAGCTCGTCACGGCCGCCCTGGGGCAAGCGCTCGAGGAGGCGCGGGGGCGCATCGAGGTCGACACGCAGAACCGCTCGGCGGCCGAGGGAGTCACGGCCGTGATCGATCGCTACCTCTCGGCCGAGCACCGGGATGCGCGCACCCACGGCTGTCCGCTGACTTTTCTGTCGGCCGACATCCCGCGCCTGCCGCGGGCGTCGCGCGAACGCTTCGCGGCGGGCGTCGCGAACCTGGTCGAAGACCTGGCCGGCCATCTCGGGCGGCTGGGTCGCGCGGATCCGGAAGCTGATGCGAGCTCGATGCTCGCCGAGCTTCTCGGCGCCCTCTCGCTCGCTCGCACGGAGCCGGATGCCCGGCGCTCCGAGTCCATTCTAGCCGGCTCCCGCGCCGCGCTGAAGCGGCGCCTCGGGCTGGAGTCATCGCAAATACAAACGAAAGGGAACCCATCATGTCCCGCCCCCCCACGGGCACACCGATCGCCGGCGCAGTCGCTCTCGTAACCGCCGGCAACCGCGGCCTCGGCCGAGCACTCGTCGACGAGTTACTCGAGCGCGGAGCGACCAAGGTGTACGCCACCTCGCGCTCGTCGCAGCGGCGACGCGACGAGCGGATCGTCCCGCTCGTCCTCGACGTGACCGACGATGCCTCGGTGGCTGCGGCCGCGCGCGCCGCTTCCAACGTGTCGATCGTCGTCAACAACGCGGGCGTCCAGCTGGGCACGCCCGTGCTCGACGCGCCGCTGGACGACATCCGCAGCGAGCTAGAGACCAACCTGTTCGGAACGATCCGGGTCGCGCGTGCGTTCGCGCCGATCCTCGCCAGTCACAGCTCGAGCGCCATGGTGAACGTCCTGTCGGTGCTGTCATGGCTGGCGCTGGGCAGGGGCTACGAGATCTCCGAGGCCGCCGCATGGTCGGCGACCAACTCGATGCGGCTGCAGCTGCGTGGCCAGGGCACCGTGGTGACCGCGCTGTATGTCGGGTGCATGGACCGCGACGTGACGGCCGGCGTCCACATCCCCGAGGCCGATCCGCGCGACGTCGCCCGTCAGGCCGCCGACGCGATCGTCGCGGGCACCTTCGAGGTCCTGTCCGACGACGTCACGCGCTTCGTGAAGTCGCAGCTCTCGCGGGACGTCACCGCCCTGTATGGGCAGCTGCTCGCGGCGGCCTGAGCTCGAGCCATGAATACGACTCAGTAGGGAGTACGCCTGCACGATCGCCAACATCTCTTCGGTCGTGGGACGGGTCTCGCTGCGGTCGACCGGAATCCATTGCTCGACCAAGTTGGCCATCGAGGCGCTCAGCGAGCCGCGGCGCGTCGAATCGCGCCGAGTTCCTCCAGGGCCGCGAGGCGATCGCAGCATTCCTCGAGCGCAAGTGGAGCCGCGAGTTGGAGTACCGGCTGATCAAGGAGCTCTGGGGATCATCCGTCGCTGAGTGACCTCGGCCTGTGACTGCCGAGCTCACGAGGTCGGGACGGTTCCGCCGTCGATGACGTACTCCGTGCCCGTGATCGAGGCCGCACGGGGCGAGGCGAGAAAGGCGACCAGGTCGGCCACCTCGCTCGGCCGCGCCGGACGGCCGATGGGGATCCCGCCGATCGAGTGCATCAGGGCTTGCCGAGCGCCCTCGTAGTCCGTGCCCGCTTTGGCTGCGAGCTCCTTC
>WNFL01293168.1_pt1 | contig 10268 bp, 14 predicted proteins | sample 5400361 | NCBI WGS metagenome assembly WNFL01 (sample SAMN13153351, study PRJNA577476) | soil metagenome | isolation source: 40 cm soil on Douglas fir-dominated hillslope | place: USA:California | collected 2013-09-17
GCATAATTGTATCTTTCGTCTCTTCAATATAAGAGGTTCCGAAGGAGTTGTGCGTCCCGCTAAGCTACAACAAGTCAGTAAGAACTAGGTAATCTTACAGAGGACATTGCTCTTGACAACTGGTCGATATTCCACGCCGGGTTCAGCAGCTGTTTCTGCTACTCCTTTCTTGGAGAGGTCTGGGAGGGAGAGTACATTGCTCTTGACCACCGGTTGCTCTCCCGCGTCAGGTTTCGCAGTCGTCCCTGCTACTCCTTTCTTGAAGCCGACTGAGAGGGAGAGTACATTTCTCTTGACCACCGGTTGCTCTTCCTCGTCGGGTTGAGCAGTCGTCCCCGCTACTACTTTCTCGAGGCCAGCTGAGAAGGAGAGTACATTACTCTTGACCACCGGTTGCTTTTCCGCGTCAGGTTGAGCAGCCGTCCCTGCTACTCCTTTCTTGAAGCCGGCTGAGAAGGAGAGTACACTGCTCTTGGCCACTGGTAGGACTTCTGCGCCGGGTTGAGCAGCCGTTTCTGCTACTGCTTTCTTGGAGGTGTCTGGGAGGGGGAGGATATTGCTTTTGACCACTGGTCGGACTTCCGCGCCGGGTTGAGCAGCCGTCTCTGCTACTGCTTTCTTGGAGGCGTCTGGGAGGGGGAGGACATTGCTCTCGACCACTGGTCGATTTTCCGCGCCGGGTTGAGCAGCCGTTTCTGCTACTCCTTTCTTGGAGAGGTCTGGGAGGGAGAGTACATTGCTCTTGACCACCGGTTGCTCTTCCGCGTCGGGTTGAGCAGTCGTCCCTGCTACTACTTTCTCGAAGCCGGCCGAGAAGGAGAGTACATTGCTCTGGACCACCGGTTGCTTTCCCGCGTCGGGTTGAGCAGTCGTCCCCGCTACTACTTTCTCGAAGCCGGCTGAGAAGGAGAGTATATTGCTCTTGACCACCGGTTGCTCTTCCGCGTCGGGTTGAGCAGTCGTCCCTGCTACTACTTTCTCGAAGCCGGCTGAGAAGGAGAATACATTGCTCTTGACCACCGGTTGCTTTTCCGCGTCAGGTTGAGTAGCCGTCCCTGCTACTCCTTTCTTGGAGAGGTCTGGGAGGGAGAGTACATTGCTCTTGACCACTGGTGGGACCTCCGCGCCGGGTTGAGCAGCCGACTCTGCTACTGCTTTCTTGGAGCTGTTTGGGAGGGGGGGGACATCGCTCTTGACCACTGGCTTGAAGCGATCAGCGACAGCAACAGGTTCTCCGTTGCCTCCAAGAACTCCTGCCTTCTGGATCCCAGCCGGAGGAGGAACATTGACCCGTCCCGCACCCGGAAGCGCAACAGGAGGCTTCCCACGGCCTGTTTCATGCCCGGGTTCAGGATTTGGCGCGTGTGAAAGAGTTAGAGAGGCCTGAAATTTTGAAGAGGTTTTCTTGCGCGAGTTAGAATGTGTAGACGGTTGAGATGAATGGCCATCGTCTGTAAGGGAATATCTCGTCATTGACAGCCCAGGTGATCACCAAAAACGCGTACCATGGCCCCATGCGCAAGCGCAATTCAGTCGAAAACGCATGAGGAGCCGAGGAGGAGCCGAGGAGAAAGACCAAATCTTCTAGTGACGCGTGCTTCGTGCTTCGTGCTTCGTGCTTCGTGCTTCGTGCGTCCTCGTCGTGCGTGCTGCTGAACCTGGGCCTGTGGGTCGAACTCTTGTCCCACGTCCCACGGAACTCGGGAACTTTGAAACTTTCAAGTAGTGAGGGTCTCGAGCCTGGCGTTAGCGATAGAGGAGCTGAAATACCTCGCCTTCCGATCCGTGTATAGGTGTAGTTAGGACAAATGACAACTGAGGGTGAGGCTTCAACATGGTGCCTGTAGGATTAGGGTAGGTCGCCTGTAGATTGCCTGTAGGTCGCGGGGGGTTAGGCGGGGGACACTGAGACTGGAGATTGCAGCCACCCACCTCATGTCTTTTCATATCTCGTCGCCAGTGAAAACCGCGCCAGACTCATTGTATCATATTGGACAACTGCCACGCAATATAGCAATATAGCAATTGCAACTGCTTTGCCTGGTTTGCCTGCCTTTGCCTGGTTTGCCTGGTTTGCCTGTTTCTTATTAGGCACCGGCACCGGCACCGCACCATACCATTACTATCGTCCATGGAAATGATGAATTGGGTTCCCTTCTTTAACCATAGTCTGTCCAGGGTGAAGTATCCATTCAGTCCTCCTCGTCGTAAGAGGAGTCTGGTAGCTGGAGCGCAAACGGCTCGGCATCGAGAGGAAGGATGAATAGTGTAAAAGAAGGGCGCTCGACCCTGCCGCGACCCAGGTGACGAAAATGGCTTGCGTTACCCATTGACGCTGCTGAGTGGTATATGGTGAATAAAGGGGGGCACGTGACTGGTATTGGCATTAATTATTTATGAGGAGATGAACGAAGTACAAGCACGAGGGGCTGTAATCCACGAAATGCGTTTTATTATATTCCAGCCCTAAAGTGGTTCGGCGTTCGGAATTGACCCACTCGTGACAGACAAAAAACACCGTGCAAAGTCTAGTATCTACGCTCTTATAAGTATACATGACCTGATGCATGTGATACTCGACGACAGTGCACATATCGGTGCAACTTTAACAACTCGAGTCACTGGAAAGTTTCCACTGACCTCTCCTGGAGGTTACCGTAGACGTTGAAAATCCACCGCCATGACTAGTACTCGTGTCGCCGACATGGCCGTCCGTAGCCGGTATCACTTGTAAATGAGGGAATACAAACCCTCTAGATTTATTTATTTATTTATGTATCTAGTCAGTACATGTCCTTGGATTTGTGACTGTGAGTTTCGTTGCGGTTGCGGAAGGTGTCCAACCACTATTCGAAACCGCCACCACCACGAATTTGGACAGTTTTCGATGAGGTTGGCGGCTGGGCTCCTCTCAACCGCCCTCGGGGTCGCCCTCGGACTCTCCACATCGACCGAAGCGGCCTCGCCGCCCGTCCAAGTCTCATTGCGATCGTCATGGCCAGCACACAACCTCGTCCCCGAATTTTTGTCAGTATCTGTCTTTATTCGTCATAAATTATTGTAGCTGAGGTAATATCATTGTTATTACTCAGAGAAACAGCAGCATTACACCAGCCCTCACTCTTCTTTCCCCTCGTCGACCTCTTGACCGATCCAAGCACCTTTCCTAAACCCCTATCGACACTCTCACCAGAGGCTATTCATCAAGCTGCAACAGATGTGGCCCAGTCCAGTGGCCTTTTCCGCGAACCAGATTCGTTACCTGCATTCCAACTCGCACTTGCACTTCATAGTGCATCGCCCAAGCTAGAAGCATTTCACCAGTATTACAGGGATCGGAATCTAGGTGATATTCCGCTACCAAGTGGCACTCTTGCTGAGGAATGCGGCTCCTGGGTCGATTGGTACGGAAACCGGATTTGCACAAGGCAAGAACTGGCAGCAGTAGCTAGACCCGAGGTATTAGACTCAATAGGGGATACCTCTAAGCACGTTTTTCTCTATTTTCTTTCCCGCATCGTCCCGCTAACTATTTGCAGGCTTCCACCCCTCCAACCAGTCAAGATTCTCCCCTTTGACCATACTCTCCCTGAACCGTCTACTACCATAGGCCTACCATTGTACCATGCCGTCCTCTACGCCAATCTCACCTCACCCAATTTCCGCGAGCTTCATACCGAACTCCTCGCGTTGTCGACCGCGCTCCCTCCCAAGTTAACCTATATCTTCCGATATGTCCCTCCTAATTGCGGTGGCCCTATCACGCGAGAATACCTTTCTGGCTATGGCGTTGGATTAGACCTCAAGAAGACAGATTATTTGGTCATGGACGACCGTTTTGCGAAACGGAAAGGCACGACCGGTTCTTCCGCCTCCTATCGGCCCTGCTGACTAATTTGTAGACACTGAAGAAAGCTCAAGCGATGACACCTCCCAACAAGTCGCCGATCCCATTTTGAATGCGATTCTTGCACAGGCGGAATCAACAGATGATATCGATTTAACTACGACCTTGACCAACGATGAACTCTCCAGTATGCCCTGCGTTTTTACCCGCCGTATTGACCTAACTGTTCCTACAGACCTCGGCCCGCAAGCGATCTCCCTCATCAAGAACTCCTCAGACCCATTTAAAACGCTTATTTCCCTCTCTTCCGATTTTCCACGCCTCGCCATACCCCTCTCGCGTCTCACACCCCTTTCAGAGCCACTTACCACTGAGCTCCGCATAAACGCGTACAAAGTGCCTGCAGGGTCGAACATGTTCTGGCTGAATGGGATGTACCATTCAGAGCACGAGTTTAACCCGTTCTCTATACTTAACAAGCTGCGTTCCGAACGAGACATCATGGGTCAACTTACGCAGTTGGGATTGAGCCCTAAGCAAGCGCTCGACGTGTTGAGCAGCAACCATGTCCAGAAAGCGTTGAGTCAGGGGACCGTGCTTGACGGAGTATTTGATGCCAGTGATCGGGCTGAGGGAGGGGACGTGGTCGTTTGGTTGAACGATCTGGAGAAGGATGAGCGGTATGCGAATATGAAGAGAAGTTTGCGCGAGGTGAGTATTACTAACATTTCGCACTCTCTGGTTTCACTGATATGAGAATGAGGAATAGTTGGCAGTCATGCGCTACCCCGGCCAGTTCCCTAGCATCGCACTCAACTTGTTCAACATCATTCTCGCGGTGGATATGTCTGACCGCCATACACTCACGTGGATCTACAACCATGTTTCAAACCTTATCAATCGCAAGTTTACCTTCCGCTGGGGGCTGGTTCCGCTCGTCGATACACCCGAGTCCGCCAAAGCCGCACGACTCTTCCGGTATGTGTACAAGCACTACGGTCCAGTGGAAGTGATGGACTATATTCGTTCCGTGCGTTCTCTTCTTTCCTCCGCTCCGACCATGAGGACTGAACGACCATTTGCCGCAAAATGGGGAATGAATAGTTGATCGCAGCCCAGCAAGAAGGCGATACGATTGACTTCCTCATCGCCAACGCCTTCTTCAACAACCTCGCCATCAACGTCCTCCCGCTGCACAAAGGAAAAGTCCTAGACCCGGCCGTCTCGCACGATTTTGACGTGGTCACTGCTGGCACTGAAGAGCACGCTCTCGAGGCAGAAAAGAAGGTACACGGGTGGAGCGAGCGGTTGGACGTACAGCTTAAGGATGAACCCCTTGGAGTGGTGTTTGTCAATGGGAAATGGTTCAAATTGGATACGGTACGTCCGCGGGTTGACTGGTTATAGAAGGGGAGTGCACTGATGGAGAGAATTGTAGAATTTTTTACCCCTGTTGCAAGAGGAAATTATGAAGCAGGGCAATTGGATTCGGGAGTATTACTTTAATGGACATATCCAGGACGGAGACAACGTCGAGAACTTGTTCTATGATCTCCCGACTACTCCCAAACGCCGTAACCGGTATTTGTATCCTAGCTCGGAGCCAGAGAGTTTGAGGATACAGGCGCTGCCACAGTTATTGAAACGTATCAATTTGTGGGACATGGATTATGTTTGGCCTGGTACGTCATTCTGATGGCATTTGGTTGGACGAAGCTGACGAGCAGTGGGGACTATAGAAACGGAGGGGGCGATTCATGCCACTACTTGGATTGTTGGGGACTTCGACGACGAAGCCAGCCTATCCTTACTGAAAGAAGCTTTGAAGGGTCTCGTGTGTGCCTCTCGCATATTATATGAACATCCGAACTGATCAATATTCCTAGGACGTCGCCAAATCCTACCGCCTCTCCTTCATCCATAGTCCCTCCACACCCTGGAAACTCGGTGATTCATCCGCCCCCCGGTTCTCGACCCTCTTGTACCAGCTCCAGGCAACCTACTCCAAGACATCTCCATCCGAGTTGCTCACCGTCGTCGAGGAAGCGCTCCCAGATTCGGTCGTGAGTCCCTCTGCCGACGCAGCTGCAACTGCCCTGACTCAAGGGCTCGACCCGAAACCTCCACTCGACGATACCATCGTTGGCACGAAATCGCAACGCGCTGAACCGCCCCATCGGCCGCTCGCCCCTGCTGGACGGGCCTTGCTTGAACGGCTGAACTCTGCGCCTGATCAGGTTGACTGGGAAGGCTACAAGAGGTGGGGAGATGCTGGGAGATTGTTCGCTAGGGAGGTGGGGTTGAAGGCCGGTGAACGCGGCATCGTTGTGAATGGACGAGTGAGTAACCCCTTCTATAGACCAAGGCAAGGTCTTTCCTGATGCGTATTCTGCCATAGGTACTTGGTCCAATTCATCCTGGCGGGTTCCGTGCGGACGACTTTGGTCCGCTTGTTGCATATGAGATTGGCCGACGTGTGGGGGCTGCTATTTCAGGTTTAAGCGACGTCGGGTTTTCTGCAGAAGCCTGGGGCGATAAGTGCGTGTATTCGTGACCGTAACCTCTGAACGACAATGACAATTTTTTAATTTCAGGAGGAGCATCTACACCGACATCGTCACCGGCGTATCTTCGATCATATCAGCGTTGCACATCCCCGACCCCATGCAGGAAGGCCTATTCCAGCAGCCAGTTCGACCGAGAGCCCGAGGTTATAAGGCGCTGTCTTCCAAGCATATGTAAGTCGCCCGTCGCCCCTGAGGTCACTCCAGCCCTCACTAGTACTCGTGCTCATTAACCTGTTCAGAATGATAACCCATGGAGATCCAGAGATTGCACTGTTCAACTTTGCATTCCTTGTTGATCCACTTTCCGAGACGGGACAGAGGTGGGGACCCTTAATCAAGGTATGGTGCTCGATACACGCGAGAAGGTGACAGTACTAACGCCCTATGTAGTGGCTGACTTCCCTGGAACATGTACATATCGAGGTCTATCTGCACACGTCAACAGAACGAGAAGAGGTAAGCCCTCAGACACTATAGAACGGACCTCACGCCGCTTACCTCACACCTACATTCACAGATGCCCCTCAAACGATTTTACAGATCCTGCCTCCGAGACAAGTTAACTTTCGACGAAGCCGGGTATGTGAATGCAACTACCCGCTCAAAACGATTCTGACTCGCAAAAAGCAACGAAATACCTGCATCTATTCAGTTTGACCATCTTCCTATCGAGCCGATCTACACACTGGCCATGGACGTTCCCCAATCCTGGCTCGTCAGACCGCGCGAGTCAATCTACGACCTCGATAACATCTACCTCGCCTCTCTCACTGGCAGTGATCGTATCACCGGGGTTCAGGCGGTCTTCGAACTCGACTTCCTTGTCATCGAGGGTCATACTCGAGACACTACGACTGGCTACCCACCCCGCGGGCTCCAGCTCCAACTCACCAAAGGACACGATAATATCCGAACTCCTATTGCCGATACGCAGGTCGTCGAGAACCTCGGGTACTTACAGTTCAAAGCTAAGCCTGGCGTTTTCCAGATGGAGATTCGTGAGGGACGTGGTCAGGAGGTGTACCATATGGAGAGTGTCGGCAATGCTGGCTGGAATAGTCCCAGCGTGGAAGAAGTCGGGCTGGAGGTTACTGTCACTAGCTTTGAGGGTCTAACACTCTACCCGAGGTTCACGAGGCAGGCCGGCCAATTGGACGCGGAAGTGCTCAAACCAAAGAGGAAGGGTCTTATCCCAGGGCTGATCGACAAGGTCGTGACCAGGTGAGGTCCTTAGTTTGAACTGATGTGAGGAGATTTGACTCAAGGAACTTGAAGTGTCTCAGCGCTTTGGAAAGGTGGAAACACGAAAGAAGCCGAAGCTGATATTAACATATTTACTGTTGCATCTGGGCATCTCTACGAGGTATGCTCACAAGTCCTCGCCAGAGGGTGTCCTAGTCATTATCCTTTCAGCGATTCGCCTCAATCATGATTCTGAGTGTGATGAAGCACACGAATAGCACGGTCAAGTTTTGGTTCATTGAGAACTTTTTGTCGCCGGCTTTCTTGGTTGGTACACCCACTCGAAGGCGAGGCCGCGTCAGCAGACATTAACATTAAGTTTCAGGAATTCGTCCCTCACCTCGCGGAGGAGTATGGTTTCCAGTATGAACTCGTCACGTACAAGTGGCCGTCCTGGCTCCGGGCTCAACGCGAAAAGCAGCGGGTCATTTGGGGCTACAAGATTCTCTTCTTGGACGTCCTTTTCCCCATGGACCTCAAGAAGGTTATATTCGTCGACGCTGACCAGATCGTTCGTACCGACTTGAAGAAGCTCGTCGATTTGGACCTTCACGGCGCTCCGTACGGTTATACCCCGATGGGCGACGATAATGAGGCGATGGAAGGATTTCGATTCTGGAAGACTGGATACTGGGAGGATTTTCTTAAAGGGAAACCTTACCACATCAGGTACGTCTGCTGCCCTCTGGTGTCTGCACGGAGGGGACCAACGGCCGTGATAGTGCCCTCTATGTCATAGATCTCGTTCGGTTTAGGATGGTAAGCCACCATGTCATAAGCGTCCGTGCGCAGGGTCAGTTGACACTTGGGTGTCTTCTAGATGGCAGCAGGAGTATGTCTAATTAATTTTTGGTGACGATGTTCAAGAGGTTTACTTGAGAGTAATAGGACCGACTTCGAGGGCTCTATCAAGGGCTCTCCGCTGACCCCAATTCATTGGCCAACCTGGATCAGGGTAGGTCTCACTTCCAGGCGCGGACAGGGAAGAAAGGCTGACATTGGTACTTCAGATTTACCTAACAACTTGCAGCATGAAATCCCGATAGTACGTTCTTTGACTATGTCCCGAATTTCCCGACTGACCTCTCGGTAGTTCTCCCTTGACAAGGATTGGCTATGGGTGAGTAGATATACGTCCTGTTACCACTGTTCTCATCTAAGAAATCGTCCCACAGTGTGAAACGTGGTGTAGTATGGACCGGTTTGAACAGGCAAAGACGATCGACCTCTGCCAAAACCCACTCACTGTATGTGCCCTCCCACCTGTAGTAGTCTGCGGTTCACTAATCTGCCCTTGCGCTCCGTCCGTCGACAGAAAGAACCCAAGCTTGCGCGAGCGCGGCAGATTCCAGAGTGGTCAGCGTACGACGGGGAGATTGCGCGGTTTGCGAGACGCCTGTCTCGTGAAGGAAAGATCAGCTCGACGGCTTTGTCGGAGGAAGTGGACGAGCTAGCAACCGTCGGAGGAAAGAAGGGGAAGAGCAAGGATGTAGAAGTACCCAAGGTCGGGTTGAGTGTTGTTCCAGAAGGTGATAGTGGGCAGACGGTTGTGAACAATGAGGGTGCGAGGGCGGATGGAAAGCCGCACATAGAGTTGTAATTTATCGATTCGGGGTAATTAAAATTTAAAATAAATTCGACACTCTGAAATCTCTTCGACTTGGACTTGACTTGAACTTGACTTGATTCGATTATGATTTGACCTGGACTTTGGACTTTGGACTTGCCACGTCGAGTGTGGTTGTCACGAACACTTGCCTATCATCATATTTTTTACGCGGTCTCTTTCGGAAACGGAAACCCAAGGGTTCTACCAAGGGTTCTACCGACCGGATATGTCCAGCTCCGGCATAGAGCATATCACCGTCCTCGCTCACAACCTCGCCGGCCACAAGCAGCCCTTTTGAGAGGAACTATTTGATACCATGAGCATGAGAAGGTCAAGGGTCGCTCGTTAGACGCTACCTTGGGCTTCCAGCGCTCGATCACGTTCTTCCGGCCTTCCGTTCACACGAGATTGATAGACTCGCTTCGTCGTTCTGTCCGTTGTAGTTTCACCCTGGGTATTCGCCACCAACTACTTCAAAGGCTTCAAAGACAACGGACAGGTTAAATCATCCGCAGCAACCGGAAATAGCCACCATTTTCGCATGCTCGTAGACGTTCTTTCAATCGAGCAAATGATACCCTAGGTCCTTGGACACCATCAATGATGAATGCATGTCATGTCACCTCTGGTCATGTTCCCGCTGTGGTTCTTGAGCGCAGGTCTCTTATCGCATCAGTCTGCTGATGCATCGCCAGATCGCAAGTGGGCAGGATCCCCGGCGCTCCGTTAGACTTTTAGCGCACTAGATTAAGACGTGGCCCCACCAAGGCAACTTTTCACCTTAAACCTTGGACCCCAACGCATTCAACGGACCCAAGTTGCAACACAGCTGCGCAACACAGCTGCGCAACCCCTCTGTACGACTTTGATTGAGTTTCATTTCATGAACACTGACACGGCCGGTTGTTTTACTTCTCTTCCGACGGATTGAAAATTGCCACAGTATGGGGACGCCCTTTCTAGACGATCCAAATATTGGGACCTGCTTGACAGTCCTACCCAA
>WNFL01043357.1_pt3 | contig 10267 bp, 9 predicted proteins | sample 5400361 | NCBI WGS metagenome assembly WNFL01 (sample SAMN13153351, study PRJNA577476) | soil metagenome | isolation source: 40 cm soil on Douglas fir-dominated hillslope | place: USA:California | collected 2013-09-17
CCACCAGTATTCGTTTTGATGTCGAATGGCCCAGAGCTCTTCGCGCCTTTTACAAAAACCCACTTCTTGGTACTGGTTACTCCTCTATTAGTCTCGCCACCGATAATGATTATTTAAGAGCGTTAGGTGAAACTGGTTTACTCGGACTACTGGCTTTTTTGGCTCTTCTTTTAGGGATTATTAAATCTTTGTTTTCTTTGACTAAAAAAGTTTCCGGATCAGATAAGGTCATTGTTATCTCAGCTATCGGTATCTTCGCCGCCTTTCTCACCACTGCCATTTTTATTGATGTTTTCGAATCTAGCAAAATTGCCATTCTCTTTTGGGCCTTCATGGGTTTAGCACTTAGTATAAATTCACAAAAAAATGTTTAAAAAAATTCTTCTCCTCGGTGTTTTAATCTTAGCTTTCGCTCTTCGCCTCTATAAAATTGATAATCCGGTTGCCGACTGGCATTCTTTCAGGCAAGCCGACACGGCTTCAGTCACTCGTAACTTTGTAGACGGAAAGGGAAGTCTCCTGGTTCCCACTTATCATGACAACTCCAATATTCAGTCTGGTAAAGATAATCCTCACGGCTATCGTATGGTGGAATTTCCCTTATATAATCTACTTCACTACACTGTTTACCAAATAAATCCTGGTATGGGTTTGGACTATGCCGGTCGTTTGACTTCCATCCTTCTCTCCCTGGTTTCCATTGCTCTTGTTTACCTAATTGGTAGCAAACTCTCTGGTTTTTTAGTCGGTTTCCTGGCAGCCGTTTTTATGGCCGTTTTACCTTTCAATATCTACTATTCCCGTGTCATTCTTCCCGAACCACTGATGATTGTTTCAGTCTTGGCTTCTTATTGGTTTCTGATTAAGATGTCCGAAAGTTTTAGCTGGAGAAAACGTCTTTATTTATTACTGAGCTCGGTCCTTTTTGCTGTTGCCATGCTAACCAAACCCTTTGCTCTCTTTTTTGCTTTACCTCACCTAGCCATTCTTTTTCGATCATGGGCTCAAGGTGAATTAAATTTCTTTGATATCTTGGCTTACGGTCTTATGTCTTTATCACCTTTTGTTTGGTGGAGAAAACACATTTTAAATTACCCCGAAGGTATTCCCGCCAGTGACTGGCTTTTAAATTCGAGTGGTATCAGATTTCGCCCTGCTTGGTTTAGATGGCTTTTTGGAGAAAGACTAGGCAAATTAATTCTTGGCATTTATGGCACTTCTTTCCTTATGCTTGGAGTTATTGCCAAACCCAAAAAAGAAGGTTTAGCTTACTGGTTGTGGGCTATTGGTATCGTGGTTTATTTCTCTGTCGTCGCTGGTGGCAATGTCCAACATGACTATTATCAAGCCATTATCATTCCCTTTATTTGTTTCTTGTTAGCCAAAGGTGCCGTCCTACTCATGAGTCTGTCTCGGGACACTTACTCTCGTCTTTTGACTCTGATAATGTCTCTTATTATCTTCATCACCATGATTTCTCTTTCTTGGTACGAAGTTAAAGGTTATTACCAAGTAAATAACTGGCCCATTGTCGAAGCGGGCAAAGAAGTTGATCGGTTGACTCCTAAAGATGCCAAAGTGATTGCTCCTTACAATGGTGATACCGCTTTTCTATATCAAACCCACCGTTCTGGTTGGCCATTAGGCTACGATATCGAAGATAAAATGGCCAAAGGAGCTAGTTACTACGTTTCGGTGAGCTATGATGACGAAGCCAGGACTTTAGAAAAAAAATACACCCTGGTTGAAAAAAACGATAAATTTATTATCATCAAACTTTCGAAATAGACCCCCATGAAGATTTTGATGCTCACCCCTTACTTGCCTTATCCAGATTCTTCTGGTGGTCAGATAAGAACTCTTAATCTCTTAAAACATCTTTGTAAAAACCATCAAATTACTCTCTTTTCTTTAATCAAAGATCCGGAAGAGAAGAAAAATATTAAACCTCTCTTGAAGTACTGCCAAAAAGTAGTTACTTTTCAGAGAAGTCGAACCCCCTGGACCATTAAAAATATTCTTAAGACTGGCTTCTCTCTCGATCCCTTTTTGATTGTCCGAAACTTTGCTCCAGGAGTCAAAGAAGCCGTTACTCAAGAGCTTGCCTCAGGGAAATATGATCTAGTCCATGCGGAAACTTTTTACGTTATGCCCAGTATCCCCAAAACTAATCTCCCGGTTATTCTGGTTGACCAAACTATCGAGTATTTAGTTTATCAACACTACACCAACGAAACCGCCCCTTGGTTTCTTCGCCCCCTTCTCCAGATCGATGTCGAAAAAATGAAGTACTCCGAACGCTTTTACTGGCGTAAAGCCACCCAGGTAGTGGCTGTTTCTGAAGCTGATAAAAAAGAAATGCTCAAATTAGAGCCCGATTTGCATATCGAAATTGTGCCCAATGGGGTTAATCTTGATCTTTTTAGAAAAAAAACCAACTGGAATACTAAAGAAAAAGTGATCCTTTTTATTAGTAACTTCAAATGGTTACAAAATGTTGAAGCCGCCCATGTTTTGATCAAAGAAGTTTTTCCTTTAGTTAGACAAAAAATAAAAAATATCCAACTTTGGATCATTGGTCAGCATATTCCGGCTGACATCCTCGCCATCCAAGATCAGAACATCCTTATTAAGTCCATTCCCGAAGACGATGTTCAGACTTTAGTTGATGCTTGGCATGACGCCTCCGTTTTTGCCTCTACCATCAAAGGTCCTGGTGGCACCCGTCTGAAGAATTTAGCGGCCATGGCCAGTCAGGTCCCCATTGTTTCCACCAAAGTGGGCGTTGAGGGTCTAAAGGTCAAAGACAATGTCCATGTTCTTATTGGCGATAGCCCCAAAAAAATCGCTGATTTGATCGTCAAAGTGATAAAATCACCTCAACTAGCCAAAAGGCTCGCTCTAGCTACACGCAAACATGTTGAACAAAGTTTTGACTGGCGTATCATCGCTGAAAGTTTAAGCTCCCTCTATAACAGACTTGGAAAAAATGAAAAAATATAAGTACGACCTGGCTGTCGTCATCGTCAATTACAACACCAGAGACTTGTTAGATGGCTGTCTGGCTTCTATTTACAAAGCCGATCACCCTACCGGTGATCTTCAGGTGGTCGTGGTCGACAATGCTTCTCAGGATGATAGTTTGGTCATGATTAAGAAAAAATACCCTAAAGTTTTAGTCATTGCCAACCAAGAAAACCTCGGCTTTGCCAAAGCCAACAATATCGGTGTTGACGCTTGTGATGCCGCTCATACTCTTTTCCTCAATTCCGATACCGTCATTAAGCGTTACAGCCTAGTCAAACCTCTCAAATATCTCAAGACTCATCCCAAAGTTGGCGCCCTTACCATCAAACTTTATCTTCAGAACGGTACTGTTGATTACGATAATCACCGTGGCTTCCCGACCCCTTGGGCCGCTATTTCCAAATTTTCCGGTTTAGCTCGTCTCTTTCCAAACTCTACTTTCTTCAATAGCTATCATCTTGGTTTTAAGAAATTAGACAAAATTCACCAAATTCCCGTCGCGGCCGGCTCATATCTGATGATGCCTACCAAACTATTTCGCCAGATCGGCATGTGGGACGAAACCTATTTTTTCTACGGTGAAGATATTGATCTTTGTTACCGAATCAATCATGCTGGTTTCAAAATTATCTACTATCCCAAGGTTAGCGCTCTTCATCTTAGAGGCGCCAGTTCGGGCCTTCGTAAAGAAAACGCCCAAACCGCCGTTTCCACTAAAGCTAATCGCCTTAAAGTGGCTAAAGCTTCCACCGATGCTTGGAAGATTTTCTACAAAAAGTTTTATAAAACTAAATATCCTGTCTTGGTGACAGCCCTAGTTGTTGCCGGTATGTCTCTCATTGGCAATCTCAGAATCATCAAACATAAACTTAGCAAATGATCATTGGTATTGATGCTCGTCTTTATGGTTTGGAGCACGCTGGTTTAGGCCGGTATGTCATGAAACTGGTGGAGACCGTTTTAAGACAGGACACCAAAAATCAATATGTCCTTTTTATGACATCCAAATACGCGTCAGAGTTTAAAAATAAAAAGCGCGTTAAAGTGATTACTACCAACATTCCCATTTACGGTTTTGGTGAACAAATAATCTTGCCTTTTATTTTTGCTAAAGAAAAACTCGACCTTCTCCATATTCCCCATTTCAATGCTCCCATTTTTTATCCTGGCAAATTCATTCTGACTATTCATGATTTGATCAAACATGACTCTAAGGGTAAAGCCACCACTACGCATAAGCCGTGGCTTTACTCACTCAAGAGACTTGGCTATCTTACCCTCATCAATCTAGCTGTCAGACGAGCCGTCTCTATCTTAGTGCCTTCAGAATATGTCAAAAGAGATTTGGTAACCCGACTAAATCTCTCGGTGGATAAGGTCACAGTCACCTACGAAGCCGTTTCTGGCACCTTCAAAGATGTAGTTCTCTCTGTCAAAGAAAAGCACGATACCTTGAAGAAATTTGGCCTTAGCCAACCTTTTGTAGTTTACACCGGCAGTATTTATCCCCATAAAAATGTGAATCTTCTCGTCGATGCCATCGTCCAACACAATCAAAATCGTGAACTGGATTTACAACTTGCCTTGATTTGTTCGAGATCTGTTTTTTGGGATCGTCTGAACAAAGAAATCAAAAAGAGAGGCTTGGAAGACTGGATTAAAATGCTTGGTTTTGTTGAGGACGATGACGTCGGAAAGCTTTACAGTCTAGCCTTGGCTCTAGTTCACCCCAGCAAAATGGAGGGCTTTGGTTTGACCGGACTAGAAGCCATGGCTGTCGGCTTACCCGTTATTTCTTCAAGCGCCAGTTGCTTACCTGAAATTTATGGCGATGCGGCCTTGTACTTTGATCCAGATAGTCTAGACGATCTGGTTTCTTGTCTCGAAAATATTATTCAAGATCCAGAATTAAGAAACACTTTGACTACCAAAGGTTATCTTCAAGTCAGAAAGTATTCTTGGTCCAAGATGGCCAAAGAGACCATCGTGGTGTACAAAAAGTCTTTATGAAAGTAGCTTTGGTTTATGACCGTGTCAATAAGTTTGGCGGGGCCGAACGCCTCCTTCTCACTCTTCACCGCCTCTTTCCCAAGGCCCCTCTTTTTACTCTTGTTTACGAGCCAAAAACCTCAGTTTGGGCGAAAGACATCCAGGTAATTCCTACTTTTCTTAACAAAATTCCCTTTCTCCGAACTCGGCATGAATGGCTAGCCCCCCTAGCGCCACTTGCTTTTGAAACACTTAATCTTTCTTCTTTTGACGTTGTTATTAGCCTTACTAGTAGCGATGCTAAATCTGTTCTAACTAAACCACACCAGCTCCATATCTGTTACTGCCTAACCCCAACCAGATACTTTTGGAGTGGCGCAGATGGATATTCTTCTGATAAGAAATTTAAATTAATCCCCAAATTTCTAAAAAAATATTTTAGAACAGTGGATTTACTCTTATCTTCAAGACCAGACGAATACATCGCCATATCCAGTGAGGTAAAAAACAGAATAAAAAAGTATTATCGCCGGGATTCAAATGTGATCTATCCTCCAATTGAAGAAAAATTTTACTCTAAATCTCCATTGTCCAGAAATGATAGAGATAATTATTTACTCGTTTCTCGACTTGTCCCCTACAAGAAAACTTCTTTGGCTGTTTCTGCCTTCAATAAATTAAACAAAACCTTGATCATCATCGGAGAGGGGAGTGAGCTGGAAAATCTCCGTCGACAAGCCGGGCCCAATATCTCATTTGTAGGCAAGGTGAACGACGAGCGTTTAATTGACTATTATCGTCATGCCAAAGCTATCATTTTTCCTCAAGATGAGGACTTTGGTTTGGTTCCTTTAGAATCCCAGGCCTGTGGTACACCAGTGATTGCCTATGGTAAGGGTGGAGCCTTGGAAACTATTGTTCACGGCCAAACCGGTCTTTTCTTTAATGAACAGACCGAAGAATCGCTCACCAAAGCGATTTTAGAGTTTGAAAAATTAAAAATCAATCCTGATGACTGCGTCAAAAATGCCAAACGTTTTAATTACCAAACTTTCTCTTCAGAGTTTTCTGATAAAGTAGACAAATTTTGGGACGAGCATCTTAAACGTCAACAAAGTTAATTTCGCTACAAAAGTTCCGTCTTTCCTTCACTTTTTAACTCATTAACGATTTCATTAACTCTTCCAGTCAGATTTTTGTTGCAAATGAGTAACGCATCCGCTGTGTCGATGACAATTAAATCTTTAACTCCGAGCAAGGCTACATGTTTGCCATTATATTTTCTGACAAAATTTCCATAAGCGTCAATTTCTTGAATACCTTCTTTCTCATGGATTTCATGCTCAATCATATACTTCATTAGAGACTCCCAAGTTCCAAAATCAATCCACTCAAAAGGCAGTTCTACCATTATTCCCTGACCGTCTCGATGGGCTTTTTGAGTTAACTCTTCCTGCATTCCCTTCGGCATTTTTCGGAAGTTTTCATCCACATCTCCTCCATTTACAATTTCCATCAAAGGCTCATACCAATCCAGTCTATATTTTTGGTACATCTTTAAATAATTGTTTGGTGTCATTGAAGTATGGTTCGAATGAATCATCAGACTATCGGTTCCCATATACTTTTGAAGTTTTTCTTCCTCACTTCTGTCAATAAAATCTGCCACCTCATAAACATTTATTCCGTTCTGGTTATCAAGTAACTTTCCTTTCACCAAATAATCAACTCCTCGAACAATTCTATCCGGTTTCATGCAGCCAGTAACGTATTTGTCAGTATTTAAGGCAAACTTCTCAGTAACATCAATCATGTCAAAGAGTCTTTTCGTGGGTTTTCTTAAATCATCAGCCTGAATCAACATAAAAGGTTCATCTCCAAACCCTTTTTTCTTCAGTAGGGCAGCCGTTAAACCAATTGCCGGACCAGTATTCCTCACTTCGGGCTCAAGCAAAATATTCTCACGAAGAACTTCTGGCTCTTGTTTTAGTGCCAATTCCGCTTGAATCGGATTAGTCTGTAGGAAAATATCTTTAGCTTCAAACTTTTTTCTTAAATCTTCCCAATTAATCTGAAAAAGCGACTTACCATCGATTAAGGGTAAAAAATGTTTCGGTAATGATTGTCGGCTCTCCGGCCACATCTTTGTCCCTACCCCCCCACAGATTATTACTGGTATCATGAGGGTTATTATAGCCCCGACCGATATATACTAGAACTATGTTTTACGACTTTACCAAGAGAATCATGGATGTTGCTGCGGCTCTAGTCATGGGTATTTTATTTTTACCCATTTGGATCATTATTCCCATCTTGCTCAAGCTCGATTCCAAAGGACCCATCTTTTACACGCCAGAAAGAGTCGGTAAAGATGGCAAAATTTTTAAAATGTATAAATTCCGCTCCATGAAGATGTTTGAAATGGGTGGCAAGTCCGTTCACGCAGTTGAATTCTGGAAAGAAAACCCTGAACTTTATGAAAAATACAAAAAGAACGGTTGGAAGCTAGAACTTGATGAAGATCCGCGCATCACCAAACTGGGGAAAATTCTCCGTCAAACGAGCATTGATGAAATGCCTCAAGTAATTAACATGCTCAAAGGTGAAATGGGTTTGGTCGGTCCTCGGGCCTACGTCGAACCTGAAATCAAAGATGCCAAAAAGAGATATGGCAAAAATATCGAAAAAGCAATTGAGGAAAGTCTAACCGCTAAACCCGGTTTGACTGGCCCTTGGCAAGTTTCCGGTCGTAATGAGATTCCTTGGAATCAAAGGGTAGCCATTGATGCCGACTATGCCAAAAGACGTTCACTTCTTTACGATATTTACATCATTCTTAAAACGCCATTTGCTATGATTAGTAAATGGTAAAGAAAAAGCTTCTTTTTATTTTGACTCCGATCGTTGTTATTCTTTTACTCCTTGGTGGTTTAGCCGCCTTTGGCTACGTTACGGCCAAGTCTTTCCAACCCGATATCCAAGCCATCCAACAAACCGGCAGTAAACTCGCCGCTGATTTTCAAGGTCAAGATTTGGGTGCTGCCAAAACTGAAGTCCAAATCTTATCTTCTCAAGTAAACTCTCTTGATTCCAAATATCAAAAGGTTGCTTGGGCTGGCGCTGTCCCTTTTTTTGGCTCTTACGTCAAAGACGGTCAACATGCGATTAACGCTGGAAAACCTTTGGTTAAAGCGGTGGACACTCTAATTGCTTCCGTCATTCCTTATGCAGATTTGTTGGGTTTCAAAACCGGTGAAGCCACTCCCTCCGGCCAAACACCCAAAGCTCAGTCGATCGAAGACCGCATTGTTTTTATGGCTCAGACTTTGGATAAGATTAGTCCCGATTTAGACAAGGTTGCTCTTGATATGGAAGCGGCTCAGAAAGAGCTAGACCAAATCAATCCAACTCGTTACCCAGAAACCTTTGCGGGCAAAAATATCCGCAGTAAGATTGTTGAACTAAAATCAACCGTTTCAGAATCTGCTCAGCTCCTTTCACAAGCCAAACCCCTCATTAAATTGTTACCAGAGCTTTTGGGCAATCCTAACGCCAAAACTTATATGGTTCTTTTTCAAAATGATGCCGAGCTTCGTCCCACTGGTGGTTTTATGACTGCTTACGCTTTTATGCGCGTTACCAAAGGTAAGATCGAACCGCTCGCTTCTTATGACATTTACGATTTAGATTCACGTTTTAATAAAAAAGTTCCTGCTCCGGACGCCATTAAAAAATATCTAAACGAAACCTATCTAAATCTGAGAAATTCTAATATGTCTCCAGATTACAAAGTTTCCATGGATCTCTTTTACAAATATTATCGTGATATTCCTGGTCTTCCCAAGCCAGATGGTATTATCGCCATTGATACTCACTTTCCAGTCGAGATTCTCAAGATCATTGGTCCTATTGGTGTTGGAGGTTGGGGAAATTTCAGCCCCCAGAATGATCCACACTGCGACTGCCCTCAAGTAGTCTATGCCCTTGAAGAGATCTCTGACCGTCCTGTGGCCGGTGTTAAAGCTGGTCGCAAAGCTGTCCTCGGACCTCTCATGCATTCTATGATGGCCAACGCCATGGGCAGTCCCAAACATCTTTGGCCCAAGCTCCTCAACGCTGCCCTAGATGCAATTAAACAAAAACATCTCCTTTTTTACTTCTTAGAAGACAAGACCCAAAAAGTGGCTGAAGATTTTAATGCCGCTGGTCGCATTAAGCCTTATGCTTATGACTATCTCCATATCAATGACGCTAACTTAGGTGGAGCCAAAACTGATATGTTTATCACTCGTGAAGTTGAGCAAGACATCGAAAAAACAAACAACACTGTTACCAAAACCGTTTCTATTACTTACAAGAATCCCCGTAAGGGCAGTAACTGTAATTTAGAAGCCGGGCAACTCTGTCTTAATGGTGTTTATCGTGATTATATTAGACTTTTTGTCCCCAAAGGTGCCAAACTTCTCTCTGTCGTCGGTTCCGAAGTCAAAGAACAAGTCTCTGAAGATTTAGACAAAACGGTTTTTGAAGCCTTCTTTACCATGAGGCCGGAGTCCCAAAGTAAAATTGTCTTCAAGTACGAACTACCGGCTTTGGATCTCTCCACTTACCGATTACTTATTCAAAAACAGGCCGGTCTTCCTTCGGTTAAGCACACTATTATCCTAAACGGTAATCAGACTATCGTCGATCTAAACGAAGACAAAGAACTAACCCTCAACTAGATTCATGAAAGCCGCCTACTCGGACGTGGGTATTGTCATTAGATCAGTAGACTCAGGCGAAGCCGACAAATTTATCTCCATCATTTCTGAAAATCATGGCTTGGGAAACTTTGTCGCTCGTGGAGCCAGAAGGATTTCTTCCAAAAAAGCTCCCCATCTAGACCTTTTTAATCTAGTCAAGTTCCAAGCGGGCAGGGGAGAGTCACCTCATTTTTTGAATCAAGCCGAGTCCGTTGCTTACTATCCTGGCCTTAAATCTGATTATGCCAAGGTCGGCCTGTCACTTACCATTGCCGAAATACTGGCCCATACTTTGCCAGGTGATGTCGAAGATCGAGAAATCTTTTTATCTTTCAAAAACTTTCTCGAAGCAGTTGAAAAAGCTCCGGATAAAAAAGAAGTTAACCGCCTTGGTCGACAATTTGGTTTATATCTCCTCAGACACTTGGGCTATCCCGAACCTAAACTGCCCAAAACCGATAATTTATCTACCTACTTTGAATCCATTATGAACCGCAAAATCATCA
>WNFL01025447.1_pt1 | contig 10266 bp, 7 predicted proteins | sample 5400361 | NCBI WGS metagenome assembly WNFL01 (sample SAMN13153351, study PRJNA577476) | soil metagenome | isolation source: 40 cm soil on Douglas fir-dominated hillslope | place: USA:California | collected 2013-09-17
CGGCTAGCCAGGGCCAAACTGTACCCTGATGATAGGCAGAGTCGCGGGCAAGAACGGTTCCGGCGTAGCGCGGCGCAAACCCCGGTTCGGATGGCCCCAAAGAACGGAGACCCGCCGGTGTCCAAAGTTGCGTCTCGACGCTGTCAACTACCTGTCGCGCATGAGTATCCGATAAGAGGGAAAGCGGTAGTCCCCCCACCGCAAAAATCTGGTTGGGTCGGGTGATCGGATCGACGACGCCGGGGTGATGATCAACGTCAACGACATCAAATAATTGATGCTTTGCTTCATTCCAAAATCGCTTTTCGAAAGCGAGCAGCGCCTTCTCGAAAAGATGCTCCCATTTGGGCGAGAAACGCTTGGCGATGGCAAGTGCATTGATCCACAGTGCTTGGACCTCGACCGGTTTGCCGATGCGCGGGGTAATAACGTTGCCATCAACCTTCGCATCCATCCAGGTGAGCTGAACACCGGGAACGCCGGCCGCAACCAACCCGTCATTGTCTACCCGAATGTTAAAGCGAGTTCCGGTTTGATAACCGAGTAGGATTGCCTCAATGGCATTCCTTAATCTCTGCTCGGCCAACTCATCAATCAAACCAGGGCATCCAGCTGCTGCATCGAGAAGATCGCGAACTGCGATGATGTACCAGAGGGAGGCATCGACTGAATTGTACTCGGGCACCGTTCCCCGGTCAGGGAATAGGTTCGGAAGCATACCTTGGGAAACTGCGTTGGCCCACTCTAAGAGAATGTCTCGAACCCATTCGAGACGGTTCAGGGCGACGCCTAGCCCACGAATCGAAATGAACGTGTCCCGACCCCAATCGCCAAACCAAGGGTATCCAGCAATGATGGTTCTACCGGCACCACGAAGAACGAAATAGCTCTCCGAGGCTTGCTCAACGGGGTCAGCGGTTTGTCCCCGACGCTCGCGTTCAGTGGAACGGAGTTCAGTAACCCATTTTTCCAGGTTACTTGGACCAACTTCGGCAAAACCTTCCGCAGAAAAGATCAGGATAGCTTCCCGATTCTGAGAATCCAGTTGCCAAGTGAGCGTACCCGGTGCAACCAGATCCTCGAGAAAATCCAAACCGCGTTCACGCTCACTACTGTACAGAAAATTTCGATACCAAGTTGGAGCATGCTGATAATTTCCCCGAGAGCGGCACACGACCGCTGGGACTCCAGGGTATGGCTGCCAGCGAATCGTGTCTGCGTTCACCGAAGGTTCAAATCGGAAGACTTTATTTTCGTGGTGAGTCGTATGGAAGTCCCGACCCGACAAAAATGGCGCCACCGAAAGGGAGAAAAGCTGATTTATCCGGCCACAAAGGCGCCAGCTTAATACTACTGCAGATTGTCCACGCGGGACAAAAATTTCCTGATCGAGCCAGACCTCTTCAGTGAATCGGAAGCGCCAAAGCGGCCACGGTTGAAATTGAAAACTCTCCAAAGACTCGTTTGGGGTTACGATATCTGGAGCATAACGCTGCGTTGAAAGCCAGAACCGCTTTTCTTCGGCTCCGATCCACGCATCAAAGCCATTGACTAGTACCATCCGACCGGAAGGCGGAGTCGTAGCAGTGAGAAGTAGCGCGTGGTAACGCCGGGTTCGAATTCCCGAGGTGGTCGAGCTGGCGAACCCGCCGAGACCGTCTGCCTCAAGCCATTCGTGGGTGTCGGAAAGGGGGATCATACTAGCCCGCAAATATCACATGCTATTTGAAGCCCACGCGGTTATTCCGGGCCAGATAGGTGTCAATCATCTAGCGGCTAACCAGGTGCGTCAACATATCGGTTAAGTTCTTCGAAAGCACGTTTCTTTCTCGATTCCCGGCCCTTGGTACCGGGTTACGTTCGTTGCGTCCCTCTGGGACGTGTCGGACTTTGCTGGACGAAAATGTGTTTGGTTTTTAGCGGCGAAGCCGTGACTCGACCCGATTCCTGAGTCACGGCTTCGCCGCTGTGATAGCCGATCATTCCCGAACAGCAAAGTCCGACAAGCCCCTCCGGACCACTCACTTTACTCACTTTAGATGCGACGCGATCAACTTGGCAATCAGACCAGTCCATCCGGTTTGATGGGCCGCGCCAACGCCCCGCCCATTGTCGCCGTGAAAATACTCAAAGAACTGGAGGTAGTCGCGGAAATGTGGATCAGACTGCAATTTTTGATTGGTGCCGAAGACCGGTCTTTTACCGTTTACATCCCTTACAAAAATCCGGCAGAGCCGATCGCGCAATTCCGCAGCGATCTCTTTGATCGACAGGAGGTTTCCTGAACCAGTCGGACATTCGACTCGGAAATCATCACCATAGTAATGATGAAAGCGCTCCAGCGACTCGATCAGCAGAAAATTCATCGGAAACCAGATCGGGCCGCGCCAATTCGAATTGCCCCCAAACAGGCCGGAGGTCGATTCGCCAGGTTCGTAGCCGACGCGCATATCCGAACCGTTCCAGTGAAAAATATAAGGGTGGTCGCGGTGATGACGAGAGAGAGCTCGAACCCCGTGTTCAGAAAGAAACTCGCTTTCATCCAGCATCCGCTTGAGCAGCAGTTTCATGCGATGACAAGCCGGCGTTCGCCGCTGCCCATCACGTTCCATCGGGAAATCAAGGAAGCGAGGTCAGGTCGATGGTTCAATAGCCACTCCAAGCGACTTTTGAAATCGGGTACCCGGTTCAGAAGGTCAGGCTCGAGGGTTTCCACCGCGAAGAGCGGTACCAAGCCAACGATCGAACGGACCCGCAACGGGATCTGGCTGCCATTGGGCAAATTTAGCACGTCGTAAAAGAATCCGTCGTGATCGTCCCACAGGCCTGCCCCGCCCGCGCATTTGTCCATCGCCCCGGCAATATTGAGGAAGTGCTCAAAGAATTTAGAAGCGATATCTTCATAAACATGATTTCGCTGGGCCAACTCCAGAGCAATCCGCATCAAATTCAAGCTGTACATAGCCATCCAGCTCGTTCCGTCCGACTGATTGATATAGCCGCCGGTTGGCAATGGCGCACTGCGGTCGAACACACCGATATTATCTAATCCGAGAAAGCCGCCTTGGAAGATGTTCAGCCCGGCCACGTCCTTGCGATTGACCCACCAGGTGAAGTTGAGCAGAAGTTTGTGAAATACTCGTTCCAGAAACGGCAGATCTCCTGGGTCGTCAGGATTTTCAACGCGGCGCTGTTTTCGGTCGATTTGGAAAACTCGCCAAGCCGCCCAGGCGTGTACCGGCGGGTTCACGTCCCCGAAAGCCCATTCGTACGCTGGCAGCTGGCCATTGGGGTGCATGTACCATTCACGGGTGATCACCACGAGCTGTTGCTTGGCAAACTCCGGGTCGATCACCGCGAAAGTGAGCGTGTGGAAGGCGAGATCCCAAGCCGCAAACCAGGGGTACTCCCATTTGTCTGGCATAGAAAGTACCTCATTCGCATTGAGATGTTGCCAATCATGGTTGCGACCGTTCTTTCGCTCCGGCGGTGGCGCCGGCTGCGAGGGATCACCCTTGATCCAGCGCCAGACGTCGTAGCGGAAGAATTGTTTGCTCCAGATCATTCCTGCGACTGCTTGGCGCTGGACTCGGCGGAGGTCTTCGTCTCCTGCGGCACCTGGCAAATCTGCGTAAAATGCATCGGCTTCTGCCCGCCGGGACCTCAGGACTTCTTCAAAGTCGGCAAAACCCACGTCAAGTGTTTGCCGAGAGAGCCGTAGGCGAACAATTTGCTCCGCACCCGCTTCGATCATGAGCTGATAGTGTGCGGCGGATTTGGTGCCAGTTTGAGACGGATTCACCGCATTTCCGTTCTTGCGAATGAGCCATTCGTGAAACCCATCCTTGCAATAGGGGGACGCGTTAGGGAAGGAAAAGAGGCGTTCGCTATTAGTTTCATTCTCGCAGAAGAGCAATGCGGGCGATCCCTCTGTCCGAAGAGAATAGCTCCCAAGCTGCACATGTTTCGCGGACACTGTGTGACCGTCCACCACCTCGAGCGTTGGCTTAGGTCTTCCGTCGCCCCAAGACCAGATATTACGAAACCAGAGCTGCGGGAGTACGTGGATTATTGCCGCCTCCGGTCCACGATTAGCGGTGGTGATCTGAATCAAGATGTCATCCGGTCCGGCCTTCGCGTACTCAACGAAAATATCAAAGTAGCGGTTGTCGTCGAACACGCCGGTATCAATGAGTTCATACTCCGGATGTTGCTTGCCGCGCCGGCGGTTTTCTCGCAAAAGCGCGGTGTAAGGAAACTCTCGCTGAGGATACTTGTAGAGCATCTTTAGATAGGAGTGCGTTGGCGTCGCATCCAGGTAGTAATAGAGCTCCTTAACGTCTTCCCCGTGATTTCCCTCCTGGTTGTTCAGACCGAACAGGCGTTCTTTTAGAATTGGATCTTTCCCATTCCAGAGTGCCAAAGCGAAGCAGAGGAACTCATGTTCATCACAAAAGCCCGCAATGCCGTCTTCGCCCCAGCGGTAGGCGCGACTGCGAGCGTGGTCGTGTGGAAAGTAATCCCAGGCATTTGCCCCTGCGCTATAATCTTCGCGGACAGTGCCCCACTGACGTTCGCTGAGGTAAGGACCCCAATGGCGCCATTTCACCGCGCCGCTATTCATCTCGATTAAACGCTGCTTTTCCGACATAGCGATCTCTCCTCCGGATATCCGAGCGCCGCCGCCGCAAAAACAACACGTGCGCTTCGTCCATCTACTGGAGTCAACTGGCAGCGTCAATAGAGATACAGAGTATGGAACACGGAATGCGGAGAACGGGATCACCCAGCCTGCGAAATCTGTTATTCCGCGCCATCGCTTGGTACGCCGTCGCGGTTATCACACGGTTTCAGCGCTGATCCGCTCTTATTCTCTTGTTCCTGGGGCGAAACCTAGGCCTTCCTGAAACACGCCTTCCACCTTCGCCAAACTTCCGCAATCCTTGCAGCGCCTCGGCGGACAGGCCGGTGCAAAAGAACGTCCGCAAAAATTCTCGCGTGGAAACCGGATTTCAATCAATTGCCGTACGATGGAATTTGCCACGCTCCGATCTCGGCTGGAAGTGCTGCACTCATTGCGGCGGCCATCCGCAAGAGATCTGACCGATTTCCGGCAAGTATGGCCGCGATTGAATTCCGAAAGCGCGCGGGTGGCTCGCTAACGCGATGGTGAAAATTCGCCCGGTAACCTGGGACGCGGTTGAAATCGTCGACTATGATGAGCGATGGCCGGCGGATTTTAGGCGCATTGCGGATGAGATAAACGCTGTTCTCGGCGAACTGATTATCGCCGTTGAACATGTCGGAAGCACCAGCGTACCGGGCCTGGCCGCAAAACCGATTATCGACGCTTTCGAAACGATCGGGAGCGTTACACCGAGGCAAAGACCGATTTCATTCGCAGCTTTCTTGAGTCACCATAGGAAGCCGCAACCCACAACCCGCAACTAATATATGAACGGAACAAGCCGCAGAGTCTTTTCCCGATAAGCACGATACTCATCTCCAAATTCGGCTTCCAAGAATTTCTCTTCGTCAGCCATCCGGCTCAGCAAAAGCAAAAACAGAATAATGTTCAGAACCAGCCCGATGGTACTTCGGAAGACGAGCACCCAGCCGATCATTGCCACCAGTAGTCCGGTGTAGCTTGGATGGCGAACATGCTTGTAGATACCGTCGGTCTTGAGTTTGTGATCCGTTTGGATTGCAACTAATCCGCTAAAACGCCGTCCGAGCGCAAAGACGGCGATTAACCGAATAACTGATCCAATCCAAAAGAGCGCCAAACCTAGATAACTCGTTCCATCATCATCAATTGTCCAAAGATCGTGCCGGTCGCAGTACGGAGGAATTATTGTCATGGCAAGAAAGAGGACTATAAACCAGAGAAGAACGCGTTTGCCTTGGGAAGAAGAGGACTTGCCGGGACTGAGGCCTGAGGTGCCGGAAAAGCAAGCGACCACGGTTAGCAGAACCGAAGCGACAACGAGTTCTCTTCGGGCGGGATGCGCGAAAAAACCATTCCAATCGCCCCACGCCAAGATCGTAACACCAATTTGCACAATCAGGCCAACAACCGCAGCGATCGCTATCCGTGAATCAAAGCGCGCCATAAGTACGAGTAACGGCCCTTCAGGCCGAATGACAAATAGCAAATAGCAGACGAAAAATTATCTCCGCAAGATTGCGAGGGCACGTTTCGCTTGCCGCCGCGGAAGAGCAGGACAACCCGACAGCACAATTCTGCTATCTGCTATTTGTCATTCGGGCTGAAGGGCCGGCGTGCCTTGTGCTCCAGAAATCAGCACAGATATCTGGGGCACAAGGCGAAGTCGGAGCGGCGCACCCTCCGACGCAAGCGGTATCTCAATAGCTTTTGAAAAGGACGAAGACCACGAGTACCCGGATGAACATCGATCAACGACCCGATCCGAGCTTCTGAATGAAGTCGTATGGGTAAGGAAGCTCGGGTTCACTCGCTGCATCAAGTTTTTGCACCTGTTCAGATGTCAGTTTCCAGCCTACCGAACCGAGATTCGTCTCCAATTGTTCCCGGTGGCGTGCACCGATAATCGGCGCTGTGACACCAGGGCGGCGCAAGAGCCAATTAATCGCTACTTGGGCGGGAGTGTGGCCCGCGTCTTTGGCCACCGAATGAAGCGCATCGAGCGTACGCCAGGTCGATTCTCGATTGTATGCGGTCCAATTTTCCGACCAGCCTTTTTTCTCTGCAGTTTCGATCCGGGAACCGGCCGGCGGGGCTGTCATGCCACGATAGAACTTTCCCGACAACCAACCGCCGCGAAGAGGGCTCCACGGAATGACGCCAAGCCCTTCCCGCAATGAAATCGGTGTAAGCTCCCACTCGGTCGAGCGGCAGAGGAGATTGTATTGTGGCTGCAGACAAACGAACGGCTCCCAGCCGTTCGCACGGCTCAAATCGATGGCCTTCTGAAGTTGCCAGCCGGTGAAATTGCTGACGCCGACATATCTGACCAGCCCTTGTCGAACTAAATCATTCAGGGTCGACAAAGTTTCCTCCAACGGGGTTCCGGGATCCCAGCAGTGGACTTGATAAAGGTCAATGTAATCGGTTTGTAGCCGTTTCAAGCTGGCATGGATGGAAGATAATATGTGTTTGCGGCTAAGGCCGATATCGTTCGGACCATCGCCCATGGCGAAGCGAACCTTGGTGGCGATGACAAGATTGTCTCGTTGCTGATGGCTGAGCCATCGACCCAGAATCTCTTCGGAGACACCCGTCGTGTAGACGTTGGCCGTATCGATAAAGTTGCCGCCGGCTGCGACGAAATGATCGAGCATTGCATGGCTCTCGGCCTGGTCCGCCTCATTTTCCCGTCCGAAGGTCATCGCACCCAAGCAAAGCTCGCTGACTCGCAGTCCTGTCCGTCCTAGATATCGGTAATCCATAGATCGGGAACGTAGGACGGTTGATGAGGAATGGCAATCGCCCTCGCGGGCGAAAGACGATTTTTAGAAAGACTCAAGAGTGAAGAAGAAGCGACGGTGGTTTATACAGCACCGAAAGAGCGTTTCATGAAAGCTGCAGCGCGAAAGAGCTTTCATATTCGGTGTCGCCAACGAGTTCATTCGACAATACCAATAAGTTCACGAGCCGATTGCTCATTGGCTGATCCACGCTGCGGCTTCCATCTTTATGAATCTCTTCGTGCCTTTCCGTCCGGTCAGGCGCAGCCAGAGGGGACCTCCTTCGCGCTCCAACCGTAAGTCGATGTCAAAAAAAGGACAACACATCCTCTCCTGAATGGTCCATTCGGCCAATACCTGAAGGGTTGCCGCATCGGCAGGAAATTCGAACTCATATCCGTCGTCGAGTGCCCGAACGCTCTTCTTTAAGGCCCCCAAAGCCGGACTGAGTTCATCAAAATGCCGGTTCCTTTGCTCCGGAGAGAGTGCGAAGGCGTTACAAGCGAGAGGACTTTCCTGCTTTGATTTCGTCGAAGTATCGGCGGCCTGAACCCGGTCAAGTGACGACAAAACGGCTGCCATCGAGGCCATCTTTAGCCAAAAGGTTTTCATGTGTTCTCCTGCTATCGATAAGCTCTTTTTGTGTTGAGCATGGCTCGAACGCTGCAACTTCAAGTCGACTTTAAGGCAAATGGTTTTTTAAGGTTTTTTCGCATTGGCCGCGAATGGCAATCGGAACCGGATCATCTATGCTGTGGAATGCCACAATTATCCATTTCCGAGGTGGCGCGAGAAGTCGGGCTTCGGCCGTCAGCTATTCGCTACTACGAACAGATCGGAATACTTCCTCCGATCCAGAGAACGAGTGGGCAAAGACGTTACGATACAACATATCTCCACCTGCTTGCGGTGATACAAGGCGCGCGCAGCACCGGCTTCACTTTGGATGAAATCCGAGAACTGTTTTTTGGTTTTGCCGATGGCAGCAGGGCACCGGCCCGTTGGCGGAGCTCGAGGCGTCGATTGATCGGATCAAGACCATGCAGCGTCTGCTTGTCCGGTTACAACATCGCTGCCACTGCGACACTCTCGATGAATGTGGCAAAAGGCTGCTTAAGCGACGAATTACTCATGTTCGGGCGAAGTCTCCACCCGCCCAACCATCATCAGCGGCAATAAAGAAGGATTGGATCTAGGATCCTGGTCCTAGAATCACGGAAGAATACTACATCAAAGCGGGGTGTCCGTTCGGCCAACCGCCTCGATCCATCGATGAGAACCGCCGGGTTGCACAGCCGACTTTCGGCTAGAATAGCGGATGGAGGTGGAAAGAAAGGGTTGGCGCCAATTTAAGAAGCATTAAATCGTTCACACCTTATCCCGTAGTATTATTTCCGTGTTGATTTTTCGGCCGTAACACATAGCCTCGCGGTATTCCCCCGTCGCTAGCTGGAGAGAATCCTCTCCCAGTAGAGTGCGAAAGTGGAGTTGAGCGATATGAATCCTGAAAACCCTGATCTAATCCGTCAACCGATCCCCCGGAGGACGTTTATTCGTCGAGCCGCCGTCGTAACCGGCGCGACTGCAGTTCTAACTGCGATACCGCGTAAACTGTTGGCCGCAGATAGCAAGCCAGTCCTGGTAAATTCGATCCGATCCCTCGCCAATCCGTATCATGCAACCTGGAATCAAGGGGGTGCTGATTTTGCCAAAGCGGTTGGCTGCGAATACGTCACGCTGGTCACCGAAGGAAATAGCGAGAAAGGAATCGCTGATATTCGCGCCATCTTAGCCAAGACCGGCGGTAATTTGGTTTTGAACGTTGATCCAAACGATTCACCAGATGCTCGAGCTATCGTCGAAGCGTGCGTCAATGCCAAAGCCCACGTGGTGACACAGTGGAATAAACCGGACGATTTACATCCGAAAGATTTTAACCCGTATTACATCGCCCACATCATTTTCGATGGGGTGATCTATGGCCAGCAGACCGCCGAGGCGTTATTTAAGGCGTTCGGTGGCTCCGGCGGGATCGTCGGGTTGGGCGGTATCATTTCCAATACACCGGCGATTCAGCGAAAGCAGGGTTTGGAGAAGGCGTTAGCCGCAAATCCGAATCTGAAATTGCTCGATTTCCAAGAGGCGCACTGGAAAGCATCGGAGGCCTTCACGATTACCGGTACCTGGCTGACCAAGTTTGGGAACGACATTAAGGGGATCTGGGCTGCGAACGACGACATGGCGAGTGGCGCGTTGGAAGCGTTGCGGGCGGAAGGATTAAACGGCAAAATTCCTGTTTCCGGCACCGACGGGATCAAGCTCGCGGTAGAGGCGGTGAAAAGCGGAGATATGGCGGCGACCGCTTCCTGGAATCCTTATTGGCAGGGAGGGATGGGCCTGTCGATTGGTTACGGTGCGCGGACGGGTAAGTTTGATGTCACCAAAGAACCGGACAATCATCGCAACTACAACGCAAAAGGTATTCTAGTAACGAAAGATACGGTCGACGATTTCATAAAGAATTACATTCAAACCACGCCTAAGGTTGATTGGAACGATTACTGGGGCAACGTTGCAAGTTGAGGGGGGAGCTCGGGTTGCGTCCTGAGGCTTAGCTGCTTTAATCCTTGTCGTCGCCAAAGAGATATCGAGATATTCCCGTAGGTCGGAGGGTGCGTCGGGCCGCTGCCGGGCGCCCGCAAACGGTCCTTGACGAACTGGAGCTGTTTATTGTTCCGAAACGACCTAGTTACAACCCATGTCTAATTTAATAGGTGCGCCCTGGGTCGTTTCCGGGCGCCGCAGCGGCCGGACGCA
>WNFL01079589.1_pt1 | contig 10266 bp, 13 predicted proteins | sample 5400361 | NCBI WGS metagenome assembly WNFL01 (sample SAMN13153351, study PRJNA577476) | soil metagenome | isolation source: 40 cm soil on Douglas fir-dominated hillslope | place: USA:California | collected 2013-09-17
GGGGATGAGCACTTCGGGGCCGCGCTCGCCGACGAGGACGGGTCCGCCGCTTGTCGTGCCGCCCTCCGCCATGCCAGGCAGGTGCAAGCCGCCCAGCGCGTCGCCGAGATTGGGGATATGCAGGTTGTTGAACGCGTCCCGCAGCTCGCCGATCTTGCCGAGCACCCAGCCGAGCATATCCTTGACGTGGCCCAGCATCCCCAGGAAGCCACCCACCTTGTCGGTCACCCACCCGAACGCATCCCGCAATCCCGGCAGCGCCGCACGGATGCCATCCACGGCGCCATGCACGAAGCCAATGTGATCGTACGCTTCCTTGAGGATGAACACCAGCAGGCCGATCGCCAGTCCCACCGCGACGAACGGCCAGGTGGCCGCGATCACGCCGGCCGCCATGCCCCACGCGGCAATCGTCGCCGCCACCAGCCCCGCCACCAACAGACCGCCGAGAATGCCGATGATCGGAATGAGCATCTCGCGGTGATTCTGCCACAGGGTCTGCACGCCCTGCACCATCTTCCCGAGCTCGCCCATCATGTCGCGCACATGCGGCAGCACGGCGCTCGCCAGCGGCACCAGTGCGTCGACCATCGCCTTGCCAACATCTTGCTTCATGTTGTTGAACTGCGCGGTCAGGATCTTGAGGCCCCCGTTGGCCTCGCCCGCCTTGTCGGCGCTCTTGCCGAACTCCTTTTCCACTTCCTTGAGGATGACCCCCTGCGCCGAGGCGGCGTCCCCCACCTTCATGAAGTGCTTCACCTGCTCCATCTGCTGCGCGGTGAGCGAGACGCCCGCTTTGTGCAGCGCCGTGACGCCGCGCACTGGGTCGTCCATCGCCTTGCCGAGCTGCTTGGCCGCCTCTTCTGGCCCCATTTTGAGCGCCACGCCCATATCGAGCGCCGCCTTGCTCACGCGCGGGAAGGTGTCCTTGTGGATGCTGGTAAAGGTCAGCAAGAGGTTCTCGGTCGAGCGGATCGTATCATCGTCGATACCCGTCAGGTTCATAAACTTGTCGGCGAGCTGGCTGACCATGCCGGCGGTGACGCCGGCCGCGCCCTTGGTGCTTTCCAGCACGGCCTGGGTCTGCGCGAGGCCCGTGTTGGCCTGCTCTCCCGCGCCCAAGAGGTCGCCGAGCGCGCCCACGACCACGCCGGCCCCGGCCAGGAGCGCGCCGCCGGTGAAGATGCCAGCCGCCGTGGCGCCCAGGCCCTTGAACTTCCCCTCGGTCTCGCTCACCTTCGCGTGGGCGCGGTCCATCGCGGTGTGGAAGTTCTTATCGTCGGCGTCGATCTTGCCAATCAGCTGGGCCGCGACTACGGACATGGGAGTACCCCCAATCAGTTCTGGAGCGATGCGAAGCGCTGGTCCACGAGCGCCTGGATCTGCTCACGCAATGTCGCACCCACCGCGTTCACCGCACGCCCCGCCGGCCCGAGCGCCTCAAGCAGTGCCGCGGTGGCCGCCACGTCGCCCGCCTCGATCGCGCTGGCCAGGGCCTCAAGGATCTCGGCAAAGTGAGAGACGGTGGCCGCGGCGCGCCGCAGCGTCTCTGGCGTCGGTGTGGGCTGCTGCGCCTTTCTGCTCATGGCTGCCCCTTACCTCCCCCCCTTACAGCTGTGACTGGATCGGCACGCCGATATCGAGCTGCGTGTTGTGCGTCCAGCCCGGCAGCCCGTAGACCGTGCTGCCGTTGTCGAGCTCACGCCGGCACATGTCGAGCGCGGCCATGAAGCGGGCATAGCCCGCGCTGCACTGCTGCTCGATCACCTTGGCCGCCCGCGCCCGCTCGCCCAGAGAGGGCGCCTGTGCGGCGGCGATGCGCGCCATGACGCGATCGGCATCGATGAGCACATCCCCGCCGCGGGCATTGCGCGCGGCCAGGTAGCCCGGGATCTCGGCCTTGAGCGCCGCCATCGTCGCGCCGTCTTTGCCCTGCGCTGCCACGGTGGCCACCGCCAGGATGACGCCCTCTAGGTCGCTGGCATCGATGATGGCGTCGAGCTGACGCACAAGCCGATTCCACGCCCGCTGCAGCTGCTGCTCGGCGAGGAGCTGGAGCGTCGGATCCGTCGGCGCTGGCCCTACAGTCGAGGCCTCCATGACGTTGAGTCGATCCTCGACGGCTTTGGCGGCCGCTTGGAACTCGGCCTGCAGCGCGTCGATCTGCGCGAGCGCCTGCTGCGTCGTCGCGTTCAGCTTGTCTTTGCGCCCACGATCGGAGAGCACGGGATCCAGGTTGATGTTCACATGCACCTGGCGCAGATTCGCCAGGATCGTGCGCAGCTTCGGGAAGGCATCCTGCATGGTCTTGATGTTGGGGCTCACCATGCCCCAATCCGCCTGCAGCTGATAGCCGGCATCGGTCGGGAGCAGATCAGGGCCGAAGGCCAGGTCTTGCGGGCTGTAGAACGTCATCGTCGAGATCTCCTTGTGTCGCTCGGGCAAGCAGTCACTTCGCCGCTTCTCTGCTTGCTTGGTCGTCGGTTCTAGTATAGCACATGTGGCAGCGTCACCAGAGCCGTGGGCCATAGGTGACGCGCCGCCGGCGGGGATCGTCCACCACCGCCAGGGCCAGTGCCGTCACCAGGTCGTCATGGGCGCTGCCCGGGCCAGCGGCTCCCCAGGTCTCCTGGCCGGTGCTGGCGTCGATGTTGACGTGGTAGGTGTCGATCTCGCGGCGCAGCTCGGGCGCGATCGGCACCTGCTTCGGCAGCTCGAGGCAGGCGGTCGCCAATAAAGCTTGGACGCGGGCTATGAGGTAGGTTTTCCCGATCCGGCCGGGCTCGCCGGCACGCGCGCCACTGCGCGTGAAGCGCTCGCCACTCATGAACACCAGCGGGTACAGATGCATCTCGCGTGTGCGTGGATCGTCTTTGAGCGCGGTCTCGAGGAGCTCAGAGACGGGCCCGCCCAGGCCCGTCGCATCCAGATAGATGCTGATGGGGGGGATGGGCAGCGCGAGGCGCGGGCCGGTGTTGAGCCAGGGCTCATGCAGCGCCACGCTGCGCCGCACCTCCAGGAGGCGCTCACGCAGGCGCACGCACAGTTCCATGATGCGGGCGATCTGCACCGGGTACGCGAGGTCATGCTCCAGCCGATCGATCAGCTGTACGGTATACACCGATTCCGTGCCGGCAGAGGCGGGGTTCGCGCTCGCGATCTGTACAGCCGTCATCTGCCGCGCGCGCTCCCGCACCGCAGCCACGGCGATGGCGGTATAGTCGCGCGTCTTGGCCAGGTCGATCCCGATTTGGATGGCCGTGAGAGCTGCGGCGGCCGCATAGGCTGCCTGTGCCTCTGCAGTGGCCCGCGCTGCGCTTTTCGCCACGTCATGCGCTGCAACGAATTCGTTGCGATCTACGGGTACCGTCTTTCGCTGCTTGGGTGCAGAGCGCTGCTGAGATTCCAGGTCTCGCTCCATGGTTCGTACTCCTTGCTGAATGCGCGGTCGACTTCCTCGCTGCGGAATGCCGCGCCCTTGGGATCCACAAACGTACATTCGTACTGACTGGCGAAGAGCAGCGGCCCCAGGTTGCGCCGCTCCTCTTCAATAAAGGCCTCTGGGATGCGCGGCACCTGGTACACCGTCACCTCTTTGCGCTCCCAGGCCTCGCTGGAATGCCACGCATCGGCCCACCAGCCGCGCCTGGCCCACGGAGTGCTTAAAGCGATCAAGCGCCCCTGGCGTAGCGCGAGCGTCGGGCGAACGGCACTGTACAGGGGATCGGCCACATAGGCCGCTTCGTCAATCAGGAGCAGGTCGGCGCTGTACCCGCGCACTGTGCTCTCTTTGCCCGGCAGCGCCACCACACGGCTTCCTGCTGCCGTTTCCAGTGACAAGACGCTTTCCGCTTCCATCCCGACCGGCCCACCCGCGCCCAGCGCATCGGCGACCTTGCGCAGCAGCTCGGCGGACTGCCGCTGCGTGGGCGAGACGATCAGCACGAGACTGCCCGGCTGGTAGATGGCGGTATGCGCCGCCAGCGTGGCGACCGTCGTGCTCTTGCCGCTCTGTCGACAGCAATTAAGCAGTATTCTTGGCGCCGAGCTCCTGAGCACGTCGGCTTGCCAGGGATCGGGCTCGATGCCGGCCACCACACTGAAGACGGCGGGGTCCAGCGCCATCGCCAGGGTGCTAGCCAGTCCCATTGTGCGTGCCTCCCTCCTCTAGTTGCAGTAGTGCCGCAGCCGCAGCCGCACGCGCCTCAGCGTACGGCGCCAACGCCGCCAGGAGCGCTGCCTGCACGTTCAGCCATTCCGGCGCCAGCCACAGGTTGATGGTGGTGGTCTGCTGCTCGTTGAGTTCGCCGCGTAGCCGCGCCAGCAGTTCCAGACTCACGAGCGATATCCTCAGCATCTGCCCCGCCGTCTTGAGGTCGCTCGCGGCTTCGGCCTTCGCCAGCAGGTCCAAGGCTTTCGCGTCGCGTTCCGTAGCCATCTCCAGCAGGTCGGTGGCGCGGCTCACCTCCTCGGCTTGCTTCGCTTTGACCAGCTCGGGTAGCAAGTGCTCAGACTTATGACGCAACACCGCATCGTGCCCCACGTGAAACTGACGCGCTATGACGCGATTCGACGTCCCCGCGATGGCCGCGGCGTCGATCTCGGCGCGCTCGGGATGCGAGCAGATGGTACAGACACGTGGCATCAGCTGTGCTCCCAGCTTGACCGTTGCCACCTCAGTGGGAAGAGCCATCGCACTGGCGGCGTGCCACTGCCACGGCGTTCCACTTCCCGGCCGTACTTCGCGTCCCGAATGACGACCCACGTCGGCACGGGCGCGACCAGCACGGCCGTCCCGTCACGAAGGCGATAGGCGATGCGCAGGCCCGTGGCGGTCGCCTCCACGTCTGACTGTGCTGGCGTGTCTGCTGCTGCGATCGGCAGCGCGAGCTGCAGCTGGGTGGCGATCATGCGGGTACGTCTCCTCTCCCTCTCTCTATTTCCGCCCGCTCCAGCTCGAGCACGGTGCGCCAGATCTTGATCTGCTGGGGCAAAGTGAACGTCTGATGCTGGTTATGCGCGGCGATCACGAGCACCTGGCCGCCCGCGGTGCGATAGACCCGATGGCTGCCTTTGATGCGCGAGAGCGTGAAGCCGTGGCAGGCGAGCTGGCGCTCCAATTCGCGTAAGCGCATCACGAGGAAACCCCGCCAGTCGTCACAGCGCACTGTGCACAGGGCAGCCAGCCGCCAAGTGGATGCGGCGCGAGCCATCCACCGCAGCGCAGACAGGGACGGCCGCCGGCGGGCTGATGCCCATTTTGATGAGTGAGCGGCTCCTGCTCAAAACTGTCCGTGCGGTGCGACGTGTCTATACCCTCGCCATCCGCACGGACAGTTTTCGCCTCATTATCTGGTGCGGTCGCACTGCGGTCGCACTCGTTTCGCACGTCCGCACTAAGATGCCCTCCATCACCTAAGGTGCCCTCATTTTCTGTATAGGCATTATTGGGCATCTTAGGCTCGGAGGGCATCTTAGCAGCCGGGCCAGTGGGTGATGGACGCACACGCCAGACCCACTGGCCCGCGCCGCCGAAGCCTTCCTTCGTGGGCCGCTCGCACAGTCGCAGGCGAGCAGAGCGCAGCACCTTTTCGGTGAAGCCGGCCGCATGCGCTTCGTGCTGGGCATCTTTGGCGGCAACCCATCCACCGTTGGTGTCCAGTTGATCTTGCAGCCAGTCGGCGCATTCTTCGGTCGCGCTGCGTTCTTCCGGGTCCACCGTCGCCGTGGCGAGCAATGACGTTGCCGTATGCGCCGCGACACCCAGCCATTCTATCGAGACAACGCCGTCCGCGTTCTGCGCGAGCTGATAGCCGAGCGCCGGCACGGGCGCGGCCAGATTCGACTTGACGCGCGCCAGCACGCGCTTATTCTCGTCGTCCGGGTCCTCAGCGACTAAAAGTGCTGAGCGGGCGGCGCCGGCAATGCCGATAGACCCACCACCGCGATAGATGGCCTTACCGCCCGGCGCTTTGTTGAGGTGGCGAATCACCACAACCGCCGCGCCGGTCTCTTGGGCACACTGGGCCAGCGGTCGCAGCGCCCGCCGTATGTCCTGGTCGCGGTGCGCGTTCACATCGCCGTCAAGGAAGGCCATCAGCGGGTCTATGATGGCCAGCACGGCGCCGTGCTCTTGGATGGCTTGGCAGACTGCGGGGATATCTTGCGGCAGGTACACGGGGCGCTCGTGGACTTCGCCCGTCTCCACGTCCACATCGCCGACAGCCTCTAGCGCCGTCACCTTCGCCACATCGGCGCCAGCCGCGTCCAGTCGTGGCCGAATGGTGTCGGCCAGGTCATCCTCTGCGGAGAGCAGGATCACGCCGCCGCAGACGCCCGGTGTCCCGTCTGGCATGTCGCGCCCCGTTGTCACCCGTGCTGCCAGGTCCAGCGTCAGCAGGGACTTGCCGAGCCCTGGATCCCCATCGAGCACCGTGACCTTGCCGAGTGGGATGTAGCCCTGCCAGAGCCACTTCACCTGTTCTGGCTCGACGTCAGCCAGATTGACCGTGCTAAGATGCCCTCCACGCACTAAGGTGCCCTTAGTTTCCCTATGGGATTCTTTGGGCATCTTAGCGTCCGTGGGCATCTTAGGCTGCTCTGCTGATTGCGTAGGCGCTACTTTTGACATCATCGCGTCGAGCTGCGCCACTGTGCCGCCGGCCGCGAAGTAATCCGCCGCATCGCCCTTGGGCGGGGCGTCTTTCCAATTCACCCACTCGGGCGGCATGGCGCCGAGCGCCACGAGCCGCGCCGCGATGCTTGTCATCTGCTTGCGGCCTACCTCGTCATTGTCCGGCCAGAGCGCGACGGGATAGCCGAGGTAGCGCGTGAGGCTCGCATCGCAGGGGAATCCGGGCGCGCCCGTCACCGTACCCACCGCGATCATATCCGTGCGTCTGGCGCGCTTCAGCGCCGCATTGAGCACATCGGTCGCCTTCTCGCCCTCGCAGATGATGCGGAGCGCATCGGTCCGGTGCCTGCGGTCAGCGAGGAGATTATATAGGGGCATCTCCGCAGCCCCGCGACCGTTGTGCTGCTCCCACCACATCTCCTTGTCACGATAGGGCCGCCCGTCACTATCAAGGTAATCCTTGCGCACGTGGATCCCGGCGAGCGTTTCGTCGGAGTGGCGCAGCTCGTAGCGCGTCAGGCGCGGCGGAAGCTGGAGAACAGATGAATGCGCAGCCGGGCCATGCAACACGCCGCACAGGCAGTCCCCATGCAGCTTATGGGCATAGGTGGGCGGCGTGGTCTTCTCGTTTAAGGCGAGCTTGCCAGCATACTCCTCGCGCTGGCAGTGCTCGTATTCGCCGTCCTCGCTCAGGAAGCCAGCACAGCGCTCGCCTTTGCCCGCGGGAAGGCCCGCATGTCCCCCACAGACTCGGCAGGGGTTGCGGCGCGAATGGCGCTGCCCAGGGGTAACGGTCATGACGCCACCCCACTCTCTGCGATGGCGTCCAGCAACATCCTGATGGCGACGTTGAGGCGCAGGCGGCGTACGATCTCGCGCGGGGACGCGTCTGTGAGCAAGAGCGCGGCCAGGGGGATCAGCGGGGAGTCACCCAGCTCAGCGAGCAGACTGGGCGCTTGCGGTACTACTACGCGTGACGTAGTACCGTAGCGAGATATGGTATCATCACCAGTGGTGGACGTGATGAACCCACCGGTGATGAGGTTTTGGCTGCCGTTGCTGTCGTCCTGGCCGACTCTGCGCGCTTCCTGGTCAGATGCGCTGCGGTGTCGGCCCTTTCCATTTCCGGGGGGCCTCATCATGCCGCCCTCCCGTCTGCCGACGTCGGCGGCCGCGGGGTGGGTGATGGCGGCAGTGGGGGAACGGGCGCGGCGGCGGCAAGCAGCAGGCGCCAGAGCGCCAGATACTCGGGCGAGGGCTCAGCAGCAGGGATGATGCTGACGCCGATCTCAAGGGGCGTGACCTCTTGAATCTTACGAGGCGCGGCCATAGGCCACCTCGCGATCCAGGCCAAGAGACGCGAGGCCACGGTGCATTTTGATGACGGCGAGCTCGCCGGGCTGCACACGGCCGCTCAGGATGCGACCGATATAGACGCGCGAGATCCGGCAGCGCCGCGCATACTCCGAGTGACTGACTTGCGCCTCGGCCAACAGGCCGCGCAGGCGCCGCGGATCAATGGGCTCCATAACGAGCACCCCCCTTCACGGGATGGCGCCGTTCACCCGACACTCCCAGACATGACAGCCAACCTCGAGGTTGCTCGTGTCATGCCCAGGAGCCCAAAGGTGAGTGCCCGCCGTGAAGGGGGGTGCTCGCGTGACCACGAGGATCACGCATGCCCGGCTCAACCGGACTGGTGCCGTGCTACGGAACGGCTGGTTCCAACAACAGCTTTTCCAGGGTGAGGCGATTCATGCCGCGTGGCACGACCACCAGCGGGCGGATGCGTTCGCCGCCGCCCAACGGCTCTTCCCGCCCACGTGCTTCCGCAAAGGACAAGAAGTGCTGATGGGTGTGTGCGCGGTGGCTGCGCGTGCGTCGTGTGCCTTTGGCCATCGTCGCCTCCTAGGGATCAGCGTACCACTTGGAACGTTTGTTTGCAAGCGTGCGCGCAGAAGTCCTAGGCCACCTCCAGCGCCGCCAGGTCCACACGCAGGGTGACGTATTGCAACGAGGAGGGTACACGGTCCTCGTCACTATATACGAGCGTGCTGAGTTCTAGCCGCAGCGCACCTGAGAGCGGCAGACGCACCGTCAGCGTCGCGCGCGGGGTGTGATCGGCGCGCCACAGATGCACCTGTGCCTTGCAGGCGAGTAGGGCCGCGCGCCGCTGCTCGAAGGTGAAGCTGTCCAGGTGGCCGGCCACACGCTCACAGGCGTCGAGGAGGTCTTCGAGCCCCTGCTGCTGCTGCTGCCAGTCGCTGTAGTGGAGCTCGGCGCTCACACGCTCGGCTTCGTGCCGTCTCCGCAGCGCAGCCAGCGCGTTGATCTCGGATGAGAGTTCCCGCTGCGTTTGCTCATCGTCGGTCATCTCAAACAGGCGCCGCTTGCGGGCGATCTGGGAGGCGAGGCCAGCGATCAGCGTATCGATGCTGGCGAGCACATCGGCGCCGGGCGTCTCGCTCGCCTGCATGCGCTCCACTTCCTGCTTGACCACGCCGCGCGTGCGCAGGACCAGGCAGAACGCGGCCCACGCCGCGCCGTCCAACAGATGCGCCTCGATGCCGTGCGCTTGGCAGTCCGGCGCCGTCCGCTGACGTGCGGAACACATGTAGGTGGTGCGCAGGGCGCCCGAGGGGGCATGGCGATTGTTGGCGTAAAGTGCGCCGCCACAGTAGCCACAGCGGGCGATGCCGGCGCGCAAGAGGGCACGCTCGGGGTAGGGGTTGTTGCGCGTCGCCTGCTCCTGGTTGAGGCGCAGCCGCGCAGTCGCCGCGGCGGCTGTGGCCGCGTCAACGAGTGCCGGCACGGCGGAGGTGGGCAGCTGATAGCGCTCATCAGCCGGGCGCGGCACGGTGCGCGTCTTGGTGGCGTAGCGCGCGCGCAGGTGCTTCTCCACGGGCACCTCCTTGGAGCGCAGCGTTTCCCCCTGGCCCCAGTACCGCGGGTCATCGAGCAGGTAGCGCACCGTGTCACCCACCCAGCGCACCAGGCCGGTCGGGGTCGGGATGCCGTCCGCCGTGAGGCCGTTGGCAATCGTACGCAGCGGCACCCCCGCGGCGGCCTCAGCGTAGATGCGGCGCACCACCGGGGCGGTCGTGGGGTGCTCAAGGAGACGTTCTTTGGTCAGGTGGCCGCGGGCGTCACGTTCAGGTCCAGGGAGATAGCCATAGGGGATGCGGCAGCCAGGAATCGGCCGGCCTAGGCGGGCGCGCTCGCGCATCGAGCGCATGACGCGCTCTTTCTTGCGCTCGTTCTCGATCTTGCCGGCGTAGGCGCGCACGAAGCGCACGAGCTGGCCATCGGGGCTGTCATTGTCCAGCGGCTCCGTCACGAAGACGACCTTGACGCCGGCGCGGTCCAGCTCCTCACAGATGATGCCCACATGCACGGCGTCACGGGCTAACCGCTCCACGCTGTGCACCGCGACCACCGCGAACCGTCCTGCTTTGGCATCGGCACGCAGGCGCGAGAGCTCGGGCCGCTCATAGTACTCTTCGGCGCTATGCCGCTCGCGGTAGATGTACTGCTCGTCGACGGCGTAGCCATTGGCCAGTGCCCAGTCGCGCTCACCCGCCTCCTGGGTCTTCAGACTCGTCTTGTCGTCGCGGTCCTGTGCGGGGTCCGAC
>WNFL01257589.1_pt2 | contig 10266 bp, 8 predicted proteins | sample 5400361 | NCBI WGS metagenome assembly WNFL01 (sample SAMN13153351, study PRJNA577476) | soil metagenome | isolation source: 40 cm soil on Douglas fir-dominated hillslope | place: USA:California | collected 2013-09-17
GGCGTTGACCTCGAACGCGTGGTCGGCGCGCGACTCGCACTCGTCCACCCGGGTGAAGGCGGCCAGATGGATGACCCACTCGGGCCGGAAGGGCCCCAGGGCCGTCTCCAGGGCCTCGAGCCGCGTCACGTCGGCATCGCGCTTCTCGAGCGCCAGCACCGTGTGGCCGGCCCGCGCCAGCGCCGGAAGCAGGGCGTGCGCGAGCAGGCCGCCCGCGCCGGTCACCGCGATCCTCACGACAGCTCCACGCGGCTCGAGTCGCCGAGCATGAGGCGGTGGGCGCGTGGCAGCGTGTCCTTGCCGCACACCACGACGTCGCGGCCGATCAGGCTCGACTCGACGCGGTGGGCGAGGTGCTCGAGGCGGCTGCGCTCGAGCACGATCGAGTGCTCGATCTCGGCGTGGTCGAGCACCACCCCGTCGCCGAGCGCGGTGAAAGGCCCGACGTAGGCGTTCGCGATCCGCGCGCCCGCGCCGATGATGAGCGGCCCGCGCAGCCGCGAGCGCTCGACCGTGGTCCCGGCGCCGATCTGGACCGCGCCTTCGACCTGGGTGGCCGCGTCCACCGAGCCCAGGTTGGCGCCCTTGAGCTGGGCCAGCATCATGCGGTTGGCCTCCAGCAGGTCCTCGACCTTGCCGGTGTCCTTCCACCAGCCGCCGATCACGTGCGAGCGCACCGTGCGGCCGGCGTCGATCAGGTGCTGGATCGCGTCGGTGATCTCGAGCTCGCCGCGGCGGCTGGGCTTGATCGCCCGCACCGCCTCGAACACGGTCTTGTCGAACAGGTAGACCCCCACCAGCGCCAGATCGCTCCGGGGCTTGGCCGGCTTCTCCTCGAGCCGCACCACGCGCTCGCCCTCGAGCTCGGCGACCCCGAACTCCGAGGGGGTCTTGACGTGGGCGAGCAGGATCTGGGCGTTGGGCCGCTCCTGCTGGAACTCCTGCACGAACGGCGTGATGCCGTCCTTGATCAGGTTGTCGCCCAGGTACATGACGAACGGCTCGCCGGCGAGCCAGTCCTCGGCGATCTTGACCGCGTGGGCGAGCCCGAGCGGCGCCTCCTGCTCGATGTAGGTCACGCGCAGCCCGAACGCCGAGCCGTCGCCGACCGCGGCGCGGATCTCGGCCTGGCTGTTGACCATCACCGTGGTGGGCTGCCCGGTGCGGGCGTCGGGGGCGAGCATCTCGCGCGGATCGCTCACCACGATCCCGACCTCGGTGAGCCCGGCGGCGCGCAACGCCTCGAGCCCGTAGAACAGCACCGGCTTGTTGGCGACCGGCACCAGCTGCTTGGCGCTGGTGTGGGTGATGGGGCGCAGGCGCGTGCCGCGGCCCCCGGCGAGCACCAGGGCCTTCATCGCGCGGCGCCCCGCGGCATCCGGCTCACGCCCCCAGGGCCTCGCTTGGCGCCCGCGAGCGCCAGATGCGGCTTGCCGCCCCCCGAGCCGCCGGCCAGCCGGGCGACCGCGCGCACCAGGTCGTCGGCCTTGAGCCGGCCCTCGGCGACCAGGTCGTCGGTGACCGCGGCGAGGAAGGGGAGCTTGCCGCCGCCGCTCACCGCCAGCACCAGCGCGCCGCGCCCCAGCGAGTGGCGCAACTTGTCGGCCGCGTCGCGCACCGCGCCCGGGTCGGCCGCCGAGCGCACCTCGGCCACCAGCCAGTGGCCGTTCGAGCCCGCCACCGCGCCGCGCGCCAGCTCCGCGAGCTCGGCCTCGAGCCCGCCGCGCCGCGCCTCGCCCACGTCCTTGCGCAGCCGCTCGACCTCGCCCTTGAGCTTCTCGATCTGCTCCGGCACCGCGGTGACGCTGGACTGGAGCAGCGTCGCGGCGCGCTGGAGGGCATCGGTCTGGCCGCGCACCCAGGCCAGCGCCTCGAGCCCGCACAGCGCCTCGATGCGGCGCACGCCGCTGGCGATCGCGGCGTCCGAGACCAGCACGAACGCGCCGATCTCGCCGGTGCGCGACACGTGCGTGCCACCGCACAGCTCGCGGCTCACGGCCGGCGCGCCGGGCGCGCCGTTCACCGTCACCACCCGCACCTCGGCGCCGTACTTCTCGCCGAACAACGCCATCGCGCCCAGCGCCCGGGCCTGCTCGAGCGGCAGCACCTGGGTCGTGACCTCGCGGTCGTCGAGCACCCACCCGTTGACCAGCCCCTCGACCGCCGCCAGCGGCTCGCGCGCCGGCGCCTCGAAGTGGGTGTAGTCGAAGCGCAGCCGGTCGGGCGCCACCAGCGAGCCCTTTTGGTGAACGTGGTCGCCGAGCACCTGCCGCAGCGCCGCGTGGAGCAGGTGGGTCGCGGTGTGGTGGCGCATGGTCGGGAGCCGCAGCCGCGCCTCGACCACCGCGCGCAGCGCGCCCGCCCGGCCCGCGGCGAGCAGCTCGTCGCGGGTGCCCTCGGCGAGGCGCACGCGGTGGACGATCGCCTCGCCCTCCTTGAACACGTGGGTCAGCTCGGCGCGCGCCCCCCCGCCCTCGATGACGCCGCGGTCGGCCACCTGCCCGCCCGCTTCCGCGTAGCAGGGCGTGCGATCGAGCACCAGCTCGAGCTCGCCCTCGCCGTGCGGACGCCAGCGCCGCAGCGTGAGCGAGCCGGCCTCGAGCTCGCGGTAGCCCAGGAACTCGGAGTCGGGGCCGCTCGTGACCTCGTTCCAGCCGCTCTGCGCCTTGTCCTCGGTCTTGGTGAACTTGCTCGCCGCGCGCGCCCGGGTGCGCTGCTCCCCCATCGCGCGCTCGAACCCCGCCTGGTCCACGGTCACGCCGCGCGCGGCCGCGATCTCGGCGGTCAGCTCGATCGGGAAGCCGTAGGTGTCGTGGAGCTCGAAGGCGTCCTCGCCGCGGATCACCGTCGCGCCCTTGGCCAGCAGGTCGTCGAGCAGGGTGAGCCCCAGCTCGCAGGTGCGGTTGAACGCCTCCTCCTCGCGCGCGATCGCGGGGCGGAACCTGGCCTTGCGCTCCGCCAGCTCCTTGTAGTGCCCGCCGAACTCGTTCACGACCACGTCCACGAGCTGGGTGAAGAACGCCGGCTCCGCGATCGCGAGCCCGAGCTTGGAGTGCCCGCGCAGCACCGCGCGCCGCAGCAGGCGGCGCAGCACGTAGCCCGCGCCCTCGTTGCCGGGCAGCACGCCCTCGGCGGTCGCGAAGGTGACCGCCCGCGCGTGGTCCGAGAGGATGCGCGCGTCGCGCAGCACGAGCGCGCGGCGCTCGGCCGGGAGCTTGCCCAGGCCGGCGTCGTCGAGGCCCGCCGCGGCCAGCGCGGTGCCGACCAGCGACTTGAACAGGTCGGTCTCGAAGATGCTGGTCTTCTGCTGCAGGATGAGCGCCAGGCGCTCGAGGCCCATGCCGGTGTCGATGCCGGGGCGCGCGAGCGGCTTCATGCCGCCCTCGGCCTGGGCATCGAACTGCGGGAACACCAGGTTCCAGAACTCCATGTACCGGTCGCCCGCGTCCCCGGGCCGTTCGCCCCAGAACGCGCCCGCAGGCAGGTCGTCGGGGCGCCGCTCGCCCAGGTCGAAGTAGATCTCGCTGCACGGCCCGCACGGGCCCTGGCCGCCGGCCGGGCCCCAGAAGTTGTCGGCGCGCCCCAGCGCCACGACGTGATCGGGGCGCAGGCCCATCTTCTTCCACAGCCGCGCCGCCTCGTCGTCGCGCGGGAACTGGTCCTCGCCCGCGAAGATCGAGGCGTAGAGCCGCTCGGCCGGCAGGCCCAGCACGTCGACCACGAAGTCCCAGGCGAAGGCGATCGCCTCCTCCTTGAAGTAGGCGCCGCGTTCTGCGGGCCCGAAGGAGAAGTTGCCCAGCATCTCGAAGAACGTGTCGTGGCGCGGGGTCGAGCCCACGTTGTCGAGGTCGGTGAGGCGCAGGCACTTCTGGATCGAGACCGCGCGGGTGTAGGGCACGTCGGCGGCGGTGTAGTAGGGCTTGAACTGCACCATGCCCGCGGTGGTGAACAGCAGGCTCGGATCGTTGGGCACCAGCGGCGCCGAGGGCACGATCGTGTGGCCGCGGTCCTTGAAGAACTTGAGGAACGCCTTGCGCAGCTCGTCGGCGGTCTTCTGCTGGATCGAGATCTGGGGCAGTGCCATCGGGGTCCCGGGTCCGCTGCGGCCTCACCCCGCGCCCGGGGGCGGGCGCGGCGGCGCCATACTAGCGGAGAACGTGACAGGATAGCGACTTGGGCCGGAAAATGCAGGCGTGATGCCGGGCGTCCCGCGCCCGGGCTGCCAGCGGGTGCCCGGGGCTTTGCCGCAGCGGGCCGCGCCCGCTCCCGCTACTCGTCCTCGCCGACCGGAAGACGCAGCGCCGCCTCGATGGCCCCGCGCTCGAAGCCGCGGCGCATGAGCAGCGCGTAGAGCCGCTGGCGCCGCGTGCGCGGGTCGAGGCCGCGGTAGCGCCGCTCGACCTGCGCCAGCACGCGCCGCGCCCCCTCGGTCTCGTCGGGACTGGCGCCCTCCTCGAGGGCCTGCTCGAACGCCCGCGCCACGTCCTCGGGACCGACCCCGCGCGCGCGCAGCTCCTGCTCGATGCGCCGGCGCCCCGACCCGCGGCGCGTGGCGCGCGAGCGCACGAAGGCGCACGCGTACTCGAGATCGTCCACCAGCCCGACCGCGGCGAGCCGGTCGAGCGTCTGCTCGATCACGGCCACGGCGTACCCCTTGTCCTTGAGCCGCCGCGCCAGATCGGAGCGTGTGCGGCGCGTGCGCTCGAGCAGCCGCAGCGCCGCCTCGCGCGCGGCGTCGGGGTCGTGGGCACGCTGCGCGTCGGCCGGGGCGCGGGAGCGGGCGGATCGCATCACGGTCGGCATCCACCGGGCCGGGCGCGGGCGGGCCGCGATGGACGGCCCGCCGCCCCGGCTAGCGCTTCTTGTCCCCGCCGCCCGCCATCGCGGGCTGGGGTCGCGCCGCCGTCCCGGGGCGCATCGGCGGGCCAGCGGGGGCTTCTGCGTCGGATGCCGCGGCCGGAGCCGCCGCGGGCTCCACCACCACGCCGCCACCACCACCCGGCTTGAGGCCGAGCGCCGGCAACACCTGCTCCTCGATCTTCTGGCGCACGTCCTTGTGCTCGTCGCCGAACGACATCCAGGTGCCGCTCTTCTGGATCACGTTCTTCTCGACCGCGATGTCGAGCAGCTCGCCCTCGCGCGAGATGCCCTCGTTGTAGAGGATGTCGAACTCGGCCTCGCGGAACGGGGCGGCCACCTTGTTCTTGACCACCTTGACCCGGGTGCGGTTGCCGATCGCCACGTCGCCCTCCTTGAGCGTGGCGATGCGGCGGATGTCGAGCCGCAGCGAAGCGTAGAACTTGAGCGCCCGCCCGCCCGCGGTGGTCTCGGGCGAGTTGTGGACCACGACGCCGTCCACGAGATACGTGTGGTTGCCCTCGACCTCGATATCGAAGCGGTGCGTGTTGCGCGTCGGCGGCTTCACGTAGCGCTTGAGGATCCGGGCGGGCACCGTGCGCAGCCGTCGCCGCGCGGCCAGCCGGGTGCCGTTCAAATGGTCGTCGCTCCGGTCGGGCTGCCACGCGTAGCGCCCGCGCTGCCCGGGGTGGAGCTTGTAGTCCAGGGACGGATGCACGTAGGGAGCGATCAGCGTGTGAAAGCGCTCGGTCTGCTCGGCGTTCAGCCAGAAGCCGCGCCCGTCGTCGCGCGGCCGGCCCACGCCCAGTCGCTCGAGGGTCGCCGCGACACGCTCACGGGCATCACCCTGGAGCGACTTGTTGTAGATGACGGCCTTGCCCTTGCCCCAGCGGGCGTATGAGCCGGCGAAGCTTCCATCGTCTCCGTACCACACGGCGAGCCCGCGTGCATCGAGCTGGTCGAGTACCGCCGTGCTCGCGGCACGCGCGCCTTCGGCGCCGTAGAGTTCGGTCCGCAACTGCGCGAGCGCCGGCATGGCGATGGTGTCGAAGCCGGTGCCCTTGCCGACCTTGCCGACCCGGCCGGAAAACGGCTCCAGCATCCAGTGCTTCCAGCGCATGTACTCGGTCTGCCGCGCGCCGTGTCCCACGCGGAAACTCGCCGAGTGAGCGCCGGTCCGGCGCAGCGAGCCATCGCCCAGGCTGCTACCGATCAGGAGCTGGATCTGATCGTCGGTGAGCGCGTAGTCCTCGACGCAGGCCAGGACCTCGTCGCCGACCGCGAGCTCGCCGGCGGAGACCGGGCCCTGCGGCGTGAAGATGACGTGGTTCTCGGTCGCGGCGAAGCACCGACGCCCGGAAGGCCCGCCCTCGACCTCGAACTGGATGAAGTGGTCGGCCTTGCCGTTATCGAACCAGTTCACGACTCGGCGCGGCTCGATGGCCCCGGTCTTCGGGTCGCAGGAGAGCACCTCGACCGCCATGCGCTGGTTGACGATCTTGCCGATCTTCTCGCTCGTGCCGTCGGCCAGCACGACGCGCGTGCTGTAGTGGAAGCACCCAAACATGACCCCGATCTGCATGCGGATCTGGTTGATGAAGATGACGCAGGTCTTGCTCTTGGAGATCGAGCCGGTGAGCTTGCGCAGCGCCTGGGACATGAGCCGCGCCTGGAGCCCGACGTGCGAGTCGCCCATCTCGCCTTCGATTTCCATCTTCGGCACAAGCGCTGCCACGGAGTCGATGACCACCACGTCCACCGCGCCCGAGCGCACCAGGTGGTCGGCGATCTCGAGCGCCTCCTCGCCGGTGTCGGGCTGGGCGACGTGCAGCTCGGCGATGTCCACGCCCAGCTTCTGCGCGTAGGCGGCGTCGAGCGCGTGCTCGGCGTCGATGAACACCGCGTTGCCGCCGAGCCGCTGGGCGTGGGCGATGATGGTGAGCGCGAGCGTGGTCTTGCCGCTCGACTCGGGCCCGTAGATCTCGACGATGCGCCCGCGCGGCACCCCGCCCACGCCCAGCGCCTGGTCGAGCCCGATCGAGCCGGTCGGGATGACCTCGACCGCGACCCGGGCGCTCTCCTCGCCCAGCTTCATGATGGAGCCCTTGCCGAACTGCTTCTCGATCTGCTGCAGGGCGAGGTCGAGTGCCTTGGTCTTTTCCTTGGCCGACGGCGTGTTGCCAATCATGGCTTGCGTCTCCTTCGCAGGGGCGTCCTTGGGGTCGCGAAATCGCCGGGAGCGTCGCTGGCCGACCATCGTCGCAGGGGCCGCGGCGCGCCGCTACAGCAGACTTTAGAGCCCCATACTACACATTTGGGCAGTAGAAGGAAAGGCGCGAAATCAGCCCCTCCGAGGCCGCCCCGCGGCGGGCAGGCGGTGGGAGCGGCGCCTCGAGCCGCACCGTGTAGTTCGAGCCCTTGGGCGAGAGCTGGCTCTCGACCAGCGCCAGGCGCTCGACCCGAAACCGCAGCGCCGGGCCGCCGGGAAGCGGCGACTGCGCGAGCGGATCGGTCCAGTCGGCGCGCGGGTCGCGCACCCGGCCGAGCGTGAGGTGCGGCGAGAACGGGTGGTCCGCGGCGCCGAAGCCGCGCGGCGCAAGCGCGCGATCGAGCGAGCCCGCGAGCGCCAGGAGCGGCTCGGCCCCGGTCGTCAGGCCGACCCACAGCACGCGCGCCCGCCCGGGGTCCGGAAACGCGCCCAGGTCGCCCAGCTCGGCCTCGAAGGCCGGCTGCGACTCGGCGGCCTCGACGCACGCGACCCCGGCCCGCCGGGCGCCGTCCTCGCCCAGCTCGCCGAGGAAGCGCATCGTGTAGTGCAGGTTCTCGGGCTTGACCCACGACACGCCGCCCGCCGGCGCGGCACGGCGCAGCGCAGCGGCCGCGGCGTGCGCCGCCTCCCGCACCGCGGGGGGCGGGAACACGGCGATGAACAGGCGCATCGTGCTCAATCGAGCTTGAGATCGAGCGGCAGCCCGGTGAGGTGGCGCCGCAGCAGGTCGAGCGCCATCTGGCTCGAGCGCTCGCGCACGGTGCGGCGCGTGCCGGGCAGGTGGTAGCGCCGCACCGCGGCGCCCTCGGGCGACTCGACCGCGACGAACACCGTGCCGACCGGCTTGGCGGCGGTGCCGCCGTCGGGGCCGGCGACGCCGGTGATCGCGACCGCGGCCTCGACCCCGGCGCGCTCGCGCGCCCCGTGCGCCATCTCGCGCGCCACCGGCTCGCTCACCGCACCGTGCTGCTCGAGCGTCCCCTCGCCGACCCCGAGCATCGTCACCTTGGCGGCGTTCGAGTAGGTCACGAAGCCGCGCTCGAAGTAGCGCGACGCCCCGGGCGTGTCGGTGAGCCGCTTGGCGAGCAGCCCGCCGGTGCACGACTCGGCGACCGCGAGCTTCCACTTGCGCTCGACCAGGGCCTCGCCCACCACCGCCTCCAGGCCCTCCTCGCCCTCGCCGTAGATCGCGGAGGCCACCAGCTCCTTGAGCTGGTCGTAGGCGCGCCCGGTGATCGCGCGCACCTGGTCGGCGTCGGTGCCGGTCACGGTGACGCGCAGGTCCACGCCGAAGTAGCTCGGCAGGTAGGCGAGCGTGGCGCCCAGCCATTCCTGCGGCGCCGCGCCGATCTTCTGCTGGAGCCAGGTCTCGTAGGCGCCGGCGGTGCGGAGCGTGAAGGTCTCGACCAGCCGCCCGGTGCGCTCGCGCAGGTAGGGCACGACGAACGTGGTCGCGAGCGCCTCCATCTCGGCCGGCACGCCGGGGAGCAGGATCACCGGCTTGCCGCGGTAGAGGATCAGGATTCCGGGCGCGGTGCCGAGCGGGTTGGGCCAGGCCTCGGCCCCGAGCGGGATCAGGGCCTGCGACTCGACCACCGGCGAGAGCCTGCGGCCGGCGCGGCGCACCCGCTCCAGGATGTGCTCGCGCACCCGCTCGTCGAGCTGGAGCGGGCGCCCCAGCACCGTCGACACCGCCTTGCGCGTCATGTCGTCGGGGGTGGGGCCGAGTCCGCCGGTCGCCACCACCGCGTCGGCGCGGTCGAGCGCGGCGCGCAGCGCGGCGCCGATGCGCTCGCCCTGGTCGCCGACCGTGGTGTGCCAGCCGACCTGCACACTCACCGCCTCGAGCGCGCGCGCGAGGAAGGCGAAGTTGGTGTCCATGGTGCGCCCGGAGAGGACTTCGTTGCCGATGGTGATGATCTCGATCTGCATGGGGCGGACCGGGTGGACGGTCAGGCCGGTGCTGCGCGCAGCGTGCGGGTGCGCTCGATCCAGAACGCCCACGGCACGAACACCCAGGTCACGAGGCCGACGGTCTTCAATGCCTCCGCACTCGGTGGCGGCGGTCCGAACACGTTGCCGCAATAAGCCGCGACCAGCAACCCCACGTAGAGCCACAGCGAGAGGTGGCCGGCCCAGCCCCTGGCGCGCGTGGTCGCGAGGTAGAGCCACAGCCCCGCGATCAGCATCACGGACTCCACCGCGACCGTGGCCGGCACCGAGTTCCAGAGCCCGAGCCCGACCTTGACGGGGCTCCAGGGCGTGAGCGGCATGTCGGGGCGGTGCGAGACCCAGTCCAGCACCCAGTGGCTCGCGACCCCGATGCCGAGCCAGAAGGCGCCGGCGGTGTAGCCGGTGCGGGCGAGGTAGGCGAGCATGAAGAGCGAGGCCCACACCAGCGTCATGAGCAGGCTGTGGGACCAGGGATAGCTCACGAAATCGAGCGGCGTCACCGCGGTGTTGCCGGGATCGATGCGCACCTGCTCGATCCCGAGCGCGAGGAAGAGCGGCCACAGCAGGTCCACGAACATCGGCGCGGTGAGCAGCAGCCCCACCGAGGTGCGGGGCGCCACGGCCTTGCTGGCAAATCCGACCGCGACGTGTCCGATGAACATGCGCCCTCCGGCGGTGTCAGCGCAGCACGCCCGCCGCGCGCGCGCCCCAGACCCCCAGGTGGAACACGCCGCAGGCGGTCAGGCCGGCGATGACATCGTCCACCACCACCCCCACCCCGCCCGGCAGCCGCTGGGCCTCGCGGGCCCCGAGCGGCTTCCAGATGTCGAAGACGCGGAACAGGACGAACGAGGCGAAGAACGCCACCGGGTCGTGCTGCACGAACAGCAGCGCCAGGCTCTGACCCACGGCCTCGTCGGCGACGATCGGCTTGGCGTCGTGGCCGAGCTGCCGCTCGGCGGCGCCGCACAGCCCGATCGCAAGCCAGGCCCCGACGACGATGAGCACCAGCGTCACCCACAGCGGCGGCACGGGCAGGAAGTAGCCGATCAGCGCGACCACCGCGCTTCCGGCGGTCGCGGGCGCCACCGGCGCGTAGCCCACCGGCCCGAATGTGGCGAGCAGGCGGACGACGGACTTCACGCCGGCTCGGACGCGGGCACAGGCGGGCGCGCGTCGGCGACCGG
>WNFL01265814.1_pt1 | contig 10266 bp, 9 predicted proteins | sample 5400361 | NCBI WGS metagenome assembly WNFL01 (sample SAMN13153351, study PRJNA577476) | soil metagenome | isolation source: 40 cm soil on Douglas fir-dominated hillslope | place: USA:California | collected 2013-09-17
TGGCGGCCTCATCGCGCGCGAGCTCGAACACGTCGATCTGTTGTTCGCGCCCAGCGAATTCACCGCGCGCAAGCACCGCGACGCCGGGATCTCGCGGCCGATCGAAATATTGCCGCTGTTCTCGCGGATCGACGGCGGCCGCGCGACCGCTCCGATGCGATCTGCCCGCCCGCGGTTTCTCTTCGTCGGGCGTGTTACACCGCCGAAGGGCATCCGGCCGCTGGTCGAGGCCTTCGTGCGATTGCCCGAATACGATCTGGACGTCGCGGGAGACGGCGAGCTGCGCCTGCGGCTCGAGCGAGAGTTCGAGTCCGCGCGCAACATCCGCTTTCTGGGCGACGTCATGGCAGCCGAGCTCCCCGCGCTCTACGCGGCCGCGAGAGCGACCATCGTTCCCTCGCTCGCGCCGGAGACCTTCGGACTCGTCGCCGTCGAATCCTTCGCCTGCGCGACGCCGGTGCTCGCGCTCGAAGCCGGCGGCTGCGGCGAGGTGGTGCGCGCGTCGAACGGGGGAGGCGTTTGCGCCGACATGGGCGCGCTCGTCGCCGCGATCCACCGTCTCGCACGCGAACCGCGTCTCGCCGAAGAGATGGGACACCGAGGCCGCGCGGCTTACGAGACGACGTACAATGAAACGACGCACGTGCGCGCGTATCTCGATCGAGTCCAAGCGCTGATCGGCGCAGCGCCACGGAGCGCGCGTTGAGCTTCCGCGCAGTCATCACCTTCCACAGCATCGAGGACACCGACGGGCCGGTTTGCTATCCGCCGCAACTCTTTGTTGCATTCCTCGCCGCTTTGGAGCGATGCCGCTTGCCAATCGTCGATCTCGATACCCTGCTCGACGCCGCCTCAGGACGCGGGGTAGCTCTGACCTTCGATGATGGCATGCGGTCGGTTTTCGCGGCCGCCCTGCCGGTGCTCCGCGACCATGGGGCGCGCGCCCACCTGTTCCTCGCGACCGGCAGCGTCGCCGATCGGGCGACCGGACACGCTTCGATGCCGACGCGAATGCTCGATTGGGACGCCATCGTCGCCCTGCACCATGCGGGAGTCGCCATCGAGAGTCATACCCATGGCCACCGCGATTGCCGAACACTCTCCGACACGGAGATCGACGATGAATGCGCAACCGCCGATGCGCTGATCGAGCGACAAGTTGGTCGCCGGCCGCGCTACTTCGCGTATCCGTTCGGGTACCACGATCGGCGTGTGCGCGAGCTCATCGGCTCGCGGTACGCCGCTGCTTTTACGACGGCGCTCGCTCCGCTTGCACCGGGCGGGGACCGCAGCCGCCTGCCGCGACTCGATGCCCACTATCTGCGCTCGCCGCTGTGGTACGAGCGCCTCAACGCGCCGGCCACGCGCGGCTATCTCATGTTCAGGCGCGCCCTCCGCATCGTGCGGGGTACCGAGTGAACGCTGCGCCGAAGCTCTCCGTGGTCGTTGCCGTTCAGCATTCCAAGGCCAACCTGCCGGACATTCTGGCCGCCCTCGAGCCAGGTGCGCATCCGGACGTCGAATTCATCTTCTGCCATTCGGCGACGCACGACCCGCGTCGCAGCGGCATCGGTGAGGGCAACGCCGCCGAGCTTTACGGCGGCCCCGATGCACTGATCCCGCATCTCTGGCGTGATGGCATTCGGGCGGCCATGGGGACGTGGGTGGCGACGACGACCGCGCATTGCATCCCCGCCCCCGATTGGGTGGCGCGGCTCAAAGGGCACGTGGACGACCCTCATGCTGCGATCGGTGGCGTGCTCGCCAACGATGCTGCCGCTGGACCTCTTGCGTGGGCGATCTACCTGTTGCGTTACACCGCCTTCGCGGCGCCGCAACCCATGGGCGCGGTCACCGAGGTCGCCGCCGACAATGCAATGTACCGCCGCTCGCTTCTTCTCGAGCACCAGGATCTGCTCGCGGACGGATTCTGGGAGCCGGTGTTGCATGCGCGCCTGCGCGCGTCCGGACATGAGCTCCGACTCGACCCCGCGCTGACCGTGACCCATCGGAACCGTTACCGCGCAGCCGAGTTTTCCGCGCAGCGGCTCGCCCACGGCCGGGAGTTCGGCCGGGCGCGCGCGACCACCTGGTCGCGCGTTCGGCTGCTCGCGATGCTCCTCGCGGCGCCGTTGCTGCCGCTTGTTTTCCTGAGCAAGATCGTGCACGCGGCGCGCCGTCATCCCGTATGCTCCCCCCACGTGATCCCGGCTCTGGGCTGGCTGCTGGTGTTCGTGAGCGCATGGGGAATGGGCGAAGCGATGGGTTATTGGACGGCGTTGCAGCGCGGGGACACGACGTGAGTCGCTTCCCAGCCACCGCAGTGGCGCCCGAGCGCGGAGCGCTCAGCCCCGCGGGCCCCGGCGTTTCGATCAGCGTGATCATGCCGGTCTACAACGGTGGGGACGTCCTGGCTCGGAGTCTGCCGCCCCTGGTAGACATGCTGCGCGCCGGCGAAATTGCGGAAATCATCGTCGTCGACGACGGATCGACGGACGCTTCGGCCGAGATCGCCAGAGGCTACGGCGTCCAGCTTCTGCATTCGGGCGGCCGGCTGGGACCGGGTGGAGCACGCAACGTCGCGGCACCCGTCGCGATCGGTGACGTTCTCTGGTTCGTCGACGCGGACGTCGTGGTGCACGGCGATGGCGCGCGCGTGGTTCGTGACGCGTTTTCGCTCACCGAAGCTGCAGCGATCTTCGGCAGCTACGATGACCGCCCGCCCGCCCAGAACTTCCTTTCGCAGTACAAGAACCTGGTCCATCGTTACTACCACCGCCGTGCGCCCGGCGACGCGGAAACGTTCTGGGCCGGGTGCGGCGCGGTACGCAAGGAAGTCTTCCTCGCGGTCGACGGGTTCGACGCCGCGCGCTACCCGTATCCGTCGATAGAGGATATCGAGCTTGGCTGGAGGCTGCGCCAGCGCGGGCTGTCCATCGCGCTCTTGCCTGAGCTGCAGGGCACGCATCTCAAGGTCTGGGGCCTCCGCAACCTGGTGCACACCGACATCTTTCGCCGGGCGCTTCCCTGGTCGCGCCTGATCCACGATCGCAGCGGCCTCGCCGACGCGCTTAACATCGGTGCCGGGGAACGGCTCAACGCAGCTCTGGCGCTCGGAGCCCTGATTGGCCTTGTGCTCGCCATGGCCATGGTCGTGCCGTGGTGGGCGCCGGCGGCATTAGTTGTCGCGATCGCAGTGGGCAACCGCGAGCTTTTCGGCTTCTTCTACCGCAGGCGCGGCGCACCGTTCGCGATGCGCGCGGTCCTGTTTCATCAGCTCTACTACGTGTACAGCGCGGCGGTATTTGTATGGAGCTGGCTGGAGCAGCACTGGAAGAAGCTGCGCGGCTGGAGACGCGGCAGCGCGCGGGAATCCGGGACGTCGGATCCGGGCCGTTGAGGAGCGCCGGGATCACGCGGACCGCGGCGCGGGAGCCGCTACAGGCTCGACAGGGCTATCCGATGTCTCCCGCCCTTTGCTCGCGATCAGCACAACATAGAACCAGAGCGCAGGAACGAGTTGGAGGACAAACCGGTTAAGCAGACTCTCCTCATCGACTCCGCCTGCCGCGCTGGTGTAGAAGAATACGACACCGACAACTCCAAGCGCTGCGGCAATCATGACCGTGAGCGGCGCCACGCTCGCTTGCAACAGCCGCCGCCAATTGAACGCGATCACCGCAATCGCCGCATACCAGAAGAGGTGCCAGTTATCCATCAGGAACAGGTGCTGGTAGATCGGCAACGTAACGTTCTCGAAGTGCGCGTGCAATGCATAGCCCATGAATTGCAGGTCCTCAGGACCGAATAGTGCGTAGCCGACCGTAGCTGCCGCGAGCAGCGCCGTGAGCGCCAGCCCGAGCCGGCGGTCGAAGGCGACCGCGACTGCGGGCACCAGCGTCAGCGCCCAGAGCATGCCCTCTCGCTTGAACAGCGCACAGGCAATCACCATGACCAGCGCCAAAATCGCGTCCGGGCGCTGTCGTGTGAGCACCCACTGGCAGAGGCTCATCGCCGCCAGTCCGTACGCGACGGCCACGAATATATCGACCATTCCGGCCACCGCCGCATGGACCTGGACGAACGGCAGAGAGAGAAGGAGATACGTGCAGACCATTGACTTGGCCGGGCTGGCATCGAGTCGGCGTAGCTGGCCGTAAGAGGCGAAGCCGAGCGCGACGAAAACCGCGAGCCAGGGCATATTGATCAGCGATTCGTCCCAGTGGTCGAGGCATAGTGCGGTCCAGACCTGGAGAAGCGGGACCGTCCCCGGGTAGCCGGGATTCGTATCCCAGAAGTGCAGCGCGTCTTCGAACCGATACCAATCGGCAGCGTTGACGAAGGGTAGCAGCCGGCCGTATTCGTACCAGACGCGCGCCTTGTCCGCCCATTGCGCCATCGCGTCGTAGGGAAGCAGCAGACTCCACGCGACGAATACCGCGATCACCACCGTTTCGATCATGCAGAGCGCGAGGAACAGCCAGAAGAGCCGGCGCGATGCCGTCGGGGTGGCCGCGAGGCCGGACGGCGCTCGCCGCCAATCGTCGCGCAGTGACCTTTGCGACTTCACCACGAGCCACGCGGTGGCGGCGAGGGCGAGCATCGGGAGAGCGATCCACGCCAGATTCCAGCGCTGACCGAGAAGGTCGACGAGCCTCATCACCAGCGTCGTCGCGAACGCCCCGGCCACGTACCCGTAGCCCACCGAGAGCGCCCCGCGTTTGTCCTGCTCGCTGCGCCACAGAGCGCGCACCCAGAGAGCACCCGTGACCCAGGGCAGGCCAACGCTCAAAAGGACGCCGGCGAGATCACGCATCATGATCGGCGCGCGGAGACGTTGGGCGCATCAGCGCAGGGCAGCGTCGGTTCATGACCTTCAGCGGATGCGAAGCAAAATAGCTTCCGGCTGCAATGTAATCTCGTCGGCCGGCCTTGTGCGTCCGTCCGGCCACACCACGACGTGACTTCCGGGATCGTATCCGACCATTCGCGAATAGGCGAGCAACAGGTAATCGCCCGTGCGCAGGAGTGCGGGATCCGGCGGCTTCAGTATCCAATCGGACGCGCGGTACACATTGTGTGGATAAAGAAAAAACGCCGCTCGCGAGCAGATCGCTGCGCTGTCGCAGAACAACACGACCCGCGCCGGCGGTGCCGGCAGCGCTGATTTCATCTTTTCCATGAGCGCGAAGAGGGTCGAATCTTCGGCCGCCCGGTGCTTCTCCTCAGTTGTCTTCCCTGCGAAACGCAGGCCCTGGTCCAATGCGCCGCGCCATAGATTGGCCTGCCAGCGCAGATCGAGAAGCATCCAGCCGCCGAGAAAGACAGCCCAGACTACGCGCCGGTCGCGCCGCCAGTTGAGTTGGCGTGCGAGCAGAAGATACGCGGCGATGGCGATGCCTTCCGCGATCGCGATCCCCGCGAGCAACGGCAGTTCATGCCCGCGCTCGCTGTCGAAGGGAAAACTGCTGGAATAGCCGCGCAAGGGGATTCGAGCCGCCCATTGGCTAAAGAGGTTGACCGCCACGGTGGCGGCCGAAGCCGAAGTGAGGCGCATCGATCCGACGCGCAGCGGTTTATACAGGTCCGAGCGTACGACCAGCGCGACGCCGGTGACGGTACCGCTCCAGCCATCGGCGGCCCGCAGTTCGAGCGGCGCGACGCCGTTCACTAGCCATTGCAGTGGCTTGGAAAAATTGCGTTTCGGATGCTCTCGCGTCTGCCAGACAAAGAAGATCCGGGAAGGAGGGGCCACCGAGTCGAGCGTCCACTCGACGTGTGCAAAATCCTTCGCCGCGAATGGCGGAAGGTTGGTGGACAGCACCGCGACGCCACCCGTCCCGAGCGCCTCCAATACAAACCCGTTGCCATCCCTGCGACCGGCGCCCTGGATCGGGACCCAATCGCGTCCCGAGACATTGATGGGGGCGCGTTCATCGGTCCACCCCCCGGTACTCATGGTGACGGCCGCGTAGAGAAGCACCGCGCAGAACGCGATCAGGAGGAGCGTCGCGGCTGCCGCCAGCCATTGCGGACGGGCGGCTGTCCCTTCCGGGATCGTTATCGTGCCCTTGGCTGCGCTCAAGCCTGCGGTCCTCTCACTTCCCCTTGCGCACCCATCGCGCAGCGCCGGATCGTATCATTCCTACGCCTGCCCGGGACATGCGGGGCGATACATCGGGCGCCGCGCTATTCCAATCGGGCGAGCGCGTTCCCCGGGCCGAGAGCGTAGCCCGCCACCTCTCCGATCGCCCAGACCAGGGCGAATAGCGCGAGCAACGGCGCGAGCGAGACGAACTCCTTCCAATAACGCCGGCGGCGCAGGGCACCACGCTGGAATCGCCAGAGTAAGAGGAAGGGAAGCAGCGGCGAGAGCAGGATCGCAGCGATCCGCTTCGGCCACGCGCCGTGGCCGAAACGATGGCCGGCGTAATAGCGCGAGTAGAGAAAGCGCTGCGCCAGGAATTCCATCAGTCCGAAATGCTTGCAGTGTGAGACGCGTACTTCGTTCGCGAACATCAGGCGCGCACCTTGGCGCAGCAGCAAAGGATGAACCGTCGTCTCCCAGAACCCGCCAACGAGCGCTTTTCGATCGAACTCGAGCAGGCGCTGGCGGAGGTATGCCACATTCATCCCGGGCAGGTCCGGGTCCGGGCCGCTCTCGCGCGGCGGCAGATAGTTGCCGTACTCGCACTGGAAGGTCGCGCGATCAAGCCATCGTTGTGGCAGTCCGTTGACCACCGTGCCGCCGACCGCTGCAATCTCGTCCTCTTCGACCGCGAATGCGCTGACGATTCGTGCGAGCCAGTCAGGCTCGGGAACGCAGTGATCCTCCGTCACCACGGCATAGCGTCCGCGCGCCGCCACCAGTGCCGCGGTGCGCAGAGCGGGAAGCGACGTGTCCGGCGGGAAAGCGACCAGACGCACATCCGGGAAATCGCGCTCGATCTGTCGGCTCACGGCGTCGTTCAGCCGGTCCGCGACGATGATCTCGTGGCCGGCTCCCGGTCGTTGGTCGCGCAACGCGGCCAGCGTCTCCAGGATGCGAGTGGCTTCGCGTTTGCTGACCCGCCCGATGAGAACCGAGCAGGTGATGCGCGGCGCTGCCTCGTCGGGCGCTGCGGTTGCCTGGTCGGCGGAGGCGCCGGGCGCAAGGCTCGCCACGATCGGCGCTAGTCCAGGCGCTCGCAAGCGTCGCTTGCGCCGAGCAGGTATCCGAGAAACTCGCCCCACGACCAGGCAAGCTCCGACAGCACCACCCAGTGCAGCTGCCGCCAGTAGGCAAGACGCAGATCCGCGTGGCGTGCTGCCGCGCGCCAGATCCGAGCGCACCTCAGAACCGGGAGCGCGGGGGCGAACAGCACGCACGCCCAGCGCGGTGGTTGCCCGGGCTGCCGGTGACGGCACGCACCGAAACAACGCCCGTGCAGGTAGCGACGGCGCAGGAAGCTTCCCGGCTCCAGCTCCCGCCGGAAGACGACCTGCATCTCGTCGCAGCGCGCGGCGACGATGTTTCGCTCGCGCGCGAGGCGCCACAGCGCGAACGTCTTGAACCAGCCGCGGTCGCGCAGCACATCGTTCGAATCCAGCAGCGCGCGCTCGCAGACGAAATTGATACCGGGTACCTCGTGGACCGCCGGGTGGTACGGCCGGTGAAACTGGGCGTATTCGACAAGGTAGCCGACGATCATCCACTCGGACGGGCGCCAGCCCGGCGCCACCGGACCGGTGAACAGACGCGTGTCCGCGCCCAGCTCGCGCACGAGGCGCGTCCACCACCCCTCATCCGGCGGGCATTCGATGTCGAGCGTCGCGACGAAGCGCTGCGTCGATCCGGCGATCGCCGCGCCCCACAAGCGCAGTATCGAGGTTCCCTCGGGACAGCGGTGCAGACGCCAGCCGTCGGCCTCGAGCGACGTGGGGTCCGGTAACGGCTGATCGTGGGCCAGATGGACGTCCACGAACGCGCCAACTCGGAAATCCTGCGCCCGGAGCGCCGTCAGGAAAGGGGCCGGATCGCGGCGTCCCTTGGCGACGACGCACAGACTGATCGACGTTCCGAGAGGAAGCGTGCTCACGTCAGCGCTATCGCCTGGCCCGTCGCGTGTGATTCGTACGCAGCCAGCATGAGCGCGAGGGAGCGGCGGTTGTCGGTCGCGTCGCACGGCGGGGTCCGACCGGTATCGAGCGCGGAAACGAACTCGCACAGCAGATTCCGCGTGGCGTTGGCCAAGAGGTCCAGTGGGTCGGTGGCGATGCGGCGCGACGCTTCGCCGTGCCACAGGTCTGCGCTGCCTCCGAGCGCAATGTCGAGCTTGGCGAAAGGGCGCCGGGTGCCGCCCTTGACGCCGAGGCGGAGCTCTATGCCTCCGCCGATGTGGGTCTCGATGCAGCCCACGGTGCCGTCGAGCCGGATGTCGAGGTAGCGGTGCCTGCCCCGAGACAGTCGGTCGAGCGTGATCGCGGCGACCCGGTCGCCGCTGAACGTCAGCTCGATCAAGTTGAGATAGTCGGGCCCGCCGGCACCGCCCGGGCGCGGCATGCGGCAGCGGATCGATGCGGGGTCTTCGTCGAAGAAGTAGCGGCAAAGGTCGAGCGCGTGCGTGCCGAATTCCTGCCCGGTCCGTCGCAATTCGGTTCCGCGCCAGCCGGATTCGGTCGACGGCGACACGCGGAAGGTCTGGGTCATGCTCAGGAACTGCAGCTCGCCGAAATCCGCTGATCCGATCATCTCGCGCGCGCACCGGTGCACGTTCATGAACCGGTATTGATTGTTGACGACCACGCGACGCGATCGATCGCGGGCCAGCGCGACGATCGCGTCGGCTTCTTTCAGAGTTGGCATGAACGGCTTCTCGCAGACGACGTGCGCGCCGGCTTCCAGGGCATCGCGCACCAGCGCGAAATGCGAGTCCGGCGGGGTGGCGACGACGACGATGTCGGGCATCGTCGTTCGCAACAGACTCGCGAGATCCGGGAACAGTGCAAAGCCGAAGTCGGCACTCGGCGCAGCCGGGTCCACGCCACCGACGATAGAGAGCCGCTCGATCTTGGCGAGTGCTGGAATGTGGATGTCTCGCGCGGCACGGCCGAGGCCGGCGATCGCGATTCGATAGCTCCGAGGGCGAACCGTAGGCGTTATCATTGCGTCCGCATCCAGACATTTCTTTTGCGATGAACCCGCATCCGGTCGACGCTACCGATTTCTCGCCGGCCTATTTCGAGCGCATGGCGGCGCTCGAGGACTCGCATCCGTGGACGGCGTCGATGCGAAAACTCACCCTCGGGCTGCTGCGGCGGCATGGCCCGCTGCAACCGCAACGGATGCTCGATGTCGGATGCGGAACAGGGCGGTTTCTCAAGGACTGGCAGATGGCGACCTCCGCTCTTCAGTGGCTCGGCATCGACCTTTTTCCGGAGGCGCTGACTTTAGCACGAGATCGTTGCCAGGCGTCCTTGAGCGCGGCGTCCGCGGCGGCGCTGCCGTTCGGAGCAGCGAGCTTCGAGGCGATTCACTGTGCCGACGTTCTGCAGCACATGTCTCTTGCGGATTGCGCGCGTGCACTCGACGAGTTCGCGCGGGTGCTCGTTCCCGATGGCGTACTGGCGCTGCGCGTGAGGGGCGCGCCAAGCTTCCGCCGCGGCGACGACAGGGACTTCTCGCATAGTTTCACGCCTGCCGATCTACGCGCCACACTGGATGCGAGAAATTTCGAAGTTCTGTTCCTGTCCAGGGTGAACGCCCTGCCCTCGCTCTGGGCGGAAGTGCGGGAGCGCGGCAGCGCGCCACATACGTCTTGCAGTACCGTCAAGCACATCCTCGTCCGTCCCGAAGGTGACGCACGCTCGGGGTTGCTTCGCACTTATCTGGCACTCGAGCGCGCCTGGGTGTCCATCGCGCCTTTCGGGCTTCCCTGCGGTCACACGATCGTTTGCATCGCCAGGCGACGCCGCAGCGCCTGATCATAGGCGCCTGACCTCACGCTGCCGCGAGCCGCCTTGCCGCCCATTGCAGCCCGGCGATGAGCGCGAACAGCATCCAGCAGGCGAGCAGCCACGGCCACGTGCGGTGGTCGAGGAACTGGTAGATCGCGGCGTGCAGCGCGATGCCCGCCGCGGCCCAATGGCTCGAGCGCTGCCAGGTCTTCCACCGTGCCGCGCCGAATCGTCGGAGCGACCAGTTGTTGGACAATGCGAGGAGGAAGAGCAGGAGCAGCGTGGCCGCCACGCCGACATCGTTGGTGAGCCCGAAGGCATCGATACGAG
>WNFL01450596.1_pt1 | contig 10266 bp, 6 predicted proteins | sample 5400361 | NCBI WGS metagenome assembly WNFL01 (sample SAMN13153351, study PRJNA577476) | soil metagenome | isolation source: 40 cm soil on Douglas fir-dominated hillslope | place: USA:California | collected 2013-09-17
CCGCCGAATCCGCTGTGGGTATGGCTGTGCTCGTGCCCGAAATGCTGCGCACCGCGAACGCCCTCCTGCGGATGCGACGACAGTGACGGAACGCCTGCCTGCACCCGCGAAGTCGACTGGTACGAGATCCATCTCGGCACGGAAAAACCGGAGTGCGCGTGCGGGTGCGAACTGCCGAAGCCGACCAGCGGTACGACCCAGCCCACGGAACCAACCGGTGCGCAGGCACCCGGCGCGCCGATTCTTATGGGTGCTGCCGCTCCCGCTCCGAACGCCGCGAATACACCAGCCGATTCGTGCCAATGTGCCGATCCGAAATCAGATTGTTACAAGGATCACTACCTCGGCGTGTGCGGCTGTAAGTGCGACGACTCGAATTGCGTGGTCCTCGCGCTCCTGAACTACGACGCGAACGACAAGAGCTGGACCCCGGACTATCGCGTACGGCGCTTTATCCGGCCGGTGTTGGTACGCGATCCGCTGGCCGTCGATCCGGCGACGCAAAGCAGCTCGGGCGCGTCGACGATGATGGTGAAGAAGAAGATTGTGTCGAAGAAGAAGAAAAAGACACCGTAGCGAATACGGCCCGACCGGCGCGGCGATGCGCTGGCCCGTGCGAATTCCCGCGCCATGAACCGGACGGCACTACTGAAGCCCGCCGTGGACCGGCGGCCCGTTGTCAGAAACGTCGTGCAACGCGGCGTTGCTGCGGTGGCCACGCCGTCGCCCGCTCGCGCTTTGCAGGATCGCGCCGGCAATCGCGCGGTGCAGGCAGTCGTCGCGCCTTCGATTCAGAGGGCCGCAGCCGCGCGGGTTTCAAAACCGACCGACGCGGCGGAGATGGAAGCCGAAGCGATCGCGCGGCACGTCGCGCGTATGTCGCAGCCCGCCCCGGCTTCCGCGGGCGCCACTCCTCGCCAGGTCTCTAAATCCGAGGTGCAGCGCGAAGCGGCCGCTCCGCAGCGCACGACCGCCGCCGCGAACGTGAGTTCCGCAGCTGGATCGCCCCTGCCACCCGCCGTGCGTGACTTCATGGAACCGCGCTTCGGCGCGAACTTCGAACATGTCCGCGTGCACACCGGCGACGCTGCGGCTCATCAAAGTGCGCGCGTGGGAGCGAACGCGTTCACCTATGGCAACAACGTTTTCTTCGGTAAGGACAAATTCCAACCGCAGACGGCGCAGGGCAAGGAGCTGCTTGCGCATGAGCTGACACATACCATCCAGCAGGGCGCGGCCAGCCAGAAGGGCACCCTACATCGTAGCGCGATGGTTTCGGCTTCCGAAGCCCCGATGGTGCAACGCGATTTCCTGGGCATCCCGAATCCACGCGAATACTTCGCGAACAAAGCGGAGAATATTCCGGGCTTCACCATGCTCACTGTCGTGATCGGGTACAACCCGATCACTAATGCCCGGGTGGCGCGCAGCGCAGGCAACATCCTGAAGGGCGCCATCCAGATGATCCCCGGCGGGAAGCTCATCAGCGATGCGCTCGATAGCCACGGCATCTTCGATCAGGTCAGTCAGTGGGTCAACCAGCAGTTCGAGGCGCTGAAGGATATCGGCGCCGCGATCTGGCAAAGCATCGAGGACTTCATCAAGGGCTTCAAGCTATCCGACCTGACCGACCTTGGCGGACTGTGGGAGCGCGCCAAAGCTCTGGTGACGACGCCCATCGAGCGCGTGAAGAATTTCGCGATCAGCATCAAGGACGGCATCGTCAAGCTGATCAAGGACGCGATCCTCAAACCGATCGCGGCCTACGCGGCCACCACGCGCGGGTATCCGCTGCTGCGCACGATCATGGGGAAGGACCCCATCACCGGCGAGACGGTCGCGCAGGACGCCGAGTCGCTGCTGGGCGCATTCCTCACCTTCATTGGCGAAGACGAGCTATGGGCCACCATGCAGAAGGCCAAGGCCGTCCCACGCGCATTCGCGTGGTTCAAGGCGGCCAAGGCCGCTCTCATGGGTTTTATCGCCGAGATCCCAAACTTGTTCGTGCAAGCGTTCCGGTCGCTTGAAGTCATCGACATCATCCTGATCCCGCGCGCGTTCTTAAAGCTCGCGTCTGTGTTCGGCAACTTCGCGGTGCGCTTCGTCACCTGGGGCGCGCAGGCAGTGTGGAATCTCCTCGAGATCATCTTCGATGTCGTCAGTCCGGGGGCGCTCGAATACATCAAGAAGACTGGCGCCGCGCTCAAGAGCATTCTCAAGAACCCGCTGCCCTTCGTCGGCAACCTGGTCAAAGCCGCCAAATTAGGCTTCAGCAATTTCGGAAGCAACTTACTGGAACATCTCAAAGCGGGCCTCATCGACTGGCTGACCGGCTCGCTTCCCGGCATCTATATACCCAAGGCGTTCTCCCTGATGGAGATCGCGAAATTCGCCTTCTCCGTGCTGGGTCTGACTTGGGCCAATATCCGCCAGAAGCTGGTGAAGGCCACCAGCGAAACCGTCGTCAAAGCCATGGAGACCGGATTCGACATCGTGGTCACCCTGGTCCGCGACGGCCCCGGTGCTGCGTGGGACAAGATCAAAGAACAGCTGGCCAACCTGAAGGACATGGTGATCGGAGGCATCACCGACTTCGTAGTGGACATGGTGGTGAAGAAAGCGATCCCCAAACTGATCGCCATGTTCATCCCCGGCGCGGGCTTCATCTCGGCGATCCTTTCGATCTACGACACCGTCATGGTGTTCGTCAACAAGATCAAACAGATCATACAGGTGGTTACCGGCTTCATCGACTCGATGGTGGCCATCGCAGCCGGTAACATAGGCGCGGCGGCGGACAGAGTGGAGAAGGCACTTGCCGGCCGACCAGGTTATGGGCGTGATCAACAAGATCCGCGCCCCCATTGACAAGGCGTTGGACTGGCTGGTGGGTTGGATCGTCAAGGCGGGGCAAGCCTTCCTCAAAGCCGGCAAAGCCGTGGTGGGCTCGGTGGTTGGCGCGGTTAAGCGTTGGGCGGGTTTCGGAGGATCGTTCAAGGACCCGAAAGGCGAGACGCACACATTGTCTATCGATGAGAAGGGCGTGATCACGGTGCGCAGCACGCCGCAAGCGGCGCGCACGTTCGTCGAATCGTACCTTACCGGACTGAAGGGCGACACGCTGACGGAAGCCAAGAAGGTCCAAGCGAAGATGAATCCGCTGCTGAGTCAGGCGGAGGCCCTGGTTCTCGAGATCCAGAAGTCGCATCCGAAGGACGATGAACCGCCGGCCCCGGCAGAGCAGAAGCGACTGTTGGATCTGAGCAATCAGATCAGCGCCTTACTGGGCGAACTGGTGAACGGCAAGCGCGATGTTAGTAAGGAGCAGAAGTATCTGCTCGAGGGACAAGTCGGTACATACGCGACGGTGCCGAAGCCTATCGGCGATCAGTTAACGCCCGATCATCAGCCGCAAGCGTCCGTGATCCAGGCCGCGTCCGACTTCTTCGGCGAACAATTCGGGCTGCAGGGAACGGAACTGCAGAAACGGGCGGACAACCGGGCCAAGCAGGGCTACGCGATCAATCTGCACTTCGACCGGCACGTGGCGGGCCGGACCTATGGCGGCAAGGGCAAGACACGCGAAGGCTTCAAGAATGAGTTGAAAGCGGCGGCGGGCAACCTGCCCGTCGACAAGGCGCGCGCCAAAGTTTCATCGCTGTTGAAGGATGAGATGAAGGCGGACGTCGCGCAAATGAAGGTCGTGTCGGGACAGGCCGCGATCGACAAGCCGTGGGCGCGGCTGAAGGACGATGAACCGCCGGCCCCGGCAGAGCAGAAGCGACTGTTGGATCTGAGCAATCAGATCAGCGCCTTACTGGGCGAACTGGTGAACGGCAAGCGGCGGCGTCCGGCAGCGGCCGTTCGTCCCAGCCATGGCGCATCCCGCACCCGCCGCATGGCGTCCGCGCGGCGGGTCAGCCCGAGCTTCTCGAAGATTTTATGCACGTGATGTTTCACCGTGGCGACGCTGACGCTCAAATGTGTTCCGATCTCTTTGTTCGACAGGCCTTGCCCGATCAGATCAAGCACCTCGCGTTCGCGCTTGGTCAAGGCGGGATCGGAAAGCGACTCCTCGGATTGCGGGCCCTTGCGGAACAGTGCGCGCAGCAATCCGCCCGTGATTTCGGGCGGGCACGCGAGCTTACCCTGGCTTATGTCTTTAAGCGCCGTATACAGACCGTCGATGGTGGCCTCGCGCGCGACATATCCGGCGAATCCGGCTCGTCCACACTTGATGACGTCCTGTTTCTGTTCGATCAAGCCGAGCGCGACCAGCGGAACATCGGGCGACTTCAACGCGATCTCGCGGACATCAAACAAGTCGATCCCTTGTGTGACATCGACCAGCATGACTTGCACGTCGCCCGCATCTAGAACTGAGCGCGCCGCAGCGAGGTCATTGACTACTTCCACAGCGTCGGCGCGACTCTGAAAGCAGAATGCCAGCCCATCCCCGAGCAGCCTCACGGGGGTCAGTACTACGATCTTCATATCGAATCCTAAGCGTCGCGTGTGCCGTAAGGCGGTTAAAGGTTGATAAAGCTCGCTCCAGGCCGGATTCTGAAACCTTCGACGAACGCGTTAGAGATTTTTCCCTTCGCACTTCGGCATATCATCCGTCAGAATCTGTAACGTGTCAAGCGAATTACGGTGGATGCGCGTGTCCATTTTAAATATATGACGCTCAGTAAAAAAACGTTGCAGATTTCCGGAGTCTGTCTTGAAAACAGAACACAGCGAAAGGTCGCAAGGAGGACCCTCGGTGTGCTTCTTATCCCTTCTATTCTGAAATCAGGAGCTTACGGACGACGGACCTCGTAGCAACAAAAAATGCAGAATGCGCCTCGGGCCCGCTTGCGCGGCCAGCGTGGCCGCTTCCGCCGCGTGCTCGACAGGCGTCCACTCAGGTCCGGGGTAGTGCGCCGTCTTGATGCCGACGATGAGACCCTTCGCCGCCATGTCAGCGGCCAGTTTAACTTCCATTTCGGCGAGGTCGTTCTCGAACTTTTCCTCCGCGCATGCCGTTTCCGACTATGTTCAGCAACGCGAGGACGTCGCGCACGGCGCTGATCCGATTCTTGGCGTCGATCAGATGTCCGCCTTGCAACAGCAGCGCGTATCGGCTCTGGCCGCAATCCATAGCCGAGAGCAGAATCCGCCTATTCAATGCTTTCATGTTGGTCTCAGTCGACGGGAAGTACATCAGAGATAAGCGGCCTGTTCACGGGGCCCGGGTTGAGCTAAAGTATTTCGACAGGAAGACCTTGTATGGACGCAAAACGGTCGCGACGAACTTTCTTGAATTGGTTCAACTCGGTTGCAGCGGCCTGCGGCGCGGCGAGCCTACCGCTGAAAGCCAGCCCCAAACGCGCCGAGGAAGGCGAGGATTATTATGAGAAGCTGGGCGTTACTAAGATCATCAATGCCGCGGGCACGTACACGGCGTTGACGGCATCCACGATGCCGGCTCCGGTACAGGCAGCGGTAGCTCGCGCGGCCAGGCATCCCGTGCGTCTCGCGGAATTGCAAAAGGCCGCAGGGGAATACCTGGCGCGGCAGCTCAAATGCGAGGCGGCGCTGGTGACATCCGGCGCGGCGGCGGCACTGACTCTGGGAACGGCCGCGTGCATGACGATGGCGAACCGGGCCGCGATACACAACATCCCCACGGATCTCACGGGCATTAAGAACGAAGTGATCGTCCAGAAGGGGCACCGTTACGGTTACGATCACGCGGTGCGGAACTGCGGCGGGACCTTTGTAGAGGTGGGGACGCTGCAACAGTACGAAGCCGCGTTCAACGACCGTACCGTGATGACTCACTTTTTCAACGCCGCCGAGCGCGGTGAAATCGGCCGCGAGGATTGGATTCGAGTGGCGCATCGCCACGGCGTACCGTGCTTCAGCGATGCGGCGGCCGACGTTCCGCCGATTTCCAACCTGTGGAACTATACCCGCATGGGCTTCGACCTGGTGACGTTTTCAGGCGGAAAAGGAATACGCGGTCCGCAGAATGCCGGGCTGCTGCTGGGACGGAAGGACCTGATCGACGCGGCAGCCAAGAACAACAACCCTAATTCGGATTCGATTGGCCGCGGGATGAAGGTAGCGAAGGAACAGATTGTGGGGATGGTCGCGGCGGTGGACTGGTTTCTCAGCCAAACCGATGCCGGAATGGAAGCAGAGTTCCGGCGGCGCGCCGAGAAGATCGCAAGTCAACTGAAGAGTATTCCAACCCTCGAATCCAAGGTGGCGATCCCTACCGTCGCCGCCAACGTTGTCCCGCACTTGTTACTGCGTTATGATCAGCAGCGCGTGAAAATCTCGCCCGTCGAGGTCGCGGCACAACTGCGGCGCGGGACTCCCAGCATCGAGCTCAACCCGGGCACTGGCCAAAAGGATGCGGGCGGCTTGCCCTCCGACGAGAACACCATCGTGGTGGGCGTATGGATGCTCCAACCGGGAGAGGATCTGGTGGTCGCCCGTAGGCTGCGAGAGGTTCTCGCGAAGGCGGCGAGCGCCTGATGAAACGGTTATGAACAGACGCGCGTTCCTGCAACTGGCCGCCGCTTCCAGCGCGCTCGCGGCAACGGATGATCCGCCGTTGTATCGCGTGGTCAGTTCCTACCGTCCTGCGCCTGGTTCGAGCATGCCGGGACGGTATCGCGGCGCGACGATCCGGGTTCACTCTGAAGGCGTCATCGATGCGCAGACCGATCGCGTGGATCCCGCGGTTGCCCGGAAGATGCTTTCAGAAGGAATGCGGGCGCTCACCGGAGCGAAGGATAACCAGGACGCCTGGGCCGGCTTCTTTTCGCCCCGTGATGTGGTCGGGATCAAGGTCAACTGCTCCGGAGCGCCTGCCATTCGGTCTACGCCTGAAGTGGTCGGCGGAATCGTGGAGAATCTGGTGGGGATCGGAATCAAGCCCACCCAGATCTACATCTATGAGCGGTTTCTGGATCAACTGCTCAGTGTGCATTACGAGCGCGTTGTGCCGGAAGGCGTTAATATTGTGGCGGTCGAAACTCCACGCGGATCGATACTCGGCTACGATCCCAAAACCTATGTGGAAGTCGACTTTTTCGGCGAAGACGACACGCGATCCAACCTTGTCCGTCTGGTGACGGAGCGTTTTACCAAGATCATTAACGTCCCCAACGTGAAGGAGCACCAGGCGTCGGGGGTCACCGGATGCCTGAAGAATATCGCCTATGGCAATTTCTCCAATGTGGCGCGCTCACACCTCCAGGAGAAAACCAACACACGCTCTTTCATCGGAACGTTGGCGGCCGTCGAACCTTTGCGCTCGAAGACCGTGCTCCACATCATGGACGGACTCTGCGGAGTCTGGCACGGGGGCCCTTTCTCCACCGAAAAGAAATTCCGCTTCTATCCGAAGCTGATGATGTTCGGCACCGATCCGGTGGCAATGGACCGCATTCTGCTCGAGATTATTGAGACCAAGCGAAATGCGGAAGGGGCGCTCTCTTTGTGGGATCGCTCGATGGCGAATGTCGACCGCCGGGCGCATCTGGATATGCACAAGAACACGTATCTTCGAGAGCCCGGACACATTCAGTATGCGGCGGAGGTCGGCCTGGGAGAACATGATCGCAGCCGCATTCGCCTGACCGAGATCGAAATCTGATGCTGGCCGCAATCCTGTTGCTACCACGACTGCTTGCCGGTGGCGCTGAGCCGCCCGCGGGCACAATCCTACTGAGCGTTCCGCGTATCGAGCGTCGTCCGAATGAGGCCTCGGCCACGCGCAATCCCTGGATCAATTCGAACGGCTGGCGGATGCTGCGTAATCCCGGGCGCTCGTTCGTTTATCGCGTCACTGGCGATGCGGCCGCGCTGGCGGCAGCCGAGGCGTTCACCTATGACACCGCCGCGCTCATCTCCTCCGACACGAGCGGCGCGGAGAGCTGTGGACGCATGCTCGAGTTTCTGCGACAAATCCTGCCGCTCAAACTGGCTCCGGTCGCGGACATCGGAATCATCGACGATGGTTCGGCGGAAACGGGCGAGGTGATGAACCTGCTTGGCCGCTTTAATCTGCTCTACCGGATTGTCAAGTCACCGGATAAACGTCTGCGCGTGAACGTGCGGCTGGGAACCCGGGAATTTCCGCGCAAGGAGGCGCTTAACCCGACGCTGGTCGCCCACAAAGTTCGCTCGATGGTGGGCGATGAAAACCGGTCGGTGCGCGTTTACGGCAGTGACGTCGTCGTCTCCCGTTTGCTTGCGGACGCACATCAGTCTCGGCTCCATCTCATCAACTATTCGAATCGGCCGATCCATGGACTGCGCCTTCGGGTCCGCGGCGAGTACTCCAAGGGAGAGGCGCGGATTTTCGGATTGACCGGCGTAAAGCTGGAAGATTGGACTTTCGACGGCCAAGCGACAGAATTTACGATTCCCGAGTTGGGTCCCTACGCGGTTGTGGATTTGTCCAAGTGAGGGACGTATAAAGAAGCACGCAAAATCGACGAATTCGCGACGCTGCTGGTGTGCTTGGAAATCGACGCCGGGTGTGCGACAATAACAGCGGAACGCCTCCAGTCCAAACATCCTTCCCGTGTTTTTCAACGGCTTAGCACCCACTTGTTGATGGGGCTGGCCTGCTCGTTAGGTTCACGCGGATGTGTGGTTGGCGGCTCCCAGCTCTCCAAGGACGACCCAATCCCAAGCAACACAATGCAATCAAGATTTACCGCGTGTGCAGCAGGTTTAGTATTCTGTATCTTCTCTACGGTTTCTGCGGCGACGATCAGCGTCGGCGCGGGTGGGGACTTCCAGGCAGCCTTGAATAACGCTCGAGCCGGGGACGTAATCATGCTCGCGGCCGGCGCGACTTTCAAGGGGCCCTTCGAGTTACCCGCGAATTCAGGCAGCGGCTACATCACCATTCGAACCAGCGCTGCGGATAGTTCGCTACCTGCGGCCGGCGTTCGGATAACTCCCGAATCGGCCAGCCTCCTCCCGAAGTTGGTGGCGGACGGAGCCGGGGGCCTGCCGGTGATCCGAACGGTCCCTGGCTCCAGCCACTACCAGTTCCTGGGAATAGAGATTAGCCCAACCGCAGGTACGTATCTGCTGCAACTGGTTCGGCTCGGGGAGGGCAGCGAGACTTCGCTGTCGCAACTTCCCAGTGATTTCGTATTCGACCGCTGTTACCTGCACGGCGATTCGAAGCTGGGCACGCGGCGGGGCGTGGCGATGAATGCGCCTAATATAACGATCGCGAATTCCTATTTGTCGGATTTCAAAGTGGTCGGCCCCGACTCGCAGGCGCTGGCCAGTTGGAATGGACCCGGACCGCTGACCATCACGAATAACTACCTGGAGGCCGCCGGGGAGAATATCCTGATTGGCGGCCAGGATCCGACCATCCCCAATCTGGTGCCGTCCGGCATCACCATTCGCCAGAATCACTTCTCGAAACCGCTTTCCTGGCGCATGGACAGTTCCACGTATGAGGGGACCCACTGGACCGTAAAGAATCTCCTGGAATTCAAGAATGCCCAGCATATTGTCATCGACGGCAATCTGTTCGAGAACAACTGGCGCGACGCGCAGAGTGGCTTCGCGATCCTTTTCACTCCGCGCAATCAGGATGGGAACGCACCGTGGAGCGTCGTGTCGGATGCCGAGTTCACCCACAACATCGTTCGGCACGTGGGATCGGCGATCAACATCCTGGGTTCCGATGACATCTATTCCAGCCAGCAACTGCATGACATTACGATCCGAGACAACCTGTTTGACGACATCTCGCCAGAATGGGGCGGCGCGGCGCGGCTGTTGCAGGTCCTGAACGGTGGCTTGAATATTACCTTCGATCACAACACCAGTTTTTCCACCGGCGCAATTCTAGTGGCCGATCAAGCTCCTAGCGCCGGACTGCGCTTCACCAACAACCTGGCGAGTCGCGGTGCCCTGGGAGTCTTCGGCAGCGGGGTTGCGGAAGGCGCTCCGTCGCTCGCTTCTTACTTTCCGAGCGCGGTGTTCCTGCGCAACGCCATCATCGGGGCAAACGATGGCATCTATCCCTCGGGAAACCTGTTTCCCGCGGAAATCAACGACGTCGGGTTTGTGGATTATGCGGCCGGCGATTACCGCCTGCTGGCCGGCAGCCCGTTTCACAACGCCGCCACCGACGGCAGCGATATTGGCGCGAATCTGAACGCGTCCAACGCGCCGCCTCCATCCGCTGGACCGAGACCGGGCGGAATAGTGAATGCGGCGACTTTCGAC
>WNFL01265925.1_pt1 | contig 10265 bp, 3 predicted proteins | sample 5400361 | NCBI WGS metagenome assembly WNFL01 (sample SAMN13153351, study PRJNA577476) | soil metagenome | isolation source: 40 cm soil on Douglas fir-dominated hillslope | place: USA:California | collected 2013-09-17
TCCCCAGATACCGATATGCTCACGATCTACTTCCGGTCGGGTTCTCGCATAGGTGATAGCATGCCGGTAATCGCGCACCTGCGCCCAGGGATCAATCTCCTGCCGTGGTTCTCCATCGCTGGCCCCGAAGTTGCGGTTGTCAAATACCAGGGCGGCCAGCCCTGCATTTGCAAAGGCCTCGGCAAAGTTGTCGAGGTACATCTCTTTTACAGCCGAGAAGCCGTGGGCCATCACAATAGTTGGAAATGGCCTGTGTCCGTCATCAGGGAGATACAACCAGCCACGTAGCGTGGTCCCTTCTGCATTGAATTCGATGTCTTGACGCATGTAGAGAATCCTTTCAGCTTTGAAATACACTTTGAGAAAAGCACTACAGAGAGGACTGATGTTGCCAGACCTGGTATGCATCCACCCGCTCTCTCGAGAGAAGCGAGTAGCCACCATTAAGAAAGATATATCACAAAATGTTGGGGATGTACAGCATTCGATTAAGAAATCGAATGTTGCATCTTCACAAAGGTGCATGCAGCATTTACCAGATTTGAGGATAATCTCCAACAGCGTCCAGGCGCGTATGGCAGGTATCCGTACCAGGTGACGGTCCCTGGTGGATTACCACTCCACCAGCTTCCAGATTTCCGGCTGCACCGTGCCAGCCTCCACACCGATCTCGGCATAAATACTCACCGCCTGCTTGAGGTGGGACATTGCTTTCTCGGCCTGACCGGCGGCATGCAGGAGGTCTGCCAGATTGTTGTGCAGGGCTGCCTCGCGATGGCGATCTCCCAGGGCGGCACATAGGGCCAGGGCCGTTTCTTCCAGCGCCACTGCCTGGTCGATTTCGCTATTGGCCCCGTAAGCCAGGGCAAGATTATTGAGCGCGGCCACACGTGTGGCCGGATCATTCATACGTTCTGCCAGCGTCAGACTCTGCTGGAGATGGTGGAGGGCGTTCTGTGTATCACCCTTACTGCTGGCCAGAATGCCCAGTATATTGTGGGCCTGAGCCAGCCCACGTGTATCATCGGCAATTTCAGCAAGGGCGAGCGCCTGGTTAGCAAGGTCAAGGGCTGTAGCGGTCTGGCCGCGATGGTAAGCTGTCAGACTCCAATCGGCGTATACTCTGGCCCGCTCGCCTGCCGGGCCTGTCTCACCAGATGCATGCAAGGCCGCCTCCAGGTGACTTTCCGCCAGTTCCCATTCACCACGACGAGTATACACCTCTCCCAATTTGTGTTCTATAATGGCTATGGCGTTTGTATCATCTGCATTGCAGAGAGCGGCTGCTGTTTCATAGCTTTTGATTGCCAGAGAATACTCGCCCAGGAATGTATGCAGGTCGCCAATGGCCTCGTGCAGCCTGGCTATATCAGGGTGACCAAGTGCCAGCGCTAGTCGCAGGTGAGCCAGAGCCTCTGTGTTTGCATACAGGAGACGAGCGCGCTCACCTGCCTGTTTGAAATACTCGGCGGCGGCAACTTCGTTACCGGCCATTTGAAAATGATGCGCAATCTGCCCTGGAAGTATGCCCGTTTCACGCTGCCCGCGCATATGCTCAACCAGTACATCGGCGACTCGCCGGTGTAGCAGCCTTCTACGCGCAAGGCTGGTTTCCTCATAGACCAATGAACGCAATTTTTCGTGACAGAAGTCGTAATTCAACATGCCCTGACCTGTATTGTCATGTACCTCTTCAATCAATCCCTGTGCGATCAATTCCTCGAGCGCTATGATCGTCTCTTCTTCACTACGACCGCTTGCATCCCGTAAAGTATCAAAATCGAATGAGCGCCCGATTACGGCTGCGGTATTCAGTAACTGCCAGCCGACCTCGCTCACATCCACCAGGCGAGAGCGAAGCAAGTCGCGTACGCCGCCCGGCAAGGACCAGCTATCGTTTCCGGCAGATAGAATACCCTTTGCCATTGCCGTGAGATATTCTACCAGGAAGAAAGGCAGTCCCTCCGTCTCCTGATATAAGCGTTCAGCAAGCTCCAAAGGAAGTGCATCACCGGTTGTTGCGACGGATTGTACCAGTTCCCGAACTGTGGGCTTAGTCAAACGTGACAAAGATACAATAGTTGCTTTACCGAACCTCTGTGCCTCGGTTAAAAGATGCTGCAAACGCTGCTCATTAGACGCCTGCTTGCTGCGCCAGGTGATGATCAAAAATAATGGCTGCTCCTGTATACGGCGTACCAGGTAGCTCAACAGATCCAGAGAAGCGCCATCGGCCCAATGCACATCGTCGAAGAAGATTATTCCTGGATAGTTCCCGGCACATAGTGCGAGCAGTATGTGTCGCAGTCCCTCAAAAAAACGTGTTTGCGCTCCAGGACTATCGAGCGGTGGGGCTGGTGGCAAACCCGGGCGGAATGTGGCAAGTTCGGGCAGTAGACGCGCGGCTTCGCTCAGCCAGGGAGTTGATACTGCTTCAAGCCAGCGCGTATTCCGCTTCTGAGCGATAGCGGTGCGCAGACCGGTGACAATGGGTCCATAAGCAAGATGAGTTTCCCCTTCATAGCAGCGTGCAGCGATCACAGATGCGCCCTTAGTCCGAAGAGAGGAGAGAAATTCCTCTGCCAGCCGCGTTTTACCTATGCCAGCTTCCCCCTCCAGGATTACAAGGCTGCCCTCGGTTCCAATACTATCGTAAGCATGAGTGAGGGTCGACCATTCAGCTGTGCGACCGAGAAATGGATAGGTAGAACCTGGTAGAGTATACCCCGTAGCCGGCGCGAGAGGGGAGGCAATCAATGTCGCGGTGGTTGTTGCCGCTGTCGTGTCGCCAGCCCTCTCTTCGTTAATCAAGGCAACAGACGATTTCGATTGTACTGGCGGAGGTGGCGCCGAGTTTTCTTTGATAGACTGATAAAGCCGGGGGGTTGGTTCAAGAGGGGCTACACCCAGTTCTTGTTCGAGTACCTGCACGCACTCACGATACTGGTGGAGGGCTGCGGCTCGCTGACCGGCCCACGCATACAACTGCATTAATTGACGATGGGCTGGCTCGTGCAAACGGTCAAGCGACAGCCAGCGCCGGGCGTAGGCGATGGCAGGATCGAAATTCCCCTGCGAACTGTGGCAATAGACGAGACGTTCAAGCGCGCCTGCGAGGTCGCGGCGCACGCTATCGGCCTGGTAAAATTGCCAATCGTCGAAGTTTGGGCTATCTCGCAGGCTGAAACCTGCTAAAAAGTCACCCTGGTAGAGAGCTACAGCTTTTGCGAGCGGATCAATGCAGGCAGAACAGGTTTCGCCTGGCTTATGATGATGTGATTGGCATTCCGCGAGGAGCTCGTGGAAGCCATTTACATCGATCTGGAGGTCTGAATTTCGATTCAGGGCGATGGTCTCGCGGTCAACTTCGAGCCATGGACCATTCAGGGCTTTATTGAGTGTCGAGAGGGTACGGCGCAGGGTAGCACGTGCATGACTCTGATCGTATTCCGGCCAGAGCAGTGCTGCCAGCGCATCACGACTGTGTCTCTGTCGCGTGACTGCAAGATAGGCGATAAGCGCAATTGCCTTTCGCGTGTCAACCTCGATAACGACGCCATCACGCTCGATGCGTGGTGGTCCAAGCAACGATAGTGCCAGCCGGGACATATTTCCAATACCTCCTCTCTACACGTTTGCTCATTTGTGTGGATTATATGCTACATAAAGCAAAAACGCAACGATTTATTTGAGAGAAAGAGAATCCGTAACGCTTTGCTAAAAGCAATAAAATGCCGTGCAGCACCTCCAGGGGTGCTGCACGGCATTTTATTGCTTTTAGCAAAGCGTTTATATAATTACTCCGTCGATGTTGTCTCCGTTGGAGATGTTTCCTCCGTCGAAGTTTTCTCCTCTGGCCTTTCCATTGTAGATTCATTCGACGGAGGCGCAAAATAGGTCTCCTGGTACTCCTGCGTGGGAATATTAGCCCGGTTTCTGCCTATGTAACCACCGATGGCTCCTCCAACTAATCCAAGCAGAAGGGCTAAGATAATAACAATAGCCAGGACAAATAACTCTATCTCGAGTACAGTTTGAGTTGTGTAAACATGGGGGTCCTGGTGCGCCCTCCTTGCAGTATCTTGCAGGTTTGCAACTACCGTACTTAAATTAGCAAAGGTGATGATGAAAGAGACAATGGAAGAAACCAGAGAACTGAAGAGCCCCATCCATAGACCAGCCGCCACGCCCGTGCTTACTTTCCCTGTTTGCTGTGAAGATCGCAAACCTGCGATGAGCCCAAATGCAATATAAAGCAGGTAAGCTATAAGGGTACTGATGCTACCCAAAGACAACGCCTGACTGATAAAACTGAAAAGGACTTCAATAATGCCGAGGGCGACTCCAAAGATAAGTCCCTGCCGCAGAGCCGGTCGGCCTGGCCTCGTTAAAAAACTCTGCATATCGTTCTCCTGATAACTACTAAATAATTGCTAAATATTGATGATAAATGCTTTTCCCATGATACTCTAATGAAAGTGATTGTACAAGCTTGAAAAGCTCTTACTTTTTGTCTGACCCCCGCAGGTGCTCCAGTTCCTGTTCCAACCTATCGCAATAGGTACTCCATTGATTATTTCGTGATTGTAGCTTGTCTTTTTCCTGCGTAAGTTGCTGGACATTATTGCGCAGCACCTGCTTCTCGTGCAGGGCCTGGTTGAGGTTGGTGCGCAAATCATCAATTTCCCGTGTGGCCTGCTCCAGTTCTTCACTGCGATTACTGTGTTCCTGCCGTACCTCTTCCAGTTCTTGCTCGAGTTCCATTACCTGGGCGCGCATTCCCAGGAGTTGTTGCGTGAAATTCAATATATCTTTTTTATGTTCCTGGCGTTCGGTCTCCAGATCATTCTCCAGGAGGGTGATGCGGGGACTATAGCGCCAGCCAAGCAAGATGTCATAGAGTTCGCGCTCGGCGCTTCCCTCCTTGCTGCGATTGCGCAGGTTTTGTAATTCGGGAATGTCCCAATGGCCTCCGGCCAGCAGTCCTCCCAGGCCGCGTAAGGCGATGGCTAATTGTTCTGGTTGTAGTAAACCCGTACGACCAGCCCATAAACCATATTCGCCCGTCATACGAGCATATTCCCTGATATCAGGGTGCGGCGCGATCATACCCAGAACTCCTGCTGCCTCGGCTCGCAAATTGGCCGGGGCGGCAGAATCATGCAGCATATCCAGAAGCACCTCCTCCGCATCCTCTCCCAATAAGAGAAATGCCTGGATGAGCCGCTCCTGGTGATTCGGGTAGTCATATAATACCTGTGCCATATGATCGATGACCATACCAGCGCCGAGTAAGAGCAGCAATGCCAGGACACGAAGACTGGCCTGCTCATCGCTGTGCGTGAGCACATGTTCCAGCAGCGCCGGTATCATTTCATGCTCGGAATCGGGCTGCAGCGCTTCATCGTGAATGCGCTCCAATAATAATGCCAGAGCCATGGAAATCTTATCCGACTCATTGCTTTTGAGCAGCTCGACCAGTTCATCCTTGATGACCACTGTACGCATATTGCGAAAAATGTTGCGGGCGGCTTCCCGCCGTTCGGGATTAGCTGTATCGCTGTATGCGGACCAGATAAAGGCGAAGGCGGGTACGCCCATCTCGCTAAGAACGTTCTGCGCGGCCTGGGCCACCTGCACATCCGGGTCAGTAATCAGCCTGGCCACGCCGGGAACGGCTCTTTCTCCAATATCGACCAGAGTGAATGCGGCGCCGTGGCGGGGCTGCTCGCTGCGCAGGCTCTCCAGGAGGGCATTGAGCGCCATTTCCCCACTGCTGCCATCTCCCTGTACCATCCGCACTAAAACCTCCGATACGTTTCCCACCAGGTGTGCATCTTCCAGTCCTTCCAGCAGCGTGGGAATGCTGATTACGGGCAAATCATTCACCAGCACGTTGACAAGTGTCTCGTGCGCACGCTGCGGCAGCGAGAGGTTGAAGAGTTGCACAACATCATGCACTGTTTCTGGCGTTTGACGTACCAGTTCCACCAGGATACGTTGCGAACGCTCCTGCGCCATATTGTTCAATGAATCCAGCCCGGGTACCAGCAAAGGGAGTATCTCCGGGCCAAATTCCAATAAAATAGCCTCGGCAGCATCACCTCGTTCAGGATCATCCAGCAGGCTTACAAGGGGAGGGATGGCTTCTTGAGGATGTCTGAGCAGGAATTCGGCAATTACCGCTCGCCAGCTGGTCTCGGGCCGGTTCAACTCGTCCAACAAAGGGGGCACGATTACCTGTCCGCTCATTTCCCCGACCATCAGGCGCACGCATTGCTGCACGCGCCGGTTGGGATGGAAGAGATTGGCAACCAGGATCTGAGCGGCTTCGGCTCCCTTCTTCAGAAAGATGTCGATGATATGTTCGGCCTGTTTATCGCCGGCATCTGCCAGGGTATTCAATAACTGCTCGCCAGGGAAATGAACCATGCCCAGCACTGCACGCTGCACGCGTGACGTGATGCTGCTAGTTTCTTCCGCGCCCAGTGCAGCGATGAGCGGGTCAAGGGCAACTTCTCCAAGATGGCTCAGAGCATTGATTGCTCCTTCGTAGAGCAGCGGATTTGAATGTGCCAGCATAGCGAGCAAAGGTGGAACGACTTGTGTATCCGCGAACTCGCCCAGGGTATGTATTACCGCCAGCAGGAGCGTTTGTCCGGCCTGGGGCGTTTGCAACAGTGCAATAAGAGGCGCAATAGCCTGCGGGTCATGCAGGCGCTCTAACACGTGCACCAGCAGATGAGTACGTTCTGACTCGACAGGAAATAAGGCCGAAATGATAGGCCTGACGGTATCCTCACCGATATCGCCTAACACCTGCTCCGCTCTGGCCGCGGCAAACTCGTTGTCACCGTGCAGGACTACTTCGATCAGGCCGGAAATGCTGTCGGGTGCGTATACACGCAGAGCAAGCGCCACCTGCTGCTGCACTGCAATTACCGGGTCTGCCAACTGTAGAAGCAGGTAAGGCAGCGCACGCTGGTCGCGCACATACCCCAAGACTTCGACGATGCGCACACGCACAGTTTCAGATGGTTGAGAACGTAATAGCTCCAACAGGCGTGGAGTAGCGGCAGGCCCGATATCCTCTAACGTTTTGAGCGCGCTGCGAGCTATTCCCTCTTCAGTTGATGAGAGATTCTGCACCAGTAAGTCTATGGCCTTTTCGCCGCTCTCGCTTTTCTCTGCCGTGCGTCCCTGCCGTACGAGGATTTCACGCGCCACCTGCTGCACTTCTACGGCATAATTTGCTGTGAGTATAAACATCAGCACATTGATGACGCGTTGATACTGTATTGGCGAGAGCCGACGTGCAGGATTGGGTTCATCCAGGAAGCGTTCCACTATTTTCAACGCTGCCCCGTGTATTTGTTTCCGAGCTGGAGATGGTATGCGATTATCCAATTCCTGCAACAGGGGAGCCAGTGAGTGTTCTGGACCGAGACGGATCAATGCATTGATGGCTCGATTCATTATAAATTGATCCTTATCGCCCAAACAAGTCAGTAAAGGTGCTACTGCGCTTTGCTCATTCGTCCCACCCAGTATATTGATGGCCGCGGATCGCAGGCGTATACTTCTGCCTGGCACTGCCTGAGTCAGTTCTGCCGCCCGGGAAACTACTGATGCCCCACAGTGCCCCAGGACTCGCACGAGGCGTTTAACCTGCTGGTCGTAGGCGCCGTTATCAACGATATCACACAGTTGTTTGAAGAGCATGCCATTGACAACGATTGGATCGAGAAGAGGAACAAACTCGTCAATACCATCGATCATCAGCATTGGGAACAGCGATTGATAGATTTCTTCAGCTCCACTCCCGGCACAAAGCGTGAAGAGTTGAGCCAGCTTTTTACGTGATTGCGTATCATGCAATGCCTCGGCCACCGCTTTCTCCATACTTTGAGGCATTACAACCTGACGGGAGTTTTCAGTCTGTGCAAGAGGCCAGGCTACACCCGTGCAGAGAAGGCTTATGGCCAGCGCTTCTATATTATCAGCAGAGCCATCCTTACCATCTTCGATAAAGCGTTTTGCCAATACGAAGGGATCATCCAGCAGTCCTGCCCACATGGTTACAGGTTCAGCCCAGTTCTCAATTTCGGTAAGCATATGGTTGATCAATGCTTCGTTACCCATCCATCCGGCCTCATCTGAAGCAACGTCCATGCCCGTCACGTTCATCAGATATTCGCCGGTGAGATAGGCAGCTGTGAGTGGATGGCGGAAGCTGATGATGCCGCTCGCGCTGATATCGATAAGCGTGGCTTTCTGAGCAAATAGCAAGAGATTGACCAGTGCAATACGATTATTTGGCCGCTGCTGTGTTCCAGCAGCGGCAAGCTCCCCACTATCCAGCCATGTTTGTAAGCTGGCGGCGATTTCCTCAATCCGTTCTCGATTGCCTTCTCCTGCTTTTGCAATGGGTATTTGAATTTCGCCAGCATTGTGTGTATAGCGAGCCGCCCAGGCTAATTCGCCACAGAACAGTAGCACCTCTTTTTCTGCCGGCATTTCCTGGTGCTGTTCTGCGGTCTCTGAAGGATGTTGTAGCAGGTACATTACAAATTCCTGCAAGATGCGGCCTCGTGTATTAAGGCGCTTTGCGCGTTCGATGCCAATCTCATCGATGATTTCGAGCAGTATAAAGAGCAGCAACGGGGTGGAGAACTGGTCACCCATGGGATTGCGCGTAATTACATCCATGATTTGTCCCGCGGTGTACCGCCTGTCGGTAGGCCGCGAGTTCACAATGGACGCTCCTGAATCAATATATTGTTCGATAAAGCTGCGTATCTGTGCCTGATCGAGCGGGAGAAGTATGGCACGGGCAGCCAGGTTTTCGTTCGCGGCCTGCACCAGTTCTTGCTGCCTGTGAAAATGTGCTTCGCTGCCGGTCAACACCAGACGATTCTGCTGCTGTCTCATCAAATGCGCGAGTTCAGCATTGACGATTGGCAGGTATTCCTGGTCAACTTCGTCCAGTCCATCACACAAAAACAAAACACGCCCGCGCGCAAACAACCTTTTTAGACAAGGACGTAGACGGTGCATACCTGGCAGATCGCTGGCGTAGAGAAAATCGAGTAGCGCTCCGTCTCCTACTGGTTCATCCGGGTTAGCATCCACGATTGCCTTGAGGAAGAGGCTATACCTGTTCAGGGGAATGTAAATGGGTAGAGTATCACGCCCAAACATCAGTGCTGAACGATTTTGCAGACCGATATGCTGGTACATATGAAGGGCTGTAGTTTTGCCTGTTCCCTGGGCGCCGAGAAGCAACAGGTGAGTATAATGTTGCAGCGGGAGATCATTTATGCTTATGTTCTGGGGTTGATTCGAGGCTGAGGGATCGGGAGTATCCAGATAAAAGGTAACGTACGTTTTATAGATAGCATTCCATTTCGGAAGTGGAGTAAATAATTTACGATACTGCTCTACACTTCTCTGTACCTCCCGGATATATGACCGGATGATCATAGGTTTATAGGCAAGCTGAGCAAGTGTACAGACGATAATCAGTTCGAGCAGTGGAATGAGCAATAAGAGTGGCGTATGTGCGAGAATTGCCAGCAGCGTTGAAAGGTTATGCTGTGATCCCCCGCCAAATATATGTGCGGGATTGACTATCCAGAGAATGCATTCAATACAAATCAGAATAATTGCTATGCCAGCTCCTATCAGGAGATAGAGTACGCGCGATGTAACAATGCCTGCTCTCTCCTGGCGATATATGCTGGTGCTATTGGTTCTGGTGAGAGGTTCTACGTACTGCTCTTGTGACATGCTGCCATAACAGCCTTTCGTGTTTTTTGCAATTGATGGTAGAGACAGTATATCGCAAATGCCCTGTGATGACTATAGCAGAAGAAGTTTTTTTCAGCGCGATTAAAAGCTTCTCACTGCAGTTACAGTTAGTGGGCGATTCGTTATGTATACGCTGCTGAGATGTGGAAATTCTGTCGCCACACCAAAAAGGGCGTAGAGTCAGGATTTTGTGAAAAAACTCACTGTTTTTCGATGGAGATTGTGCTAGTATAGCGAGTAGAGTAGGAGTATTGTCAACTAATTGGTCAACTCATCCATTCGTTCGTTCCTATATGTATGCATATGTATGCAGGAGTCATTGCGTGCTCTGTATTCTACGCCTCATATTTTTTTCTCTCTGAAAGAGGTCTTGAATGGAATCTGCCGAACATCACATCGATGGTGAGCTATATGGAGGGGATGAAGATAACGACGATACAGCGGAAATAGCAGTT